>JACCDW010478372.1_pt1 | contig 24526 bp, 38 predicted proteins | sample 7449781 | NCBI WGS metagenome assembly JACCDW01 (sample SAMN15323449, study PRJNA562643) | freshwater metagenome | isolation source: river surface water | place: USA:Blue River Watershed | collected 2017-08-18
CACCTCATTGTCAGATTCAGTTTCAGTTGGTGGTTGAATCTTGTTTAGCTGGAGAGAGTCAAGAAGATAAACAGTTTCTTCTTGACCAAGGATTCTAAATCCATCGCAGATTAACTCTGCTTGTCTTTCTGGAAATGTATAGTAATCGTACAGAATTTCTTCTGCTTTATCAAAGTCGTCATAGCTGCCAGTCAAATTAGCCAAAACAGCACTTGGCATGTTATCAACAATGTTGGTGATAATAGCAGTGCGAACTGCTTCCCAAGTGTGAGCCGGAATTAACTCAACGATTTTATCAATGAGATCAAGATCGATTGATTCAGCATGAGACATAATGAAAGACCCCCACGTTTTGTGGGGGCCGTAAGCACCCATAGGATCTTAAGCGGGCTGTGCGCTGGTGTCTACCACCTTGTGCAACAAACCTGACTCTTGTAGCCGATCAAGCATGCCGCACATGAGCGTGGCATGAGCTTGCGTCTGCTCCATGAAAGCTTTGGCGCGATCAGCAGTCATGACATGTACACGACCGCAGGGTTCGATGTACTGCCAGCTGCCATCAGGCTGTGGCTGCCCTTGCTCAACAGCAAGACGCTCAGAGTTGTAGACGTAGCGCAGCTCAAGGTTGTGGTAGTCCTTGAGTCCATTGCCATCGGTCCATGTGGCACCGATGTTGTAGCGTTGATCATCATCCGCATAAGCATGGAACTCAGGGATGATGTGCTTGAAGCAGGAAAGAATAGACATTGATTTGAGTTGAGTGTGGATTGGTAGCCGACCCCGGATTCGAACCGGGACTTGAGCGATTTTAAGTCGCTTGCCTCTGCCGTTGGGCTAGTCGGCCTCACTTGGACTTACCTCTACATCAATCGATGTGGAGTGCCAAGTGTGATCATGAGGCAACGGCTCAGTACCGTAATCCCATGTATCGTAGTCATCCTCATTGCGAGGATCTTCAATCAGGATGTAATGAGGTGAGTTGTCATGAATGTACTCACCAAGATTGGCCATGGCCATGGCAAGTAACTGCTCATCGGTGTAGTTGGACATAGTTAAAGAGGCGTCCTTTAACGAGGATAGGACGCCCCTGCTGTGGCTTCAGCTCACTGACTGTAGCTGAGATTCGCGTTGCTGTAAAGCAACCTTGAAGGCATCAGTGTATTGATCCTTCTGCTCATCAGTGAGACGCTGGTTGGCAATGCCAGCAATCTGTTTGACAGACATCAAGCCCTGGTCCACAACCAATTGAATTGTGAACGACGGCTTACCATCAATCATGCACAGCACAATGAAGTGCTTACGCTTCTTGATGTCATCAGCGTAGTGGGATGCAGATCCGACGCAGTTACGTACGGCCTGGCCCCACATAGCCAGCTGATGTGTATCAACAGGCTGGAAGAATGACCAAGACTCATTACCAACAGATACCCTGATAGGTTCTGGGAATAGATCTTGGTGCAGCGCTTCCTTGGGATTCTGGATCTTCCATGACTCTGCTTGTACATAATCATGGAACTCAGTGATGCGCCACCGCTTGGGTGGCTCAAGCGTTTTGCCAGCATCCAGAATACGAATGATCATTGAGAATGTATCATTCAGTTCAAAGAAGTTTTGACGTGAATAACCAACATCACTGTCAACATAGCCGTTGAGATCTCGTTGCTCTAGATGTTTACGCAACATAGTGAACATAGATGCAACAGGCATATGCTCACAGATCCAGACAAGTAGATTGCCACTGGTACGAATATTGCTGAGCTTGATATGCTTTAGCTCATGCATATAGGTTTGATAGTAATCAACAGGGCAATCACCCCAAATCATTTGAATCCAATGAATTGAATTACAAATCTGTACAAATGTATTGAAGGGTTGCTTGATTGTATCCCTGCGTTTGTTATCAGGATTGTTGTAATTTTCAGTAGCTTTATCTAATTCAGCTTGCAATGCTTTACGTATTGCTGGTGTAGTAATGATGTGTTTAATTGATGAGATACCAGCATACACTGCTGATGTATACAAGGCTTCTCGCCTAAAAGCATCTGCAGCATTGATAATGTTATTAATAGTCAAGCCTTGGCTGACATCAAGATGATTCTTAAGTGGGCTAGGAATATCTGCAGCATCAAAAACATCTTTGCAACGGATACGATCAAACAATCCACGGGAATCTTCCCATACTGGAATGTTTTCACGCAAGCTTTCTTCGAACTTAAGCACTGCGTTCTGGTTGATATCGTATCCCTTCTGACAATAAAGATTCCCAGCTTTCCAAGGATAACTAAACCAACCGTTACTGTCATTAACAGTGATCTGATCTTTGGTTACATTCTCCATGTAGGTAAATGTTTCATAGCCTCGACCAATCTGGTGAGCAACGCATTTATCCTTGCTTGTCCAGATATGATGCGGTGCAGTTTTGGCAGCAGCAGCTGTATTCTTGAATGCATAACCATGGCCATACACATACTGATCAGCTTCCTTTTTGGGAGGTAGCCATGCTGCATACCATACTTGTTCATAGTGATACAGGATGGCAATAACTTTGAGTCTTGCCTGTGGGGTTGCTACGTCCACAGGCGTAGTAAATACTCTGTACCGATCTGGTGCTGACTGTTGGTTGATGTGATCAATTGCAGCTTGTTGATCTGATTCACGCACCACGTTATGTGGGATGAGGTGCGGGATGTTACCCAGTGGGTACTTCGATTTCTTGGTCGTTGTCTTCTTGGTTTGCTTTGCCAGCACTTTCAGTGTTGGGTCATAAGCAAGAAGCTCAGTTTGTAGGTTGGAGGGTAAAGCAAATTGCATGATTAGTTTTGGGTTGAGTTGATTTTATTAAGGCGAGCAAACTCACCAAAGTGTAGCAAAGCAGCTTGGTTGTAAGCCAAGGCCGCCTCTTCTTGTGTTGTGTACACACCAATGTGTTTGAATTGTTTATCAACACGAATGGATGCACGCCATCGACCAGTCGCTTTAATTAAGCAAACACCTTTGTAAATGCTGCTTGTGTTTTTGCGACCGTTTCGATTATGAGAGTTTTGTAGTTTAGTAGCTAAACGCAAAGCTTTGTTGTTGTCTTTGTCATTGTGTACATGATCTACAAACATATCCCCTGGATCGGAACCATGTTGTAGCGCATACACAATGCGGTGAGCCATGTAATCCACCGTTTTCCCTTGGTATTTCCAACGAACACGCCAGTAATGATCCTTAGTACGTTGAACACCTGCAACAGAGTTAGCCTTGGTCCAAGCACTTGGTGCTTGAAGCCAACGCAAACCACTAGGAGATGTTACATCTAAATACAACATCTGTTGCAGATAGTCAACAGGTGGAAGTGGTCTAGGTTTCATTGCATGATGAGTTCGTAGTGAGTTCGTAGTTGGTGAGCAGTTTAACGTCATGCTCAGGACGATTGATCAATCTAGATCGTAGTCACTGGTGTCAACGAGTTGCCACTCAGGATCGAGCTGATCAAGATAGCTGCAGAAGCCATCTTCGTCAAGAGGGATTGGTTCCTCTGGATCCAACTCGACAGTTGCTGTACACAATGCAGGAGCCCACTCTTCAGGGTCAAGATGAGTTGCCCGATAGAGCAGGCGCATTTCGTCAACAACTGCTGTAACTGTGACATGGGTGTCAGTGAATGAGGTGTTCTCAATTGCAAGGACTGTCATTAGTTATCCTCGATGTAGGAATAGGTGGTTGTCTTGACAAGGCGGTACTTCATCCACAGACGTGCTGTGTCGTACTCGCCTTCAAAACGTGTTGCATCCAATACATTTGCTGATGCTCTGCGCCTTGCGCAGGCAGCAAGATTGATGCGATCAAACATTGTGAGATCGTCAGTAACAGCAGACATGAGTTGAGTTGAGTAAGTGGACTAAACCTGGGACTTACACTGCCTCCTTCTGTGCTATTTGCACAACGAGTACAGACGCCCAGGTCTTTAGAATAATTTAATGTTTCGCTTGCTTAGTCCAGTGCCAGGGATACTGATCGATCCCAGCACACCTGACTTCCTTGCGTTGAGAGTCAGCTGTAATGGACCAAGCTTAATCGATTTGGTGAATGATTTGATCCCATGTTCTGTGATGTTGAATCCAGCAACAGTGCGATCAAAATTCAATGGAGATTTTTCGGTCATCTTTGAGTTTGGAAATGAATTGTTCAAGTTCATCTTCAGTACCAGTAATTGATACTGTCAATGTTGTTTGCTTAGGCTTAGGCCTACGCTTATTGCGTAGATCTCGCACAGAAGATTCACGTTGGAACTTGGTGCCACATACCGAATTAGATTTGAATAATGCACAGCATTCTTCTAATTCAATATCTGCACCCCACTGTGCAGCTTCAATGAGAAGTTCACTGAAGCCTTTGCCATATTCTTGGTACTGTTGACGCCAAGCATCAAGTAGATACTCTGTTGGAACAACGGGATGTTGTTGAGTCATTGAGTTAAAAGTTAGGTAGTAGTTTGTATACCAAATAGGCAAGGACGATGAGGACTACAAGTGTCATCTGAGATTGTCTGGTAGTAATGCATCGGTATCTTCATCATCCATATTTGACATTACAAACTTCTCTCCATTGGGGGCAATAAAGCCCCCAATGAATCCGACACCGTACTTATCTGCTGATTCTCTCATTTTGGCTACGAGTTGCATAGCCTGAAGTCTTTGCATATCCAGGGAGTCTGGAATGCGAGGAGTGTTGTCAGTCATTGGAATGAGTTGAGTGAGGTGGTTGAAGTCTACCAGCTATGTCAAGGCATGAACTGGTGTATTACATATAAAGTTATCTTATAGATTAAAGGATTCCCTGGTACACCCCTTCGGGGGTCCAGGGGGTGATCCTTATCTTATCTCTTGTTAGATACCAGCAAGACTTGGTTCATATTGAGGACTTGGATCATAGTCAATCCGTTCTTCAAGCATTGCGATTGCTTCCTCAATAACTTCGTCATCACCGGGAAGAAGCTGTTGCGCAGTACATGAACGCTTTGATTCACGTTCAAGGACTGCTTTGAGTAAATCCACAGCTTCTCTTATCTTATGGTATTCATTCGTTGTCCAATCAATTGTTGGATACTTAGGTTGAGTCATGAGTGTTTGGTGTAAGTTGATTTAAATCCTGGGACTTATACACCGTACATACGTCGGTGATGCCCAGGGTATTCCGATATAACACTAGCGTTGTATGGGATCTGACATAATCCAGCCCGTATAGTTCTCAGTGCTTCGATCAACGCGTATCAAGCCGTACATCTCCAGCTTGACCAATGCCTGAAGATATTGATCAAGCCTAGATGTTTGAGACGGAAGTTTAGGTACAAAGCATGGTGTGTGCTTGTACTTCTTCCTGTGATTCAGGAAGTATGTATACAAGTTCCGTTGATTGATACTGAGTCCTCGAATGGTTGTCTCTGGCATGATTCAGCAGTAATACGGACGTGACTCTGGATACGCACTGGCTAGTTCGTTGGCGAACTGCAGTTCGTAATTGGATGAGGTTGTTGAATCTCCAAGACTTGGCTGACCGTCGATCTCATACTCTTCGAAGTATTGGATGAAGGTTTTGATCGCCTGCTTCTTGGAGAAGATGCAGTGGCTGAGGACTGGGTTGCCTGCGTAGTACCACCATCCACCTTCCTCTGGACCGCCGTAGTTGAGCGTCGTTGTGTGGATGGTGATGACCGTTGGTTCTTCGTGGTAATACTTGTGTTGCTTGTAGGCTCCGATTGCGTAGCGAGCTTTGTAGGTGTTGGGGTAGAACTTCTTGAGTTCTGAGATGTAAGACATTGGATTGCCTCCAATAGTGTGGTGATCAAGATTGAGATGATTGTGAGGATGACAATGATGATGTCATCTTCGTGACTATGCTTGGTCATCGTATCCCTCCCAGTCTTGTTCTGGATTTGTCACAGTAAAGCCGATGAATTTACCATCAGCTTCAATGAGTGACCAATCGCTTTGCGATGTCTCACGCATGGCTTCTTGTAGTTCTTCGAACTGATCAGCCATGGAATCAAGCAAGTCAGCTTCGTAGTTGTTGTCGAGTTGAGTCATGGTTTAAGTTAGGTAAAAGGATTGGACAGTTTAAGGACATGTCCAGGTCCATGCGTAGTACTAATGTATTAGTCGCGGAGATCAAGGCTGAATGTGAACCCAGCCTTTACCGTTGGCGATTTGCATGACACGGCATGCGCTAACACCATAGATACGACCAAGTTCTTGGTACGCATGGCTCTTGTTGTTGAACTTAGACATAAGCTCTGGATCACTGAGGATCTGCTTCATCTCTTTCACAGATTCAGCAGTGAGCTTAGTTGTGAAACGTTGCTTACGTTCACGTCTCTTCTCCCACTGCTGCTTAGCCAATGCACTGTTTGTACTGGCGTTAAGAACAGAGGTAATGTCCTTGGCAGCAGTTGATCTACCAGAGGAATTACCTGGCTTCTTAACAGCCATTACTTGTGGTGCTGGCTGTTGCAGCGGGGGTCGGGGGGTAGCCTGGATCCACGGTGTCTTGATCGGAAAACCAAGAGTGACTGAAGATCCATCCTTGGTTACCGAGACCGTGATCTTACCATCCCGAGTAATGACGGAGACGTGATCGGGGTTTGATACGTCGAGTTGACTGAGAGCGTCCATGGTGTGGGTTGAGTTGGATGCAGGGAAACAATAGCTGGTACCAGCAAGGAAGCAAGTACCAGCCGTAGGGGTTGAGGTAGTGATGACACTAGATGTGGCGTCTAGTTATCGGATGTACAGGTAACCGCCAGCCCAATCAGCTTTTTGAAGGCAGGTCTCATAAGACACATCGTCTAGCAGGTTGTAGCGCACATGTTTGGCAGGTGCCTTCCATGATGCTGGCTTGTATACAGCACCTGACTGACGATGAATGAATGCATGGACCGAACCTTCATGACTACCGAGGGCATTACGCTTGGTAGAGCGCTGGATCAGCTTGTAGTACTTGGTGCCACGAACAATTTCAAATTCGATGCCACCATCTCCGTACTGTTTACGGTAGTGTTCCAGAAGCTTATTGATCAAACAATTGATCCGTGCTTCTAGGACTTGAGTGTGTTCAGCGAGTGAGTACATGATTGTTGGTGGAAGGAAGTTGAATAAGGTCTACGCCAACCATTGCAGATGCAGTGATCGATGCAATGATGAGGACGAATAGACCTTGGAGAATTCGACTACCGAGAGTCTCATTAGACGCATTGTAAGAATCCATGTGGACATAGCGGTTGCGTCCCATGGAATAAATCCGTTTCATGTGAGTTGAGATGTTGGGTGAATTGTGTGCAGGATATTGAGTCCTGCAGAAACCCCTCATTGCTGAGGGGAGAGTGCAAGAGTCTACCTGTGATCAGAACGGAATCTCTTCCAGTGTTGGCTCAGCTCCTGCTGTGGTAGCAACAGGCTCCTGCTTCGGTTCCGGTTTGGTCCCGAAGATGTAGCCAGTGCACCGGAGTTGCAGCTCAGGATTCTTCAGAGGCACCAGCTCTTCTTCCTTCATGTAGAAGGAGCGAATACCTTTGATGGTGCCGTTGACTGTAAGCTCCTGACCGATAACGACGTTGCCGTTGCGATAAGCAGTGAGCAAGCCATTGGAGTTAGTGAACTTGATACGGATGTCTGTTGTGTCAGACGCCGTATGCATGAGGCTAACGGAAAGAAATTCCTGGTCCTGATAGTTGACTACTTCCATGTGTGCAATACGACCATGGAAGATGGACTGTTGGAAGTCAGCGTACTTCTTGGGGGAAGATACTTCAGTCATGATGTGGAATTGAATTGAGTTGAGGATGTACAGGATGTTGAATCCTGCAGTAAACCCACCGTCCGATACGACTCTGTATTAAGCTGTTTCAATGGAGAACAACCCTAGAAACTGGCAGTCAGTATCTTGGCAAGATGCCAAAAACATTCCCGCCAAACCTGGTTGTTACGCATTGATAGATTCCAATGACAATGTCTTGTACATTGGACGCAGCAAAATACTTTGGAATCGACTAAGGAATCCATCAAAACATCCAGGATTTAAACGTGCTGTGATTGATCACACAGCTGTAAAAATTACCTGGATAGAAGGATGGAATGCTTACGATTCTGAAAGAAGCTTGATACTCCAATGGAATCCAAGCTTTTGTAGAGAACGTATCAACGGAAGGGTTAAGTGCAGAAGTCAGATGTGATCTGTGGTCTGGCAATAGTTGTAATAATCAACCAGCTCTGCATGAAGCTCAGAGACACCTGCTGGCATACCGCCACCAAGTGTACGTACATCCATGTCTACCCATTGAGGGCAGCCATTACTGTCCGTTGACTCTCGCTCGTAATGGAGCTGAGATGATTCACCGCCATACCAGACGACACGATCAGCTGAATAGATGTTGGGTTGATAGATGAACATGGTTACTTAGGTGCAATGATGTTGGAGAGTACGGCGCGATAGCCATTGATCTCATTGACCAATGCCCTGCGCCGTTGCTTGAGTTGAGCACGTACATGCTCAGGAGTTTGATTCTCAGCCACCTTGACCGCAGCTACGGCAAGAAGCTGAGATAGTTTGGAACGAATCATGTGAAGATATAAGCCACCCTTGGTGGGTGGCAATGCTGAGTGGGGGATTCGATCCCCCGGCATCACGCCTGGTACTCAGCTGTAAGTACGCATCTCTCTCAAGACTTGCAAGTAGATCTCGCCGTACGTCTTGTCCGGGAAATCATGTTGTGCAAATCTTGTGATGATCGCTGCGTCATCGAGTTCCTCTTCGGTGAAGTGATCCAACATCTCTTCGTAGGTAATCTTCATGGTGCTGAAGTGAGGTAACGTTTGCGATGAAAGGATGTAAAGTCCTCGCATTCGACCGGATAAATCCCGATCTCATACATCGGAATTAACGGTGCCAACCAAGGGCCACAGTCTTCTGTCGCCCGCCGAGGGTAGGAGGGGACTAAAAACGTAGTCATAGGAAGGGGTTTGGGGGTCTCACAGGTAACATAACGTCTGCTAATGAATCGTATCAACGTAGTCAGGGGCGTTCGCCCCGTGTTACAACGGAGACATATAACACTAGCGTTATACACGCATAGCTATAGGGACCCGCCCCTTCTTTTTTTTCTACCCACATTTACATTCGGCTAATGGTTGGGAGAAGAGTCAGGTAATTTTGCACCCTATTCGTACCCTATAGGGACCAAACTAGGAATGAAAATACGACAATGTACGTAATTTCCCCAATTACCCCAAAAATTCCAACAAAAAACCGGGGTTTTACCCCCGGTCTTTGATCAAGTTTTAGAAAAAATATTATTTCCCTTCCTTGGAGCGCTTATAAGCCAAGGTTGCGTTCATTGCTTTCTTAAATGCCTCTTCATCAGGCAGTTCATAAGCCAATTCTTTCTTTGCTTCGGTAATAAAATCCCGTACTTCCAAAGAATCTTTCCCTTCTTTGGCCATCGAAAGGGCTTTGCCCTTGATGGACTCCAAAGCATCGACTCGTTTTTGGCGTGTACCAGCGTCCATCTGGAACAACTTGACAATTATTTCTTAAATATACCGTTACTACGCCTTGGATTTGTCAACAATAGAATGTTAGAAACCCAAAAGTAGCTGTATAAACCCAAATGGCCCTTTCTCCGGCAGATTTTTACGCATATAGCCGAGCCACTGGAGCACAAATCCCCGAAGATCCGGAAGAACGGGCGCAGATGGCGCCAGAGGTACTGGAATTCCGGCGTAATCAACTCAAAGGTCAGCCAGAAGGTCCAAATCTGCTTGCAACCCTGGGAACAGCTGCAGCAGTTACGGCAGGTGCGTTGGGATTAGGACTGGCAGGTCGTCGCTTGCTGCGTGGCCCCCAAAAATCCGCCACTGCCCCCGTACAAGTTACCGATATTGCGTCTGTGCGGCGGGCTGCAGCCCCTATTGAGGCACCTGCTCCCTCCAAACCCGCACCTGTGGCGCAACCTGAGGTTGATATCACTGATGTTCTGGTTGAACGCTATCGTCCCGCCTACGAACAAGAGAAAAAATTAGAAACTGGCCGCATGACGCAAGCTGAAATGCGTCGTCAAGCTGGTGTTGTAGCCAATATTGAACAGAAGATTGATGATTTGTTAACTGAGATCAGATCTGCCCCAGTCGCCAAACCTATTGAACAAGCTCCTAGATTTAGTCCGCGCCAATACGCAGAACAAACCGGATCTCTGGAACCGACTGACCTTACTTCCGTTCAAGAAGCAACTGAACCTCTTCAGCGGGATCAGTTCATCAATGCTGTAGAATCTGGCGAGGATCAACAGACTGGTCGAATTAAACAACAACTTCAACGCAATGAAGATTACGACTTAAGCCAAATTGAAGTTCTTGAAGACATTGCAGAATACAACCGTGTTGCAGGCATGGAGCAGGATGAGCCAATTAATGTGGTTGCCGCTCAGATGCCTGATGGCCTTCCTGTTGACCAGGCCGAAGGAACGCGTGCTTTGTCTTCTCAAGATCTTGCTGACATGGCAAAGGAAGAGATGATGGCATTACGCCAAGATCTCGCAGCTCGTGGTTTGCGCCCTGGTACACAACGCTTCGAACGTGCTCTGGCCCAAACTTGGACAACCAAAGCCATCCCTGGCGCTGAACCAGGTACTCCCAAATTCCGGGAACTGCAAGAGCAAGGGAAAGTAGATGTTTCTCTCCCTGGCATGGTGCGTAAGGCGGTCGAAGCCGAAAGCGCTGGTGCTGGTCCGATGGGCTTTGTTCCCGAACGAACCGTCATTAATATTGGTCCAGAAGCAAAGATCACATCAACGGCAGCGGGTACAGCAATCAGGGGTGCGTCGCCTTCAGCTTATGAAGCATTGCCTGTCAATCGCACCCGTCAAATCTTTGGCACTGCAGATCCTTTGGTTCTCGGCGCACCTGATGAAGACATGCCTGATTTGCCAGGCGCATTACGTCTCCGTGGTGGCCCTCAGCCAGATGCTGAACCACAACAATTATCAAAACAAGAAATTGTTTACGGTGTGTTAGATCGTCCTGCACAGGCAGAACGTTCAGGCGGCTCCGCAGGCATTGGTGTTTATGGCATTGAACCGGGTTATCTCCCTGGAGCGGTCAGTAAGTCTACTGGCGAATATTCCGCTGCTGCTACCCGCCAACCTACTTATGTCCCTGGGTGGCTGCAGAAAAAACAAATGCCCATCAAGACAGGTTTTGAACAGCTCCCCACTCCAACCATCGAAAAACTGATTGCAGGCGAAGGCAAAACACCTTTATCTAAACCGCGCATGCAAATGGCCCAGGATATCGTGGCCGAACGTGGACGTGCAAAAGAAAGTCTTGCGGCAAGCGAAGTGTTACGTCGGGCTAGAATCGAAGGACGCGATCCACAGATGATCTTAAAACAATTCGGGATTGGCATGTAATCATGGCGGAAGAGAAGAAAAAAGAAAAAAAGTGGATTCAAGGCATGGAGATGAAGGAAGGTGCTTTCACTGCCAAAGCCAAACGCAAGGGAATCACCACTGCTCAGCTTCAGCAGAACGTTCTTGCCAATCCAGAGAAGTACGATGAGCGCACTGTGAAGCAAGCGCGGCTTCGTAAGACATTGGTAGGATTACACGGTAAGAAAAAAGAAAAGAAGGCATCTAGCTAATGGCTAAAGACGCACGGTTAGATCTTGGTCGTTACGTACAAAATCCATTCAATCGTCAAGGTCAAGTAACAAAACAGCTTGACTTTAACGAGTTGTTTCGTGCCAAGCCTTCTACTGGTGCTTATCCCTGGAACCCATCACGCTTTACAGAAGAGGATCTTCTGAAGCGCATGATGACGCGCAAGCAGAATTTAAACCCAGGACTTAACTTTGTTTCTAATTCACCTTTCTTTGATGACAATCAAGAAGTCAACCAAAATTACGAACTGTTTGATGGCCTAGGTCGCTTTAATCGCCCTGAAGATTACGACTTTGACGAGGGTCGGGCAAGAACAGCGCAGCGTCCGCAAGACCAACCTGATTACAACCCGCAGTGGATGGAAGCTTATAACTTAAGTCCAACATTGACTCCAGATAAAAAAGCAAAAAATGTAATGCCGCGTCTTCGGAATCCAGATCCTAAAGGTATTCTTATGGCTGCAGCAGAGCAACGTGTTGAAGCTGAAGCTGAAGACAAAGTATCAGTTGCTCAGCTCCTGGAGCGCCAAGGTCAAATCTCAACTGAACAAAAACAAGCGGAAGAAAGGCAAGGTACAACAACAGCAGATGACGAACAAAATGACAACGTATCTCCAGGTAAAACCCTGGGATAAGACCGAATAAAATAAAAATAAAAGTAATAAGTCATGCTCGCCGGTAAAACGCTGCAATCGTTAGGAAAACTACTTGGTGGCGCAACGTCTCGTGAAGCAGCCAAGGCAGCTCTCCCTGGTGCAGGTTTAAACCTTGCTATCGGTACATTAACCGGTGGTCCCGTTGCAGGTGCGGCATATGCAGCTGGTGATTTCCTGTTGAACTATCCGGTTGTTGCAGCGGCACGTAAATATTTCCCTGGTACCGAAGTTGCAGTTCGCAATTTAAAAACCGGCAAGGTATCTCAGTCCTACCAACCTTCTAATGTTGAGCAGGGCTTAAATCTTGCTGCATCACTTGCTTCGATGCCTCTGGTGGACATCGCAACCCAAGGTGCATTGCTGCCCCAGGCTCAAGTGACGGCTACCCCACAATCTCAAGAGCAGCAGCTGTATCACCAACTGGTGCAACGCCAAGCACTGAACGAACTGGAAAGAGAAGCATTGGCTCCAGGCACCATGTATCAAATGCAGGGTATTGAACAAACTGCGTTTCACTATCCCGGCTTGACGCTTCCCCCGGCTGCCCTTGCTGCCATGCAGGGGGCATCATGAATATTCTTCAGAAAGCTCAGCAATTTGCGCAAGATTTTAAATCGGGCTTTGAAACAGCTGATGCTATTCAAGTTCAAATGCTCCAGACATCGATGGAGCAAAAACCACTTGGCAATAAAGGCCTTGGTTACGGTGAGAGCGTTTTAGGACCTGGCTTCAAGAAAGAATTAAAACAAGCTGGAATTAGTGCGCGGCAAACACCTGCACAATTCCTTGGTGCTTATACGTCCCGTGCATTAATTGATATTGCAAATGACGGCACACGTACCTATTGGTGGCGTTGGAACCATCCGCTGGCTATTGCTCAACGCGGCATTGAGACTGGTGTGAATCGTCAGCTGCTTTCCTCTCCAACTGCACGAGCTGCCACTGCATTGAGTGTTGCCATCCCAGCGGTTGCTGCAGCTGGCACCTATGACATTACCAATCCAGAAGAGCAGTTCCGTCCCAAGGGTTACGCCCAGACTTATTCTCCTAAGGGCACTGATGATCGCCGTCAAACTGGCCAACCTGCACAAGAATTATTTGAGCGTTTCTTCCTGGGACGTACAGGTGATCCGCTGAAGTATGAAACGGCAAAACAGGAAATTCCTGATTTAACACCTGAGCGTTATGGCAACTACATGAACTTCCTGTACCAAGACAAAGGTTTGCTTGGGTTGGGGATTGTGAAGGGCACCATGGAAAACCTGGAGGGCAAACCCGAGATTCGGATGCTGGGCTATCCGGTGAACGCACCGATGGTTGGTGCATTTGCCCTTGGAACTGCGGCAGCCAATATTGCAGGTAGGACAGGCAAAACACCAGGTCAACGTATGGCCCGTGCCTTAACAGGTGGCTTGACTGGGTCGCTTACCGGTATTGCAGCGGGCAATGTTGTGAATGAAGTTGTTGCCGCAGCAAATCGTCCAACACTTCCAACAACAGCTGAATATCAAAACATTACCCCTGGTAAAATCTAATTAAAGAAGTAAATTAAATTAATGGCCAATACTATTCCAGATCCCTGGAGCACGGCCCCAGTAGGCGCAACTGGTCAGTACAGCAATATTCTCCCGAGTGCTGCCGACAAAGGTGCTGGCTTCCAAGAGCGGTTGCTGAATCGTCTCCGTGGAGCAAAACAAGCTGTTGCAACGGCCGCTCCTGGTGTTGCCGCTTCTGTTGGCGCTGCCCCCCTGGGACGCTACACAACACTGGGCACTGCTGGTTTAATGGGTGCCCAGCAACTTGCTCAGGGCAATCCCCTCGGCGCTGTTGCTGAAGCAGGTGGCGGCTTACTTGGTGGCGCTGCTGTTACTGGCCTTGCAGGCAAAGTTGCAGGTGCACTACCTGGTCCTCTTGGCGCAGTTGCCCGTATTGGTATTCCCCTCGCCGGTTCGATCTTCGGTGGACAGCTTGCCGGTGGTTTAGTTGGCGCAGCTAAAGCAGAGACCGAAAAACCGACCGCTGAACCGCTTTATATTCCTGGTACTACTATTCCTCTTAACCAATCAGCTCAGTACGAAAACGTTCGTAATCGCGACCTTGCTTACCAACTGCGTGCTTCTAAAGCATCTGGTGAGCAAGAACTTCAACTCAACCGTCAATATATGGCGGATGCACGCAATGACGAAATCCTTCGTCAAAAAGCAATGCTGCCGCTGCAAGAGCAAATTAACCGCAGTAATCTTGTTAATGCTCAGGCAATGCTTGCTTCTCAGACAGCTGCTTATCAACAGCTGGGCCGCACTGCAGGCATGTTTAAGTTAGCTCAAGGTGCACAAGCTGAGACCGGCGCTACTCTTCGTACTGCAATCAGCCAGAATCCTTACATCGGCGCAACCCTGTCTGCTCCTTCCATTAGCTTTGGTTGATCATGGCAAATCCCTCTACATTTCAACAGGGTGCCAACCTCGGCATGTGGAAAGCACCTGAAGGTGTCGATCCAACTACCGCATTTACGCTTGAACGTTTGTTTCCTTCGTTGACTCCAGACCAGCAGTTTGAGCAAAACAAAAAAATGCTGGACTACATGGATGAGCTTCAAACCAGACAAGCAGAGAAGCGTCAAAAACTTGGCGAAGAAAGTACAAAAAAAGCTCTTCTTTATAACATTCTTGCAAAACTGCCAGAACAGATTGCAAACGCAGCAAGTCCTTATGGCGGACCAACAGGTGCTTACATGGCTTATGAAGGCATGTCCAGGATTCCTGCCATCTTCTCTGAAACCCTGCGTTCTACACCGCAGATGAATATCAACTTCCCTGGGGCGAGCATGGCCCAATTTAAGTATTTCAGTTGATTACCACCAGTAGAATATAAAATTATGGACTGGTGGAAAACTGGTTTTTCGTTAGACGATTCACTAGCAGGCACCGGTTCTTCTGGAGCAAGTAACATGTCTTTTGGTTTAGGCGAAGCAGGTATTATGGGGGGAGCATCTTTGCTCTCTGCAGGTATTGGCGCTTTTGGCCAGGCCAGGCAAGCTGCTACGCAAGCAAATATTGCGTCCAGTCAGTTACGAGCGCAAAATGCAGCCCTTAAGCAAGGCATTCTTCAACAGCGCGAACAAGCTAAAGGTCAGCTTGGCGCTGGAATGTGGAGCCAGATCTTTGGCGCAACAACAGCACCTCAGGCTGAATTAGAACGCCAACTGTTTGCTAAGCGAACTGAACTGGGTGAATTCTTGCCAAAAGAAGCAGCCTTTGGTCGCGAGCAAGCACGTTGGGAAACCGGTTTCGAAACAGATCCTCTTGCTAAATTGCGACGCAGGCAGGAACGCATGGGTAGACTGCAAGAAACAATTGCAGGCTATCGAGCACAACCAACGGGCATGTTTGGTCGAATTGCCCAGGCTCCTATTGAATCGTTAATGGTGTAATCACATGGGTGGCGGCGGAACCAGGGTTAGATACAAAGCTCCAAAGATTCCTAAGGACAACACAATGGAGTTGTTCCTGAAGTATCAACAGGATCAGGATCAACGTCTGCGCGATGAACAGGCTGCGCAACAAGCAAGAGAAGAATCCGCTGCTGCAGCACGCAAGCAAGCAGGCTCTCTTGGTTATTCCGGGTTGCGTTCTGGTGTTGAGCAACAACTCCGTCAAGGTTTAATCGGTTACCAAGATGCTACTCAGCAGCTGCGTGATTATGCAGCCAAATACGATCTAACGCCTCCCGAGCAGGACGTTAGTTCTTTAACCAATATCTATACTCAGGAGCTGCTCCCTGGTCGCCGTAAGACTGGGATTAGTTCTGCATATGAAGAAGTCCTGGGACGCCAAGCGACGGAAGAAGAACAGGCTAAAGCGATGGAGCGCTTTAACCAGGGCTATTACACCGACGTTTCAGAACTAAGAGATTCTCTTTACAAGAGCGGTGAATATCAAGATAAGTACAACCAAAGTTATCTTGATAATTATTACGACACGATGTTTGGCAAACAGACTGTCGATGAAGCTGGCAAGAAAACCGGCAAACGTACCTTCACTTTTGCTAAAAATCTTCTTCCGTCCCAAGGCGAAGCTGTTAAAGGTGCTACTGGAATTACAACACCTGATTTTGGTGATTCGTTTACAGGCACAGCTGCTGAGATTGAAGCTCAACAGCAAAACGTTAGGGACACTCGTCAGTATCTGTACAGTGCTGGCTTGACCAATCTTCAGGGGGAAATTGATAAACAAACACAAAAACTTAAGAACGAAGGCATGAAAGAAGTGCAGAAAATTTCTTCGTTTGGTAATGTTGCTGCAAACCTGGTGTCAGGTTTCTGGGGCTAATATACTATTGTTATAATTAATTTAGTCAACTGCTTTAAACATGACTAACCTTTCTGGTACCGATACCGCCTCTGATTTTGATATCAACCGCTTTGAGCAGCTGCTTGAGCGTCTTGAGGCCTCCAAAGGTCGTCAACAGCGTCAAAAGTCTGTTGAAGGTCGTCGTGACATCTTCAGCCAGGGTCTTGCTTCGATGATGAGCAATTTCTGATTTTCTTTTGTAAGATTTATAAGCCATGACCAGCAGTGTTCCCTCCGGACAAACCGATGTCGATGATTGGTTTGATCTAGATAAATATCGCCAAGCTGCTGGCGTGGCTTACGAATTTTCCAAAAAGAAAATGGAGACTGCTGGTGAGCAAGAACGTGAGACCATCGGTAAAGGAGCAAAAGAGCAACGCGCCTCAGGGGAGCAGGCTCAGCGCTTCAGCGAATCGGACGAAGCCCGAGATTACCGACAGGCCCAACGCGCTTATCGATATTGAGATCTTTGACTCCTGGGTCGATAATCTTGATTCATCGTCCCAAGAATCATTTCTCGCTTTTGCTGCAGATAATTACTCTGTAATTGAAATCTTCCTGTATGCCAGGTTCCTTGGCTATAACGGAAGTATTGTTGCGTGTGATCTTTGGGTTAAAGATCACTATGTGAAGCCCGATCATAGGAAAAAGCTCCTCTATGAAATCGAGGAGATGCAGGAAGATATTCGTAAATTGCGTGACGCTGTAGAAGAAGGGTCCGTAAAACGCGATGCGGGAGTTGCGCGTATTGCCGCAATGCAAAAAGAACTCCGTGGGACTATCTCTCAGGTAGAAGATTTTACATCTCTCAAAGATCGCAAAGGTCTTCTCATGGCAGGCGCTGACCGTGCCATTCGAGAGATCATGTTTATCTTTAAGGACGATCCGATTGAAGGACCCTTGGAAGAAGCAACGATGAGTGTTTGGTCTCGGATGCAACTAGAAGAGTAGTGTTTTAAAATAATTAAATAAATACATAATCATTATGGGCGCAGGTAATAGCACTGGCGCAAAGTTTGCCGGACAGAATCCCATTCAAGTAAATCCTCAAGCTGCAGCCCGCCGTGGTCCAGGGGAAGCCGGTCGAGTCGCTCAAGATTTTGCTCGTCGACAACAAGCTGCTTCAGAGCAAGATCAAATGCGCAAACGTTCTGCTGTTCCTGGCCGCGCAGGCATTAACCTTGGCCCAGGCAGTGCTCGTCGACACACTTATTGATAGCTATGTCTAAAAACAAAATGCCCCCTCAACTTCTTGAGCACTTCAAGAAAAAAGAAGCTAAGAATGAAGATGGCACGGATATGAACGATAAGGAAAAGCGTAAAGCCGCCCTGGATAAAGCACGTAAGTATCAAGAACAAAAACGTAAATCCAAAGGTTAAGCTAGTATTCAGTAATAGCCTGAATAGTTGCCGTGCCTTCTTATATCCATCTTGCTCATCGCCGGAACGCTCGGGCTGCTTCTCGTAAGTTCCAAGTTAAACCGAGTAGCAATACTGAACTTCTTAAGAAGGCAAGAGACGATTTCGGCTTCTTCTGTGAGTATGTAGCAGATAAACCTCCTGCACAGCACCATAAAGACTGGCATCGTCACTTTGTTACAAACGAGGACAGCAGCTGCCTCATCAAGATTGCTGGCCCCAACATCGACCTGCTTGCGCCTCGTGGTTCTGCCAAAAGCACTGTTCTTGGTCTTCTGACGGCTTGGGCTATAGGCATCCATACAGAAGCAAAACTGCCACTCCAGATTCTTTACTTGTCGTATACAGTTGATATCGCACGCTCTAAATCAGCAACAATCAAACGAATCATTGAAAGCAAGCGGTATCAAGAAGTATTTCCAAAAGTACGCCTCCTGAAGAATGTCACCAGTAATGAGTACTGGTCCATTGATCATAAGTTTGCTGGTATTGACGTTACCGGTGATGAACAATTTACTCTCTGTGCGGCAGGTCTAAAAGGTTCCGTGACCTCCAAGCGTTCTCATCTTGTCATGATTGATGACGCTATTAAATCTGCAGCTGACATTTCAAACCCTGACATCAGAAAAATGATGCAGGACAACTGGAATGCTGTGATCGCGCCAACGATGTTTGAAGGGGCGCGTGCCATCTGCCTTGGTACTCGCTTTCGCCATGACGATATTCACGCAACGACGTTTAACGAACAAAATAACTGGACTCAAATTGTTCTATCCGCTATTCAAAACGATCCGCAAACCGGTGAGGAAATCTCGTACTGGCCTGACATGTGGTCTTTGGATTACTTGCGGGAAAAGAAACGTCAAGCACCAATTGCTTTTTCTTTCCAGTACATGAACAAGATCGTTCGGCAGAACGAGTTGTCGCTGGCTCCAGAGCTGTTGGTTAAAGCTGAAATCTCTACTGAGTTCGACACACTGGGCGTAGGGGTTGATTTGTCTGCGGGTACCAAAGAGAAGAATGATTACACCGTCATGATTCTCGGTGGAAGAATTGGTGATCGCATTCACATTATCGACTATCGCCGTATGCGAGTCATGGGTAATTTAGAAAAACTAGATGCACTCAAGGAGCTTCTCAACGATTGGTCAATCCTTGGTAAAGATGCAAACGATAATTACTTCCCGACTTATTCAAGTTGTGATATTTGGTCAGAAGCCGTGCAGTACCAGGCATCACTGGAAGCAGACTTTAAACGTGTCTGTCTTAACAACGAAGGTCTCTACAACTTAATCTGGCATCCGGTGAAAGGTTTCCGTGCCGATAAACTTGCTCGCTTCCGTGGAATTATGGGTATGTTTGAAGATCGCAAAATCATCTTTAATAGATTCCGTAATTTCACGACCATGTTTGAAGAGCTTACTAACTTTGGCGTCAGTAGCCACGACGATTGTGTCGATGCATTGGTCTGGCTTGTTAACGGTTTAGCAAGAAAAGGACAATTGCATCTCGATTACTAATTCTAGAATTAGAAAAAAGCATTTTTTGTTGTGGGGCCAGAATACATAGCGTTGGTGATCACCGCTGTCGCCTCTGCAGTGAGCGGCGGCACTTGGGTCGCCAGCAAGATCTTAAGCCGTCATGCTCAAGATATCCAGCAGGCGTTTAATTACACCAATTCACAAAAGCGAAGGATTGACGTTTTGGAAGATCAGATTAATCGCATGCCTTTAGACTACGTCTTGAAGGTTGACTTCTTAAGGGAAATCCAAGAAATGCATGATAATTTTCGCGAAATTAATAATAAGCTTGATAAGCTAATGGAAAAGCTTTTGACAAAATGAGCTACATCCTTGAAGTCGAAGAAGACGAGAACGGAGATTGTTTCATTACGTTGCCCGACGAAATCCTTGAGGATCTGGGCTGGAAAGAAAACGACATCCTTAATTGGGATGTGCAAGGAGAAGGAATCGTGCTCAGCAAAGTAAATGATGTTGCTGGCTACGAAGTTTTAGAGGATTAAAATAAAAACAACAAGAGGCAACAGGTATGTATTACGGCGGCGAATCGAATGTTCCCGGTGCACCCGGCAACCTGATGGCCGGTGGGCCTAGTTTTGATATTCCACGTACCCCTGGCGCACTTGGTGGACGTTCTGGCGAACAATTGAAGCGTCTTTACGAAGGTGGCGCACAACAAAATCAACAGCTCAATGACGAGCTTCGTAAACGCGGAATCCTCCCCGGCTCTGGTCCCCAGCTTCCCTTAGCATTCAATCAGTATCAGGGTGGCGTGCCCATGGGTAACGCTGGCTTCTTTGCAGGCCCTCAGTACGGACAGCAAGTTCCCCCTGGTTTCCAAAATAAAATTGTTTCTTGATGAAAAAGAAGAAGCTGGTTAAAGAAGCTTTGAAACATCCCGAACTCTATACGTCGGGCGAACTGGCTTATTTTAAACGCTGGCTTTGGCATAAAAAACAAAACAAAACTGCTAAGATCAATAAAGACAAGGAAACGGATAGTTAATGGCTGTCGACGCTAAGGCCCGTTTAAAAGAGATTATCGACTCCTATCTTGAGAAAGATGGTGGGACGATGATCGACACTGGCGTCGTCGCATCTCATCTTGCACAGATGAAGCTCTTTGGTATTCGCCAAGGAGTTGAGTTCTTTCCTGGCCAAGACAACTTTGGCAATCAGCGCAAAGATTTTATTGACCGTGTAGTCAAGTACAACCAACTTGATACACGCCTGGATTCCATCTGGGACTACTTTCTTTGTGATGGTCAGGGTCTTTTTTATATCCGTCCAACTCAAAATAACTATCGCCTCTATTACTTCCGTCGTCACGAGTACCGCGCTTACTACAACATTGATGGTGAGCTTGACGAAGTTGTAATCATCTACAGCTACAAGGTCCGCCGTGGCCTTGGCTTTGAACAAGAAATCAATACAAGCAGCTTGACCGGCCCAGCATCCATGGGGCAAGGAGCCAAGCGTTACATTCGTCTTTCTATCAAACACAAGACGATTGAGGAGACACACTCAGAGGGCGAGATTTCGTTTGATCAACCAACCTTCTCGGTAACAGGTAAAACTAAAACCTTTAAAAATACGCTGGGCTTCATTCCTTGCGTTGAGATCTTTAATAATCCCAAAGGTTTTGCAACTGAAGGCTTTGGTGAGTTTGATGCCCTTGCCAACCACATTTGCACGCATGACGAAATGGTTCGCACCATGCGTAAGAACGTGCAGTTCTTTGGCAACCCAACACTGCTTTCATCCAGGCCGAAGACCGACCTGATGGAATCAGGCAGTGATGCCGTGGTGCAGCGCCCCTCGATTGCTGCGAACTCCGGCTTCACTAGCCCCGCTTCCCTTAGCCGATCTACCTTTAAGGCTGATCCTATTAGTCGTGGTGTTGACGGTCAGATCCGTGTTCCACGCGTGATCGCAAACCTGGAGCCTAACGACCGAGTTGGCTACATCGTTCCAGATGCCATCACTGGTGACCAGAATTCTTTTGCACGTCAATACCGCGAAGAAATTAGAACCGCTCTCGGCGGTGTCGATGAACTGTCGATTTCTGCTGGTGTAACAGCTACTGAATACAAGTCTTTATTCGGTCGTGTTTCTGCAACATCTAAGAAAAAATCAAATGCTATTTATACGTATGGCATTTGCCGCTGCCTGGAATTAATCATTTATCAGGAAGAGCGTTTGTTCCGTGAAACCTTAGCTGCCGCTGCAGGTATCGAGAAACCCCTGGAACTTCCTGAGACTGCAACCGACGAAGAATCAAGAATGTATGAAGATGCCATGGCGGCATTTGAAGATCAAGTTAAGCAACTGATGATGGCTTGCTTGAAGACCCAGCAGATTCCCCCTGGTGTTCTTGGCTTAATTCCAGACGGTGATGTGACAGTGCTCTGGCGTTGGCTGGGACCCGTGTACGAAGATTCGACGCAAGATATCCTCAATAACTCCATTGTTGTTAGAAATTTGCAAGAATTAGGTGTTGATAGCATTGAAGCACTGAAATACCTCTTCCCGTCTAAGACGGATGAAGAAAGGGCCGGGATGCTATCTGGTTTCCCGTTCAGGATGGTGAACGAATTGCAGGGTGCATACTCTCAATTTGCTCGCCTGGTGGGGGGAATGATGCAGACTCCTCACCCGCAATCACCGGATTTACCGATGGCTGCGGATCCAAGATTGGATTTAACTCCATATCTGTATCGAACATTAGAAGCTCTACAAAAGGAGATGAGTTATGCAGGACGCTACCGTCCAATCGATCCCACAGACGAGCCAAGCACAAGCAGCCGTCGCACCGAGCAGCTACGTGGCTCCAGCTCCCAGCAGCTACCAGGCGGCAGCTCCGGCATCGGCTCCAGTGCCGTATCAAGTGGGTACGAGCTACCCCCAAGCGGTACCTCAGGCAGCCCCCAGCTACCAATCAGCCCCTACTCAGTACGCCCCCCAATCCCAACCGGCGGATCAGGGCTCGAATCCTTGGGAATCGGCGTTCAACAAGGTGGTGAACCTGCTGAGCGCACCAGTCCAATCCCCGTTCCAGGGTCAACCGTCAGCTCCGACGCCGACAGCTTATACCCCGGCCAATTACGGGCAGACCAGCGGCCAACCTACGCAACAATTGGGTCAGCCGACCTCGTATCTCAGCCAGGCATCCTCGCCCAGCTCTTCCCAAACCTCCTCGGAGCCGTCCTTGGAGGCGATCGCGGATTATCTCAACCTGAGCAACGAAAGCCGTCAGGTAATCGAAGCGTTCGGTCTAGAAGCTCCCGCAATCCTAAATAACTACGCTCTCCAGCTGGAAGGCCTCCTGGATAGCGCCGTTGCATGGGGCAATCGTGCTGCTACAGCCATCCAAGGCTATGCCAACTTTGCAGTCAACGAGCACCAAGAGAACCTTGCCTATAACGAGATTCTCACCAACCCTGATGTGCTCAGCGATTACACCCTGAAGTTCTTTGGTCCTGAAGGTCCGTACCCTGTGTATGAGAACGAAACTGAGCTGGATCGCACCGGTTATCCCACCGAAGCTATTCAGACAGGCATGATGAATATGCCCGCTCCTCCGGATGCTGCTCAAATGCAGCAGCCCGAGAATTTCTGGGGCACCTTCAGCGATGCCATGGTTCGTGATCCCCAGAATGCCTGGCGCTATCTGAACCAAGCTCAGCCTCAAGTTGTTGCAAACAAACTGTTTGTGATGGAGTGAGTAATGGTAAATCTTGCTGGCAAATACGCTAATTTAATCAGCAGGAAGCCCGTTGCCTCTGCAGTGGCCGGTGGCCTAGGTGCCGCTGGCCTTGCCACTCTTGGGAACATCGTTACAGGTGAAGCTCAAGAAGAAGGACCTGGCCGCCTTGGCCTTGAGGCCTTAGGCGCAGCTGGGTTAGGCGCAGTCGTAGGCTCTCAAATCCCCGGTTTACGTGGAAAAGCAGCGCAATTCTACAGGAATGTAGGTAACGTCAGCTTGGAAAATCCTGGTGCCGTTGCACGCAAGGCAGCAATGTCTCCGCGTGAAATTCAAAATGCTGAATTCATGCGTGATTTATTGAATGAAACTATTAAGTCTGGTGAGTCAACACCACAAAAATTACGTGGTGATTTAAAAACTAGCCTTGGGCGCATTCAAACTGGTATTAATGCAGGCTTAGTTCCTGCAGGGTTAGCTGCTGCAGGTGCAGCTGGCGGCATGCTTGGTGGCGGTCTCGCTAATGCAGGCAACTTGGCTGGAATTCAAGGATTACAACAAGAAGCTCTTGTTGATCCCGAATCTTACGGTTCCAGTAATTCCCCTGGCGCTCGCTATAAAGCGCCAACTATGCAGTACATGTAATAAATAAATTACCGACTGCTAAAATTTGTGTTAGATAAGACATACCAATGTCTGAATCTTTCACCCGATAAAACACTTCCTGCGACACTGGAGGATAAAACAAAGTGTTCATTGATAACGACTTTCCAAAGATTCTCGGTGCGGAACTCTATCGTCCCCACCCTGCTTACATTGCCGAGATGGCAGTGGAGCCCGTGGTTGTCCACGACTTCACCCGTCAGCCTGGTCAAACCGTTCAGTTAGACCGCTACAAGTTCTGGGGTACCCCTGGTACGAAGGACAGCCGTGAGCGCATTGCTGACCAGACCATCGGTACTGCCAACAGCCGCAACATCACCAAAGAGAAGGTGCTTGTTGTGCTGAAAGAGTACACTGGCCCTGCTGATCCGGGTGATCCGACCCAGCCTTCGACCTTCAAGATTGCTCGTGAAACTCTGATTACCGCCCAGCGTCTGCTGCTGGACACCGGTAACCTCAACATGTTCCACCAGTCGATCGGCAGCCTGACCCTGCTCGACGACTATCGCCGTTGGCGCGACCG
>JACCDW010120186.1_pt1 | contig 24501 bp, 30 predicted proteins | sample 7449781 | NCBI WGS metagenome assembly JACCDW01 (sample SAMN15323449, study PRJNA562643) | freshwater metagenome | isolation source: river surface water | place: USA:Blue River Watershed | collected 2017-08-18
CGATTGCGTTGGTGATATCTGAGCCAAGCTGAAGCTCTGCAGCAGCTAGGTCAGAAGCAACGTTCGAGATGTCCGAAGAAAGACCCTGGTCTGCTAGCTCATATGCATCAGTAATGTTGTTTGCAACAGTTCCAACATAAGTCTGGTATGCACTTGTGATGGTGTTGGTTGCATCTGAGACAGATGAATTAGTGTAGCTCTGAGCATTAGACTCTGCGTTAGCTGCCGAGCCAGCTGCGTCATACCAAGCATCTACAGTGTTGCGATCAATCTTAAGCTGTCCGCCAACATTGAAGTCAAGGCCAGTACCAGCATCTACGCTAAGAACTCCACCAGTTACGGTAAGACCGTCGCCCTCTGAGGTTGCAAAAATGTTAGCAACTGCATTGTCGATGTCAGACTGAAGTCCGGTAGCAACAGTGTTTGTGTAGTCGTTTGCATCTGCAAGGGCGTTAGCAATGTCGGTACTCAGTGAGTTTGCAACGGTGTTGGTGTAGCTCTTGGCATTTGCCTCAGCGGTAGCTGCTGAGCCAGATGCATCAAAGTCAGCTGCAACAACAGAGATTACATTTCCAGTAATGTCAATTGAGGTACCAGCAACTAGAGTGTCCTGCTTACCAGCAGCGATATCAGTTAGGTCACTGATAACGTTTGGGTTGTCCTGAAGAGCAGCTGCCAACTCGTTAAGAGTGTCTAGGGTAGCAGGAGCAGAGTCAATAAGAGCTGCAACTGCGTTGTCTGTGTAGGACTCGGCTGCTGTAATTGCTTCTGCCTTAGCATTTGCAATGTCAGTGGTTAGTCCAGAAGCTACGGTATTTGTGTAATCCTTGGCGTTCTGCTCTGCGGTGTCAGCCGATCCAGCTGCATCATAGTTTGCGGCTAGACCGTCAGCGTAAGATACCGCATTGTTGTATGCAGTTGCAGCTGATCCAGCTGCGTCGTAGTTTGATGCTAGGCCATCTGCGTAAGAAACTGCGTTGTTATATGCAGTGTCAGCAGAACCAATAGCATCATAGGTATTCGCTAGATCTAGTGCTGCAATAGCATTGTTGATAGCGTCGGTAACGCTTCCGCCCTGAGCTAGAGTTAGCCATGCGGTTCCGTTCCAGTAGCGAAGGGTGTTGTCGCCAGAGTTGTAGTAAATCTGACCCGCAACCGGAGATGAGGGCGCAGATACCAGATTCTGAATTCTGGCATTTAGAAGCTCATTCTTATTTAGATTGAGCCCCGTTAGGAATTGCTTTGCCATTTGTTTTTATCCTTAGGAGAGATACGCGGTGCCGGAAATGGCTGCCGAGAATGAGATGGTTAGGTGGTTTATGCTGTTGTGCGTGATTGCGCCCTCGACAGCGTTTGCTGCACTATCGAAGATTGATACTGCCGGATAGAATCCTAGATTGTGTACTACAGTCCAGGTATCTGAGGCAGAACTCTGTGTGTGGGTGTAAGAAAGCAGGGGAATTAGCTCCGCTGTATCTACGCCAGAATATGCAAGGTCATTCCAGGCAACGTTGCCCAGACCAATTTTAATTTTGTTTGTGTCTATTTCTAGGCCCAGCTCGCCCTTGGCTAGTGTAGGATTTACAGATGCCCAGTTTGCTGCGGTATCATTTCTAAGTTGTATCTGTACAGCCATAGCCTATTTCCCTAAAAAGTTGATGCGGATCCACCCTCAATTGTACCAGACAGCGTTCCGGTCGATTGAGGTAATGATTCTGGTGAAACTGGTACCCAGGTGTTGGTACCCTCGTCATAAATTAAGACTTGACCATCAGTAAGTGACGACAAATTCACGTCTGTTAGCTCGTTAAGTGAGACATCTTGTACCGATTCTGGGTCCACCCACTCGGTCGCGTAGTCAGATGTAGATGTTTTCCTTAGAATCTGACCGGCAGTTCCACCTGCTGGTACTCCTGGTCCCGGTACACCCTGGGGACCGGTAGGTCCTATATCTCCCTTATCACCTACGGGAGCAACCATTATGTCGACTAGGTCATTGTATGACCAGCTAGTAGCAGTCCCGCCAATATACGAGATTTGGGCAGACCACCATCCATCATTGTTGTTTGCGTCTGACACGAAAAAACGTGAAAATTTACGCGAGTCTGCTACTTTTTGTATGGTGATTATAGATTTATGTGAGCTTGTTGAGGTAATAGCTGCATAAAATAGGTCATTCTGCAGCAGTCCAGATGTGTCAGATGCTGAGACATAGAGCCCTGAAGCCTGTGTAAACGCTTGAACATTGAAGCAGAAATAGCCCAAGCCTGGGTCTTGTTCCGAATAGCTATTTAAAAACTTATATCTTGCTGATAGACCACCAGTGGCACCAATCTCTCCCTTTGGTCCGGTTGGGCCTTGAGCACCTTGAGGGCCAGAAGCAGCAACGGTGACCTGCCTAGCGTATTTACCAGATGTAACTGAACTAACGGTATAACCAGCCATTATCTGGTCACCTCCGATCTAACTGCAAAGTTTCCTTGAAGAATTTTGTAGACAAATAAGTCCGCGGAAGGAGCCACTAACTCCAAATCGTAAACGTAGATACCTTCAGGTATGGTAATCATCACGGTATCTTCCACATAGAGGGCTATGCTTCCGTCTGTCTCCCCTAGCTCGATACCGCCGTTCTCGGTAGTAAGTTCCAAAATCACTGTAGAACTGTCGTATGTTGGCCTAACCTGCATACGTGCCGTATATCCACTAAATAAAATTGGCTTTTTTGCCGGATCTTTGTAGTAGACGATGCGAGAAAGCGTCGAGCCTTGGTCGGCTACTATGTTGTATAGTCCTGCTGGAGCACTCAACTTAACTCGTTTCAGGCGGAGAGAGGGATAGAGTCTCTCTAATTGTACCGCACTTATAAATGCTCGATGCGGCTATACTGTTGGTATGGCCTCCACTATTGAAGATGTCTCCGCTGAAATTGATGCTACCGAAAATGGCAAGAAAAAGTATGCCCACTACGCTGAAGCGGTCTCTGTAACTGAGGGATATGTGATGGGTAAGGCTGTTTTAGCTTTATGCGGAGAACTATTTGTCCCGAGCAGAGATCCAAAAAAGTTTCCAGTATGTCCGACTTGCAAAGAAATTGTCGAAGCACTATTCTTAGATCAAGAATAAAAATCAACCACTAGATTTTGTTCTATACTGGTTATCCAACTAGTCCTGACGTGACCATTTTTGGTCGAAAAACGTCAGGATTTCTCGTCTCAACTTTGAAAGGTACCAACAAAATGGTAACTGTGTACACCCTTCCAGCATGTGTTCAGTGTGAAAGCACTAAGAAATACTTAAAGAATAAGGATGTGCCTTTTGAGGTTGTAGATTTGAGCGAGGATGCCTCGGCTATGGAGATGGTTAAGTCTCTCGGGTATCAGGCTGCCCCGGTTGTTGTGGCTGGTGAAGAGCATTGGAGCGGGTTCCGCCCAGACAAGCTATCTGCACTGGGTGAGTAAGTGTATGACATTATCTATTTTTCCAACGTTTCTAACAATACTCACAGGTTTGTAGAGAAATTAGGACTGCCTGCCCAAAGAATACCAATTCGATGGGATGGCGATGAGCCTTTCATGGCTTCTAGGGAGTATGTATTAGTTGTCCCCACTTACGGTGGCGGCAATGAAACTACTACAATCCCTATACCGGTGAAGAAGTTTCTCAACTTCAAAGCCAACAGAGATTTACTTCGCGGTGTTGTCGGAATGGGTAACACTAATTTTGGCGACCACTATTGTCGGGCAGCCGAGATGATTGCAGCAAAAGTTGGTGTACCTTTGCTGTATCGCGTTGAAATTACAGGAACACCAGACGACGTAGAACAAGTTATAGAGAGGCTGGACACGCTGTGGAGAATTACAGCTACCACGAATTAAATGCAATGCTCAACCTGTGGGGGGAGAATAAGACTATTCAATTTGATAAAGACAAAGAAGCAGCGCGTCGCTACTTCTTAGATCACGTCAACCAGAATACTGTCTTTTTTCACAGCATCGAGGAAAAGCTCCACTACCTAATCGAGAACGACTACTACGAAAAGGACCTTCTAGATAGCTACTCTGCCGAGTTCGTTAAGGACCTATTTAAGCAAGCATACTCTCACAAGTTCCGCTTCCCTACTTTCGTAGGTGCCTACAAGTTCTACACCCAGTACGCCCTCAAGACCTTTGATGGCTCCCGCTACCTAGAACGCTTCGAGGACCGCGTTGTGATGAACGCCCTTATGCTTGCTCAGGGCGACGAGGAGACCGCAAAAGACCTAGTTGAGGAAATCATCTCGGGCCGCTTTCAGCCTGCCACTCCGACCTTCCTAAACGCTGGTAAGAAACAGCGCGGTGAGTTTGTCTCCTGCTTCCTACTTCGTATCGAAGACAACATGGAGTCCATCGCTCGCGGTATCAACTCTGCGCTGCAGCTTTCAAAGCGCGGTGGCGGTGTAGCTCTCAACCTAAGCAACCTTCGTGAGCTAGGCGCACCTATCAAGAAGATTGAGAATCAGTCGTCTGGTGTTATCCCAGTAATGAAGCTGCTGGAAGATAGCTTCTCCTACGCCAACCAGCTAGGTGCTCGTCAGGGTGCCGGTGCGGTTTATCTAAACGCTCACCACCCAGACATCATGCGTTTCCTAGACACCAAGCGTGAGAATGCTGACGAAAAGATTCGCATCAAGACCCTCTCCATTGGTGTTGTGATTCCAGATGTGACTATGGAACTGGCTAAGAACAATGAAGACATGTATCTGTTCTCACCATACGATGTTGAGCGCGTCTACGGCATCCCATTTGGCGACATCTCGGTGACCGAGAAGTACCAGGAGATGGTTGACAATCCAGAAATTAAGAAGACTAAGATTAAGGCTCGTGAGCTGCTTCAGCGTATTGCTGAGCTTCAATTTGAGTCGGGTTACCCATACATCATGTATGAAGACACTGTAAACAATGTGAACCCGATCGAAGGTCGCATCAACATGTCAAACCTTTGCTCTGAGATTCTTCAGGTGAACACTCCTACTATCTACAATAACGACCTCTCTTACAAGGAGATTGGCAAGGATATCTCTTGCAATCTTGGTTCGATGAACATCGCAAAAATGATGCAGTCTCCTGACTTCGGTAAGTCTGTGAAGGTTGCAATCAAGGCTCTGACAGCTGTTGCTGACCTGAGCTACATCGACTCCGTGATGTCGATCGCCGAGGGTAACCGCAAGTCTCGCGCTATCGGTCTTGGCCAGATGAACCTACACGGATACTTTGGTCAGGAGCGCATGCACTACGGTGACGAAGAGTCAATCGACTTCACCAACATGTACTTCATGACTATCTTGTTCAACGCTCTTAAGGCTTCAGCTGAGCTTGCTCAGGAGCGCAAAGATAAGTTTGATGGCTTTGAGAAGTCAAAGTACGCAGACGGTTCGTTCTTCAATAAGTACATTGACCAGAAGTGGGAGCCTACAACTGAGAAAGTTGCTCAGCTGTTCAAGGATTCGAAAATCAAGCTTCCAAAGAAAAAGGACTGGATCGAGCTTCGCGACTTCGTAATGGAGTACGGACTCTACAACCAAAACCTTCAGGCTGTTCCTCCGACTGGCTCAATTAGCTACGTAAACAACTCGACTAGCTCCATCCACCCGATTGCTGCACCTATTGAGGTTCGTAAGGAAGGCAAGCTAGGTCGTGTTTACTACCCAGCTCCTGGCCTGACCGACGATAACCTTGAATATTTCAAAGATGCTTATGAGATTGGACCTGAAGCGATTATCGATGTCTACGCGGCTGCCACTCAGCACGTTGACCAGGGTCTATCGCTAACCCTGTTCTTCAAGGACACCGCTACTACTCGTGATGTCAACCGTGCACAGATTTACGCATGGAAGAAGGGTATCAAGACTATTTACTACATCCGTATTCGCCAGAATGCGCTAGAAGGAACAGAAATGGAAGGTTGCGTATCATGTCAGCTATAACTCGTCCAATCAACTGGAACAAAGTTGAGGATCCAGTAGACCTAGAAGTATGGAATCGCTTGACCCAGAACTTCTGGTTACCAGAGAAAATTGCATTGTCAAATGACATTTCTTCTTGGAGCACCCTAACCGAGAAGGAGAAGACTTTGACTATGCGAGTTTTCACCGGACTAACCATGCTTGATACTATCCAGGGTACCGTAGGCTCCATGAGTATTCTCCCCGATGCCCGTACCCAGCATGAGGAGGCGGTAATCACCAACATCGCGTTCATGGAATCAGTACACGCCAAGAGCTACTCCAGCGTGTTCTCTACACTATGCTCAACTGTCGATATCGATGATGTCTTCCGCTGGTCAGAGGAGAACCCTTACCTACAAAAGAAAGCTGAGATTATCCTCAGCTACTACCGTGGAGACGACCCGCTAAAGCGTAAAGTTGCATCTACTATCCTAGAATCATTTCTGTTCTACTCAGGGTTCTATCTACCGATGTACTGGTCATCACGCGCCAAGCTCACCAACACAGCTGACCTAATTCGCCTAATCATTCGCGATGAGGCCGTTCACGGTTACTACATTGGCTACAAGTTTCAGCTTGCATATAATGAAGCTACTCCTGAACGTCAACAGGAGCTCAAGGATTATACGTATGATCTTTTGATGGAGCTTTACGAGAATGAGATTAAGTACACTGCTGACTTGTATGACGAAATCGGCCTAACCGAAGACGTAAAGAAGTTCTTGCACTACAACGCAAACAAGGCTCTGATGAACCTTGGTTTTGATGCTCTATTTCCTAAAGAAGTAACTAACGTCAACCCAGCGATCATGGCTGCTCTATCGCCTGGCGGGGATGAAAACCACGACTTCTTCTCTGGATCTGGCTCGAGCTATGTTATGGGTAAGCACGAGTCTATGACTGACGACGACTGGGAGTTCTAAGGAGGAACTATGGACGGCTGCAAATGCGGTGGATCTTGCCCTTGTGGTAAGGAAGACTAAAAAAGAAACCCCCTCGAAAGAGGGGGTTTTCATTTTGCGACTATTCATCTAAAAGCCTAGTAACCATCTCAGCTACTTTACTTCGTTCAGATCTGGTTAGTTTAATGTGGGCGAAAAGCTCTTCTCCCTTTAGCTTCTCCACTACTGAGGCAATACCGTCGTGGCGTCCTACTCGCAGGTTATCACGCTGGGCTACGTCACTACTGATAAATACTCTAGTATTCTCTCCAGTCCTACTGAGAGCAGTTAGGAGGACATTGCGCTCTAAATTCTGCGCCTCATCCACGATGATGATTGTATCTGTGAATGTGCGTCCACGAATGTGAGTTAGAGGTAGTACCTCGATAATTCCACGATCCATCACATCCTCAATGGCGTTTTTTGATGCAAATGCACTGAGTGCGTCATATACAGCTGCAGCCCATGGATTCATCTTTTCTGATTCGGTTCCAGGTAAGAATCCAAGATCTTGACCACCAACAGCAAATAGTGGACGAAATACTACAATTTTTTTATGACTACGCTGCTCCAACACGGCCTCCAACCCAGCAGCTAGTGCAAGCATGCTTTTACCGGTACCTCCGCTGCCGCTCATAGAGACTACTCCAATCGAGTGGTCTAGCAGATGAGCTAGTGCAATTCTCTGCTCGGCAGACCTACCGCGGACACCGAAGGCCTCTAGGTCCTGTGGAATAAGCTCGAGGCCGCCGCTTGTATTGATTCTTGCAATTGCAGATGATCTGCCAGATTTAAGTATTACTCCAGTATGAACTGGCACACTAGCTAAGTCGTCACTAATAGATGACAACCTAAGGATCTTATTCTCGTATAAAGAATCTAAAATTTCTTTCTCTACTTGAACCTGGACTAGACCTGTATACCCAGAGTCTGGCAATATGTCGGCTCTATAGTCTTCCGCAATGATGTCTACAGCCGTAGAAGCTAGTAATCTCATTGGTAGATCCTTACTAACAAGGACTACCTTTTTACCGCTATTAACTAAAGTTGCGGCCACTGTGAGAATAGCCGTGTCGTGCGAGTAGCTATCTCTTAGTGACTCAGGGAGTAGTGACCGATCTCCTGGACTAACTTCCACCCTAAGAGTTCCGCCATCACTATTAACTACTACGCTACTCTTCAAATCCCCTTTAGTGTTGCGCAGCTCCTCAAGTGATCGCAAGGCTTGCCTAGCTAGGTAGCCTATTTCTGGATCATTTCTTTTGCTTTCTAGTTCTCTAATTACGATTAGCGGAAGAATTACCTCGTGCTCCTCGAAAGAAAAAATTGATTTTGGGCTGGCCAGCAAAACGCTGGTATCGAGGATGTAGGTAGTTGCCACTGGCTTTCTCTCCTATTGATACAATTTATATGTCCATGTTATCAGTATCCGGGAGAAGCCTTGCCAACATACGAATATAAGTGCTCAGAAAATCCGGAGCACACATTTACAGAAATTCGCGGAATGAGCGAAGAAGCTACACGCTCGACTTGCGTAAAACCTGACTGTGGAGGTAGACTAATACGTGTATTCGGTACACCTCCTATCACTTTTAAGGGATCAGGATTCAGCGCAAAACGAGGATAAATAAATGGCACGTAATGTCAACAACATAAACTTCCAAATTCCAAATTTTATTGTTGACAAAGAGCCAGCGTGCGCAGACGTGGATCCAGAGCTATTTTTCCCTCAGGAGGTGGAGGTAGCTCCAAACAAGATTGTATCTAAATATAGCAATTTAGCTGCAGCTAAGCAAGTATGCGCCTCATGCCCTCTATCTTTGCAGTGCCTTGAGTATGCCCTAAGAAATACCGAAATCGGTATCTGGGGAGGAACAACGGAGTCACAAAGAGAGTCCCTAAGAAAAAGACGTAATATTCAGTTGAATAGACGCCCTCCAACACCTAGTACTTGGTAAGTGGTAAAATAAAAGAGCCTGGGAGAGAGGCATTAACCCTTTCACAACCTAGGAGCAATTATGGGAGTATTCGCTGAAGTATTCCGTAGAACCGCAGCACTAATTATTCTTCGCGTAAGCGGAACCTTTGCTGGTGGTTCTTTTGCTGGAGTAGAACTCTGGCAGGCTGGCCTAATGGCTGCCTTCATCGGCGTAATGGACGTTGCAGAAAACCTGTCTCGTGCTTACATGATCGATGGAAAGCTAGATCTCGAAGAGATCAACTCGGCTTTTGGCGGTCAGGTCGACAAAGCTAAGAAGAAGGGTGAAGAACCTTCACCTGAAGAGACTGGTCTATAAGTCAAACTTAGTTATAACCCCCGCTTGACATCATGTCTGGCGGGGGTTATTATTTTCTTATGCAAGATTTTGAAGAGTGGCTAGCCCACGGAGTTAAAATGGGATGGTGTGGTCCTGCTGTCTGTAACACTCATGACGGGCTACCAACATCCGAGCCCGAAGATGCAGAGTTTGAAGATGGTGGAGATCCTTGTATCCACATCATCCGTCTATATGAAGACCACATGCACAAGAAGGCTGTTGAAGCAAATCATTCGCCATCCACGTGGCGAGCAACAAATCGTGGAATTGATATCTAAGGAGAAAAATGGCAAAAGGTAAGGGTGGAGCTCCTGCTCCTCAGAAGACTACGACTGACCGTAAGAATGGTAAAGCTTCTAAGAAACGTCCTAAGATTTTCGATGCTGTAAAGCGTCGACTAGTTACTGATAAGTAGTAAAATATATTTGGAGGCACGAACGGCTGTTCCCATTGGGGGAAGTGGTCGTAACTCTCCACTGAACTGCAGACTTTGGATTGGGAATTCTCGATCGGGTCTGCAGCTCTTTGCCCTATAGCTCAGCTGGCAGAGCGTCCGACTGTTAATCGGCAGGTCCCTGGTTCGATCCCAGGTGGGGCAGCGCAAGGCAGAAGTCTGAACAACTTCTGTGACTGCTGTCTATAACTGAAACTTACAGCTGGCAACGTTGAATAGAAACTGAGTCGGGGAGATGTTCAGATTGATCCGTGCAGACGATTGTCTAGGTTATAGAGCCCTCGGGAAATAATCTGACCGGCAGGAATCAGGGACCACGGAGGGCATTACAATTAAATACACAAGGGCCTGACTGGTTTCGACGGTAAGTCTGAAGTTGGTGAAGCGTGCGGAGAAGCCTGTAACTCCTGAATCGGGCAAAGCAATAACTGCAAACTCACGTTCTGCATTCGCTCTAGCTGCTTAGCTGAGCCCCTCCGGTAGCAGTAGTCCTAGCTGGGCACCGCAGGGTTTAAATAAATAGGACACTCAAAGAGCGATCTACAGCAGCTCTATAATAAAGCAGTGGACCCGCAGTACCGTGGCTGGTAGAGCCTACGCACGTAGAAGAACAATGAATTGCTTATCGGACGCGGGTTCAATTCCCGCCAGGTCCACCAAATATTTGCTATTTTTATAAACTTGTGTTATTTTCTCGGTATGAGAAAAACTATAGCAGTTATAGCTGCAGCCTCAATTATTGCTGGAATCCATGTCTCTGCTGCTCAAGCAGAAAATACTTTTTATGCAATGGATATCCAGACCCCAGCTGAATGGGGACTTGATCGGATAGATGGAGCTGTTGATGGCTCTTATTCATACACTTCTAGTGGCTCTAACTCTAGGATCTACATTGTAGATACAGGGGTTGATGCTGCTCATCCAGACTTTGGTTCAAGAGTTTTGGATGGATACGATGCTTTCAACCAAAACTTAGATCAATCAGACTGTCAAGGTCACGGCACCCATGTTGCTGGAATAGTTGCTGGCTCTAAGTATGGGGTAGCGAAAGAATCGCTAATTATTCCAGTTAGAGTGTTGAATTGCTCTGGACAAGGCAATACATCTACTCTGACATCTGGAATCGATTGGATACTAAATAACCACCCATCTGGCTCTATCGGTATTGTAAATATGAGTCTTGGTGGGCCAAAAGACATCTCTGTGAATCTAGCGGTCTCTAGGCTGATACGTGCTGGTTTGGTTGTAGTTGCTGCGGCTGGAAATTCTTCTGTTGACTCATGCACATTCTCCCCGGCAAGTGCGGACGGAGTAATTGCAGTTGGTGCTATTAATAGTCAGAACTATCGATCACCATTCTCGAACTGGGGAGATTGCGTAGACATCTTTGCACCGGGATCAAAAATTAACTCCAATGTTCCTGGTAACTATTCTGCTGTTTCCCAGAAAAGCGGGACTTCCCAGGCTGCTGCCTTTGTTTCTGGTGTAATAGCAACTTATGTCAGCGCTGGTCTAATCAACCTCCCCTCGGATGTTCCTTCTGTTATAGATTTGGCAGCTGAAAAAAATGTAGTCATTGACTCTAAATCCACTAACAACAAACTTATAAGCATATTTAAGTCATCTACGTCATCACCAACTCTGCCAGTTGTGACACCTGCCCCCATACCGACAGAATCTGGGGTAGCTAAAGACACATCAATATCTGCACCAAAAAACTTCACTATAAAATATAATCAACTTTATTGGTCTAGACCCGTATATTCTGGCAGCTACTCTAAGGTTAGCTACGTTGTTCAGCAGTATCTGAATGGCTCGTGGGTTTCTATAGGAACCACTAAAAACTTATACTTTGCACTGCCTCGTGGTAGTAGCTCTAACACGTCTTTGTATCGAGTAGCAGCTAGAACTCCTATCGGCATCGGAGACTATACAAGAGAACTCTGTAATACTGGCGCTTCAGCTGCTAACCTTATAACTCCAATCACTGAGACTGACACCGAGCCAGCTACTGGGTCTATAGTCGTATCTCAGCGTGGTGGCCAGGGCTCTTCTGTGGGTGACGTATCTTGGTCCCCTGTTTCTGGTGCTAAATCGTATGAGGTTGAATTAAGCGTAGTTGGATCTGACTCTTGGCAGTTGATTAGAGTCACTTCTGGTACGTCCATAAAATTTACCGTAAAACCAGGTATTTTAGTAAAACTTAGAGTATCTACAGCTAATACAGATGGTAGTAAATACGTAGTTGGACAGACACCATACTTAGGTAAGTAATTACTTATTAGACTAATAGCATGAGAATCCTTGGAATCAATGAAACTACTCATGATGCTGCTGTATCCGTAGTAGAGGATGGGAAAATTCTTTTTGCTGCTCATGCTGAGCGATACAGCAAGGTAAAGAATGATTGGTACACAAACAAGGAAATACTCGACGAGGCTCTTTCTTACGGAAAGCCAGATCAAATCGCATACTACGAAGATAGATGGCTGAAGAAGTGGAGAATCTTAACTAGGGGAGGTTTTGGTGGAGGAAAGCCATTCTATAAAAGCATCCCAGAGTTGAAGGGGATACCCACCTATGTTGCATACCACCACCATTCCCACGCGGCAGCTGGATACTACACTTCACCTTTTGATGATGCCGTAGTTGTAGTGCTGGATGCTATCGGTGAGTTTACTACTAGCTCTATATGGATTGGAAGTGGCGACGATCTTCGTCAAATTAAACGTTGGAAATATCCCTTCAGCTACGGTCTTTTTTACTCAGCTTTTACTCATCTAATTGGCCTTAAGCCTAACGAGGAAGAGTACATAATGATGGGCATGGCTGCCTATGGGGATTGGACTAAGTACTACTACAAAGTCTTGAACTACTTCCCTAGGTTTGACTATCAAACATACAATTTTCATCAAGGTATCGATAACTGGGATCGAGAAATCAACGAGCAAGATAAATTTGATATAGCAGCTGCAGTGCAAAAAGTGTTCGAGCTTAGGTTGTTTGAGTTTATGTCATACGCAAAAAAGCTCAGTGGCAAATCAAATTTAGTGTTTATGGGTGGATGTGCTTTAAATAGCAAAGCTAATACTGAACTTTGGTCACTATTCGATGATGTGTGGATTATGCCTAATCCTGGAGACGCCGGGTCAGCTCTAGGTGCTGCGGCAGCTTTATACGGAAAGCATTTAGACTGGCGCGGTCCTTATCTTGGCCACGATCTCGGCGGGGATTACCCAGTGGAGAGCATACTAAACGCTCTCATTACAGACAAAATAGCTCCAGTCGCATGTGGGAAATCTGAATATGGCCCGCGGGCTTTAGGTAATAGAAGCATACTTGCTGATCCTCGCGATCCAGATATCAAGGATAAAGTAAATAGAATTAAAAAACGTGAGCTGTTTAGGCCATTTGCACCTGTAGTTCTTGAAGAGCATGCTTCTGAGTGGTTTGATATGGACTACACATCCCCATATATGCAATACACTCCACGATGCCTAAAGCCTGAGGTAATTCCCAGTGTTGTCCATGCGGATGGCACTTCTAGAGTACAAACTGTAAATAAAGAGCAACATCCAGGTCTCTATGATTTACTCACTAAATGGTATAATTTAACCGGAGTTCCAGTATTGTTGAATACAAGTTTAAATATCAAGGGCCAGCCAATGCTGAATGATGCCGAGGATGTTCTTGAGTGGGAGAAAACATATGAAAGTTCTATATTACGAGGTTAGAATTTGGCTTCACAGAATGAAAAAGAAGTTCTGTAAGAAAAAAGATAAATCTAGATTTATCTATTAATATGCCAACAACCTATAGATATGACGTCTCGTACTCTAGTAAGAGTGCAAATTTGTTTGTCGAAGATAATACTGACGTACCTGTCCATAATTTTACTGATGTTGCGATAACTGACACCGTTGAAGTACTTGACGGTAGTGTTGATTTAAATGGCAACTATTTTCTGTTTCCAGATTATGAAAACTTCTACTTTCACACCCTAAGGGATTTTATTGCTCAATATGAGCTGATTAAAACCTACGTACCTGACCTAAAGCCACTAGTTCTATGCGCATGTGGGAAAAATGACGAAGTGCATAAACCTAAATCTTGTTTAGGATCTAATCCAAAGACATCACCAGAATTTTTCATTCTGGATAACTACAAAGAAGATTTAGTTGTAATTGATTGTGTTGGTTTAAATCGTATAAATATATCTTCTCTATACCTTATATATGTAAGCGGACCAGACCAGCTCACTCAGCTGGTGGAAGATTACAGCTACGATCGGGTAATTTTAAACACTAATAATGCTTACTGGCTTGAAGACGTATTTGCAAAAACTTTAAGATTAAGTTTTGGTGACTACCTATCAATAACTGACCCAGGGGTAAAAATATACGTTTCTAGATTGAAAGAATCTAAGAATACCTGGGAGATATCTGACGCATGGGATGTTTATCAAAGCTCTGGGTCTTTGCCTGATGACCCGGCATTGAGTTTGGCTATAAAAAATATAGCAAAGGCTACGCCTCAATCAGTCGAGGAGCTTGAGATGAAAAAATCTAGAGCATATTCAGTTTCTGATGAACTCATGCTCGAGGAGTACTTTACATCAAAGGGCTATAAAGTAATATCGCCTGGTGACTATACAGTTCAAGAGCAGATATCCCTATTTAGCTCGAGTTCGGTAGTTGCTGGCGCTGGAGGGAGTGGGATGACTAATATGCTATTCTGCAATCCGGATGCACGTATTATTATGATCTCTGCTGGTAATAGGTTTAATTTCGGAGGACATACTCCACTAGCTAGGGCTCTAGGCAAAAGATGTAGCTTCTTTCCTGAACGAGTTACGGTTGACCATGACAACCCAGACTATGTTAAGTTTTCAGCAAAAGAGATAATAGACATGATAGAAAGTTCAGGGGTTAAACTGTGACCAAGCCAGACACTATATTCATTGGTATAGCAGCAATGAATGAAATTGATGTGGTCCAGACTATAGAGAATGCCCTAGATATGGCAAAGTACCCGGACCAGCTGAGCTTCGGGGTATGGAATCACAATACTTATGGCCAAGATCTAGACTACAAGCATCCACAAGTTAGGGTAGTTAATGTCCATTACCCTATATCCCTAGGCTTAGGGGTTGGTAGGGCCTGCGTATCCGCTCTATACAATAATGAGACCTACTACTACCAAATAGACGCCCATATGCTATTCCAGAAAGACTGGGACGACATACTAGTAACTGCACATAAAAACCTGGAAAAGGTCACTGAGAAGCCTATAATTTCCTACTTTGGTCAAATGTGGTGGACGGACGATGAAGGTGTGATCCAGGGTTACAACCAAGACTCAGATGTTATAGGATTGCCGATCACGTACTCTCCAGACCACAGGTCATTTGGGCTCCCAATAAATATTGGCCACCCGGAAGGGGCGGCTATGTGGAATGCTACAGATAAAGACTATTTAGAGCACTACAACATCCAGGGTGGATTTTTATTCACTAAAGCTGAGTTTCTGACCGAAGTTGGTTATGACCCACAGTTGATGTTTTTTGGCGAAGAGCTACTCCTAGCAATGCGAGCATGGACTAGGGGGTACCGTATTTTTGTAATAAAGCCTCCAGTCCAGTGGCATAAAGACCGATGGGGAAGTAAAAAGCACCCCCAAGAACGAGATTTGGTTGAAAATACACAAAGGCCGCCATCTACACCAGAGGGAGCGGTATGGGACTCTAGGCAAAATGCAAGCATGATTAGAACCCAGCAGATCTTTAGGGGAGAGATTCTTGGCCACTGGGGTGCTCCAACTAAAGAGCTACTAGACCAGTATCTAGAAGTATCTAAGCTCGGAGAGCGAATGAACTTAGACGAATTCATCCCATTCACTAAAGATCTAGAATAATTAAGGTACTTAATATAGCATACTGAACACCGCTATTTTGCTGGTTAATGTACAAAAGGTAGTGTACAAAAACTTCATACAAACTTAGGTCTAAGGTTGTATAAACTTCTGCTTTGGGTTATGCTCTCTATATGGAAATAACACTAGATTGGCATGAATACGCCATGGCATCCGAAATAGGCAGACTTAGACGAATTACCGCTCTTAGCCGTAATAGTCAAAATGCGCACGGCGGGGTAAATCTCGGCTGGACTGAGGATATAGAAGGGGCTGCAGCTGAGCTTTGTGTTGCTAAGGGGTTAAATATGTACTGGAATGGTGGAATTGACACCTTTAAAGATCCCGACTTGGGGATAAATATCCAAGTACGATGGACCCCTAGCCATAGTAACAGTTTAATTGTTAGGCCAGCTGACTCTGATGAGGATTACTATATTTTAGTAACTGGACAAATTCCTACTATGAAAGTGCATGGCTACGTTCAGGGTAAGTATGCAAAAGATGAGTACTGGCTTAGAGCTCCAAATGGCAGACCACCAGCATACTTTGTAGCTAAAGACTATCTTCGACCTATCGAGGAACTCTTGCCCCTAATAGCTGGCTAATTATTGAAGTACTTATCCCAGTCGATCAGTGGAGTTTCTTTATTGCACATCACGGTGCCCATGCCTAGATACCAGAAATATGGGATGTGCCACTTTATACCGTTCTTAGTTGGCAATGCTTCATGCACTTCTAGCGACCTGAATGCCACTATAGTTCCGGCTTTTGGCTTGATTTTAATGTCTTTATTGTTGAAATAGAGCTCTCCCCCCTCATAATTATCATTAAGGTAGACAACAAAACTAAACTCATTCTGTAGGCCTTGGTTGACATCCCCGTGTGGCCCCAGCCCTAAGCCTTCGGCATAGAGTCTTATGTCTAAATTCCTACTTGCTGGCTCATAGGCAACACCAACCATACTGCTATAGAGCTCTATACACCTATCTATTGGCAGGCATATTGGATCTACTACTGCATCTTTAACTATTCTTGCGGCTTGCGGATGCTCTATTTCTGCTTTTTCCCAGTAAATGAGCTTTTTCTTACCCTTTTCAAGGTTATATACAAATTGACCGTTTTCGTCGTGTGAGCCCTCTAGCCAATCTTTGAATGGCGGCATTACTGAATAGACATCGCTGTTGCTGTCTAGTTCTAGGATATTTTTGATTATGTCTTCAGGGTTTGGTATTGCCTGAGAAAACTCGACAATTTCATAGCCGTGATCTATAATCTCCATAACACAAGTATAGCTAGAATTATAGCTATGGACGTATTTAATGATCATGAGTTAGAGAAGAAGTATAGTAAGTATTTCGGCCTAATTAGTGATCTAATTAGGGGGAGATTTTTCCCTGAATCTCCATATGAAGGGTCTCGCGTCGAGGACGGAATTTTATATAAAACTAACCGATATGGGTTTAGATCTAATGAGGAGACTCGTCCAACAAAACTACTAACTGCTGGATGCTCTATGACTTTCGGGATTGGGGTACCAGAATCTGATACTTGGCCAGCAGTATTTAGCAGGCTCAGCGGTTGTGAGTCTGATTTTACTAATATAGGAATCCCTGGGGCTTCAATTCAGACTGTGTGTAGGACAATATATGACTACATCCAACACTATGGTAAACCAAAAACATTACTGGTACTAGTTCCTGGATTAGACAGGACCTTTGTCGGTATGGATAAGTCTGTTATTTTTGATGAAAATCAACTTGAACGTATAGATTCACACTCCGAGCATATATCTATGGATGTACTCTACAATTTTTATAACTTAAACTATGCAAAATACTCCCGTGCTCCTCATATTTGGCAGGAAGTTGTTCCAATTGACCATGCAATTGTGACGTCTATTCTTGCAATTAAACACCTAGAACTGTACTGTCAGGCCGCAGATATCGAGCTTGTCTGGTCTACCTGGGACCATGGATTCAATCATGTAGCATCAAATAGTAAGTTTTACAACTTCTGCAGTGCTAAAGATATTCTTTACAACAAAGACGGGTCCTGGGTTAATTGCCATGTTGGGCTAAAAACTGAAGAAAACGCATTTCACTATGACCATGGAGCCGATGCAAGTCCTCACTGGGGGACACATGAGCATTTACATTTTGCTGAATTGATGGTTGAAAGGTTAAAAGATGTCAGATCTTAAATCTAAAGCCTTGCTATACGCTCGTGTCTCTACAACAATGCAGGTCGAGGACGGCGTGTCGCTGGATGTGCAAGAGCGCACTCTTCGACAAGCGGGCGAGATGTATGGCTTCACTGACAGTGAGTTGGTGAAAGAAGAGGGCCGTTCCGGTAAGAATGTTTCAGGTCGACCAAAATTAATAGACGCCCTTAAGCGGTTAGATAACAAAGAAGCAGACGCCCTTATTGTCACCAGAATTGACAGGTTGGCTAGGTCGACCAAGGACTTCTTGGACATTGTGGATAGGGCCAACAAGAATAACTGGAGACTTATCCTGCTGGACCTGAATCTTGACACGTCTACGTATCAGGGCAGGTTTGTGGTTACAATCATGTCGGCGCTCGCGGAGATGGAGCGAGGCATTATCGCCGAGAGGGCTAAGGATATCCACAAAGACCGCCGCGAGCGTGGGGTGGTCTGGGGCAAGGATATGGGGCCAAAACAGGTTATTCCCCATGAAATATCTGATGAAATACTGGGACTTAGAGGTAAGGGCTACTCATATCAGCGAATTGCTGATACCCTAAACCAGCGGGGCGTGTTGTCTGTCAGAGGAGGCAGTTGGTACGCCTCGAGTGTGAAGAACATAGTGGACGCCCTTATTGTCGAGGATACTAATGCCGATACCGAAGAAAGTTAAGATTGCAGGTCAGCTGTACTCTATAGAAGAGAGAGACTCTAAGCAGGATGGGTTGCTAAATGAAAGCAACTACGGGTATACGCTGGACCAAGGAAACCTTATCGTCATCGATAAGTCACTCGCACTGAGTAAGAAACAACAAACGCTACTGCATGAAATCATGCACGTCATTCGCATGGTCAATGACGGACCTAAGAAACCTAGCAAAAAAGATGACTATGATGTTTGGGAACATCACTTTATTGGAATTCTTGAAGCTGATATGCTAGGGTTCCTAAAAGACAACCCTGATGTTGTTGAATGGTTAACTAGCGAAGGATAGATTAATGGGGAGAAAGAAGAAGTCCAACATACCGGACGCCCCTAAACCAAACGATTCTTGGATATATGAAACCGAGATTCAGATAAATGGTAGAAATGTAACCAAAGGCACCGAACTAAAGATTTCTGGTGAACGCGGACGCTTTCGATTTATACATAAGATCACAAACCACAACGGCGTTGAGTGGGTCGATGTCTGGGGCGGACCAAAGGGTGCGGAAAACTGTAGAAGCTTTTACTTGGAGAAAGTAAAGCGAGTACACTACAAAAACCAAACAATTGAGAATTTAGCAATAGAGCACAAGGAGAAGCTAGCTGCGAAGAAAGCGGAGCTAGAAGAAAATAATGAATGAAAAAGATTGCTGCCACAAGTGCGGCGTATGGCATAGTATTGATAATCTTGTGAGTGGATTATGTCCATTCTGTAGAGGAACGGTGGAAGCCAGAATATGGCAGTAAAAATTAAAGTTGTTGGTAATGTGCCGCAGTATGCTCGTCCTGGCGATGCCGGTTGTGATTTAATAGCCAACGAGAATGTGGTAATTGGTCCCCATTCTCGTAAGTTGGTGAAGACTGGCACATATATCGAACTACCAGATGGCTACGTCGGCTTGGTCCACCCTAGAAGCGGTCTTGCACTTAAGCAGGGTCTAACAGTTCTAAATACTCCTGGAACTATTGACTCTGGATATCGCGGTGAGATTGGCGTTATTCTCTTCAACACGACTTTTGACATTGTTGAAATTGATCGTGGAACTAGAATTGCCCAGCTGGTAATTCAGAAATTTGAAACTGCTGAATTCGAAGTAGTAGACGCCCTAACTGATAGCGATAGAGGCGAAGGCGGATTTGGATCTACTGGAGTTGCAAGCAACACTAATTAGTGTTACTCTGTAACAACTCTGGTCCCATCGTCTAGAGGCCTAGGACGCCGCCCTTTCACGGCGGTAGCACGGGTTCGAATCCCGTTGGGACTACTCTGCCCTGATGGCGCAATGGTAGCGCACCGCTCTTGTAAAGCGGGGGTTGTCGGTTCGAGTCCGACTCGGGGCTCGTATCGAGACTTAGCTCAGCCGGTTAGAGCAGCGGACTCATAATCCGTCGGTCGTGGGTTCAAGTCCCACAGTCTCGACCATCCCCGTGTACCCCAATGGCAGAGGGACCCGACTTAAAATCGGCTCAGTATCGGTTCAAGTCCGATGACGGGGACCAACCCTTCGTAGCTCAGTGGATAGAGCAGGACACTTCTAATGTCAAGGCCATAGGTTCGAATCCTATCGAGGGGGCTCTGATAAAATTGACTAATGAAAGCCAGCGATCTCCCAGGCGAACTTGACTCGGATTATATGATCCTAGAGACGCGCCTATCTCTGCTAGTAGAGTCTTTTGTAAGACTAGGTGAGCACAAGGCAAAGATAGAATTCTTTGAAGCATTTCGAGAAATACTGCGTGAAAAAGAGCAGGATGGCGACCAAATAGCTACGGATGTTTTGGTCTGGGCGTACGAAAGACTAGCTGACTTAATAGCCGCTAAAGAGGCAAACACTTAGGCTGAATCCCTAGATGCAAATCCAGGGTTTCCTATAGCTCTACTGTGGTCATATTTATCGAATGGCACGGCAGTTGGGTCAACCCACCAGTCATCAGCTGGACCATGCACGAGTAGCTCATATCCTAGCCCAGTTAGAAGTGTTCGCTGTGCTGCCCGCAATGATTCTCTGCGATAGTCATGAACATAACCGTGCTCTATCGAGATAATAGAAAATCTGTAGTCGGTTAGTGGTAGCTTTATCAAAGCAAGCAGGTTTGCTATTTCTGGGCTGAAGTCGATATCTATGGATAAAAAGTCTATTTGTTTAGGGAAATTGTTTTCTAGAAAATATTTTCCATAATCAAAAGATATTGCATCATGCTCTATACAAGGGTTTGACCGATTTTCGTTGTATAGGGCAGCAAGCTCTTTATCTATCTCTAGAGCTACGCCACTCCAACCGTATGATGCTTCTAGGTCATAGGTGGTATTACCATCTTTATAATGACTCGCACCTATCTCTACATATACTCCGCTACGCTTTTCTTCTAATATGCTTAGAGCAAACGAGGCTTCTTCACTTGAAGAAAAAGCCTTTAGCTTGGTATATCTATTCACAAATAAAACTATACTGTAGATATGCCACCCAAGAAACGGAAAGTAGCGGACGCGCCTATTGTTGTAGCACCAGGCGAAGAAAAAGTCGTCCCGTTTGGTTGGTGTATGACTGGACATCATGGTGGATGTGTGGTAAGTTTCACTGGACATAGGTGCTCATGTGAGTGCCACAGAGAGGTAAGTAATGTCGTCAGCACAGACATATCTGATTAATGACAGCCCTCGCGGGATGTGGGCAGTGATCACTATGAAAGATGGCCTCGCGTATGAAGGCGTAGTTGTAGATGATAAGGACTATGGCGTATGTATTGCCATAGGGGGCGACGAAGATAGACTTAATATCTTTCCATGGGTGTCGATCATCAGAATGTCTTTGAAGGAACTTTAATTGGCTGTCGAGTCAATAATTAAAGATGCTCTTACTGATGGCGCTCTCGCTTTTGCCAAAGTAAGCCTGCCGACTATGAGCCATCAAATAGGGTTGATGCACGCCACTATTGAATCCCTAGAGAGTGACCCTAATCTAGAGTTCCATCGAGTAGGCGGATCGTATCCAGAAAAAGCCCCTATGCCAAAGTCTTTTGGGGTTAAGCGGGAAAAGCATTTAACTGGTTCGTACCTATTCATACATCTGCATGGCAGATTTTTTCACGACTTTTTAGAGTCGTTATCTTACGCATGGGCACTGAAGCACGCTGGAGAGACCTTCACAATTGTGTTTGTCTCTAAGCAAAAAGACGTGATAACTAAATCCGGATTCCCTCGTGGTATGTTTTTTGGTGCTCGGGAGTACGATAAGGAACATCCGGACACGTACCCCCAGGCTTTCATATATTTAATGTCATTTCTATCTGACATCGGTATGCCTTATCTATTTATGTCTGTTGATGACATTCAGGATATATCGTGTGACTATGCGTATATCCCGTATGTGAGAATGGAGCCAGACTGCTTCACCTATCACGAAGCGATTGACTATATAGATTGTCGTCGAAATAAAAAACTATCTAGATACACTCAGCCTGTGGAGCTGGACCAGCCTATTCCTGGGTACTACCCCATCGGGCCTACCACAATTGGACTGTCTAGTTCTGTCCTAGAGATGCAGATAAGGCTTCTTAGAGCGCTATTTACTCCTGAATATATTGGCTCTGACAGTGTGTACGTATCTAGACGAGGCTTTGCTGATCGAAGTAATCCAGAGGAGGAAAGTCTAGAGTCCTATTTCTCTTCTATTGGATATAGAATCGTGTATCTTGAAAAGTATCCAGTGTGGACTCAAATAGATATTGTAACTAAAGCAAAGAACGTAGCCATGTTTAGCGGTGGCTCCCAAGCTTTGACTTACCTATGTAGACCAGAAACATCAATTCTGTGGCTACGTCCTAAGGAGTACGACCTACATGTGGAAAAAGACATGGCCAAGTACTTTTCTGACATTCAGTTAAATATAGACATAATAGAATTTAATCCAGAGACTGATAGTATAGTTAGCCTAGTCGCTGAAAAATTTAGTTAGGATGCCATGAACGGTTACGGATTTAAGGAATTTGCTGGAAGTAACAGCGGAAGCCTCGCTCAGGAGTCGTTTGTCCTAAATATCACTAAAGAGAAGCGTGATGGCTACTATGTAGAGCTAGGAGCCTTCCACTCCTTCAACGGGAGCAATACTTGGCTGCTAGAGACAGAGTATAACTGGAAGGGACTAGCTCTCGATGTTGTACCTGACTTTGCGGAGGAAATTAATCAAAATAGAAAAAACGGCTGCGTTCTAGCAGACGCCACTACGTTTGATTACCGTAAGTATTTTGAAGAGAACAACTTCCCTAAGCAGATCGACTATCTTCAGGTGGACATTGATTCTGGGTATGACCAGAAGGGAAATCCAGTTGGGAACCCGAACCAGAGCCTATTAGGTTTAATTGCCTTACCTCTAAATATCTATCGATTTACTACCATCACTTTTGAGCATGACGGATTGAGTGACTACAAGGCCACGGCAATGAGAGATGCTCAGCGGGAGATTCTGAGCAGCCTCGGATACAAACTTGTGCAGCGTCACACTTTTGAAGACTTTTGGGTTGATCCTGAAGTTGTCCCTTATAACGAATACAAAAATTACTTTGTAATGCAAGCCCCGTAATGAGCAATAAGTACGACAGATATCCTGATAGCTTTTCTTATGGGCTATTTGCTAACGAGTTTGCAGTTCACCCGACAACTGTAGAGAATCACGTTCAAGTAGATGCAACAAATACCTACAACCTAAACTCTCTAGGCTATAGGTCACCAGAGTTTTCATCTAACACTGAGCTCTTAGCAGCTGGTTGCTCGTTTACGTTTGGATCTGGTGTCCCCGAAGAGGCTAGATGGAGCTCGAAACTTGCTGAGCACCTTGGGCTAAATGAGAGCAACATTGGAGTATGTGCTTGGTCTACCCAGGCAGTTATTGAAAACATATTTGCATACTTTAAGAAGTACGGTCACCCTAAGGTTTTAGTTTGCCTTTTTCCTGATGACGCTAGATCGGTGATCCCGTCAGTTAGAGGGTTTTTTGAATATGAGGACGCTGCTGGTGTTGAATCCTTTGAGCTGTCTAATGCGATGCTTGGCAGGAGTAATGAGGATTATCTATACCGATCTAAAGACTCTTACAGTAAAAAGCCATACAACCCAGACACTGTAGTGCCGCTTGAACTTCCGTTTTACTACTATATGAAATACATCCACTTCCTGGAGATGTACTGTCTTACCTCTAATATTAAGTTTTATTGGAGCACGTGGGACTCTGAACTAGATGGATTCTTAGCTAAAATCAGCCCGAATCAAGTTCAAAGAAACTATGAATACTTTGGCTTAAGTTCCTATGTTGCTCTAGAGTCATCTACGTGGGCATGGGATGTAAGTAGTTATGGCGGTGGAATGACCTCGGATTCTTTAGATCTAGCTAAAAGCTGCTACGATGGTTGTCACGAAGAGGGATTAGATAAATACGGAGAAAACTTTTTCATCGGCAGCGATGTTGGCGGATTAGTCCATTGGGGTACCCACAAGCATGAGCACATAGCGGAAAAGTTTTTAGAGAAAATTAATCATGGATAGGATCTGGAATCCGGTATTTAATTACCACAACATAGATACAACTCCGCACGGCACCATTATTGATATAAGAGATCTAATCAATTCCTATGAGTACAATTCAGATGGTTTTCGTGGAGCTGACCATGCTGGAACTAAAGTAGTTGCGGCCGGATGTTCACAGACATTTGGTGAGGGTGTGCCCTACGAAGCAACCTGGGGATCGCTTTTAGCTGCTAAATTAGGATACGGCTCGTATGCAAACTTAGGTATTCGGGGCGGATCAACCGCAGCGATAGTTACTCGTGTGTTTGCATATGTAGAAAAATATGGTCCACCTGACTACATCTTCCTACTTGCACCAGACCTCCAAAGGATAGAGTATCCATTAAATCCTGAAGAGTCTGTGTGCCGCTGGGGCAAGTCTGACCAGTCTGGCCCAACGCATATCCACTTACTTCCTAG
>JACCDW010466553.1_pt1 | contig 24501 bp, 21 predicted proteins | sample 7449781 | NCBI WGS metagenome assembly JACCDW01 (sample SAMN15323449, study PRJNA562643) | freshwater metagenome | isolation source: river surface water | place: USA:Blue River Watershed | collected 2017-08-18
GCTTCCTCTTCGCGGTCGGGTTGTGTCTGTCGCCGCTCCTCGAGCGCTCCGTCGCCGCCGCCGTGCCCGCGTCCGCCCTCGCGGAAATGAGGACGAAGGCGGAGAGCGGTGACTCGATCGCGCAGTACAATCTCGGAGTCGCGTACGCCGATCCCGCCGATCCCGCCTTCAACAGTGCCGAGGCTTACGCGTGGTTGACGCTCGCCGGCGAACAGGGCGCGAACCTCGAGGTGCTGCAGCGTCTTTTGGAGCGCCTGTCCCCGACGCAGCTCGCGGAGGGCAAGCGTTTGCTCGATGCGCGGCGCTCCGAACTCGCTCAGCGCGCCCGCGAGGCATCGCCGTTCGTGGGCTCCGCCGCGACGGCGGTCACTTCCACCGCGTCCGCAACGGCCAATGCCGCGGGCGCGATCGTGACGAATCTCGCCGCGCCCGATTCCGGCGCCTCGGATCGCTCCGGCGTGAAGGCGAGCGAAGCGGCAAAGGAGGCCGCTCTGGCCAAGCTCGCCGAACTGAATCAGTTGCTGGCTTCCCGCGATCAGCGGATCGCCGCGCTCGAGGCCGAGCTGGCCGATGCCAAGAGCAAGACAGTTTCGCGTGAGCTGCAGGCGCAGCTCAGTGCCAAGGCCCAGCAGCTTGCGGCCAGCGATGCGGCGCGTGAAGCCCTCTCGCAACAGAACGCCGCGCTCTCCACCGAGGTCGATACGCTCCGCGCTAAATTTGGCGCCGAGCAGAAGTGGGGCGCCGAACTCGTCCGCAGTGAGCAGGCACGCAAGGAAGTCGAAGCCGAGCGCGACCTGCTCCAAAAACAGCTTGCCGCCAGCAGCAATGGCGACGCTCAGGCCGGAGCCGATCTGGTGCGCCGCGCCGAGGAGGCTGAGGCCAATCTGGCGACTGCTTTGCGCAGCTACTCAGTTCAGTCCGCCGAGCTTGAACAGGTCCGCGCCGCTCTCGCGGCTGCTGAGGGGGAGCGCGCCGCACTCACCGCTCGCCTCGCCGACACGGAGTCCACCAAGGCTTCACTGGGTAATGAGCTGGTCGAGAAATCCGCCACCGCCGCGGAGGCGGATCGTCTTCGTGAACAGCTGCGGCAGACGCAGCTCCAAGCCGCCGCGACCGCCACGGAGCTCAATCAGCTCCGCATCCGTCTCGCCATCAGTGGTCCGTCGCCCTCCAGCACGCTGGTGTCGCCGACGCGTCCCGGTGCGGTCGACACCCTCGCGCTCGCGGCTCCTCCGCCCGAGGCGCTGCCGGCCGCCGGAGCCAAGTCGTCCTCCGACACGCCAGCGTCGGCGGCTCGCTCCCACGTGGTGCAGCCGGGCGACACGCTAAGTCGCATCGCTCAACGCTACTACGGCAACGGACGTCGTTGGAATGAGATCCTCGCCGCCAACAAAGCGGTGATTCCTAATCCCGATCGGCTCGCGATCGGGGCGACGCTGGTGATTCCGTAGTCACCGCGGTCGCGCCACGGGACTGCTTTGTCGCGAGGGCCCGGGCCGAACGTCCCTGTTTCTTTTTTGTCCTCCCGCTGGTCGCAGCGTTCGCCGTTCATGAGGGGTGATGACTTGACCATCGGCTTCGATGCCGATGACACGCTCTGGCATAACGAGACGATCTTCGAGAACGTCCATCTTCGTTACCGGACACTGCTGGGTCGTTTTCACGACGCCGCCACCGTCGAGCAGCGTTTGTTCGCGACCGAGATGCGCAACCTCCAGCGCTACGGCTATGGGGTAAAGGGGTTCACGCTGTCCGCGATCGAGACCGCCATTGATCTCTCCAACGGACAGATTAGCGCGGAGGAAATCCGCCTGATCATCGCTCTCGGCCAAGACATGCTCGCGCATCCCGTTGAGTTGCTCGAAGGCGTGCTGGATGTCGTGGGACCTCTCGCGGAGGTGCATCGCCTACTCCTGATCACGAAGGGCGACCTACGCGATCAGGAGCGTAAGTTGTCGCTCAGTGGGCTGGCTGGACTTTTCCGGGCCGTGGAGATCGTGTCCGAGAAGGACGCCTCGACGTACGAGCGCATTCTGCGGCGCCATGGGGTGGCCCCGGATCGCTTCCTCATGGTGGGCAACTCGCTCAAGTCGGACATCCTGCCCGTGCTGGCCATCGGCGGCGTGGCAGCGCACGTGCCCTACCACCTCACGTGGGCTGCGGAGCGCGTCGATACGCTTCCCGATGCTGCTGGACGTTTCTTCCAACTGGGATCGTTGCGCGAGCTTCCAGAGCTGATTCGCGGAATTCGAACCGTCGCCTGAGCCGCGCGGCGACCTTCGCCTCGTTGCGGCGGCCGCGATTCCGCTTGGTGTACGCGGCGGAAGGAGCGCTGACGATCGGTTCCATTCAGCCCGTCACCTGCTCTGCCGCCGCGCTCGCCTCGCGATCTCGCATCGGTGGCCTCAGCGACCCATGCCGTGGAGCCGAGTTGGACCAGCCATGCCGCTCGGGTGAGGGCGATCCAGGCTCGGCTCCCGTAGATCTCATGGCTCAAGGCTGTTTGGCTCGATCAGAGGAGGGGATTCAGGTGACCGGAAGATTTTCGCCGACTGGCAGACGCGTACACACGCGCAAGCCCGTGCGATCAGTGCGATTCTCCGCCGCGATCGTCCCACCGTGAAGCTCCGCGATACTGCGGCTGATCGCCAAGCCGAGTCCCGTGGAATGTACGTTCTCGGCGCGCCCCGGCACTTCAAAGCGAACGAAGGGCTGAAAAACCCGCGTCAGGTGCTCCGCGGGGATGCCCGGGCCTTCGTCGGTGAGCGTCACCTCCCAGAAACCGTGGACGTAGGTCGAATCGAGTCGGACGGATCCACCTTGGGGGGAGACCGAAAGCGCGTTGGCCAGGAGGTTAAGCAAGAGCTGACGAATCAGACTGGGGTCCACGTGCGCCCATCCTTGATCCGCCGTACCGAGGACAAACGTCACGCGGCGGTCCTCGGCGAGCAGCCGTGCGTCCTCGCTGAAGTCCTCGATGAATTGACCGACTTGGATCACGCGACGATCGAGCGCGAGCACGTGGCTCTCCGCTTTTGAGAGGAACAATAGGCTCTCGATCAGGCGACCCAATCGCGAGACCTCCTCCAGCAAGTCACCGATCGCAGCCTGGGCCGCGGCGTCGTCGGCCAGCTGGCGCTGCAGGCGCTCGGCATTCAGACGGATCAGCGAAAGGGGTGTCTTGAGCTCGTGCGATGCCGTGGCGGAGAAATGCCGCATCTGATGGAACGACACCTCAATTCGGTCGAACATCTCGTTTAACAGGCGTACGAGCGAGGCCAGTTCGTCGCGGCCCGCCGGCACGGGGATCCGTTCCGCCAGTTGGTCACCGCGGATGCGAGAGGCCGTTTCGCGGATCGCCCGTACCGGGTGGAGGACCAACCGGGCGAACCCGAAGCCGAGGCCCACGCTGATGATCGCGACCGAAACCAGCAGGAATGCACTCACCCGAAGATAGTCGCGCAGCAGGCGCTGAGTGGTCTCCAAGCCGCTCGCGATCTGGACCTGCCATGCTCCGAGTGAGTATTGGGACACATAGACGGCACCGAGCGACGGAAGAGACTGCTCGAGGTGAATGGCGTCGGTGCTCAGAAACGGCAGAGTTGCGGTGCTGAGATTGCGGGATCGAAATACGGGACGGGCATGGACGTCGCTGACCTGCACGAAAAAGAGCGTCGCGCCGGCGTCGGTGATCGTGGCGAGTCGCTGCGACAGTTGCTCCGGCGTAAGGTCCGTCCGTCCCTCGAGAGCGGCAACGACCTCAGTGATTTCGATGTCGTGGAGGTTCTCAAGGCTGCGGAGCATTTGCCGATCCAGCAGCCACGCTCCGGCAGCCAGCACTAACGCCGTGGTCGCGGTCACCAAGGTCGCAAAGCGCAGCGCGATGCCGCCGGTGAATGACCCGGATGCAAACCTGCCGCGGGCGGTCTCGCGTGGGCGGGGGTTCATGTGAGCTGATAGCCCACGCCGCGAACCGTCTTGATCGCGAGCCCGCCGCCGTCGTGGTCGAACTTTTGCCGGAGGCGACGGACGTAGACGTCGATCAGGTTGGTTTCGAGTTCGTACGACGCCTCCCACACCTTTTCGGCGATGAGCGTGCGGGTGAGTACGCGTCCGGGGTTCTGGAGAAAAAGTTCCAGCAGGGCCAGTTCGCGGCTGGTGAGCTCCACCGGCTTGCCGGCCGAGGTGGCGGTGCGCGCGAGCAGATCTAGGCGCACGGTCCCATGGGTCAGGATGGTCTGTTTTGTGCCCGCATGGCGGCGGATTAGGGAGCGGACGCGCGCGAGGAGTTCGTCGATGGAGAAAGGCTTCGGCAGGTAGTCATCCGCTCCGAGGTTCAGTCCGCGGATGCGATCGGCGACCGCGTCGCGGGCGCTGAGGATCAGGACGGGCTCGTTGAATCCCGCTCGTCGCCATTCCTGCAGGAGATCGAGTCCGTCGCCGTCGGGCAGGCCGAGATCGAGAATGATCGCATCGCATGCCGATGCCGCCAACGCATCGCGCGCATCGCGGCAGGTCGAGACAAGCTGGGTGGTGTGACTCTGTTCCTGCAGGGCTCGTTCGATGAACTGACCTACGCGGTGTTCGTCTTCGACGATGAGGATCTTCATGACCGCGGCATCCGGGATTCTTGCAGACTGACAACGAAGCGAGCGAGCGAAACGACGTCCTCGTCCGGAAGATATTCGCGCCCCGCCATGGCGGTCCCCGGCACACCGAACTTGATCAATCGGGCGAGGCTCAGCTCCGTCTCGGCTTGGCTCAGCCCGGCGGGTAGGTGCCTCCAGACATCCGGTGCTAGATCCGCTGGACGCTGGGCGAGTTGCATGGCGAGCGGCCCATCGCCGCGCCCTGTCGGACCGTGGCATGGGGCGCAGAGCTGAGCGAAGCGGCGGTGGGCGCGTGTGGCAGCGGTGCGACCCTCGCTCACGAGGGTGGTTGAAGGTGTGGGCACCCACGCAGCGGTAGACGCGACTCGCGCCGGCAGGGCATTGCGCCCGAGGCTGGCGAGGTACGCCACGAGCGCATCGCCGCGGGGATCGCCGTCCGAAAAGAGGTAAGCATATGACGGCATGCGTGAACCGGGCGAGAGGCTGCGCGGGTCAATCAGGTGCAGGCGGTTCCACTCCGGTGAGCGGCGATTCCCGACCTGACTGAGGTCGGGCCCGAGTCGGCGATTACCGAGGAGGGGTGGCTGACCCTGCACCTGTTCCGCGAACGCCGGTGCGGGACCCCAGCGCTCCACATCCGCCGCGACCTGGGGACGGAGGTACTGGGAGTGGCAGTGCAGGCAGCCCTCCGCGATGTAGGTCCGGCGACCAAGTGCGACGGCGGGATCGTCCTCCGCGCGGGCTTCGCCTTGGAGCACGCGATCGAAGGTCAGGACCAGCAGCGCCGCCAATGCGGTGCGCCGAAGCTGGCGGTGACGCCAGACGAGGGCGCCGGCAACGGTGACCGCGGCGGCTGCGCAGAACCACGCGGGGATATGATGCAGATCCTGCGCGAGCCCGATGCCGAGGGCCGAGCCGCCCCAGCCGGCGAGCGCGAACAGCGCCGCCGACAGCCGTGGCCGCCCGCCCTGCGCCGGATAAGCCACGAGCGCGGTGGAGTAGAGGGACACGCCGGCCGTGTACAGCACCTCGACTCCCGTCGTCCGGCTCGAGCCGTCTGCGAGCCAGAGCGCGGCGCCGACGAGGCAAGCGAGCGCGAGGGTCAGAACTGCGGTCCCGCGGCCACGGTCGATGGCGATGCCCGCCAGCACCGCAGCGACGAAGTGGCTGAGGGCGTTGCCCCCGAGCACCCAGACACCCTGCCACGTGGCTTGGCGCAGCGGTTCGGTGTGTTGGATGATGTAGAACGCCGCCGAATCCAGCCAGACCAGCGCAAGGAACGCGATCAGCCATGCCGCGGGTACCGGGGGCCGAAAGTCCGCGGTCTCCGCCCGCGGCGGTGCGGTCAGGGTGAGACCATTCGCCGCCAGAGCGCCGATCACCGCGATGATCGCCGCCACGACGGTCTGGTCGGCTGGGCGGGCGTTGAACACCACCGGCAGATTGCAGAATGCGTAAGCTGCGCCCGTCCCGATCCCGGCCCAGAGCCCGAGGCGCGATCCGCCGAGCACGCCCCGAAGCCCGCTCACGAGCGTCACGGTGAGCCAGCCGAGGCTGAGTCCCACGAGGAGACTCGCGACCATCATCATCAGCCATGTCTTCGCGATGAGCGCGAGCACGGCGGCCACGCCACAGGCGCGGAACCCATGCGCGACCGACAGGGTGAAGCGCTCGAAACGGAAACGTCGAGCGGCGAAGAGGCTCCCGACTACGCCGCCAATGCCGAGCGCTCCCAGCAGCCACCGCAATCTACCTTCCGCCAATGGTATCGCCAGTTCGACGAGAGCGAATTCCGCGAAGAGCAGAAAATACACGTACGTGGCCGCGATCGCGACCAGCGCGCAGACGATGGCCAAGGGCCGCGGCGATTCCTGAGGAGCGGAGTCAGTCATGACGCGTACGACCCGCGCCGCGGCGCAGGAGCAGAGCCTGGGCGAAGACGAGACCGAAGTCGGTAATCGGAACACTCAGCCATAGCGGACTCAGGTGACCGAGGGCGATGGCGCTGAGGCTGTAACCTCCGGCCGCGAGCCGGAAGAAGATCGTGGCCCCTAGCACGACGCGCAGACGCTCCGCCGGCGCGGCCAAGGCCCAAAGGTACGTGCAGCCGACGGCGGCGACGAACGCGCCCACAAAGCGCAGGAAGATCAGCGCTTCTTCTCCCGGCACGGCCACCCACATCAACGGGAGCACGAGCGTCGGAATCAGCATCAGCCCGAGTCCAGCCAAGGTGTCCATGGCGCCCGCGAAAACGCAGAGCAGCCGGGCGAGGGAGTCGGTTGGGAGCTTCATGGGCGTAACGCATTGCGGAGCCAAAGTGCCGAGGCGGCAAGCAGGACCCCTCCGCTTACCACCCGCAGCCACAGCCAGCTCATCGCCTCGCCGGAGCCGAGGAAGAGCGCCGAGACATCGGCACGCTCGACCGTGTAGAGGCCGATCAGGGCGATGAAATGGAGGACCAAGCCGAGATGCCAGAGAGCGAATCCCATGCTCTCGGTCCGCGGTCCCGCATGTCCCGCCGAGGCCGCTGCGCATTGTGCCGGCGCAACGGTGGGGGGCTCGCGGACGCCCGTCGCTGGTCGGACATCGACCGACGGAGCCCCCGCCTTCCGGGCGTCGTCCGATAGCCCGTGGAGGATCACGTGATTCACGGCCGTGATGAAGCCGGCCATCGCGAGGTGGGCGTGCGCGACAAGGCCGTGGGTGAACTTCGTCGCCTCGGAGAATCCCGGGAGGAACGAGAGCCATCCATCGACGACGAGCAGTGTCCAGCAGACAAATCCCGAGATCAGCCAGCGCTGGGTGGCGGTGGGCCACGCATAGGCACCGAAGTGCAGCCACGATAAGGGCACCCAGACCATTAGCGTCCCGAGGGCCACTTGCGGCGCGAGGCGATGGTGCGACACGGCCCCGTGGTTGAGCGTCGCATAGAGGAGCCACGATGCCGCGAGTGCCGCGACATAGAGACGAGGGCCAAGGCAGGAGAGCCGGCCCGCCTCGGCGCGGCGCGGGCGGTTGAGCAGACGTGGCAGCGCGCCGTAGAGCGTGATGATCCCAAGGGTCGAGCCGAGGAGCGCTGCCCCCGTGGCTCCACCGGAATCCGGATTTACCGGGGGATAAACGCGTGCATCGGCGGCCCAGAAGAAAACGGCGGGGACCACGAGCAGCGCCGCGAGGACGCCGAGGACCAGGGACGGACGCAGCGCGAGAAGCCCGCGCGCGCGCTTGGGGCGCCGCCACCAGGCGTGGGCGGCTAGCACGGTCCAAAGGACCAGCATCGCCGCCGGCAGTGCGGGGCGCGACCACCCCGTCCACTCCATGAAGAGTTTCCCGCTGCTGTGTCCCGTTAGCCACGCGGCGCATCCCACCGCCAGCGCGAGGGACCAGCTGGCGAGCGCCACCTGGGCGTGTCTGGACGCGCGAGGATGCCGCGGGTCGAGGAAGACGTGCAGGAGCACCCCGATGAGAGGGAGCGCGCACCACCCGTAGAGCTGGCCGTTGAGATGAACCGTCGCCCAGCGCCCATAGGTGAGAGGGACGGTTAGGTCATTCAGCTCCGGCCAAGCGAGAAGCAGGGCCATCAAGAGCCCGGCGGTGTTCGCGAACGCAAGCCACGCTAGGCTGTGTCTCGCGGTGCTCCGGGCGAAGGCGGCTAGCCCCGGGCGATCATCCGGCGGAGCGGGGAACGAAGGGAGAGAGGTCATCGGCGCGGGCTCGGCCCGCATCGCTTCGGCGGGCCTCGAATCGGCTAGAGCGCGGCGAGCAAGCGGCCGTCACGGACCCGGACGATCCGATCGCAGGCTTCCGCAAAGCGGCGTTCATGCGTGGCGAGGATGATGGTGATCCGGTCGTGCTCGGCGAGGGAGCGGAGCAGGGCGAAGACGGAATCGCCCGTCGCCTCGTCCAGCGATCCGGTCGGCTCGTCCGCGAGCAAGACATCCGGAGCGTTGAGCAGTGCGCGGCAGATCGCGGTGCGCTGCCGTTCGCCGCCGGAAAGATCCTGGATCCGGTGCGAGAGGCGGTGCTGCAGGCCAACGCGGCTGGCGAGTTCGCGGACCCGGGCGGCGGTCTCGCGCGCGGGCCGCCCCAAGGCGATGGCGGGGACGCGGATATTTTCCTCCACGGTGAGGTCGGGAATCAAGTTGTGCAGCTGGAACACGAACCCGAGATGACGCCGCCGGAGTTCCAAGCGATCGCTCTCGCGGGTTGGATCCCGGCCGCAGACGCTGAGCTCGCCGCGATCCGGCGTGTCGAGACCGCCGAGCAGGTGGAGCAAGGTGCTCTTGCCGGAGCCGCTGGCGCCCCAGAGCGCGACCACCTCGCCGGTACGCACCTCGAGCGAGGCGTCCTGCAGGACGCTGACGCGCCCCTGATCGTAACTCTTCCAGACCTGTCGGGCCCGGACGATGATGTTACCGCGATCACTCATAGCGAAGGGCCTCTGCGGGTTGGATTCGACCGGCGAACCGGGCGGGATAGATGGCCCCGGCCACGGCGGTGACCATGGCGGTGGCGGTGATGCCCAGCAGTACCCAGCCGTTCACGTTGGCCTGGACATAGCCTTGAAACTGCGGGGCATGCGGCAGGATGAGGAGTACGCCGGATCCGAGGAGGAGGCCGACCACGAGTCCAGCCACGGCGATCGCCGTGGCTTCGCCGAGTACCAGAGCGGAGACCTGGAACTGCGAGAAGCCGCAGACCCGGAGGACTGCGATCTCGCGAATTCGGCTGAAGACGGAGAGCAGCATCGTGTTGGCGACACCGAGGCCACCGAGGAGGAAGGCACAAAGTCCAACCGCCCACGCCGTCATCTTCAGGATTCGGAAGGAATTGTAGCTTTGGCTGAACTCTCGGTTTTCCAACGCGATCAGGCGCGGATGCGCCGCCTCGACGGCGCGCTTGAATGCTGCTCCCTCGGCCGTGTCGCGCAGCGTCACGGCCACGACCGAGCAGATGCCGGGCCGGTGGAAGAAGGCTTGGGCGGAGCGGAGCGGAAGAAAGACGCCGCCATCCTCGAAACCGTTCTCGGTGCGAACGACGCCGGCGACCCGGAATTGCTGGGCGCCGATGGCGACGTTCTGACCAGTCGTCGTGTGGAGGAAGTCGGCTGCCCTGGCTCCGAGAAAGATCTCGTCATCGCGCGAGCCGAACCGCTCCCGCGTACCCTCGCGCCACTGCGCGTGGACGAGACGGGGATCGTCGGCCTCGAGTCCGAAGCAAGTGATGACCGGGAAGCCGGGAGACGATACCACGCCGAAGAGCAACGGATGGGCGGAGGCCACTTGGGGCAGTGCGCGGATCGCCTGCGCGTCGGTTTCCGGCACCGAGCTGAAGAACAGATCGGAGACATTGCGCTCGAAGACCAAGTAGTGGCTATCGCTGGAAAGGATGCGCTCGAACATGCCGATGGCCCCATTGACGATCCCGAGGATGGTCAGCATGGCGGCGACACCGAATGCGATGCCGGCGACCCCGATCAAGGCGCGAAGCCGGTGGCGGCGCAGGTTGGTGAAAACGAGGGAGAGGGAACGCATGACGGACTTCAGGCCGCGTTGACCAATGCGCCGCTCGAGTGTTGTCCGATCCGCTCGTGGAACGCCGCAAGGTAGCTCCAGCGGGCGTCACCGGTGACGAGGTCGCCGATTGTCTTCGCGGCGAGTGCACCGAGCCGGACCAACCGGCGACGCGCGGCGGGGACGCCGAGGGCGACGGCGAGATTGGGGCGCGAGAGCGCGCGGTCGCGCCCGGGGGTCTTGCCGGTCGTGGCGACGGCGCCAATGAGGTCGGAGAGATCATCGGCCGCTTGGTACGCCAGACCCCAGTATACGCAGAGTGCCTTCAGTGAGTGAAGCTCACGGGCCGACGGTTTGCCGGGGAGCGCGGGGAGCAGGACGGCGAGCCAGAAGAGTGATGCCGTCTTGCGCAGGGCGGCGATGCTGACGTCGCGTGCCGTGCCGGCGCTTTCGGCGAAACGGAGATCAAGGGCTTGTCCGCCCACTAACCCGGCGGTGCCGAGGCAGCTGTCGAGACAGGCGATGGCGGCGACACGGGTCTCGGCGGACTGGCTGGCGAAGCTAAGGTGGGCGAGGGCGTAGGCGCGATTGATGAAGGCGAGGGCGGCCAGAATCGTGCTCGCTTCGCCGTGGACTCGGTGGGCGCAGGGTTGGCCGCGGCGATGCGTCGCGTCGTCCATGCACGGTAGGTCATCGATGAGGAGCGAAGCGAGGTGCAGGAACTCCACTGCGCAGGCGAGATGTTCGGCATCGACCGCGGACAGACCGTTGATGCGGGCGGAGAGGTCAACGAGACGTGCACGGATGAGGCGGCCGGGATTTGCGGCCGCGTCGTGGATCACGGTGTGCAGGTGCGCCTCCACGCCCGGGGCGGTGGGGGCGTTGCGCTGCAACGCCTCGATGAGGTCGGCCAAGCGTTCGTCGGCTTCGGTCCGGGCGCGGCTGGCGTCGCTGAGGATACGGTGCGGCATGGCTCAGGAGGCAGCGGGCTTGGCTTGGAGATGGAATCGCACCTTCACCTGAGGATCTACCGTCAGGAGGCCGAACATGCGGATGACCGGGAGCCCGAAGTCGCGCGTGTCGATGACCGCCTCACCCTCCAGAGTCCACGTGGTGGCGGAAGGCACGATCGTCACCGGGAACTCGACAGCCTTCTCCTTCCCGTGGAGCGTGAGGATCCCGCTGGCGCGGTAGCGATCCGAACTGCCGTCGCGGATCAACTGGCTCAGCTTGAACTGGCCCTCAGGAAAACGATCGGTCTCGAACCAACCGTTCATCTTCCGGTCGCGCTTGTCGTTACCGGTCTTGATGTCCGCGACGCGGAACGAAACGCCTCCGGTAGAGGCGGAGGGGTCGATCGCGTCGACGGCGACGGTGGCGGTGAAGTTCGCGAGGGTCGCGGTGAACGAATCACCGGTGGCTCGGACGTCGATGGAGAGCGTGGAGTTGGCCGGATCAATGCCCAACGGTTGTCGGGCGGCGAGGAGTCCGGACGCGACGCTGAGCGAGAACAGAAGCGCGGGAAGAAACCGTTTCATCGCCGTGAGTCTGCACGGCTTCGATGAACGGAGTGTGAAGCGGAAATGAATTCCCGTTCATTCAGCCGAGTGATCGGCTGGGAGGAAGGCGATTACCGGGACGCCGGATCCGTTGCAGCAGGCTGCGGCACCCGAGGAAGAGGAGCCACATGAGCAAGGCGGTGATGAGGGTATGGCTCAGGTAGTGAGCGCCCTTCAGCATCTGGTAGGCTCCCATCCAAGTTCCGAACGCGAGCCCGATGGCGAGTCCGCGGAGACGCCCCCGGCGGGTGGTCGCGAGGCCGGCGAGTGCCATCAGCGCGAAGCCACCGCTGGCGTGGCCGGCAGGGAAGCAGACACCGCGGCGTCCCGGGCGCTGGTCCTTCGGAAAGGGTTCAAAGAGCCGCACGTAAGGTACGTCGCCGCCGTAGCGAGTGATTTCGTAGGGGCAGAAGAGGTTCGTCCGGGCTTTGGCTTCGCCGATCAGGAAAGGCCCGAGGGCCAGGGTGGCGACGACCGCAGCCAGTTCACGGCGTCGTTCCCCGAGTCCGAGGCGCTGCCGCCATCGCTCAGGGCCAACCAGCAGGCCAATGCACGCGAGCCCGAAGGCGATCAGCACGACTTTCGGACCGGTGTAGAACCATGCCTTCGGAAGGCGGGCGTTCTCGTCAACCGCCCAGCGCATGGCGGTGAAGTCGAAGCATCGATCCTGAACCCAGAGGTCGATCGCGGTCAGCTCGGAAAGCGCGACGACGGCAGCAAGGGCGGCCATGACGGGCCAGACGCTGCGCAGCAACGGATCTCGGGACTGCCGAGGAGTTACAGGGGGTGCGCTCATCTGCCCTTGCGTCCGTCGAAGTGGCGACGCCACCACTGTTTGAGGTTAGCATCGACGCGGACCTTCACCGAGACGGAGGAAGTGTTGCTGTCCGGCCCGAGGGTTGCCCGCAGTCCGGTGCCGATCAACCAGCGTCCGCTCGTCGGGGTCCAGCGTGAGGGTACCTCCCACAGGATTCCGGGGCGGAATGTGATGGAGTCACTGCTAGTCTCGCCGAAGGCGCGCGTCGTGCCGAAGTCGGTTTGGAAGGTGGCGTGAAGTGATCCGAGATCCCAGACGAGCCCGGCGGAGCCGAGCACGGCATCGTCGCTCAGCTGATTTTCGCGCAGCGTGCCGTTGACGTGAGAGGCCGAGACGATGTCGCCGCCGACGGACCAGAACACCCGGACTCCGGGGACGTCCGCGAGGTGTCGGGAAAAGGTGATGAAGGGCATCACGTGCTCAAGGCCATCGATGATCTCCGCTGGCGGGCTGCCAGCGGGGCCGAAGTAATCTACGCCGATGCCGGTGTCCCAGCCCGGCAGCAACCCTGCCCCCAGATTATACTTGGTCCCGAGGTGCATCTCCGCGAGACCGAGCTCGGTGCCGATCGTCGGGCCGCTGAGTCCGTGGGAGACATAGCCGGTGACTTCCCCCGCGATTTCCCAACGCGAGGTCAGGCCATAGCGGAGACCGACCGGCACGCGAAGGTGATCGTACCGGGTGAGGTCGCCGAAGCGAGGGTTGAACGTGAAGCGCAGCGCGTTCTGGCGCTCGGTGGTCGGGAGGTTGGCCGTAAAGACCCCGTTCATCTTGAGCGCCGAGTCCGAGGTCGGTGCACCGCTGCTGTTCGCAGGAGCGCTGCTTGAGCCCTTCGCCAGCGGCGGCACGAGGAGTCCCAGGGCGATAAGAAATCCGCACGCCAAGGTGTGAGCACGGCGCGGGCCGACGGACGCCACGCGGGATCCATCCGAGTGGGAGCGGAGGGATAACATCACGGCAGAGTGGGTCTAACGGTGAGGCCAACAGGAGTCTGCGCGACGCGGGGCTCAGCGGCGGCGCGGTAGCGCGCTTGCTCCTCGGGTGTGAGCGCTCGATAGAGCCCTTCGCGGTAGAGATGGCTTGCGACCTGATAGTAGGCGATGGCCTCGTGGACTTGGTCCGTTTCCGGGGGACGTGGGGTCAGCGCGAACGTCTGCGGGTCGTACGCGTAGTGATCGACGCCGCGGATGGGCCGGAGGACGGTGAGCATTTCGGGCTCGTACAATCCGACTCGCTGGTAGTTTCCGATGAGGGCGCGGCGATCGCCGGAAGCGTGCAGGACGTCCCAGCCAAAGAAGCGGGACGCGTACGACCAGTTGAGCAGTCCGAGAAGGGTGGGGGCGTAATCGACCTGACTCATGAGATCGTTCACCCTGCCCGGAGCAATTTGCCCCCCCGGCGCGAAGAGGATGAGCGGAATGTGGTAGTGCTGCACCGGGAGTGCGGCTTGACCGGCAACGGAGGCGCAGTGGTCGGCGACGATGACGAAGATCGTGTTACGGTACCACGGTTTGGTGGCGGCGGTGCGTAGGAATTCACCGATCGCGTGGTCGGTGTACTTCACCGCGCCGCTTCGGCCGGAGACCTTTGAGGGTAAGTCGATTTTTCCCTCCGGGTAAGTGAAGGGACGGTGGTTCGACGTGGTCATCACGAAGAAGTGGAACGGCCGTCCCTTGGCGGCGGCCTGATCTGCCTCGCGCAGCGTCCAGCGGTAGAGATCCCCGTCGCACGCGCCCCACGCGTTGGCGAACGTGATGTCGTTATCGGCCACGGACGCGCGGTCGACCACGCGGTAACCGTTGCCGCCGAAGAACGCGTTCATGTTGTCGAAGTAGCCGTAGCCGCCGTAGATGAATGCCGTGTCGTAGCCGCGGCTGCGAAATACGCTGCCGAGCGTGAACAGGTTTTCGTTGCGGGGCCGCTTGATCAGCGAGCGACCCGGCGTCGGCGGCAGCGACAGTGTCAGGGCCTCCATACCGCGATCCGTGCGGGTACCGGTGGCATAGAACTGCGTGAACACGAGGCTCTGCGGCGCGATCGCCGCGAGCTCCGGCGTCAGTTGCGACTGTGGATTGAAGGAGGAGAGAAATTCCGCGCTGAGACTCTCGACGGTGATTTGGATGACGTTGGGCCGGAGCTCGGGCGCACCCGGACGAGGAGCGGGGACCCACCGGAGCGTGTCGTGTGGCGAGGTGCCCGGCAGCAGCACGGAGCGGTCCGAGGCGAGCTCGCTGCGTAGCTTCGCGAACGCCTCCTCCGTCGGAATCACCGAGTAGAACTGACGGTAATCCAGTTCATTATTGCGGAAGGCGGCGAAGAGAGACCACAGCCCGTTCTTCGCCACCTCACGATTGAACGTGTTGGTGAAAGACGGGACGCGGTTCGAATCGAGCCCAAACCCGATGACGAGCGCGCCGAGCGTCCAGAGGCCCGCCTGTTGCCAGCGCCGCCCAGTCGATTCCGGCGCGTGATCCAGCCAGCGTCGCAACCCGCTGCCGCGGAGCAGGAGGGCGTAGGCCAAGCTCGTGACCGCGGCGATGCCGCCGAAGATGGCCGGCAGCGGGTAGGATTCACGGATGTTCGCCAGTACTTCGGCGGTGTAGACGAGATAGTCGACCGCGATGAAGTTGAAGCGGACGCTGAATTCGTCCCAGAAGAGAAATTCCGCGACCGCGCCGAAGAGCAGCAGGGCCAGCGTGCCCGCCGCCGCGACGTGCAGCCCCGCCCTCACCCCACGCCACGTGAAGGCTCGCGCCGGGAGCAGGGCGAGCAGGATTCCCAGCGGAGCTGCGATCAGGACCGCCGTCGCCACGTCGAAGACCAAGCCCAGCGCAAAGGCACCGACGAGACTGGCGTTCCACGAGATCTCCTTCGCGGATACAACCACTAACGCAAGCCGCGTGGCCAGACTGACCGCGATGAACAACGCCAGGAACAGCCACAACAGCCCGTGTCGGCGCGCCAAGGTGCGTTCGAAAAAACGGGTCAGGTGAAGGACAAGTTGTGCGATCAGAGAAGGAGAAGATCCGGGCATGAGGGGGATGCGCGAGAATCCCTGAAACTCTCACGGACGCTCCCGTGAAAGACAATGCTGAGTCGGTGAATGTTCATTTGTTTTGCACGGAACGTGGGCTGGGTCGGCTTCTTGCCATTAGTTTTCCGCGTGGAGAGGGCTGTTTGCCTCTACCCGGGTGGAGACGTGGGCGACCCAGTGGAGGCGAGTTGGCGCTCCGTGCGGTGGGTGGCCGCAAAGGCTTTGACTCCACCGTGGACGTGGGGCGGCATGAGGCATGAAGCTGAACTTCCGTCTGTTGGGCGTTTTCGTCGCCGTAACGGCGATGGGGTGGGCGGCGGTGGAGACCGGGCGTCGCCCGATCACGCCGCGCGATGTCTGGGAAATGAAGCGGCTCGCGACTCCGGCGCTCTCTCCGGATGGCCAGCGGGCCGTCTTTTCCCTGCAGGAGTGGTCGATCGAGAAGAACGAGAGTGCGAGTAGCCTCTGGGTGGTCGAGGTCTCGGGAGGGGAGGCGCGCCGTCTGACGACGGCCGCGGGCTCCGATGGCTCACCGGTTTGGAGCCCGGATGGCTCGCGGCTCGCGTTTATCTCCAAGCGCGCGGGCGATGAGGCGGCCTCACTTTACGTGATCCCGGCCGACGGCGGCGAAGCCGAGAAGGTGCTCGAACTGCCCTTCGGAGTTTCCCGTCCGCGATGGCTTCCCGATGGCCGCAGTCTGATCGTGTCCACGACTGCGATTCCGGAATTGGCGGGTACGTGGAGCACGGACGATCGCGCCAAGATGAAGCGTGAGATCAAGCGACGGAAGGACTCCAAGATCACCGCCAAGGTCACGGAGAACCGCCAATATCGCTATTGGGACCAGTGGCTGACCGACAACCTCGCGAATCGGCTCCTCCGGGTGGACGTCGCGACCAAGGCCGTGACGGACCTGACGCCGCAGCAGGACCGACTCTTCCAACTGAGCGGTGAGTTTTCCGTCGAGGTCAGTCCCGACGGCCGCTGGGTCGCGCTGTCGCGCAACGCGACGCCGCCGCCCTACCGCGATTTTCTCAACAGTGATGTGGTGTTGGTGCCGACCGATGGGTCCGGTACGCTGCGTAATCTCACGCCGGACAACGCGGGCTCGGACTCATCTCCGGTCTTCGCGCCGGATGGACATTCGCTGGTCTACGTTCGCCGCGAGACCGTCTACCACAATGGCGAATCCGGACGACTCTGGCGGCACGACTTGGCGACGGGGCGCAACACGCCGCTGACGGAGGCGATCGATCTCTCGATCGACGAGGTGGTCTTCGCGCCGGATGGTCAGACGCTCTGGCTGGTTGCGGAGGACAAGGGCCGGGTCCCGGTCTTTCAGCTCAACGCTGACGGCACCGGCCTCAAGACCGTGCAGGCCTCCGGCTCCTCGAGCTCGCTTGACGGAGCGGCGGGGCGCGTGGTCTTCCTGAACGACACGACGAATCGTCCGGCCGAATTGTTCGTGCTGGAGTCCGCCACCGGAGAGGTGCGCCAGCTCACGCATGTCAACGACGCGGCGGTCGCGCGGCTCGATCTTGGTCGCGTCGAGGACTACTGGTTCGACGGTGCCAACGGCGACCGCATCCAAGGTTGGCTGGTGCTACCGCCGGGCTTTGACCCCGCCAAGCGCTACCCGCTCGTTCAGCTCATGCACGGCGGTCCGCACACGATGTGCCGGGACTCGTGGAGCTACCGCTGGAACACGCACTGCTTCGCCGCGCCTGGCTACGTGGTGACGTGGGTCAATCGCCACGGTTCGACCGGCTTCGGGGAACGGTTCGCCCAGAGCATTCTCAATCAGTGGGGTGACATGCCCTTTGAGGATATTATGAAGTCGACGGACTTCCTGCTCGCGCGCTTCCCCAATCTCGATCCCGAGCGGATGGCGGCGGCGGGTGCGAGCTACGGTGGCTACATGGCGACGTGGGTGCTGGGCCACACGGACCGCTTCAAGGCGATCATCAACCACGCCGGCGTGAACAATTCCTATGCTATCTACGGCACCGATTCCCCGCACGGCTTCCCCCTCGTAATGGGTGGTCAACCGTGGAGTAACCTTGAAGGCATGCAGCGTCAGAATCCGATGTTCTACGCCAAGAACTTCCGCACTCCGACGCTCGTGATCCACGGCGAGCTGGATTACCGGGTGCCGTACGGCAACGCGACGGAGCTCTACGGTGTGCTGCAGGCGATGGGCGTTCCCTCGCGGCTGGTGATCTATCCAAACGAAAACCACTGGATCCTCACGCCGCAGAATGCCCTCCACTGGCACTGGGAAATGCAGTCTTGGTTGAGTCGGTATATCGGGGGAAAGGCCATGCTCGATGAGCCGAGGTTTGACTCCCCGGCCCGCTGAGTCGGAGATCGCGGGATGGCCGGAAAGAACTTCACCTTCATCTGCGGAGCCGACGACTTCCTCGTTGGCCGGGTGGGCCGTGAACGCCACGAGAAACTCGTCGCGGAAATTCCCGACGAGTTCTCTCGCGAGGTGATTAGCGGCTTCGCCAACAATGTCGGCGAGGTCGAGGCGGCCGTGAATCGTTTCCGCGACAGTGTGCAGACGGTCTCCATGTTCGGGGGCCGTCGTCTGGTGTGGCTGAAGGACGTCAACTTCCTTGCCGATACCGTGACCGGACGGGCGGAGAGCACGTTGGCGGCCGTGGCTGACCTGCAGGCGATCCTCGCGGCGGTAAATCCGGATGAGGTCGCAGTGCTGGTGACCGCGGCGCCGGTGGATCGGCGACGCTCCTTCCCCAAGTGGTGCGAGAAGCAGGCGGATTTTCAGTTGGTGGGGGGTGACGGTGAATCCGGAGCCGAGGCGCTGGCCGGTGTTGTGTTGGCCGAAGCGCGCTCGCTTGGCGCCACCCTAGCTCCGGGTGCGATGGAACTCTTGCTCGCCAAGGTCGGCGCGAATGCGCGGCTCTTGCTTGAGGAGATCCGCAAGCTCGCGACCTACGTCGGTGGCGCCGGCGACGGTGCCGGCCCGGCTGCAGTACGGATTGAGGAGGCGCACGTGGCGGAGCTGACTCCGAACGTGGCCGAGGGCGATTTTTTCGAAGCGGCCGAGGCCTTCTTTAAGGGTGACCTGCCGTGGACGCTGGAGGCGCTACACCGGCACTTCTTCGCGGGCGGCGACGCGCGTCCGATCCTCGCGGCGCTGCAGAATCGCAATCGGATCCTTCTGCAGGTGCGGGCTCTGGTCGATGCCGGCGAGGTGCGGGTGGGCCCGCGCGGGCTGGATGGTCTCGCCAAGGCGGCTGCTACGCATGGACCGCGTTTCGTCGGGGCGACGGAAAAGAGTTCCTTTAATCTCTTTACCCAGAACGCGTGGTACGTCGGCAAGCTTGCCGGCGAGTCACGCCTTCCTTCGCTCCGGCGGCTGATCGATAATCAGCAGGAATTCATCGTCGCTTTCGAAGAGATCATTCGTCGACCCCACGAGCAGGAGGAGGTCCTCCGCGACATGGCGGTACGCTGTCTCTCCAGCGAAGTGCCGGCGGGAGCGGTACGTTAGCCGACGATCCAGCCGCGTTCAGCTCCGCGGCGTGAGGATGGGATCCAGGGCGTAGGCGTGGACGGACACGCCTCGCGACACGAGGGCGTGATCGGCTGGGTAGGTGGGTGTCTGAAGTCCGTTATCCGCGAAAATTCCCACCTCTGCGCGCGGTACGCGCGCCGGGGCAATCACATAGGGCGGATGCCAGACCCGGCCTTCGCGCAGCGCGCCACGGCGGGTGGTGGAGAAGAAGGCGTAGCGCTCGACCAGAAAGTACTCGAGAGTTCCGGGTCGCGCCGTGAATGCCGGGCCGTCCGCCTCGTACTCCAGAGCGGTGGCGGCGCCGTCGGTGCGACCAGAGATGAAGCGTGCACGCGGCTTCTCGCGCGTGGGCCGACATCCCTCTTGCCTTGCATCCACGTATGGCAGGGAAAAACCGCCGCGGGCGATCCGCACCGCGAGCGGCTGGTTGCAGTCGAGTGAGAAAAACCAAACGCCGGGAGTGCCGTCGCTGGTGTACACGTAAGTCCGGAGGTTGAGCTCGAGGAACCACGAGAGCCCCGGGAGCGGCGGCAGGAAACTCGGGCGGACCGCGTCCATCCAGAAGGGCACAACCCCAAGCCACGCCGCGCCGTCGTGGGTGTCGACGAACAGCCCGGCCGGGAGTCGTGCCTGGATTTCCGCCGGATCCCAGCGCCAGTGCAGAAAGAGCAGATCCCGCCAGGCCATGCGCATGGCCGCCGTTCGAGCCGGCCGCACGCGCATGGCCGCGCGCTGGGTGGGGGTGGGTGCGGGTGGGAGCAGCATGGTGCGTGGTGGCCCCACCGTCAGTCGACGGTGTGCCGCACCGCCCGCCGCTCGCGGCGGGCCAGTGCGAGCGCGTGCCACAGGCCGTAGCGCGGACTCAGCACTGCCGATGCGAGGAAGATCGCGCCGAGCGCGAGTACGATCGCCGGGCCACTGGACAGGCCGGTGTGGAAGCTCACCGCCAGCCCGGCGGTCGAGCCAACGATGCCAAGGAGTGTGGAGATCCCGAGCATCCACGCGAAGCGATCGCACCAGAGGTAGGCGCTCGCTGCGGGCAGGAGGAAGAGCCCAAGCGCGAGCACCACGCCCATGGTCTGCAGTCCGGCCACGAGATTGAGGACTGCCAGCGCGAGGAATCCGGCGTAGAACCAACCGCCCCGCATCCCCGCCGCGCGTGCAAAAATGGGATCGAAGACTTCGAGGACGATGCCGCGATACGCCAGCACGAAGGCCGCGAGGGTCAGTCCGGAGGCGGCAGCGGTGAGGACCAGATCCGACGGCCCGACGCCGAGAATGTGCCCAAAGAGAAAATGCAGCAGGTCAACGCGGGTACCGAGTTGGCTGACGAGGGCGATTCCGACGGCGTAGGCGACGAGGAAAAAGGCGCCAAACGCCGCATCCTCCTTGAGTCGGGTCAAGCGGCTGAGCAGGGCACTCGCCATGACCGAGAGGAGTCCCGCCACAAGTGCGCCGGCGAGGAGGGCCAGCGGCCCCCGGCCGAGCAGCAGCCATGAGAGCGCGAGCCCCGGCAGGAGCGAATGGGTCAGGGCATCGCCCATCAAGGCCAAGCGCCGCAGGACGAGCACGCTGCCGAGCAGTCCGCCGCTGATGCTGAGGAGCGCGGCGGAGAGCAGTCCGCGCTGCATGAAGTCGTACGCGAACGGAGCGAGGAACAGATCGTAGAGCGCACTCATGGGCGGACTCCGAGGACGGGCATGCGGCGCCGATAGGCGAGGTCGATGTTTGCCTCACTCAGCGTCTCCGCGGCTGGACCCGACGCGACGAGACGCGTGTCGAGCAGGAGGGCATGCGAGAAGTGAGCCCGCGCGAGCGCGAGATCGTGCACCGCCGCGATCACCGTCCGTCCTTGCGCGAGCCAGCGCTGCAGCAGGTGCACCAGTTCGGCCGAGGCCGCGAGGTCGAGGCCGGCGAAGGGTTCATCGAGGAGAAAGATGTCCGCTCCCTGGGCGACGGCCCGGGCGAGGAACATGCGCTGCTGCTGCCCGCCGGACAGGCGCCGGATTTGCTCTCCGGCCAGAGCCGTGAGGTCGAGTTCCTCAAGGGCCCGATCGACGCGTTCCCGCTCGGCCGCGGTGAAACGACCGAAAAGGCCGAGCGAGGGCCAGCGGCCCTGGGCCACGACCTCGCGCACCGAAATCGGGAAATCCCAGTCGACCTCCGGCCGCTGGGGTAGGTACGCAAGCCGTGGATTGAGGTGCCGGGGATGTTTGTCGCCGAGGCGGATTTCACCGCGGGATAGCGGGAGCCAGCCCAGCAACGCGCGCAGGAGCGTGCTCTTGCCGGCGCCGTTGGGCCCCACCAAGGCCACGAGCGCGCCGCAGGGGATGTGCGTGGTGATGCCGTCCAGCGCCGCGCGCCGTCCGTAGTGCACCGTCACGTCCTGCAGACGGAAGATATCGTGGCCGGCCATGCGGGCGCGCGTCAGCGCAGGCCCTCCGCGATGGCGAGAATGTTGTGACGGATCATGCCTTCGATCGTGTCGGTTCCGGGCTGGCCGCCAAGCCCGTCCGCACACAGGGGTCGACCGGGCTTGGCCCCGGTCTCGCGTGCGATCGCCGCGAGGGTCCGGTCGTTCGCCGAAGCTTCCGCGAAGACGGTTCGCAGGCCGCGCTTTCGGATGAGCTCGATCGTTGCGGCCAGTTGTTGCGCGCTGGTCTCATCCGCCGTGCTCAGGCCGAGCAAGGGCTGGACCTCCAAGTCATACTCCCGGGCGAGGTAGCGAAACGCGTCGTGTGAGGTGACGAGGAGGCGTTGGCTTGCCGGGATACGTGCGATTTCCGTCTGGGCCCAAGGCTTGAGGGCGGCGATGCGCGCCCGGTAGGCGGCGGCGCGGGCCTGGATGGCCGCCGCAGTCTGAGGACGCCGGGCGCTCAGTTCTGCGGTTACAAGGTCGATCGCACCGAGTAATGGCTCGACCGCTAACCACCAGTGTGGGTCGGTCTCTCCGTGGTCATGCTCGTGGGCGTGCCCGTGTCCCGCGTGGGCGTGGTCTTCCGAGCACACCTGTACGGGATCGGGCAAGCGATCTCCGATCTCGACCACGCGGTCGGCCGGGAGGTCGCGGCGAAGGCGCGGGAGGTAGGTTTCCATACCGAGGCCAGCCGCGAGGACGAGGTCGGCTTCGCGCACGCGGCGGATGTCGGCGGGGGCCGGATCAAAGACGTGGGGATCTACGCCCGGGCGGAGCAGCGGTACGACGGTGACGGCGTCGCCTCCGACTTCACGGGCGATCTCGGTGAGGACGGTGTGCAGCGTCACGACGCGCAGCGGTGCGTCGGTGGGATTCGGTGCTGCGGGGGCCGCCGATACCGTGACCGCGGCGGACGTGGCGGCGACGAGCCCCAAGCCCACGCGCGCGAGCCCGTTGCGCAGGAAGCGGAGAGCGCGGTGGAGCATCACGAGGTGGGTGATTTGAGGCTAAAGGGGACGCCAGAAAAGGTCGCGCCGCGGATTTCTAAGCGGATGAGTTCGCCGGTGAGCGCGCCTGCGTCTTTGAGCCACGGCGCCGTTGCTTCGAACTGTGAGGTGCTCCCGACCGTCTCGCCCGTGGCCGGGTTCGCCACGGCCTGGAGCAACAGACCGCGGCTCGGTTCGCGCAGGCGCAGTTCGATGGCGGGCTGGGCAATGCGCACGAAGTTCTCCGCGTGCCCGTCGAGAATGTAGGCGGCGACGCGGCCGATCTCACGGTCGAGGACCAATTCGACGTTGAACTGGTGGTCGCCGACCTCCACGAGCAGTCCGCCGTGGGGCGCGGTGTGAGCGTGTCCGTGGCTATGGGATTCGCTACCGGCTGACTTTGCCGCGTCGTGGGCGTGGTCATGCGGACGGCTGCAGCCGAGCGCGAGCAGCGGGAGAAGCGCGAGAAGGGTGATTCGGTTCGTCGAGGAGAGATTCATGGAGTCGAGGGGTTGCCTGCACTCAATCCGGGTCCCGGCGGGGGTCAAACCGAGCCGGAGGCAGAGAGGTACCCGCTACCGTAGCAAATGCGTCAAGCGTCCCGAATGGGGAATGACTTAGCGCTGCTCGGTCCACTCCGGGGATCGGTAGCGTTCGGTGAGTTGCTCGACCTCGTCCTCGTTGAATTCCGGCCACGGGGTCGGCGTGGGCTCCGCCGCGAGCTGAGTGCCGAGATGGCGGGTGAAGATGGGTGTGAGTTCTTCCCAATCGCGGATCTGCGCGGCCGCGGGCCGCCAGAGCGAGCCCTGCATGATGAGGCCGTGCTTCGTCCGCTTCTGTGCGGCACCCGCGATCTTGGTCCCGGTATCGGGGTGCACGACGTCGAAGCGCTCCGCGCGCGTGAAGCAAATGCCGGCTGGTCCGCAGTCCTCTGGGTTTTCCGGATCGGGAAGGGGACACTCTTGCACCACGTGAGCCGGCTGACCGAGCTCCCGCAAGGCGGCGGCGAGCGCTTCGTGCACCACCCGGTAGCTTTCGCTCGCGCGCAAGGCCTCAAGGTCATGACCGCGCGGAATCACGAGTGCGTATGTCCAGTCGTCGCGGTGGTCGACGAGGCCGCCTCCGGAAAAACGGCGTACTCGTTCGACCGGCTCATCGGGGTTCAACTGGGCCTGGATGAAGGCGAGCTTCTGGCTGTAGCCGAATGACAGCGCGGGTCGGTGCCAGCCGTAAGCACGGAAACGCGGCACATCGTCGCCGGGGTAACGCTGGAGCAGCAGGAAATCGATCGCCATGTTCTCGGCGGCGCCGGCGATTCGGGAGGGAAGCACGTGCAGCGTCATGGGGGTCCATCCTGACGCCTGCCGGGGGAAAGCAAACGCCGAAAGTGGGTCTGCCCTCGTCGGGGCCCCGGTGTGCGGGGCGGAGAGGAGGGCGCCGGCATGGCGTCACCCCTCGGATGACACATCGGGGCGAACCCTCCGCGGACGGTCGCGGTCGCGTGCCGTTTAGCCGTACCCTGCGATCAGCCCACCCATCCAACTGGTGAACGCGTCGCGATGGACGTCGGCGGAACAACGCTCGCGGGGAGCGAGGATAAGGTTAGTTGCGCCGATACAGATCGGGCAGTTCGTCTTCGAAATGGACAAACGGGTGGTTCCGAAAACGAACGACGTCGTCGGCGCTCACTTGGCCGGGGAACGGCGCGAAGTAGTGGTCGCGTTGTTCCTGCTCCCAGTTGGCATTGCGCCAGACGAGGACGTACAGGATCCGCTTCGTGGTCTCATTATGCAGAATGGAAGACAGCAGCACGTCGGTCCACCAGGTCGGATGCGGCACCGCTTCTAGACCGGCTTCGGTCAGGGCGGCAATTTTCCCGCGGCGATCGGCCAGACGGACCGTGGATTCGAGGCTGCTCCGGAAGTCGGCCTGTTGACGCTCCGGTGAGGCTTTATTGCCCGCTCGGCCAAGGTCCCAATAATTATCCAATCCCATCAGATCAACGTAGTCATCACCCGGATACCC
>JACCDW011022136.1_pt1 | contig 24493 bp, 19 predicted proteins | sample 7449781 | NCBI WGS metagenome assembly JACCDW01 (sample SAMN15323449, study PRJNA562643) | freshwater metagenome | isolation source: river surface water | place: USA:Blue River Watershed | collected 2017-08-18
CTCCTTAAAAAACGAAAAGCAAGTTCAACTGCATTTGCAAAAAATGATAGATCACTTGAATAATCGGTTGCTCGAAAAAGAAGAAGAATTAACAGCCGCACGTGAAGCACTTGAAGATTATGATGTAGAACTACTGTACATGCAAAGTCATACCGGTTTATTAAACGAGACACTCGCCGCAGCCAAACAAAAAAATGCGCGGTATGAAAAAGGATGGTATGCCTTAGGAAGTGAAAAGCTGCTAATTGAAAACGCCGTGATTACGCGTGAAGGTGGATTTTTAGGCATGGGAAAAACCACCAAAATTAACGAGGTACTAAATAAAAAGAAGTTTCGCGAAGTCACTATTTATAAGACCACCGAAATTCCTATTCAAGCCTTATCGGCGCGTTTAATAACCCCTCACGACCCTGAGACGTATGAATGGGTAAAGGAACGGGGACAAGTCATGAGTTTGGTGATTACAAACCCCGAAAAATTTTGGAGCATTTCGCGCTACTTGGTTATTGTTGCGGAGTAACCGGTTGGTTGCGCCAACCATATACCGTACAAAACGTATCGGCACTTTGATAAATCCGCTTCATGTTCTTTTGCATGTATTGCAACAGCTGAGGCGAGAACCGGTCTTTTACCCGATAATCAGTTCCGTACACCAACACATAATCCACTTTTAAGTGGCTGAAAATTGGTTCCTGATCTATCAGCAAATCGGTCATGTAGCTTCGCCAATTAAGCGGGAACCAGGCAATATTGGCTTCGTAATTTTCGAGTAAAATAATCGGGCGCCCGCTAACCGCATGTGCGCCATAATTACCAGAATACGTGTCGTCACTCAAGCGAATGGTTTGCACAAGCGAATGGTCCTTCATTACCTTCGATGCGCCCTTAATATCTTGAATATACGTTTGCACTTGTGCCAAATCGCGTTGTCGTAAATTGGTAACTTGGTATTGAATAACGCCTATAAGCAACGCGACGGGAATTGTAAGAAAACGCATGCCCTTAGCATCAAGCGCCACGGCAATAACTAGAAAATAAAAACCGGTGAGCAAGGCGCGCGCTGTAAACATACCGCTAAGAGCTCCGTTTTTAAAGGTAAGACTCGCCACAACCATCAATACAAAAAGAATAAAAAAAACAGGGGTCGATTTTTTTTCTCTTATGTACCGCCACAAGGTTAAAACAAGTAGAACTGCCAACAGTAGTGCAAACAGTTGGCCATAGAACCCTTCTAGGTCGCCATTGTAGGTGATAATAGGATCGAACTTTACCCACGCCTTTACTTTTTCGTAGAAGGACGAATCATAATCAAAAGAAGGAACATTCACCGTTAGAAAGAAAACCACGGCTATTAACGCAGCGGGTAAAACACACCAAGCATACTGCAAGAGTGCCGTCTTTTTCGCTTGCAACGTCGCTGATTGTGTAACGAGCAACAACAAGCCAGCCACAACCCCTAACGCAAAGCCCATTAAATGTGAATAATACAAAACAACTGCACTCACAGTAACCAGTAGCCATGCTTTGCGCGAGGAGTGATTGAGCGCTTTCGATAAAAAAATAAGGTGAAGATTAAAAAAAGTAAAGCCGAGGTTGAAATTATAAAACCCCATGTACACCAAATTATTGAGTAACAAGGGAAAAATTAAAACGCTTAAATAAGGCACTGTACCTGTCAGGGTTTTAATGAGCCACCGAAATGAGCACGCCCAGCTTACCATTAAGGCACTGACAATTATTTTTTCGGCAGTCAACGAATCCACTCCAACGAGGAGCCATTTTAAAAGTACATGCGATAAATAATTGGGCAAGATAAACGGTTGCTCTCTTAGAAAAGTCCGAACAAAGAGGTCATGATGATACAGTTGCATGAGCCCCGCATTGTAGGTATGCATGGGTCCGTCGAATGACATCCACGCATCGTTCCACCAGGGAAAAGAAGCCGTAAAACAAAGTAGAATCAGAAAAAAGACAAGTTCTGATTTTTTATATACCCGGTTCAATAACGACATGCAATGAAGATAAACATATTAATTGCATCCGCCCAATAAAGCATAGTATCAGTTGGATTTGTTATCATCAATTTCATCGATGTCGCTTGCTTCAATATTCGGTTCACCTGCAAACCTGCGGTAAACGCGAGCGAGCGTAATCACATCTTTGCGGCAGTAGCGGGCAATGCGTTCAGGGTCGTTGTCTTCGTACCACACTTTAGCCACCATGCTTCCTTCAATGTCGTCTTTAGGCGACGGAAAACCCAACACGTGTGCCATCAAATTAAGTGACGTAAAATTTTTAATGTCGCCAAATTTCCAAAGTTCCATTGTATCAATGTGTGGCACTTGCCATGGCTTTAAGCCTTGAATGCGCAACATGCGGGGCAAGGGCACTGCATTAATTAACATGCGGCGACAGAGAAACGGAAAATCAAATTCCTTACCGTTATGCGCACACAAAAGGTTTCGGTCGGTATTAAATTTCTCGTTAAGTAATTGTGCGAACCGCTGTAAAAGCGCTTGTTCATTATCGTCGGTATAAGTAGTCACACGAAAACGGTTATTGTGCACATATCCCAAACCGATACACACCACCTTTGCAAATTCAGCAAAAATGCCAGCCTTGGCATAATGTTGTTCAGGTGTATTATCGCGTTGAAATTGCCATTTGCGATTCCACAAATCACGCGTTGTTTCATCTAGTTCATTGTAGCGGTAAACCAAGGGCACGGTTTCAATATCGAGAAAAAGTATGTTCGAAGTTTCAGCACCTATCATGTTTTCAAAGTAACAAAAAACTTAGCGTTTAATTGGCGCAAGAGGGGGTGTAAGGGTAGAAAAAACCGCTCTTTCACCTAAATCCATTAGCTCTTTTTGATATGGGCGTGCCCCCTCGCAACAAATGGGTAGTTTGCTAAAAGTGCATTCCCCTTTTTGCCGGGGTCGGGCTACCTTCGTATCCCTCACGCACGTTGACGCCTAGTTCTAAATCGTTCTTATTCGTTTTCTACATCCTACTTGTTTTGCGTTGTTGGATATGGGCGTCCCCCCTCGCAACAAATGGGCAGTTTGCTAAAAGAACATTCCCCTTTTTGCGGGGGTCGGGCTACTTTCGTATCCCTCACGCACGTTGACGCCTAGTTCTAAATCGTTCTTATTCGTTTTCTACATCCTACTTGTTTTGCGTTGTTGGATAGGGGGCGTGACATGCAGATGAAAGCACCCTGCATTCATCGAAAAATACTCGAAGGACTTTGTAGACAGTTTAGAATAAGCGTAAACTCTACGCGTAGATTTAGATAACGAGGGCGAAACTGTGCGCCAGTGGGCGGAGGCTGTAGCCAGACGAAGGCAGGTAGTTGCTACACTTGGTTGGCGGAGGCCCCGCAGCTACTGCATGCGGGGACCCCGCACGACCTAGTGTAGCAAAACCTGACGAGACTGCTACTGCCGAAGCACACGACCTTTAGGGGGCGCCCTAAAAATAAAAAAGCTGCAATTATAAATTCACTTCAATAATAATCACGTCCACCTTATTGCTTGCTTGCAATGAAAACTCGTTGTTATCAAGCTGAAGAAGATCGCCTGCATTGGCTTGTGCTTGGTTGTTGTATACCAATTGACCTTGTGCAACGTAAACAAATTCGTAGGCGTTTGTTTTTGTCCGCTGCCAGTTCGCGCCAGCCGGCAAGTGTACATGTTGTAACGAACCGGTTGCACCATTTTTAAGCATGAGGTTAAAGTCGGTTACCCGGCCCTTGCTGTGGGTGTTCCATTCACCTGAGAACACGTCTTGATCGTAAGGCTGCAACTGTTTGGTGTAACGACCTTCGTGAACCAACTCCAGTGCCCCTTTTAAAATCATTAAATGGCGGGTAATGCCTTCGAAAAAAGTAAACGTAGACGATTCTGCTTCAACCGTGGCCGTACTTATTCGAAATGTAAACCGGCGTTCAACAAAATTACCATCGGGTGGGAATACAAAAATTTCGGTACTCGTACCGCTAGCCCACTGAATGGTTTTGCGTTGTTCAGGTGTGTGGTGCAAAATAGCCATAGCCATTTATTTAGCTGGGCCGCTGCTATAATCTACCGGCCCGATAAGTATTTTACAAATTGGATGATTGGCCTTATCGTTGTAGTCGTACACAAAGGTGACACCGTTTTCACGCATTGTCTTTAGTCCCTCTGAAACCTTGATATACGCTACTAGTCCGGGCCACATCGCTTTCTTGAACAACGTTGTATCAACATTTGCTCGATCGAGGTTTACGAGCGCGTAGTGGTAAACAACGGTCAGCGGTTGCCCGCCGGTAATGCCCGTTAGTTTTGTTTCTGAATCGACCTGTTGCGGACATTCCGTATTCAGGTTGTAAATTGTTTGATCTAGTTGTTCCTGAAAATCAGGTTTACACGCATTGACCACTACTAGCACTAAGGCTAAAATCAGTACACGCCTCATTTAATTCTATTGTAAGCTTTAGCAATAATGTCGCGCGTTTCAATCAAACTGGCCAGTGCTTGTTTCATCTCTTCCGTCACCTTTCCTTCCTTGGTAGCTGCATCAACGGCAGATTGTTGTTTGCGTACCTTTTCATCCCAAGCTCCCAGAATATCTTTCACAGATTTAGTAATGGCAAACTTGGTGAAACGGTTGGCGCCCATGCTCAGCATTTCAAGATCTTGAACAGTTGAAATAGCGCTTTCGCTGCGTTCGCAACGTTTAGCGGCCTTACCATAATTCGCCACAAACGTCATCATTTCAAAGCCCGTCATGTACTGAATGTTGTTATGGAAGTACCGAATTTGGTCGTCGCTACCATGATTCGCATACAGTGCTGCGATTGGGAAAATGATATCGCGGCCATCGAGTTGCTCCAAGTTTTTCGCTTTCTCCATTGCCAGTTTAGGATTGCTCGCTGTGAGCGCTTCCAAAGCTTCGCCGATAATAGCGTAAGACGACTCATTGAGTGCACTTTCGATTAATGCCTTCACATCGGCGTCGTTACCAAAGGCGGTATTGAGCGCACTCAGTGCAGCGGCGCGTGTTTTAGAATGAGTGTCTTTTTGATACATGCTCATTAATACCGATTTCACTTCTGGCATTTTTACCGCAGGTGCTTTTAACAGGCGACGCATAGCCGCTTGGCGAATGGCATAAAATTTATCATTTGCGGCTGCCTCCTTGAACATGGCAAAGATTTGTTCATTGTCTAATTTGCCTTCTAATTTTTTAATCGCCTCTAAACGGTCTTCGAACAATGGCGCATTCTTATACTGAAACAGTAATTCAGCGTCGGTTTTGTAATTGTCCCAATCGCAAAGCAATTGGCGCTCACCATCAACGTTAACTAAATTTGGACGGCCATCGGCATTGAAGCGGAATTTTTGAGTGGTTTTATTGAAAACAATGCGGTGGCGTTGCACCTTGCCATTGGCATAAACATCCACATCCAACGGTAAAGTATAAATAGGGTAAAGCGTGGTGTCTTGTTTTTGTTTCAAGGTTAATTCAACCATGCCATTTTCGAAACTCCAACTGGCGTTGATGGTTGGACGGCCTTTTGACAGGAACCATTGGTTAAAGAACCAGTTCATGTCTTGACCAGTAACCTCTTCGAAAGCCAAGCGCAGGTGATGAATTTCTGCCGGTTTGTATTGGTTGTCGGTCAGGTATTTTTTCAGTGAAGCAAAGAACGCGTCGTCGCCAACTGCTTTACGAAGCATGTGAAGAATTTGTCCCCCTTTATTATAACTAAAGCCATCGAACATTTCTTCTTTATCTTCATACTGGTAACGGATAACCACTTTTTCTTTTTCAGAAGCCATGTAGCCCATGCGGCTCATCATGTGATGATTGTCAGCAGCATCGCGACCTTCTTTGTGTTCGTTCCACAGGTATTCGCCGTAAGTAGCGAAACTTTCGTTCAGCGGCAAGTTGCTCCAGCTTTCGGCTGTAACATAATCACCAAACCATTGGTGAAACAATTCGTGGGCTATAACGTCGTTTCCTTTTTTCTCATCTTGTGTTTCGCGTGTGGTTTGGTACACCATAAAGTCACCGTGTAAGGTAGCGCTGGTGTTTTCCATTGCGCCACTCACGTAATCGCGTACAGCAATTTGTGCGTACTTAGGCCACGCGTAAGGCACGCCCAATTTATTGGAGAAGAAATCAATCATCTCGCGGGTATCGCCAAATATCGCTTTCGCATGGTTGGCATACATTTTCTCAACGTAATAAGAAACTTCTTTACCGTTCCATGGGGTGTCGGTTACTTTTACGAATTCACCAACAGCCATCATTGCCAAGTAGGGCGAATGGGGTTCGGTGAGTTGCCAGTGGTCGGTGCGCGTGCCATCGGCATTTTTCTTCGAATCAACCAACAAGCCATTCGAGAGCGTTGTAAAACGGTCTTGCACGGTCATGTAAATCTCTTGCGTCATTTTCTCATTCGGACTATCAATTGTTGGAAACCAAGCTGAGCTGGCTTGCGTTTCACCTTGTGTCCATATTTGAGGCATTTTGAAATGATTTTCGCCCGATGGATTGATAAAGTACAACCCTTTATCTTCGGTTATCGCATTGCTTCCCCCTTTTTTAAGTTCGTTTGGTTTCGCTATGTATTCAATAACCACCTGGTACTGTTCGTTAGCAGTGAACTTTTTACCCAGATTTATTTTTAGTGAATCGTTTTCATAAATAAACGAAGTCCCTTCGACCTTGGCACCAAATGTGGTGGCCACATTGCCCAGTGGCTTGGCGCCTGTAGGTTTAGCTACTTCAAATATCTGAACCGATTTTATTTCGAAGCCCCTTGCATCAAGAAACAATTTATCGGTTGCATAAAAATAAGGCTTCACTGTTATTAGCGCCTTTCCATTTAAACGGCTGTTGGTCCAGTCAAAACTCACCTCTAACCGTGTGTGAAGAATATCGTTGCTTCGTGGATTCGTAGCCCTGTAAGGAAGTGCCGGTTCAGCCTCTTTCGGCGTAATGGTTACCGACTCGGTTACCTCTACCACCGCTGGTTTTGTATCAGCAGCAGGCGTATTGCTGGTTTTGTGTGATTTACAAGAAGCCAACAAACTGGTGGCGGTAAGAAATAAGAAAAGCCTAGGGGCCATAAATTAAATTTTTACGTAAAAATGACATAAAATTCCACATTCCCCAAATCGGTGGTCATTGAAAAAAGCCGTTTATGTGGAAATCAAGTAAAATATCCAAAACTGATATCATATATACCCCCTTTTATAAAATTCTTTTATCGAGAGGATAAGACCCTTCTTAAAATAACTTGTCGCTTTTGATTTTCGATTTTCAGTAACGATTGACATTATTTTATCGAAATCTGCAAATACTTCCCAATTGAATTGTAGAAAACAATTATTATAAGCCTACCACAATTTCTAGTTTTATCTCTTCAAGATAATTCAAATTCAATACCTTTCTTTTAGTTATATAGAAGATTGGACCGAGTATAAAATAATTACGTGATTAAAGTGATATCTAAGCGACAATACAAACTAAAAGTTAGGATCCCAAATTTTCACCATTTAATCGAAAAGCTTTTAGAGTTGTCTCTGTTTCAAGATTGACTAATCTCTTTAGAACCTTCACATTTTTAAAATCCTATAACAACCAATTCTACAAATCTATGAGGAAGAGTATATTAATTCTAGGTGGGGCTTCTGGAAAGGGGCTTGAAATTGTAAAACAATTAGCTTCACAATCTGTAAACATTGTTTTTTTTACTTATTGCCAATCGGCAGGTTCAGCCATGAAAGTAATGACAGAGTATAAAAACACACAAGGCATTCGTTGCGACTTCACTGACGATTATTCAGTTTCACTTTTTATTAATAGGCTTCGATTAGTGCGCTTTGATGTATTAATTAATTGTGTCACTATTAAAGAAGCATACTCCTCGACATCTGACTACCCAATCGACGACTTTGAAAAAAGTATCGCCATTTATTTTAAGCCAATAATTTCGATATACAATGAAATTCTTAATAAATTTCGAATACAAAAATCAGGGAAAATAATTACAATATTATCTGACACTGTTCAAGATAAATTGTCTTCAAATTCTTCCAGTCATTTAGCAGGAAATATGTTTTTGTTAGGCTTATCGCGTTACTGGTCTATTGTGAATGCACCCTACAATATTGAAACGGCCGTTATCCATTTTGCGATAAGTAACACTCAAATTTCAAATTCTTTGTATCACAATTTATCTGTACTGACGAAAGAAAAAAGTGAATTTGATGAAATCACCAATCATGACTCGCTTGTAAATGAAGTTGTGCGGCGAATAGATAATATGGCATAGACTCTTTTTAAGCCCTTTTGTGGTAGCAACAATTAGTTTATCATTATTAGCTTATAAGGGCAAATACAGTGAAGGCTGAAATATACGCTAGTACCCCCATGAACACAAATTGCAACAGCACCCATTTCCAGCTTTTGGTTTCGCGTTTCACCACAGCTACGGTACTCATGCATTGCAGGGCAAACGCATAAAAAAGAAGAAGTGACCAACACACCGCTGGTGTGTACCGCAGGGCGCCGGTTTCATCCCTTTCAGAAACAATGGTGTGCCGAATGCCCTCGGTATTATCAGTATCTGCAGAGCGGTAGATGGTAGACATGGTGCCAACAAAGACTTCCCGTGCTGCAAAAGACGTTAGTAACGCCACACCAATTTTCCAATCGAAGCCTAGAGGACGAATAACCGGCTCTATGGCTTGTCCGAGTGTGCCAATGTATGAATACTCCAACTGCTGCGCTACAACCTGTTGAATGAGTGAGTCTGGAGCCGACTGCGCCACTAATGCTTGTTCTTGTTGCACAAGCACTTCGTACTTTTCACTCGCACCGTGTGTGCTTAAAAACCAGAGCACAATTGAAATCGCCAAAATAATCACACCAGCTTCTTGCACAAATACCTTTACCTTATTAAACACCATAATGCCGATGCTTCGTCCCTGTGGCCAACGGTATACTGGCAATTCCATCACATAAAAAGACGTCTCTTTTGCTTTAACTGTTTTCTTTAGTACCCACGCCGTTGCAAGCGCAACCACAAACCCCAGCAAGTACAAAACAAACAGGGCGATGCCTCTAGCATTAAAAATGCCCAACAATTTTTGTTGTGGGTACATTACTGAAAGCAACAGCGTGTAAACAGGCAAACGTGCCGAACAACTTATTAATGGTAAGATGAAAATCGTAATCATGCGTTCGCGCACGTTGCTAATGCTACGCGTGGCCATGATGGAAGGAACAGCGCAAGCCGTACCGCTTATCAATGGAATTACAGAGCGACCGTTGAGGCCAAAAGGGCGCAGAAGCCGATCCATAATAAAACTTGCTCGCGCCATGTAACCAGAGTCTTCTAAAAAACCAATGAATAAAAACAAAAAGGCAATTTGCGGAATGAACATCAGCACCCCGCTGATACCGGGAATAATGCCGTTAACTACCAATTCGTTGAGCGCACCTGAGGGCAGCATCTCCTTAACTGTTCCACTCAGAGTGAGAAAAGCACTTTCAATAACATTCATTGGCACCTCGGAGACCATGAAAATAAATTGAAACACTAAAAAAATCACGGCAACAAGCACCAAGTACCCCCACACGCGATGCGTGGTAATGCTGTCTATTTTAGCTGAAATTTGCTTCCTACTAAGCTCTGCAGGCAGTTGCACGTGCTTATTGAGCACATAATTAATTAAGTGGTGCCGGTAAAGTTTATCCTTGTTTTCGGCCTGTGCATTGGGCGAATTTAATGCTGATGAAATAAAACCGCGGTAATCGTTGTGCTTGCGTATGGCGGCATCTCCCAAATCATAAAACACCCCATTCGATGCATTCGCTTGCATAATAGCCTGTTGTAGGTCGTGCATGCCTTTTTGGTGGCGCGAATCAATTTGAACCACTGGCACGCCCAACGCTTCTGCGAACCCTTTTACATCAATGGCTATCTGCTGCGCAGTCGCCTCATCGCTCATGCTCAAGGCCACCACCGTTTTCATTTTTAAATCAAGTACCTGTGTAACCAACAACATATTGCGGCGCAGATTCGTAGAATCAGCGACCACTACTACCACATCAATCCCCTCTGCCGCGTCTAGTAACGTTTTACACGCTATTACTTCGTCTTGTGATTTTGGAAACAAACTGTAAACACCCGGTAAATCAACAATGCTACACTTCACAGGTGTGTTGTTCGCTACAAATGCCATTGATCCATCGTAACGATCAACCGTAACACCTGTGTAATTGCCCGTTTTTTGATTGAGACCCGTTAGCGCATTGAATAACGTACTCTTACCCGCATTCGGGTTACCAATAAGAGCAACTTTTATTTTTAAAGGCGAACTCAAAACTACGCTACCAACTCCACCATTACTGAGGCTGCTTCCTCACGGCGCAAACTCAGCTCGCTGCCTGCCACTTGAATGGCATAAGGACAACCCAATGGGGCGGTACGCGAAAGTACAACTTCTTCTCCGGGTAGACATCCCATTTCAATCAAACGCGCTTCAAGCATTTCATTCTTGAAAAACCGTATCACCGCTTTTTGACCTATTTCGAGATTATTGAGACCAAGCATAACTGTTTATAATCTGACCACTTATTGCGTAAACAATCGGGACTGTTTTATGATTTAAAATTACTTAATTTGATACCCGTGAACCATACCACAAAAAAGGTAGAGATTTAGGAATGAGTATTCCGGTAAAAACTGTACGATTTCGGCACGACCAAGTCGCGTTTCGCGACCAGGGTAAGGGACGTGTAGTGGTGTTGCTGCACGGTTACCTCGCTAGTTCCGCCATTTTTGAGGGGTTGGCAGCTAATCTCGCCAAACGTTACCGGGTGGTGAGTATTGATTTACCGGGACATGGAGCGTCTGCCTGCTACGGCTACGCCCATTCAATGGAGATGATGGCCACCGCAGTTAAGTTCGTGCTCGATTCATTAAAACTTAAAAAATACGTCCTCATCGGCCACAGCATGGGCGGTTACACGGCCCTCGCCTTTGCTGAAATGTACCCTGATGCCTTGCGTGGTTTATGTTTGTTAAATAGCACCGCTTATGCCGATAGCGATGAGAAAAAATCGGACCGTTTACGCGCCATTCGGGTGCTGAAGTCCGATAAAAAACTCTACACCCGCTCTACCATCGAAAATTTATTTGCACGCAAAAACCTACGTTACCTAAAAGAAGAAATAAAACTAGCACAGGGCATAGCTCGCCAAACCCAACAGCGGGGCATGATTGCAGCCTTGCACGGCATGCGCGACCGGCCATCTCGTGAAATGGTGTTAGGCATGGTGCATTACCCCGTTATGATGGTGATTGGTGAACTCGACAATGTACTCGATCCGAAATTATTGCTCGAACAAGCCGAAACCATTCAAGATAAAACCGTGCTATACCTTGAGCACGATGGCCATTACAGTTTTCTTGAATCACCACGACAAACCGCTAAATCGCTTCGGTCGTTTATTAATAAATGTTTCCAACTTAAAGTGAGAAGGTTGTCCTTACCAACTGAATCGCCTGGTCAATAGCCACTTTGGACTCCTGCATATCCAACCAATTAATTTCAATACCTTCTTTTTCCATTTTACGAAACCACGTCATTTGTCGGCGCGAGAACTGCCGAATGGCTGTAGCCAATTGTTCTTGTAAATCTTCCTTCGTGAGTTTTCGTTGCAGGTGTTTCAACACAAAACGGTATTCTAAACCCAAGGCATCTAACCTTTCGGGCGATACACCTTCGTTCAACAACCGTTGCGTTTCTTCAATCAAACCTCCTTCTAAACGGAGCGCTAACCGCTTAACAATGTTTAAGTGCCTTGCCTCGCGCGATACGTGTGTGCCTATGTACAACGGCTTGTAAACCAGTGGTGGTGCAGCTTGCAGCGAATGCGACTGGCGATACCGGGCAATTTCAATCCCCCTCACTAGGCGTTTCACCGAATGCCGATCAACCATTTCGGTATACGCAACGGGAAAGGTAGACAACAGTTCCAACAACGATTCCTTGTTATAGGTGGCCGCCTCGAGCCGCCAATCAAGGTCTTCTGGCACCTGCGTAAAATCGAACGATTTATGCAAGGTATCTAAGTACAAACCCGTTCCCCCGCAAAAAATGGGCAACTTTCCGCGTGCCACAATTGCATCAAAAGCCATCCTTGCATCACGCACAAATTCGTGCAGGTAATATTGGTGATGGGCATCAACGATGTCAATTAAATGATACGGCACCCTTACTCCTTCTACCACATATTCCTGTAAATCCTTGCCAGTACCAATATCCAGTCCTTTATAAACCTGCCGTGAGTCGGCACTAATCACCTCCCCATTTAACCGCGCTGCCAAACGGGTAGCAAGCGCCGTTTTTCCAGAAGCCGTTGGGCCGAGTATGACTACGCAATTCATCATGGCGTGTACACGAGTTTAATGTTGCCACCGGTGGTTACCCATTCGCAATCAGCGCTACCCACAGGCGTATTCAGAAGCCGATGGTATTCCTTTTTATCTAAGGCATACGTGATAGGCGGTGTTTCGCCCATTCGCTGAAAGCCTGATTTGACAAAGGTTGCCGGCTGTGCCCAATTTTTATCGATATAGGTCATTACATCCCCTGGCGCATGTAATTTCACAAAATGAGCCAGTAGTTTAGTGAGACCACCTGTTACCGTTGTGCCACTTGCCGAACAAAATCGCACCATTTCAAACGAGCGCTGTGAGGCCTCCAATCGGTTCATTTTTCTGCCGCGTGAAAAGGCGGCTACTGCAACAAGTTCATTTTGGTAAACGAGGCCATAATGAAATGCCGCTTGGGCGTAGTTCATTAAATGGTGGGCATTTAAAAAATCACGCGCGTTGGTTCTTTCAACACGCACTACCTCGCACTTTCGAGCAAAGACCCGTTGGTTAAGATTTAATCGGCTCATCACAAAGGCCAGAACTTTCTCAGGCTCGTGGTACACCATATCAGGTGGCAGCAGTGGGAAACCCTTGCCTCTTAAATAGAGTGTAAAAGAAAAATCCCCGTGCGTGAACACCCATGAATTCTGGTATTCACGCAAGAGGATCTGGCGACTGGCCAGTAACGAGCGAAGCGTTGCGCCGGCCTTCATGAAATAAAAATCAAGCGTTCACCGGCTGCATGGCCTTGCTAATGCAAGCAGCCACTTTATCGGCGAGTTCGGTCATTTGCGCTTCGGTCCACGTACAACGAATACCAAACGAAATTAAACGTCCCACCACTTCTTGTGATTTAGGTAAGTGTAAATTTTTATAATCTTGTGGAGCACCGAGCACTTCAACGGCCAATTTAGCTGCCGTGCGCATGTCCTTAATATGATCCCACTGATTAATGAAATGGTACATATTGGTGAACCAGTAATTGAAACCAGTTACTCCTGCCTCGTTAAAATTGGCCACTACTCTTTTTGCGGTTTCGGTATCGGGTAACATCAAGTTTAAGAATGTACCTGAATCGCCATTAGGGTCACCTAATTTGGCAAACGAAATGCCCGGTATACTGGCTAAACGGTTTTCGATAAACTTCTTATTTACGAGGTTGTTTTCACGAATACTTGGCACCTTGCGGGTTTGCGCGGCACCAACAGCAGCGTGCAATTCACTAATACGGAAATTGAATCCAACCACCGGGTGATTTTCCATGCCGCGGTTGTTGCCAACGTGATCATGGCCATGGTCACAATAATTATCAGCGAGGTGATAGATGCGTTCATCGTTAGTTACCAGCACGCCTCCTTCTCCTGCCGTAGCAATTTTAAAGAAGTCGAACGAGTACGACCCCGCTGCACCAAATAGTCCGGTAAAGGTGCCCTTGTGTGACGCGGCAAATGCTTGTCCCGCATCTTCCACCAACACCAACTTGTGTTTATTAATAACCGGCATAATAGCATCCATATCGGCATTGCCACCACACATGTGCACCAAGCACACCGCCTTGGTATTAGGAGTTAAAGCGGCTTCAATACCAGCAGCGCTTAAACACAAGGTTTCTTCAATTTCGGCGAAAACAGGTTTAGCGCCTAGAAATAAAATCGCTTCGATAGTGGCTACGTAGGTAAACGGGGGACAAATAACTTCATCACCTGCACCAATTCCAGCCGCAGCGAGTGCAGCCATTATACCTGCCGAACCACTACTTACAGCTAAAGCGTATTTAGCACCGGTAATTTTCTTTACTTCATTTTCGAAGTCCTTGGCCTTCCAAATGTTGTTGCGTTGCGCGTCGTGGTTATAACGGAAGAGAATGCCCGTTTCAAGCACATCGTTAATTTCCTTGCGCTCTTCAGCGCCAAATAATTCGGTTCCTGGCATGGTTAATTTCTATAGACTACAAAGGTACAAAAAAGCACCTTGTGTTCATAGAGGCGTGTTCCCTTGGCTATTCGCCTATTACAACGCCTTGGCTCAATCGGTTACGATGAGCCGTGTTTTGAAGACCCGGTAGGGACTAATTAAATAAACAATATAGCCGCCTTTAGACAAGCTCTCAATATTTACCAGCTTGTCTGCATCTGGAAAAGCAGACATCTGTAAACGACCTTCTAAATCATAGACCAAGGCCTTGGTCACTTCATTAAAAATGGGCGAAGTTGCCGCAATTTGAAATGATTTTTTAGCAGGGTTCGGATAAATTAATCCGCTGCTGATGGTGGTTTCGATATCATTCATATTGGTTGGTACTGAACAGGGTGCAAAGCCGGTGTACGTTTCAACTGATTTACCAGTAGTTGATATAAAGCTATAGGTGTAAACACCGCTAGCTGTCCAGTTAAAACTCACGGTATACGTTAAGCCATTGAGCAGGTAGGTCAGTTGGTAGCCATTGTTACCAACAGGATTACAGGCTGTAATAGATGCGCCAGAAAGCGGCGTGAGGGCCGGACGAATGGGGGTTGTTTGTGCCTGCGGAATAATTTGTAAATCGTTGTCTTCGGTAACTTTGCCTACCATGTTACCAATCATGTAAGGTGCTGTTGTAGTGCCGTGGTAATGGTAAACGCCGTTGGTGCCAAAATGCCCATGATTCGCATCTAGTCCCGTCATGTTCGACCCATCGGGCTCCTTGCTGCCATAAACAGCAAAACCATCTAAGGCATAAGCCACCGGCAAGGTAGCCGGATTCGTTGCATACAAATGCAAGGGCGCAATATGATAATGGTAATCATCTGCTCTACCACAGTGTCCGCCGTAGGTATCGAGCTGCCCATCGGTATAGGAGTCGACCCCAGCATTGGTGTAAACATTGAATATGGGCACTCCATTCGCAGCGATAGCAATGGCGCCTTTAAGAAAGTGTTGGTTGTTAACCGGAACCGGCGTGTTGGCTATTGTTGGATTTAGCGGAATAGGCCAGGCATTGCTGCCAGTAAAACACTGCGGTATTGGCACTTGTTGTTGCCAGCCGTGGTTCGAAATCCCCACCATCATGGTGTGTGTCGTAGGTATTCCCTTTGATTCAACATAGAAATAGGTATTGTCCCAGTAGGTGTTCACATTTGGGCGGAATTTTGAAAAGGCCGAGTCAATTGTTTTTGGGTTGGTTACCGACACCAATTTCAACTTGGAGGGCGTGTTAAACGCATTGATAGCAGTAAGTAAAATGATAATTGGTGCTGCTAAAAAAAGTTTAAGGAGCGATTTCTTTTTCAAAAACAGCAGGCTGAAGACAAGCGCAGATAAGCAAACAAACAGCGAACACCAGGCAATGGTAATGATAACCGAATGGTCAACAGCAGCTTCTTCTTGCAGCGCCCGCCGATTGTTCAACCGTTGAATCGTTTCAAATTTCCGGCGCAAACTAATTTGATCCCGTTCCGAAAATCGGTGCAAGGGCACTTTAATCACGTCGTTCGAAACTGTTTCTAGGTAAACCAAATTGTCCCGAAACAACATAAACGATGCCTTGTAAGTAACCCCATCAATCAGCCAATTACGCACCCCATTCGTTTCCCCATCGGGCGTGTGCGCAGTTAAATCAGTGGGGCCCACTAAACACACTAAAACGAGGGTCAGCAGACATCTTCTGAGGCTTTCAATAACTGTCGAAATACCTTTGGAGGGTGAAAAATTGAGGAGCATGGTGGTGCGCATTGTATAGATGTAACGCGCTTGTCATAAAATCCCCTAATGCAAACTCAAAATAACCCCAATTTAGTTTGGGGAGTAGTTAAAAGCAGGCGAAATTTCAGTATAACTGAAGTTTATCGAGATCAACCGGTGGTTTTCAAAGTAGCAATCGAGGCCTGCCCCATCAAACGACACCCGTTTCTCGCCCCATTCGTGCATTTCGCTGTCGGTCATTTTAAACCCGTTTTGTTGCATCAACGTTACCAATTCCTTTTCCCGTAAGGTAAATAGATTGGTATTGAAGAGGGTGGTGTCTTCGTTATTTGTTTCAACGCTGGTAAACGCCATGTTTTGTGCGGGGTCGAAGAACAATGAAAACCCTTTTGACCAATAATGGTACACCACGGCATTGTCGAGTAATTCATCGTTAAGTTCTTGAATTTCTTCAGGCGCGCCAAAATGCAGTACCGCGTTTTCGCAATGTGCGCCAAAAGGGAAACCACAATACCCCTTGTTTAATTGTATTTCAGGAATCACTTCCATTTTTATTTGTTGGGCGTACCCGCGAGCTTATTCGCCGGCTTCGCTCTTTTTTGTTGCTCGCGGTCGGTGCTTCCGCTGTAGGTTGCTTGTAAGTCGTCAGCAAGGCTAGGGCGGCGGGGTCCCCGCCCGTAGTAACGGCGGGGCCTCCTCACCCAAGCCTTGCTAACGCCTTACCGCGCAACGCTGCCGCTGCAGCACCTTACGCACGTTGACGCTTTGTTTAACTTCAAATTTTTCTTAAAAACAGCTGTCCCATTACGGACCGTTGTTCAGCGTATAAATTTATTAAAAAAGTGAGGAAGTTGACGCGAATAGTGTCGCTGGAAAGGAGGCGGTTGTTGTTTTACGTTGAGCGTGAATGGGGATTCAATGTTCAACTCCAGCTATTATTTTGTAAGGTGCTTTAAAGGAACGGACAGATGTAGTAGGTGCTTTGATTTCGCTTACGGAAGTCCCTTATTTAAACCTTGATTTACGTTAGACCAAAAGAATAAATTTTAATGGTCCCCAATAGCTTTTGAACTTGATCCGGAGTAGCTACGCTGAGCCCAGGGGGCATGTCATCCCTCAAGTCTTCGGGAGCAAATACATCCCTCTGGGTATCGGGTGCAACCCCCTCTGGGGGGTTGTTTTTGTTTTTATACATCCGCTTACAAAAGCAGAGCCTTATAGATATTACAGGGAGTAGCTACGCTGAGCCCAGAGGGCATGTCATCCCTCATGTCTTCGGGAGCAAATGTATCCCTCTGGGTATCGGGAGCAAGTCGCTATCGCGCCTTGTTTTTGTTTTTTTGTCCACCCGCTTACAAAAGCAGAGCTTTTGACGCGGCTGTACAAAAAAACAAAAATGCCAGCCTATCGGCTGGCACATTTTGCATTTGCTGTGATCCCGCTGGGATTCGAACCCAGGACCCTTACATTAAAAGTGTAATGCTCTACCGGCTGAGCTACGGAATCATCCTGATTTTCAGATATTTAGCCGTTTGAAGGCTATATTTCCTAAATCGGGGTGCAAATATACATGTCTTTATTCTATTTCACAAAATATTTTGAGGATTTTGGAGAAAAATTGACCGGACTTTTTGCCAACCGTAACTGCTACTACTCCACTCAATGGTCTACGACTGAACTGGTTGCATTTAATAAACAGCCTCCTCGTGTGATTTCATACAACAACGCTAAAGACTTGTGTTCATCAATACCCCACCTTCCGTCTCAGTCGCTCTCCACTTCCGGTTTCCACCTCCACCACGTACCATCCATGACTAACGTTCGTGAAATCGAATTGGCGAATGCCGTCAACTAAGGACGAACAATGAATCAATCGACCCTGCAAATCGAAAATGTTTACTTGTGCGTCGCCAGCGCCTAAGCCCAACGCTTCAATTACTAACTGCTGGTTAAAATCGATATAAGCCCTGAAAGTTGTTTGGTTAATTTCCTTCATGCCGTCGCACACAACCACCGCTAGGGTTGTGTTCAAGGTGTTTGTGCAACCTGCTACTCCCGTTGCAATAATCGTGTAATGTGTGGTAACAGTTGGCGAGACCACCAACGTTGGTGTATTACCAATGTTCCACCAGGTAAATATACCTTGACCAATAACAGATAAAGTAGTGGTCTCGTACAAACAAATCGCCGTTGGGGCCACTACCGCAAGTGTTGGCAAGGCTACAACAATAACTGTAGTGGTTTGTGTAACCGGACAAACACCATTCATGCCGGTTACAGAATAAGTAGTGGTAGTGGTAGGATTGACTACTATCAACGAATCATTTGAACCGGTGCTCCACGTGTAGGTCTGCGCACCTTGTGCAAGTACTGTTGTCGATTGGCCGATACAAATAGAATTCTGTGATGGCACCGTAAAGGTGGTGCGCAACAACTCAATGGAGGCAGTATCCTTAACAATACAGTTGCCTTTTTTTAGGTTATAACTAAAATGATGCCTGCCTGCGTTGACTTGTGATGGATTGAAAACACCACTTGATGAAAAACCATTTAAGACGGAGGCGGTATAGTACCCTCCTGCTGGTGTTCCTTGTAATTGCAAGGTGGGCGCATTGACACAGAGAGTGGCGGGTAACGGCGCTAAAGTTGGCGTCGGCAAATTCACAGCTACTATCTCACACGTTTGCGTAAACACACAGGTGTTAATGGTAGGCGTGACTGCCACCGTGTAAATAATGCTTAAACTGCTATTTGCTGCCACCGTAGGTGTAATGATCGTGTATTGAAGTTGGCCGTTGTTATTAAATAAAAAAGTGGTCGGACTCCAACTAAACGTATACGTTCCGTTGGGTGCGTTGGGCACAATGGCACCAACGCTTCTATTCGCACCACTACAAATAGTATCACGCACCATTGAGAGAAAATACGATAAACTCGCTTGCTGCACAGCATAGGTGTAGTGATACACACACGCAGTATCGTAAGCCGTAAACGAATAAATGCCCGCCGATAAATTGTTAGCTACAAAGCTGGTGCTGCTAGTCGATAAACTGGATTGGCCCGTTGTAACAGAGCCGGTGGGACTATTCACATACTTGTAATAAAAGGTGTTTTGAGCAGATGGTGTAAAACCAAATACAGCCGTGCCATTGGATTGATTGGCACATGGACTGACCAACGATTTCTGCATTAACAAACCCGGGTTGTGCACATAAAGAATGATATGGGAAGAGTCCTTACACCCCTGCGGCGATGTATACCGTAAACGAATACTTTGGGTGTGTGATGGTGAATTAACTGCTAGTGCTGATGCAGTGCCAACAGGTGAAGGAATTAATGTGTTGTTATTGTACCACTGGTAATTCAATCCACCGGGCCGGTTGATGGTGGTGGAAGACACACCGTTACAAAATAAATGATAAGTCGTATTAAACACCACCGCCTGTTGACCAATCTGAAACGTTTGTGTCACCGCACCACAACCCGCATTGCTAGCTGTCGTAGCTGTAACGGTATAAAAACCTGCAGCTAAATTTGAAACGCAACTTTGTGTGGTCACAATGGTGGTGTTGGTGCCCGTATACGTATACGAGTAAGGAACTAAGGGTCCCGATAACCCAATAGTTGCTGAACCAATTGAACCGCCCACACAGGTAGAGGAAGTGCCGAACCCTAATAAACTAATCGTGTCGGCCTGAATCGTGTACGTCGTTGCTAAACAATTGTGATTAATTGATAAAGAGAAAACAGAACCCGACACCGGGTTTTGAATAATGAGCGGACTCGTTGTAGCCTGTGTCGCAGAAAGGGTGTACCCTTGCGGGGCGGTCCAAGTAAAAGTGCCTGTGTACCAAGTTGAGAGTGCAATAGTAGGTGAATTAGGACAAAACAAAATGGGTTGATAATTTAGAACTGGACAAATAGGTAAATTTAAATTTGACAATGGTGTTATGGCACAATCCACATACACACTTCCATAATGATCCCCCATGCCACAATCACTATTGATGATTTCGATCGTGATTTTTTGTCCAGCAAACATCCCCAGGTAGAGGCTCACTGTTTTCCAATTGCAATAAGTTAAGTTACCAATTACCGTATTTGATGAGGCGGAAAGGGTACAACCAGCACCACCTAAATCAAAATACATACAGTTTATAACTTGCATAGCACTGTCACGCAAAACCAAATTCAATTTCGCTTGCGCACAACACGCATGGCCTCCGTCTTGCCAAACACCTGCATAAGCCAGTGAGAACTGGAAGTTTCCGCTTGTTGGCACCGTAACCGTTTGTGCAATTCGCGTTACGCTGCTGTTCGTACTCATTGCATTCAGTAACGCAACGACAGTACCACCAAGTGGTGAATTCGGAATCGTCCCAATAATCGGATGACTAAACATAGGTGTACCAACCAAAGAAAACTCACTCGCGCCCGGTACAAAGGTGTATTGATTGCAATTACTAGCAGTGGCGCTGCTCAGTGTCCAACCGGTAACACTGTTGGCGGCTGTGTAGCTGCCTAGGGCACTCGACTCAAAACCCATATTAGCGCCTGGCAATGCCACTGTTTGCGCCTTTACTGTTGCACATAGAAAAAGAAAAATGACTAACCACCTTACCATATCTAAAAGTTAAATTAGAAATTTGTAATCATTCACTATTTGCGAATGATTAAATGCAGGGTTGCTTTGAGTAAACTATTCACTCAGCCTATTACGTATGAATAAGGAACGTAACTCGAAGCACCATTTTTAAGAATCATACCCTACTCTTTTCTTTTTGTATATAAAAACATTTGGACACCTCCATTACAACAAATGGACATTACGTGTTGATTTTGGTAGTGAAGGTTTGGGCGTGCCCCCGCGCAACAAATGGGTCTTTCACTAAAAGTACTTTCACCCATTTGTGCGGGGGTCAGGCTGCTCCGGGCTCCGCTCCGCTCCGGTTTTTTTTGGCGATGACCCCCACTCTTCTTTCGCCAAAAAAGAACCAAGCCCTGCGCATCCTTCACGCACATTATCTCCTTGTCCTCCACTGCTCGTTTGGCGTGTTCTTTAAGGCTTATCAAAACATCCCGTGTTTATTTCTCTCTTGTTTCTTGAATGCAACCAAAAGGTTGCAGTTGTAGGGCCTGGCAAGCCATTTACCATTAAGCAACTTGCATAACCACTTTCACTGAATTGCTGACTGGTCAATCATTCCAGGGCGGTTAACTTAACCCGTTCGACTTTTTGAAACTTGAATTTATACCCTGCAACCAAAAAGTTGCAGTATGGTTAAGGCAGTACAAAAGGCAACTCTAACAGAGCTTGCGATCAACAGAATCGTTTTAATCTACTAGTTTTTTTACCACCTGTTGTCCCTTCTCGTTTTTCGCGATTACCACGTAACACCCCAGTGGTAAGTTAGAAAGGTCGATGGCCGCGAACTGAGAGCATAGGTGCTGGGCATGGACGATTGTTTTTCCGTCACTGCTAATCAGCATAAGCTCAAAACACCCTTGTGTGAATGCGGTAGAATTCCACGTTAATTGTCCTGCTCCATTTTTATAAAACACCGTCGTTTCTTGCGCTTCCTGTGTTAAGTCGGTACAAATAAATACATCCAAGTGCACAACCGATTGACTCACGCAGTTATCTTGATTGGTAAGTGAGACCGTATAGATAGTGGTACTTGAAGGTGTAACGACCACCGACGGACTATAAGCCAACATAGCCCAATAAAGCGTCCCCTGACCACTTGCTGTAAGAGTTGCCGATTCGCCCACACAAATAGATGAAGGCGCCACCACCGACAAATGAGGTAATGGCAAAACCGATACCGTTGCAATGGCATTGCTCTTACAATAATTCCCAGTTCCAACCACCGTGTAGGTCGTCGTCACAGACGGCGTAACGGATAATAAGGTGTTTGATGAGCCTGTGCTCCAAGTGTAGGATTGAGCGCCGTTGGCGCTTAACGTTGCGGTTGCTTTCTCACAAATTGTTGCAGTAGCACCAATGGTTATCGTTGGCTCTGGCCATACTACTACAGTAGCCATTCTTGATGCCCAACACCCATTTAGGGTAGAAGTGCCAACAACGGTAAAAACATGCGTTGATAAAGGACTTACCGTAATCGTTGGTGAAGTCAACCCGTTGCTCCAACTATACGTATTGGCACCAGACACCTGAAGCGCTGTGGTTTCACCTGGACAAATACTTGCTGTTGGCGCCACCGTTAATGATGGTCCAATTAACTGAATAGAGCCCCCTGTAATGGCGCTGCAACTTCCGGCGCTTTTGTTGTATGTAATAGCATACGTTGCTGCATTCATTCCATTTGGCAACAACACACCAGAGGGACTTATGATGCCCGGTGGTTGGCTTGTAAATAAGCCACCACTTGGATTCGCTACCACCTGTACCGAATTGCCATTAATACAAATACTAGAAGGCAGTGCCGAAAGGGTTGGTGTAGGCACGATGGTGGCGGTAATGGCCATTGTTTTAGTGAGTGGGCAATTAATTGCCGTTGGTGTAACCGTTATTGAATACGTTTGTGTAACGCCATTTCCTGATGCCACCGTTGGTGTGATAAGGGTCGTTTGTAAATTCGTTAATCCGTTAAACAAAAACGTAGCGGGTGTCCACGAATACGTGTACATACCAGTCCCCGGCGTAGTTGAAAACGAAACACCCGCAGAAATTGATTGTCCCAGACAAATGGTGGTGGTGCCCGGCGTGAGTGAATAATTCAACACGTAAGGTTGTATGTTGTAGGTTTGCGAATAGGCACAAAAACCATCTGAGGCGTTTAACGAATACGTGCCGGCTGGCACCCCAATTGCAGCAAAGGTATTGGTAGTTGTCGTGGCACTAAACGTGCCCGGTGCTGTTGTGCCAGTCGGCACTAAATTAAACGAATAATTTCCGGTCGACAACGATGGAATTGACAGTGAAAAACTCAATTGACCATTTGACGCGTTCAAACAGGGCTGTTTAAGATGGGTTAATGTAAGGCTACCCGCTGGCACACTCACAATCACATAACCAATAGAGTCGATACAATTTTGAGTAGTTGTATAACGCACATAAAAATAGGTGCCACTAGTTGGAGAAGTCACCGCATAACTTGATTGTGTGCCATTTGGTGCTGCTACCGCAACGGTACCAGCATACCAGTGGTAATTGCTACCAGTAGGAGGTGTAATTGTTAGGGCGTTAACTCCGGCGCAATACGGGTTAAGTGAAAAAGAAGTCGTGCCCGACATCGAACCAATACTAAACGTTTGGTTATAGGTACCACAAACAGAATTGGAAGGCACATTCACCGTCATCGAATAAATACCTGCTGCCAAATTCGCAAAAACCGAATTAGAAGTTACAACAGAAGTTGATGAACCCGTTAATGTATAATTAACCGGCGACACATTCATGGCCATTGTTGCAGAGCCATTAGCGCCGCCCAAACACGATGAATGCGTTACAATACCAATCGTGCTAACCGTTGCAGGTTGCAAGGTATATTGAGCTGGAAAACAATTTAGACCATTGCTCGGATACAAACTAAAAACCGACCCGGCAATTGGGTTGGTAATAACCAATGCATTACTAGTTGCCTGCGCGGAGGAGAGTGTATAACCAGAAGGTGCTACCCAAAGATTATTCTGTGGCATTCCATTAATGGCCACTGTTGTTGCATTGGGGCAATAGTTAACCAAGTAACTGCCCGGTAATATTGGAAAGCACCCCGGCCAGAAAAAATCAGATTTGGCATCAAAATAAGTATAGCCATAATGATCACCATTGGTGCAATCGGAGGTAGTAATCTCAATAGTGACTTTACCGCCGCTGTATGGCATGAGGTCAATCATTCCAGTTTTCCAGTTACTGTAGGACACGCCATTCACTACCGTATTTGAACCAGCGGAAAGCGCGCACCCTTCGCCTGCAAGTGTTAAGGACGGGCACGGTAGCAATTGACCAAGACTATCTCTAACCTGCAAAAGCAGTTTAGGTTGAGCACAACAATTATGTCCGCCATCTTGCCATACCCCTGCATAAGCGAAATAAAAAATATACTGCACTTGCGCAATAGGCACAGTAAGCGTTTGAGCCAGCTTTGTGGCACTGTTGTTAGACGAATTGCTATTGAGTTTAACAATTTTAGAACCGCCAAGTGGCGATTGCGCAAGCACACTAAAATAAGGATCACCGTAATAGGGTGTTGCAAGCACAGAAAACTCTGCGCTGCCACCCACCCAAGAAGGTGCATTACAATTTGCCACTGTAGCGCTGGTGACGGTCCAACCACTAACCCCATTCGCCGCCGTATAGCTACCAACAGCACTTGATTCGAAGTCGACATTACTGCCAGGCAA
>JACCDW010156675.1_pt1 | contig 24490 bp, 22 predicted proteins | sample 7449781 | NCBI WGS metagenome assembly JACCDW01 (sample SAMN15323449, study PRJNA562643) | freshwater metagenome | isolation source: river surface water | place: USA:Blue River Watershed | collected 2017-08-18
CTGCAGGACACGCGCTACCTCATCAACCCCACTGGCCGGTTCGTGATCGGTGGCCCGCAGGGTGACTGCGGGCTGACCGGCCGCAAGATCATCGTGGACACCTATGGCGGCGCCTGCCCGCACGGTGGTGGCGCCTTCTCGGGCAAAGACCCGTCCAAGGTCGACCGCTCGGCCGCCTATGCCGCCCGCTATGTGGCCAAGAACGTGGTGGCCGCCGGCCTGGCCAAGCAGTGCCAGGTGCAGGTGGCCTACGCCATTGGCGTGGCCCGTCCCATGAACGTCACGGTCTACACCGAGGGTACTGGCGTGATCTCCGACGAGAAGATCGCCGCCCTGGTCAACGAGCACTTCGACCTGCGCCCCAAGGGCATCATCCAGATGCTGGACCTGCTGCGCCCGATCTACTCCAAGACCGCGGCCTATGGGCACTTCGGCCGTGAAGAGCCCGAGTTCACTTGGGAACGCACCGACAAGGCGCAAGCACTGCGCGCAGCAGCCGGCCTGTGAAACGGCGCGAGGTGATGGCCCGCACCGCAGCCGCACTGGCTGTGGGCTGGCTGTCACCCGCTGCTGCAAACCCAAGCGCCCCGCCCACCGTGCACCCGGCCCGCGCCACCACCGCCAGCTTGGCCCGCGCCTTGCGCGAGGGCCGAACGAACGTGCGGGACATCGCCCAGGCACACCTGGACCGCATCGCCGCCATCGACCGCTCTGGCCCGCGGCTCAACAGCATCATCGAGATCAACCCCGATGCCATGCGGGAAGCGCAGCGCCTGGACGGCTTGGCCCGCAAGGGCCAATGGCTGGGGCCGCTGCACGGGATTCCGGTGCTGCTCAAGGACAACGTCGCCACCGGCGACCGGATGCAGACCACCGCCGGCTCACTGGCCTTGGAGGGTACGCGTGCCACCCGGGATGCCCACATCGTGGAGCAGCTGCGCCAGGCCGGCGCCCTGATCCTGGCCAAGACCAACCTCAGTGAGTGGGCCAACATCCGGTCCAACCGCTCCACCAGTGGCTGGAGCAGCCGCGGCGGCCTCACCCGCAACCCCTATGCACTGGACCGCAATACCAGTGGCAGCAGCTCGGGCACGGCTGCGGCCGTGGCCGCAGGCTTGGGTGTGTTGGGCGTGGGAACGGAAACCGATGGCTCCATCATTTCGCCGGCCACTCGCAACGGCTTGGTGGGGCTCAAGCCCACGGTAGGCCGCGTCAGCCGCGACGGCATCATCCCCATCTCCCACACGCAGGACACGGCCGGCCCCATGACCCGCACGGTGGCCGATGCGGCCGCCCTCATGGCGGCCATCAGCCGCGCAGACCCGCGTGACCCCACCACCCAAAGCGCACCCGCCGCACCCGACTATGCAGCAGCGCTCAGGCCCGACGCGCTGCAAGGCGTGCGCATTGGCGTGGCGCGCAACCAGCTCAACCCGCACCAGGGTGTGAGCACACTGTTCGAGCGCAGCCTGCAGCAGTTGCAGCAACTGGGCGCGCAACTGGTGGACGTGCAGGCCCCGAGGCCCGCCTCCTGGAGCGCAGACGAACTCACGGTGCTGCTCGTGGAACTCAAGGCGGGCCTGGCGGCATGGATCGCCGAGTTCGCCCCGCAAGCGCGCGTGCGCACCCTGGAAGACATCATCGCCTTCAACGAAGCCCACGCAGCCCGGGTGATGCCGCACTTCGCGCAAGAGCTCTTTTTGCAAGCGCGCGACTTGGGTGGCTTGGACAGCCCGGTCTACAAGGCCGCGCTGGAAAAGTGCCGCCGCCTGGCACGCACCGAAGGCTTGGATGCCTTGTTCCAAAAGGAAGGGATCCAGGCCCTGGTGGCCCCAAGCGGCGGTCTGGCTTCGCTCACCGACCTGGGTGCCGGTGACCACTCCACCGGTGGCTTTTCATCAGCCGCGGCGGTGGCTGGGCTGCCGCACCTCACCGTGCCCATGGGCGTGGTGCCCATACAAGGCGGTGCGGTGCTGCCGGCCGGCTTGTCCTTCGTCGGGCCGGCTTGGAGCGAGGCCCAGCTCCTGGGCTGGGGCTACGCCTTCGAGCAGGCCGGGCGGCACCGCGTGGCGCCCAGCTTCAGGCGACACAGCAGTGCCAGTGTCTGATTCGGCCGGCTGTCAGCTGCTCTGATCTTCAGGCCAAGGCCCGCTGCCGGCTGGCCAAGAGCGAACCCAAGGCCAAGATGGCCGCGCTCACCACGAAGCCTCGCTGCAGGCCGCCCGAGCCATCGGCCACCAAGCCCACCAGCACCGGCCCCACGATCTGGCCCGCTGCAAAAGTGATGGTGAACGCCGCGATGCCCGAGGGCCAGGCGGCCTTGGCGCAGTTGTGGCGTACCAAGGCGGTGGTGGAGGCGACCACCGACAAGAACACGCTGCCAAACAGTGCACCCGAGGTGAACACCGCCACCGGGTGCGTGGACACCACCGGCAACACCGTGGCCAGGGCCAACAGCGCATTGAGCGTGGCCATGGGCCGCCCACCCTTGTGTTTCTGCAACAGCCCAGCCCACAGCCAAGACGAGGCCACCACGCCCATCCCCAGCACCACATAAAACGCGGTGACCACGGAGGCGCTCAATCCCTGCTCGCGCAGCAGGGTGATCACGAAGGTCATGTAGCCGATGTAGCCCAGGCCAAAGCACAGATAGCCCATCAGGCCGTAGAGCAAGGCTGACAACGGTGCGGGCTCACGCTGTGCTGCGGGCGTTGGCGGGCAGCTCAGGCCACGCGTCATGGCCACCATACCCAGGTGCGCGACCACGGCCAGGGCTGACAGGCAGATCCACGCGCGCTGCCAGTCGGCCGGCGCTTGCGGCGCGAATGCAAACCAATCCTGCCAGCCCGCGCCCGCTTCAGGCGACATCACCCAGGGCACCGCCAGTGCACAGGCCGCGATGCCCAGGCCGGTGCCACCGTAATAAATGCCCAGGATCAGGCCCAGCCGTTGAGCACCACCCGGTTGCTGGGCCAGGGACGCGGCCACGAGCCCGCCCCCCGCGAAACTGGCCGCGCTGGCCACGCCGCTGGCAAAGCGCAACACCAACAAGGCCTCTTCCGAACGCACCAAGCCGTGCAAGAGGAGGGTCACGCAAGCACCGATACCGCCGGCCACCACCACCGACTTGCCATCAAAACGCGCCTGCCACCGCGGCAGCAGCAGCGCTCCGGCCAGGTAGCCCGCCGCGTTCACGGTGTTCAAGGCGCCCGCGGTGGCGTAGCTCCAATCAAGGTCGGCACGCATGGCCGGCAGCAGCAAGGCGTAGGCAAAACGCGCCAAGCCCAGGGAGATCGCAGCAGCCAGTGCCAGGCCCATGGCCGTGTACAACAGCCCTGCACCCTCCTTGGATTCCAACTTCATGGCCCCTCCTGACCGGCGCGCCGCACAGCCCCCAGGCACGCAGCACCCAGGGGAGCAGGCAGCCCAATTCCCCTGGCCTTCGTCAAGTGTCGCACGCAGCCCCTGCACGCAGACATGGGGTCTCGGGTAAACTGAAAGCACCTTCCGAGGAGCGCTGCGAGACGGACCGTTGACCCCAACGGCCGACGTCCCAGGCTCGGAACCGTGTCCAACCGCGCTCACCCTGCTTCGGCCCACTCTGGGGCGTGCACGGCGAGCGAACCTTCCTCGACGCTTGCCTTGTGCGCCCTGCCCGTGCGGCACGGTGCAGGCTCCAACTTTTTTCTTCGGAGCAAAGAGTCATGAACGCTGTCGTCAAACCCCTCAAGGACCAAGATTACGTGGTCGCCGATCTGTCCCTGGCCGAGTGGGGCCGCAAGGAGATCAAGGTCGCAGAAACCGAAATGCCCGGCCTGATGGCCATCCGCGAAGAATTCGCCAAGGCCCAACCGCTCAAGGGCGCGCGCATCACCGGATCGCTGCACATGACGATCCAAACCGCCGTGCTGGTGGAAACGCTGCAGGCCCTGGGCGCCGATGTGCGCTGGGCATCCTGCAACATCTTCTCCACCCAAGACCACGCAGCCGCAGCCCTGGTGGTCCGCGGCACGCCGGTGTTTGCCTACAAGGGTGAAACCCTCACCGACTACTGGGACTACACCCACCGCATTTTTGAGTTCGGCCCCAAGGGCTCGGCCACCGAAGGCCCGAACATGATCCTGGACGACGGTGGCGACGCCACGCTGCTGATGCACCTGGGCCAGCGCGCCGAGAAGGACCTCTCGGTGATCGCCAACCCCACCAGCGAAGAAGAGACCTGCCTGTTCAATTCCATCAAGGCCAAGCTCGCCCAAGACCCGACCTGGTACACCCGCAAGGCCGCGCAGATCATCGGCGTGACCGAGGAAACCACCACGGGTGTGCACCGCTTGAACGAGATGAGCGCCAAGGGCACGCTGCAGTTCCGCGCCATCAACGTCAACGACTCGGTCACCAAGAGCAAGTTCGACAACCTGTACGGCTGCCGTGAGTCGCTGGTGGACGCCATCAAGCGCGCCACCGACGTGATGATCGCCGGCAAGGTGGCCGTGGTGGCCGGCTACGGTGACGTGGGCAAGGGCTCGGCCCAGGCCCTGCGCGCGCTGTCTGCCCAGGTGTGGGTCACCGAAATTGACCCCATCAACGCCCTGCAGGCCGCCATGGAAGGCTACAAGGTGGTGACCATGGAATATGCCGCCGACAAGGCCGACATCTTCGTCACCGCCACCGGCAACAAGAACGTGATCCGCTACGAGCACATGGCGGCCATGAAGGACGAGGCCATCGTCTGCAACATCGGCCACTTCGACAACGAAATCGACGTGGCTTCGCTGGAAAAGCTCCAGTGGGACGAGATCAAGCCGCAGGTCGACCATGTGGTCTTCCCCGACGGCAAGAAGATCACCCTCTTGGCCAAGGGCCGGCTGGTGAACCTGGGCTGTGCCACCGGCCACCCCAGCTTCGTGATGTCCTCCTCCTTTGCCAACCAGACCATCGCCCAGATCGAGCTCTTCACCAAGAAGGAGCGTTACGAGAACGGCAAGGTCTATGTGCTGCCCAAGCACCTGGACGAGAAGGTGGCACGCCTGCACCTGAAGAAGGTGGGCGCCATGCTCACCGAGCTCAGCGACGAGCAGGCGGCCTACATCGGCGTGAACAAGGACGGCCCCTACAAGGCCGACACCTACCGCTATTGATCGCCGCCGCGATGGGGCTGTGGGCGGCAAGCCCGCAGCCCACGCGGTTGTGAACGCGAGCGCCGCATGCGAGCCGACCTGCTGCTGCTTGAAAAGGGCCTGGCGCCCAGCCGATCGGCCGCAGCACGCCTGATCGAGCGTGGCGCGGTGCGGTGGCGACAGGCTCTGCAACCGTGGCAAACCACCCGCAAGGCCGGAGAAGACCTGCCCCTGGGCTGTGAGCTGGAGCTCACCGATGATGCTGAACTGCGCTGGGCTTCACGCGCCGGCCTGAAGCTGCAGGCCGCGCTGTTGGCGCTTGAGCTGCCGGTGCAGGGCATGACGGTGCTGGACGTGGGGCAAAGCACAGGCGGGTTCACCGATGTGCTTCTGGCCCACGGCGCGCACCGTGTGGTGGGTGTGGACGTGGGCCATGGCCAGCTGCTGCCTCGCCTGCGGTCCGATCCGCGCGTGGTGGTCTACGAAGGGCTGAACGCCCGCCACCTGCAAGCCCAGCAGTTGGGCCCGCACCTGCCCGCGGGTGGGTTTGACTTGATCGTTGGGGACTTGTCCTTCATCTCGCAAACGCTGGTGTGGCCGGCCCTGGTGCCGCTCTTGTCCCAAAACGGCCGCCTGCTCATGCTGGTCAAGCCGCCCTTCGAGCTGCAGCCGCAACACATCGGAAAAGGTGGCATCGTCAAAGCCGATGCGCCCGTACACGAGATCGAGCCCCGGCTGCGCGGACAGGCCCAGGCCCTTGGGCTGCGCGTGCTGGCCTGGTTGGACAGCCCCATCCCGGGGGGCGACGGCAACACCGAACACTTCATCTGCCTTCAGCCCGCCTGAGCGCACCCCAGCACTTCTTGACCTTTTTCCCTGCACCATGACCACCACCTCCATCGGCTTGCCGCTGAGCCTCGAGTTCTTTCCCCCCAAGACGGATGAGGGCGTGACCAAGCTGGCCGATGTGCGCCAGCAGCTCTATGCCCTCAAGCCCGAGTTCTGTTCGGTCACCTACGGCGCCGGCGGCTCCACCCAGGACGGAACGCTGCAGACGGTGCAAGCCATCCTGCGTGAAGGCCAGGCCGCGGCCCCGCACTTCAGCTGCATCGGGGCCAGCAAAGCCTCTATTCGCGACAAGCTCGCGCAGTTCAAAGCCGAGGGCATCCACCGCATCGTGGCCTTGCGCGGCGATTTGCCCAGCGGCTACGGTGGCTTCGGTGAGTTTCGCTATGCCAGCGACCTGGTGGCCTTCATTCGCGAGGAAACCGGCAGCCACTTCCACATCGAAGTGGGCGCTTATCCGGAAATGCACCCCCAGGCACGCTCACCACAAGAGGACCTCAAGGCCTTCGTGACGAAGGTCAAGGCCGGGGCCAATTCGGCCATCACCCAGATGTTCTTCAACACCGATGCGTACTTCCGCTTCGTGGACGAAGCCTTTGCCTTGGGCGTGGACATCCCGATCGTGCCGGGCATCATGCCCATCACCAACAGCAGCGGCATCATCCGCTTTGCCGACAACTGCGGCGCTGAAATCCCGCGTTGGATGCGCCTGCGGCTGCAGTCTTTCGGTGACGACACGGCCAGCATCAAGGCCTTCGGCCTGGAGGTCATCACCGACCTGTGCGACCAGTTGCGCACGGCGGGCGTGCCCGCCCTGCACTTCTACACCATGAACCAGAGCGCCGCGGTCATGGAAATCTGCAAGCGCTTGGGCTCGGCATAAAGCCCAGAAGGGCTCACACGGGCCTTTGCCAGGCCACCCCTTCCTCGGTGAGGATCACATCCAGCGGCACGTCATGCGGCTCTGGCTGCAGCCAGGGCACATGCCCGTGCGAGTACGCCAGCCCCACGGTGAGCGGCCGGGGCTTTAGGCTGGCCAAGGTGCGGTCGTAGAAGCCACCCCCATAGCCCAGGCGATAGCCGTTCGGCCCAAACCCCACACAGGGCACCAGCAGCAATTGCGGCTCGAACTGCGGGGTGTCCTTGGGCTTGGGAATGCCATAGGCGTCGTCTTCCATCGGGCAGCCCGGCCACCAGGCATGAAACTGCAAGCGCTTGTTTTCTCGCAGGATCACGGGCAAGCCGATGATGCGCTGGCCGTCGGCCTCCGCCCAGCGGTACAAGGCCGGAAGGGCATCAAATTCGCCCTTGATCGGCCAGTAAGCGCCAATGGCCACCTCGCTGCGGCCTACCAGCCACACCTGCAGCACCTCCTGCAGTTGCTCGGCGCGCAGCAGGCGGTCGACCATGGTTTGGCGCTCGACCTGCAACTGCCGGCGCAGCAACTTCTTGTCGCGGGTAGGGTCGAGATTGAAATCCATTGGCCAGTCACCCGTTTCCTCGTGCAAACTTGTGCACCATGCCGCTCAACACCCCGCAGCCCACGCGCTGCACGCTTCTCATGAAACTTCAACGGCGCCACGGTGCAGCGCTGGCCGCGGCGGCTTTTACCCTCGGATTGTCGGCGATGTGGCCCGGCGCGGCTCCCGCCCATGCCCAGCCCAGCCCGGCCATGGCCCTCGAGGCCGCCGCCTTCCCCAGCCAAGACGCCTTGATCAACGAGGCCCGCGAAGCCCTCAAGCGCCGCGACAAATCACGCCTGGAAGCCCTGCGCGACACCGCCCAGCGCCAGTCCCACCCCTTGGCCTCCTGGATCGACTACTGGTACCTGGGCCTGCGCCTGGGCGAAGTGGGCACGGCCGAAGTGGAGCGCTTCTATCAGCGCTGGCCGGGCAGCTATGTGGAAGACCGCCTGCGCAACGACTGGCTGCTGGAGTTGGGCCACCGCCGCGCCTGGGCTGATTTCGCCCAGGACATGCCTCGCTTCAAGATGAACGATGACCGCGAGGTCACGTGCTACGCGCTCCTGGCCGAACATGAACTGGGCCGTGCAACAGCCGATCTGCGCGAGCGTGCGCTGGCGGCGTGGTTGGCCCAGCGCGAAGCCGACAAGGGCTGCCAGCTCATGGGCCGAACCCTGGTGCAAGCCAAGGTCTTGGGCGCGGATGCGGCATGGCGAAAGCTGCAACTGGCCATCGAGACGAACCGCCCCAAGGTGGCACGCCAAACCGCAGAGTCCCTGGGTGTCCCCATCCAAAAAGCGGTCGCCGAGATCACCGACAACGCCACCAAGGCCCTGGACGCCAAGCGCGCCTGGCCCGCCCCCCATGCCGGCGCCCTGGCCGCCCTGGCCTTGGCCCGCCGTGCGCAAGACGCCCCAGAAGACGCCGCCAAACGCCTGGAAGACCGCTGGGCGCGCCAGATGCCCCCCGAGTGGCAGGCCTGGGCCTGGGCACAGATCGGGCGACAAGCCGGCCTGAAGGGCCAAGCCCAGGCTGCGCATCACTACCGCCGGGCTTGGGAAGCAGCCGACCGGGGTGGCAAGCCTGTGCACTGGTCCGATGACACGCTGGCTTGGGGCGTGCGCAGCTCGCTGCGCGCTGCCGATGCGCTGTCCACCCGTTTGATCCTGCGCTCCGTTGACGCCATGAGCGAACGAGAGCAGAGAGATCCGGCCTGGCAGTTTTGGCGGGCGCGGGCCTTGCTGCAAACCGCGCGCAGCGGCCCGGAAGGCCAAGCGCAGCGAGACGAAGCGCAACAAGCCCTGCAACGCATGGCCTCGCCCCTGCACTTCTACGGCAAGCTGGCCTTGGAGGAGCTGGGCCAACCCCTGACACTGCCGCCCAAGCCCGGCCGCCCGCAAGCCGGTGAGCGCGAAGCGGCACTGCAGCACCCCGGCCTCACCCGCGCGCTGCGCCTCCTGGCCCTGGGCCTGCGCAGCGAAGGCGTGCGCGAGTGGAACTTCAGCCTGCGCGGCATGAGCGACCGCGAACTGCTGGCCGCCGCCGAGCGTGCGTGTGAGCGAGAGGTGTGGGACCGCTGCATCAACACCAGCGACCGCACACGCTCGGAAATCGATCTGGAGCAACGGTTTCCCACGCCGTTTCGCCGTGACGTCTTGGCCAAGACCAGCGAGATGGGCGTCGACCCGGCGTATGTGTACGGCCTGATTCGCCAGGAGTCGCGCTTTGTGACCGATGCCCGCTCGCATGTGGGCGCATCGGGCCTGATGCAGGTGATGCCAGCCACCGCCAAGTGGACCGCCAAGCGCATCGGCCTGCCCTTCAAGCCCGAAATGATCACCGACCGCGACGCCAACCTGCGCATTGGTACGGCCTACTTGAAGATCGTGCTGGATGACTTCGGCGGCTCACAGGCCTTGGCTGCTGCGGCTTACAACGCCGGGCCCAGCCGCCCTCGCCGTTGGCGCGAGGGGCCGGCCATTGAAGCCGCCGCCTGGGCCGAGTCCATTCCCTTCAATGAGACACGCGACTACGTGAAAAAGGTGCTGTCCAATGCCACGCTGTACGCCGCCCTGCTGGGCCAGGCCAATGCCTCACTGAAGGCACGCCTGGGCCACAGCATTGGGCCCCGTGAAGCCAGTGCGCCCGGCCCGGACCGAGAGATTCCGTAAGGCCTTCATACCTGTCCAACCGATCAGCCTGTCAGCCCCGCCAGCGCCCTGCCCCAACATGACACAAGCCCTTTCAAGGTCCCTTCCCACCGCGGCGAGCCCCGCCGGCGCCGGGCCCCGCCGCGTCCTGGTGTTGGGCGGCACCGGTTTCGTGGGGCAGTCCTTCTGTGAGCGTTGGACGCGCGCCATGCCCAGCGGCAGCACCTTGCTGGTGCCCACGCGGCGTGCCGCCCACGCGCAGGCGATCCGCCACCTGCCCGGCGTGGTGGTGGTGCAGGCCGATGTGCACCAGGCCTCTGAACTCCAGCAGCTGCTTCAAGGCTGCGACGCCGTGGTGAACCTGGTGGCCATCCTGCAAGGTTCGGCCAGCGCCTTTGAACAGGTGCACGTGCGGCTGCCCAGCCAATTGGCTGCAGCCAGTGTGCAAGCGGGCGTGCGACGGCTGGTTCACATCAGCGCCCTCGGGGTGAGCCACCAAGCCCCTTCGCACTACCTGCGCAGCAAGGCCGCTGGCGAGGCCGCGCTGGCCCCACTGGGCACGGCCCTCAGCGTCTTGCGCCCATCGGTGATCTTTGGCGCGCGTGACCGCTTTCTGAACACCTTCGCCCGCCTGCAGGCCCTGGCCCCCGTGGTACCGCTGGCCGGTGCCCATTCCACTTTCCAGCCGGTATGGGTGGAAGACGTGGCACAGGCCATCGTGCACAGCCTCATGAAGCCTGGCCACACCCCCGCGCTGCTGGAGTGCGCGGGCCCGGCGGTCTACACCCTGGCCGAGTTGGTGCGCATGGCCGGCCAGTGGAGCGGGCATGCCCGCCCGATCGTGCCGCTGCCCGGCCCATTGGCCACCGTCCAAGCCCTGGCCATGGAAGCCCTGCCAGGCGAGCCTCTGATGTCACGCGACAACCTGGCCTCCATGCAAGTGCCCAATGTGGCCACCGGCACACTGCCAGGCCTGTCGGCCATTGGCATCACCCCCAGCTCGCTACAGGCCATCGGGCCCACCTATTTGCGCCCAGGCCAAGGCTGTGCGCGATTGGACGCGCTGCGCGCCCGCGCCGGTCGGCGCTAAGACGCACACCATCACCATGGCAAGCGCTTCACACGACCAGTCGGGCCGCCTGTGGCGCCTGTACCTGGTGGGTGGTGCGGTGCGCGACCGCCTCATGGGCCGTGAGCCCGGTGACCGCGATTGGGTGGCCGTCGGCGCGCGTGCCGAAGACCTCGCGCGCGAAGGCTTCGTGCCGGTGGGGCGCGACTTCCCCGTGTTCCTGCACCCACAAACCCATGAAGAAGTGGCGCTGGCCCGCACCGAGCGCAAGACCGCACGCGGCTACCACGGCTTCGAGTTCCACGCCGACCCCTCGGTGACCCTTGAAGAGGACCTGCGCCGGCGGGACCTCACCATCAACGCCATCGCGCAGGATGAAGACGGCTCGCTGATCGACCCCTGCGGCGGGCAAGCCGACCTGCAGGCCAAGACGCTGCGCCACGTCAGCCCTGCCTTTGCCGAAGACCCGGTTCGCATCCTTCGCTTGGCACGCTTTGCAGCGCGCTGGCCAGACTTCAGCGTGGCCAGCGAAACCCTGGCCCTGTGCCGCCAGATGGTCCAAGCCGGCGAAGTGGATGCGCTGGTGGCCGAGCGCGTGTGGCAGGAGCTTTCGCGCGGGCTGATGGAAGTGCAACCCAGCAGGATGTTTGAGGTGCTGCGTGCCTGCGCGGCCCTGCAGCGCCTGCTGCCCGAGGTCGATCGCCTTTGGGGTGTCCCCCAGCCGGCCGAACACCATCCCGAGGTCGACACCGGCGTACACCTGATGATGGTGCTGGATGCCACAGCCCGGGCCCAGGCCCCGCTGGCGGTGCGCTTTGCCGCCTTGTGCCACGACCTGGGCAAAGGCCAGACACCGCCGGCGCAGTGGCCGCGCCACATCGGACACGAAGCGCGCAGTGCCCAGATCCTGCAGGGTCTGTGTCAACGCTGGCGGGTGCCACAGGAGTGCCGTGAATTGGCCGAGGTGGTGGCACGCGAACACGGGCACATCCACGCCAGCCTTGGGCTGTCAGCGGCCGGCACGGTTCGCTTACTGGATCGGCTGGACGCGTGGCGGCGGCCCGAGCGCCTGAGCAGCATCTTGCAGGCCTGTGTGTGCGATGCACGCGGCCGTTTGGGCCGGGAGTCGCAAGACTACCCCCAGGCGCAGCGCCTGCAACAGGCCCACGCCAGCGCCATGGCCCTCGACACCGCAGCGGTGGCCCGTGACGCAGCGGCCCAGGGCCTTCGCGGGCCCGCCATCGGGCAGCGTATCCAACAAGCCCGCATCCAGGCCCTGCGCGAGCTGGGCTGGGCCTGATGGCGCACAGGGCTCTAGAACAGTTTCATCAGCAGCGAGACCACAAAGCTCAACACCAGGGTTGAGGCCACGGGCAGGTACCACTCGCGCCCGAACAAGCGAAACCGAAAGTCACCCGGCAGTTGCCCCAAGCCCAAGCGCTGCAGCAGCGGCTGCGCCCAGCTGAACAAGACCAGCGCCAAGAGGATCACCAACGCCCATCGCAGCATGCGCCGTCCTTTGTGCCCGCCTACAGGGTGTGCGAGCGGTCACCCCGCTCAAAGCCCAGGGCATCAAAGCCTTCACCGCAGGCCAGACCCAAGACCTTGAAGAGTTCGCCCATCTCATGCTCGGTCACCAGCTTGGCGGCGTTCGCCCGCTCAGCCACCGAGGCCTGGGCCATCAGGTCCACCAGGCCGCAGTTCATCAAGAAGCGAGCCTGTGAGGTGTAGCCCAACACCGACAAGCCGGCCTCCTGCGCAGCCAAGGCCACGCCGGTGAAGTTCACATGGGCCGTGATGTCCTTCAAACCCACATCCACGAGCGGCTCCGCATCCGCGCGGTGGGCCCGGTGGCACATCAGGGTCCCGCCCACGCGCTGCGGGTGGTAGTACTCCCGCTCCGGGAAGCCGTAGTCGATGAAGAACGCGGCGCCGCGCACCAGGCGCTGCGCCAGGCTGCGCATGAAGGCCTCGGCCTGTGGGTGAATTTCCACCACCGTGCCGGGCACGAAGCGGCTTGGCCAATTCAGGGTGACATCCTGGCAAAGCGCCGGGTGCTGCCCGTCCACAGGCGGGCGCAGCTCGGTGCTGCGGTCCTGCCAGACGAAGGCGCCCTGCCCCTCATCCCAGGCCACTCCACGCTCGTGCCACTGCTGCCCATCCCAGTGCAACAAGGTCACCGGCAGCGCGTCCAGCATTTCGTTGGCCACCACCACGGCCTCCAGGGAATCGGGCCAAGCGTCCAGCCAGCGCACCCGGTGGCCAAACCGCGCCAGCCGCTGGGCTTGGCGCTGGCGCAGGCTGCCGCTGAGGTCCACGATGTCGTAGCGCTGCACCGAGTCTCCCAGGGCCTGCAGCAGTTGCTCGGCCAAGGCGCCCGATCCCGCGCCAAACTCACACACGGTGGTGGTGTGGGTGGCCTGTAAAGCCTGTCGAACCTGAACCGCCAAGGCCTGTCCAAACAGCCCGGAGAGCTCGGGCGCCGTGACAAAGTCGCTGCCGTCCTGCGGCATCCAGCCAAAAGGCAGGTGGTCGCCGCTGTAGTAGCCCAGGCCGGGCGTGTACAGCGCAGCTGACATGAATCGTTCAAAAGGCCACCATCCACCGTCTTGGGCTATGGCCTTTCGAATGCGCTGCGCCAGGGGTTGAGCCCCAAGCGCCGATAATTCCGCAGGGGCCCGTGGTGCAGGCGGTGTTTGCATGGCCTCCATTGTAGGAAGCCCGACGCCGGACCCCATGCCACCGAACAACGCCCTCTCCTCCACGCACGAACGACCCGTGGCCCTGGTCACCGGTTCGGCGCGCCGCATTGGGCGGGCCATCGCCTTGGAGCTGGCCTCTCAGGGCTGGGCCCTGGCGCTGCACCACCGCCATTCGGCCAGCGAAACCGAATCCCTGGCCGCGGAGTTGCGCGCCCAAGGCGCTGTGGTGCAGGTGATGCAAGCCGACCTGGCCGATGAGGCGCAGGCGCGCCAGCTGGCACAGGCCGTGGTGCGCCAATGCGGCCGCTGGGATGCCGTGGTCAACAACGCCTCGCTCTTCGAGTACGACGACGTGGGCACCTTTGGCTACCAGGCCCTCACGCGCCACCTCCTGGCCAACACGGCGGCACCCGTGGTCCTGGCCCAGTGCCTGCACCAGCACCTTCAAGGCCGCGCAGGCGCCCAGGGCTGCGTGGTCAACCTGTTGGACCAGAAGTTGTGGAACCCGAATCCCGACTACCTGTCCTACACCCTGTCCAAGGCTGCGCTGGAATCGGCCAACACACTGTTGGCCCAAGCCCTGGCACCCACCGTCCGCGTATGCGGCGTGGCCCCCGGCGTGACGCTGGTGTCTGGCCCCATGACCGACGCCGGTTTTGCGCAAGCCCACACCATGACACCGCTGGGCCGCTCTTCAACCCCACAAGACATCGCGCAGGCCGTGGCCTATCTGCTGCGCGCAGCGGCCATCACCGGCACCACCCTGCTCGTCGATGGCGGACAGCACCTGACGCCCCAGTCGCGCGATGTGCTGTTCCTCACCCCCCAAACGGATTCCCAATAAGGCATGCCCATGCACACCCTGCTGTCCCATCCCGCCCTCATGGATTGCCGGCGCCTGTTTCTGCGCAACTACGAGGTCTGGATCAACATCGGCGTGCACGACTTCGAGAAGCGGGGTGAACAGCGCGTGCTGATCAATGTGGAGCTGTACGTGCCGCTGGGGATGAGCACGCCGCAAGCCGACAAGCTCGACGAAGTGGTCGACTACGATTTCATCCGCCGCACCATTGCGCAGCGCGTCTCACGAGGCCACATCCACCTGCAAGAGACCCTGGTGGATGAAGTGCTCCAATTGATGCTGGCGCATCCGCAGGTGCGCGCCGCGCGCGTGAGCACCGAAAAGCCCGATGTCTACCCCGACTGCGACGCGGTTGGCGTGGAGGTCTTTGGCATGAAGGACCACAAGTCACCATGAGCACCAACGCCACCATGCTCGAAGAAGCCCAGGCTCAAGCCCAAGCCACCGCGCGCAAGGCCGCGGCCAAAGTCGAGTTCGAGAACAACAAGCTCAGCAAGCGCCTGCACCGGCAGGTGGGCCAGGCCATTGCCGACTTCAACATGATCGAGCCCGGCGACAAGGTCATGGTGTGCCTGTCGGGCGGCAAGGACAGCTATGCCCTGCTCGACATTCTGATGAGCCTGCGCCAGCGCGCCCCCATCCAGTTCGACCTCATCGCCGTCAACCTGGACCAAAAGCAGCCCGGCTTTCCCGAGCACGTGCTGCCGGAGTACCTCACCCGGGTGGGCGTGCCCTTCCACATCGAGAACCAGGACACCTACTCCATCGTCAAACGGCTGATCCCGGAGGGCAAAACCCTGTGCAGCCTGTGCTCTCGGCTGCGCCGGGGCATCCTGTACCGCGTGGCCGGGGAACTCGGCTGCACCAAGATTGCCCTGGGGCATCATCGAGACGACATGGTGGTCACCCTGCTGATGAACATGTTCTTCGGCAGCAAAATGAAGGGCATGCCGCCCAAGCTGGTCAGCGACAACGGACAGCACATCATCATCCGCCCCCTGGCCTATGTGGCCGAAACCGACCTGGAGCGTTGGGCGCAGGTTCAGCAGTACCCCATCATTCCCTGCAGCTTGTGTGGCAGCCAAGAGAACCTGCAGCGCGCGCAGATCAAGTCCATGATTCGCGAGTGGGACCGCCAGTATCCGGGCCGCATCGACAACATGTTCACGGCCATGGGCAGCATCGTGCCCTCGCACATGATGGACCGGAACCTCTACCCGTTCACCACGCTCAAAGCGCATGGCCAGCCCGACCCACAGGGTGACAAGGCCTTTGACGAAGACGATGATTGCGGCAGCACAAAGCCGGCGGTGATGCCAGAGGCCACCATCCGGCTGCAGCCACTTGAATCAGGAGAGGATGGATGAACCGGCGTCAACTCAGCACGATTGCGCTGCTCGCTGCACTGGCAGCCCTCAGCGGCTGCGCATCCCTGAACCAGATCAGCAGCGAGGTCAGCAGCTACGGACAGTGGCCCCCGGGGCGAGCGGCGGGTCGGTACTTCATTGAACGGCTGCCGTCGCAAGCAGCGCAAACGCCGCCAACTGCTCAGGCTGGCGTCACCCCCGCCGTGCCGCCCCTGGAAGCCGCCGCCCACGGCGCGCTACAGGCTGCGGGCTTTCAGCGCGCGCCCTCACTGGAAACGGCCGATGTGGTGGTGCAGATCGGCGCCCGCGTGACGCGCTATGACATCTCCCCCTGGGCCGACCCACTGTGGTGGCGTTGGGGCCCGCGCTACTGGCGCGGCCCGGCCTGGACGGGCCAACGCTTCTACAGCACGCCCCCTGGCTGGCGCACCGCGCCGCCGCCCGACCGCGAAGTGGCCCTGCTGCTGCGTGACCGGGCCACCAGCGTGCCCCTGTGGGAAGCCCGCGCCGTCTCCAGTGGCATCAGCACCGAGCTGGAGGTCTTCCAGGCCATGTTCTCGGCGGCCCTGTCCGACTTTCCGAACGCCAAGCCCCAGCCCCACCACGTTTCGGTGACGCTGCCGGCCAAGCGCTAAAACCGGCCTTCGAAAGACAGCATGACCCTTGCCATCGTGATCATGGCCGCGGGAAAAGGCACCCGCATGAAGTCCCGCCACCCCAAGGTCTTGCACCGCTTGGCGGGCGAGCCCCTCTTGGGCCATGTGATGCAGGCCGTGCGTGCCCTGAACGCCCCCCAGACCATCGTGATCACAGGCCACGGGGCTGAAGACGTCGAGGCCTACCTGCGCGAGGTGGACCCGCAGGTGCACTGCGTGCGCCAGATGCCGCAGCGCGGCACCGGCCATGCGGTTCAGCAAGCCGTTCCGGCCTTGCCCGATGAAGGCGTGACCCTCATCCTCAACGGTGACGTGCCCCTCATACGGTCGGCCACCGCAGCCGCCTTGATCCAGGCCTGCCAGGGCCGTCAACTCGCCCTGCTCACTTTGGAGTTGGCCGATGCCACCGGCTACGGCCGCATCGTGCGCGGCGCCGACGGCCAGATCCAGGGCATCGTGGAGCACAAGGACGCCACCGCTGAGCAGCACCGCATCCGCGAGGTGTACACAGGCGTCATGGCCGCGCCCACCCGCTGGCTCAAGCAGGCCGTGATGGGCCTGAACAACCACAACGCACAAGGCGAGTTCTACCTCACCGACGTGGTGGCACAGGCGGTGGCCGCTGGCCTGCCCGTGACCAGCGTCACCGCCGCCGATGAGACGGAAGTGTTGGGCGTCAACAGCCCCGCGCAACTGGCCGACCTGGAGCGGCGCTACCAGGCCCAGCAAGCGGCAGCCCTGATGGAAGCCGGTGTGCGGCTGCGCGACCCGGCGCGCCTGGATGTGCGCGGCAGCCTTGCCTGTGCGCAGGACGTCGAGATCGACATCAACTGCATCTTCGAAGGGCACGTGCAGCTGGGCGAGGGCGTGCGCATCGGCGCGCACTGCGTGATCCGCGACGCGGTCATTGAAGCGGGGGCTGTCATCCACCCCTACACCCACATCGACGGCCATGGACAGCCCGTCCGCGTGGGTGAGGGCTCACTGGTGGGCCCTTATGCACGCCTGCGCCCTGGCGCAGACTTGGGTGCCGAGGTGCACATCGGCAACTTCGTGGAAGTCAAGAACAGCCGTCTGGACACGGGCGCCAAGGCCAACCACTTGGCCTACCTGGGCGACAGCACCGTGGGCAAGCGGGTGAACGTGGGGGCCGGCACCATCACGGCCAACTACGACGGTGCCAACAAACACCGCACCGTCATCGAGGACGATGCCCATGTGGGCAGCAACTGCGTGTTGGTGGCCCCCGTCACGGTCGGCGCGGGCGCCACCATCGGCGCCGGCAGCACCATTGGCAAAGATGCGCCCAGGGGCCAACTCACGGTGGCCCGCGCCAAGCAGCTCAGCCTGCCGGGCTGGACACGGCCCGCCAAGTCCAAACCGAAGCCCTAAGCCTGCCCCTGCGCAGCCCAGGTGTCCAGCGCCAGGCACAGGTCGTCCCAGGCCTTGGCCTTGTCGATGGGATTGCGCAACAAGTAAGCCGGGTGGTACGTCACCACCACGGGCACCCCTTGTGCGCCCGCCCATGGCGTGTCCACCGCGCTCAAACGGTGCACGCGGCCGCGCAATCGCCCGATCGGCTCGGCGCTGCGCAGCAGCTGCTGGGCTGCAAACCGGCCCATGGCCAGCACCAGCCGTGGCTGCACCAGTTGCATCTGGCGCTGCAGCACCGGCTCACAGGCGGCCAGCTCTGAAGGATCGGGGTTTCGGTTCTGGGGGGGCCGGCATTTGACGGTGTTGGTGATGAACACCCGTTGACCCCGAGCGGCGGCATCGTCCGCCCCAGCGGCATCCCCCCCCCCAGCCGCCGGGTCCTGCTCGCCACGACTCAGGCCGATGGCCCCCAACATGCGGTCCAACAGTTGTCCGGCCGCACCCACAAAGGGCTGGCCCAGCCGGTCTTCCTGCTCCCCCGGCGCTTCGCCCACGACCATCCACTGTGCACGGGGATGTCCAGCCCCGAACACCGTGTTGCGCCGGGTCTCGCACAAGCCGCATCGACGGCAGGCAGACACGGCGGACTGCAAGGCGTCCCAACCGAGCTGGGGCTCCCAAGCACTGGGCTGGCCTGCCGCCGGGGGTGAAGCCTGGCTGAGCATTGGAGAAGCCGGTTCGGCCGCCGAGGCCGTGGCCGCCAGCAAGGGGCCACCCAGCGCCTTCTTGGCAGCAGGGGCCGACTCGCCAGGGCTCGGTGCCGCCAGGGGCGGGGCTGGCAGCGCATCGGGCCAGGCCACACCCATCTCGCGCAACATGGCGCGTTCAACCGGGCTGAGCTTCACACACCTTCTCCAAGGCCTGGCGCATGTCCAAACGCATCAGCACCGCGTCCTCGCGTGAACTGCGCACATTGGGGTAGTAACCACGCCGCAGGCCAGCCTCTTCGAAGCCGTAGGCCTCGTACAAGCCACGGGCCGCCCGATTGCTGGCCCGCACCTCCAACCACATCCACCACAGGGCGCGCGGCACCGCCCAACGCACCAAGTCGTCCAGCAACAGCCGTGCATAGCCGGCACGCCGGTGCTCCGGGTGCACCGTGAGGTTCAACAGGTGCAGCTCTTCCACGCCCTCCATGGCCCAGGCATACGCCAGCAGCGCCGGCGCAGCACCCGCCTCGCGCGCAGCCTGGGCACCGCCCCACAGGCCTTGCGCACGGTAGCCACTGGCCATCGAGTCGACGAAGTTTCCACGGCTCCACGGGAAGGGATAGGAACACACCTCGATGGCCATCAACTCATCAAGGTCGGCCAGCTGCAAGGGCCTCAGCTGCAGCGCCAGGGGTGGGTGCACGTTCATGTCAGACCGCTTTGGCGCTCGGCGGTGGTCAGGGCCACGCGGTCGCGAACATACCGGGGCATCACCTGCGCCGCGTCCCGCTGCGGCCCGGCCTCCCAGGCCAACACCGCACACCGCCCCAGGGCTGCGCTTCGGTCGTGGGCTTCGGCTGCCCAGAACAGCGCTTGGCCCTTTAGGGCCGCCGCGTCAGCCTCGGGCATCAGGGCCAGGCCGGACCCGGCCAGTATCCACGCCGGCTCGGTGCAGGCCCCGCTGCGCAGCGCCCACCAAGCCTGCGCCACGTCCTCAGGTGCACGCACCTGTGGCCCATCCAGGCACGTCCAACCCTGCCCGCTCCACCGCATCCGTTCATCGTAGACCTGGCCCATCCGGGCATCCACGGCCACCGCCACTGTGCAGGGCCCCTGCGGCTGCAGCAACCCATGGGCCAGCGCCTGCTGGCGCGCATCTTCGGCCACGATCCACAGGCTGGGCACCGATACCGCGCGCAGGTCCAAGCCCAGCGCGAGTCCCTGCACCGCCGCACAGGCCCCGCGAAGGCCCGTGAAGGCGCCGGGCCCTTCCCCATAGGCCAAGCCATCAAGGTCACCCCAGTTCAGGCCATGTCGCTGCAACAGGGCCTGCGCCGCAGGCAACAAGCGCTGAGACGCCAAGGCCCCGCCGGGCTCCTCGTGCCCGTGAACGCGGCCATCCTGGCACAGGGCCAGGCAAAGGCGCTCCGTCGAGGTGTCCAGGGCCAACAGCTTCATTCGGTCAGTGTAGGACAGGCCACCGCTGCACCGGCCGTGCGAATATTGCGCCATGCCTCGAATGAGCCTTACCACCCTTCCCGCCCGCACTTTGGGTACCGGCTTGTTAACGGCGGCCCGCGCCGTGGCCCTGGGCCTGGTCAGTTTCAGCGCGTGGTGCAGCCCTGCCCTGCCCCCCAGCGTGCTGCAGGCCTTGGAGCGCGCCAAGGTGCCGCCCGAGGCCTTGGCCGTCGTGGTGGAGGACCCCCGTGGCGGCACCGCGCGATTGCGCTGGAACACACAGCAGCCGATGAACCCGGCCTCGGTGGTCAAGCTGCTCACCACCCTGGCCGCATTGGAGGACCTGGGCCCCGCATGGACCTGGCAAACACCGGTGTGGCTGGAAGGACCGATCGACAACCCGGGGCCCGAGGGCGTGTTGCAGGGGTCGGTGCACATCAAGGGCAGCGGGGACCCCAAACTCAACCTCGAGCGCGTGTGGACCCTGCTGCAGCGTCTGCGCGGGCTGGGTGTTCGGGAGATCCGCGGCGACATCATCCTGGACCAATCCGCCTTCGCTGCACCCATGGGTACAGCGGGCGACTTCGACGGCGAATCGCTGCGGCCCTACAACGTGCAGGCCCGGGCGCTCATGCTCAACCAACGCACCGTGATCTATCACTTCGTGCCGGATGCCGCGCGGGGTGTGGCCCGTGTGATGGCCGAGCCCGCCTTGCTGGGCGTGCAGGTGGAAGCGACGGTGCCCCTGGTGGGCGGCCCCTGCCACGATTGGCGCGCACAGCTCAAGGGGCAGCTTCACGACCCGGCCCGCGTGCGGTGGCTTGGGCGCTACCCGGCGGCCTGTGGCACGCAGCAGTGGCCCGTGGCCTATGCCGATCCGGCCAGCTACGACAGCAGGCTGCTGCAGGCCCTGTGGGCGGGCGTGGGCGGCCAGCTCCGCGGCACGGTGCGGGAGGGCCCCGCCCCCGCACGGCCGCCCACCTTCGAATGGGCCTCGCCGTCGCTGTCCGACGTGGTGCGCGACATCAACAAGTTCAGCAACAACACCATGGCGCAGTTGCTGGCCCTGAGCTGGGCCGCGCAACGGCCGGGTGCAACGACTGTCGAGCCCGGCGCGGCCCTTCAGCAGTGGGCACACAGCCGCCTGGGGGGCACAGGGCTGCGGATCGAAAACGGATCGGGTCTCAGCCGCGACCAACGGCTCACGGCCGAGCAGGTGGCCACCTTGCTCAAGCAGGCGTGGGCCAGCCCCGTGCTGCCCGAACTGATGGCCTCGTTGCCCGTGGCCGGCGCGCCAGACGGCACGCTTCGGCGCCTGCAGGCCTCAGCCGGGCGGGCGCACCTGAAGACAGGCTCGCTGCGTGATGTGGTGGCTGCGGCAGGCTACGTCCTGGGGCGCAGCGGCCAGCGGTGGGTGTTCGTGGTGCTGATTCACCACGAACACGCCCAGGCGGCGCGCCCCGCCTTGGAGGCCCTGCTGCAGTGGGCCATCCAAGACGAAACGCCCGCGGTGCTCAGATCCAGCCCGCGGCGCGCACCGCCCTGATCACGATGTCGCCCATCAGCTGGTGCCCGTAGGGCGTGGGGTGGAAGCTGTCCGAGAAGAGCCAGGTCTTCCACCAGCCGGCCGTGCGGCCCGCGGTGGCATCCAGGGCAGCGTCGGTGCAGGTGGGGAAGGTGTAGCTGGGCAGGCCCTGGCTGTCACGTCCCGTGATGGGGCAGGCGGTGTCGATGGCATTGCTCAAACCAAACGACGCCGGCGAATTCACCTGTTGGGTAAACGTGCCGTAGAAGTCGATGATGATCACGCGCGGGTCGTTGGCGGCCAGGGTGCGCAGGCGGTCATTGAAGGCGGTGATCCAGGCCCGGATGCCACCCTGGATTTGGGTGGCAGCAGCGGCGCCGGCCGTGGCCGAGACACCCCCCAACACGGCGCGAAAGCGCGGTGTGACGGTGATGTCGGGCATGTTCAGCACCACCACGTTGCGAGCGCCACGGTCCAGCACCTGTGTGCGGATGTCGCTGTAGAACGTGTCGGCCAAGGCCACCATGTACGCACCCGCAGCACGCTCGGCGAAGCCAGCGGTGGTGGGGCTCAACGCACCCAGGGCCGAGGCACTGAGCTGCTGGCCCAGGAAGGCCTGGTAGGCCGCGACACCTGCAGCGCCGGAGGCGGCACCCAGATAGGCGCCAGCCAAGTCGGCAGCGTCGTTTCCGCCGCCATCGATCAACACCAGGGCGTTGCTGAAGCGGCTGGCCGAGGCGGCCGCCATCTGCGTGCCAACACGCAGCGGGCTAGCAGCGCCACCCAAAGACGCACCGGTGACGATGCGTCCTCCGCCGATGGCGTAGTTGGTGCAAGCGGCGTTGCTGCTGGCGGCAAAACCGGTACCGGTGGACGTGTAGGCATTGCACTGTGCAGCGCCCGACACGCCAGCGGCATCGGCCACCAGCTGCGTCCACAGGGGATAGCCCTTGGGGTCGCCCGCCTTCTGAACGGTGAACTTGATGCCAAAGGTGCCCACGTCAGCCAAGCTGTCGCCAAACACCACCACCGAGCCAATGGAAGGGCCGCTAGAGCCGCCGCCGCAGGCCGCCAACAGCGCGGCGGTTGCCAGGGCCACCAGGCCTGATCTGAAAAATCGCATAGATGCCTCCGGTCACAGGGATATCACAAGTGACCGTGACTGTACGCAGGGCACCCTGCGCCCAGACTGAGGGCTTACCCGCTGAAGGGGCCCGCACCCGCGCCAGGCCTGCGCCTGGCACCCCACCAGGCTCAGAACGGGTTGCGCACCGCCCGCGAGGCTGCGATCTGGCCCAGGCGCGACTGCAGTGCCGGGCCAAACAGCTTGTCGGTGGCGTATCCCCAGGTGGTGGTGTCCGCGCCCGTGACCAGGGTGTCGGTGCCACAGTTGGGCGGCGGCGCCGTGGGCAAGCACATCGGGGTGGCCAGGTCGTTGAAGCCGTAGAAGGTGTTGAAGGGCGGCTGGATGTCGCGCACCATTTGGTCGGAGGAAACCAAGCCGATCAGCCGGCCATCGTTGATGATGGTCACCCGCAGGCCGGCATTGAACGAATCGGTCAGCTGCGACAAGAACCGCGCCCGCGTGATGGCACCAGCCGGCTCAGGCTTGGCGGCGGTCTCGGCCGCGCCAAAGGGTGCCAGGCCCAAGTCGGGCGCGGTGACCAACAAGACCGCGGGGCCTGCTCGCGCCACCCGGTTGACCTGCAGGCCCAAGGCGACGCCGCGCTCACGCGCCTCGGCCCGGAGGGCATCTTGGGTTCGTGCCGGGTACTGGGCGTACAACTCCAGCACATCGTTCATGCCGAAGTACATGGTCACCATCTGCTTCTCGGCGAAGGCGCCCCCGGCCAGGGCGCGGTCCACCTGAGCGGCCACCGCAGCCGCCTTGGCACCCACCTCGGCATAGATCTGTGCATTGATCGCGGTCACCGCATTCGGGTTGCACTGCGCAAAGGTCAGCCCAAACACGGAAGCCACGTTCTGCACCCACAAGGGATGGGTGGCACAGTCGATGGTGGATGTGCCAGCGGCATAGGCGTTGATGCCGTACTTGCGCCCATCGGGCAGCAACACGCTCAACTCGTCGCCCAGCACCATCAGCCGCTCAGGCTTGAAGGGTTCGATCGCGCCGGAGGCGCCACCGCAGCCCGCCACCACCAGGGCCGCGCCGGCGGCGCACACCCAGGTCAGCATGCGCGAGCATCCGCGCCACACACCTGCCACAGCTGAAGAAATCATCCCTGCTCCAAACAGGCCAGCCAAGCGCTGACCCCAATTCGATTCCGCCTTGCCCAGCCTCAGGCCGCCGCTCGGCTCAGGCGGTCCCGCACGCCGTCCCATTCGGCACCCTGCGGGGGCTCTTCCACCCATATTTCACCACCACCCTGCTCCGCCAAGGCAGCGTCCAGGTCGCGCAGAACGGCAAACAGTTCATGTGCCACGGCCTGCGGGCTGGCGGGCATGGCACGCCAAACCACATCGGCATACGCCGCACCGCTGGGGCAAGCCTTTGAATATAGCGCCAGCGGCCCATGCACCGGGGTGGGCCAATGGGCTGCGGACACCAGCCGCACACGGGAGGCCGGCGCGTAATGCGAGGCCAAGGTACCCGATGCACGGGGCGCAGCGGCATCCCGCTCACCCAAGGCTTGTCCACAGGCCTGCTCCAAGGCACCACGGTCCACCGTTCCAGGGCGCAGCAGCACGGGGCGGCCCCGCGTGCAGTCCACGATCGCCGACTCGATGCCCGCCTGACACGCACCCCCATCGAGCACCAAGAGGGCGGGCCCAAACTCATCACGCACGTGCTCGGCACGGGTGGGGCTCACGCGGCCAAAGCGATTGGCGCTGGGCGCAGCCACACCCGGAACACCCAGTTCCAAGGCGCGCTGCAGCAGGGCGCGCGCCATGGGGTGGGATGGGCAGCGCAGGCCGATGCTCGCCTGCCCACCGGCGCAGGCAGCCGCCACACCCGGGCGGCGCGGCACGATCACCGTCACGGGGCCGGGCCAAAATGCCTGGATCAGCTTACGTGCAACACCGGGAAGCTCACCCGCAAACACGGCCGCACCCGCTTCATCCAGCACGTGCACGATCAGGGGGTGGTCGCTGGGCCTGCCTTTGGCCGCGTAGATGCGCGCCACCGCCGCATCGTCGTCAGCGCGGGCCCCCAAGCCGTACACGGTCTC
>JACCDW010615433.1_pt1 | contig 24489 bp, 22 predicted proteins | sample 7449781 | NCBI WGS metagenome assembly JACCDW01 (sample SAMN15323449, study PRJNA562643) | freshwater metagenome | isolation source: river surface water | place: USA:Blue River Watershed | collected 2017-08-18
AATCCAAGAGTTTCACGTTCTAGCGCTTTGGCCTCAAAGGCAACTGGATTTCCGATCGCTAAGATCGCAACAAAGCTTGCAATTGGCTACACGTTAGATGAGATTCAGAACGACATCACTAAGGTAACACCTGCATCATTTGAACCTACCCTCGACTACATCGTCGTAAAGGCCCCACGGTTCGCCTTTGAGAAATTCCAGGATGCTGACCCGCGTCTGACAACGACGATGAAGTCAGTCGGCGAAGCGATGGCGATAGGTAGATCTTTCCCTGAAGCGCTCATGAAGGCCTTACGTTCATTGGAGAGAAAAGAATCAATCTTCACTTTCCCACAAAGTATTTCTGAATCACGAACATCAGCACTTATGGATCAGATAGCCATTCCGACTGAGTATCGCTTGCAACAAGTGCAGCAGGTATTGTGGGCTGGTAAGAGTGTTGAGGAAGTCTATGCAAAGACAAAGATAGATCGTTGGTTCTTAACCCAGATCGAGTTGATCAATGTTGCGGCACGCCAGATTGCCGAACCAGGCGAACTCACCGTCGAAGCAATCAGATTTGCAAAAGAGTTTGGTTTCTCAGATAGTCAGATCGCGATTCTTCGAGGAAGTACCGAAGATGAGATACGCAAGTCTCGCATTCACCTAGGTGTACGACCCGTCTACAAGACAGTAGATACTTGCGCTGCCGAGTTCGAAGCATTTACCCCGTATTACTACTCGAGTTATGAAGAAGAGAGTGAAGTTAAACCAAGAACCACCCCCGCAGTAATCATTCTTGGAAGTGGACCAAACCGCATCGGACAGGGAATCGAGTTTGATTACTCATGTGTTCACGCCTCATTTACTCTCCGCGAGGCAGGCTTCGAAACGATCATGATTAACTGCAATCCTGAGACCGTCTCTACTGATTACGACACCAGCAGCCGACTCTATTTTGAACCGCTGACCCTTGAAGATGTACTAGAAGTAGTACATGCAGAAACTCTCGCGGGTCCGGTGCTTGGTGTTATTACTCAATTAGGCGGACAGACTCCATTGGGCTTAGCAGCTGGACTTAAAGCGGCCGGCGTGACAATTCTTGGAACAAGCCCGGAAGCAATCAACTTGGCGGAGGAGCGCGGTGCCTTCGGTGATGTACTTGCCTCAGTTGATTTGACTGCACCAGAGTTCGGCATGGCATCGTCTCAGATGCAAGCGTTAGATATTGCCCATCGCATCGGATATCCAGTTCTTGTCCGTCCGTCGTTTGTACTCGGTGGACGTGGAATGGAGATTGTCTACGATGATGCTGCGCTCTCATCCTTTATCTCACGCGCAACTGATATCACTCCGGATCATCCCGTCTTAGTAGATCGTTTCCTTGATAGCGCTATCGAGCTAGATGTAGATGCACTTTACGATGGCCATGAACTCTTTCTTGGTGGCGTAATGGAGCATATTGAAGAAGCGGGCATTCACTCCGGCGATAGCGCATGCGTGCTTCCAGCAATGACAATTACACCTGCGCAACTAGTCCTTATTCGAGAAGCAACGCTCAAGATCGCCGAAGGAGTCGGCGTTCGTGGATTAATTAACATTCAGTTCGCTTTAGCTTCCGACACCCTCTACGTTTTAGAGGCTAATCCGCGTGCTTCACGCACCGTCCCATTCGTTTCCAAGGCAACTGGTGTACCACTCGCTAAAGCTGCAGCGCGGATCTCTGTCGGTTCAACCATTGCTGAACTTCGCGAAGATCACACCCTTCCGGCGCATGGCGATGGAATAGCAAAGGGAATATCAGTTAAAGAAGCTGTACTGCCGTGGAACCGATTTAGGCGAATGGATGGACGAGGCGTCGACGCCGTCCTCGGCCCAGAGATGAGATCGACCGGGGAAGTGATGGGTATTTCATCCACTTTCGGTGCGAGTTATGCCAAGAGTCAGATCAGTGCATTTGGTTCTTTGCCAAAATCAGGCTCAATCTTTATCTCGTTAGCCGATAAGGATAAAGAATCGGGCCTTGCTCCTGCTAAATCACTGGCCGCTTTGGGTTTTCGACTCTTTGCCACATCCGGCACCGCGGATTTCCTTGCAGCGCATGATCTAATTACAGCACGGGTACGTAAAGCATCTGAAGGTTCTGGTCCATATGGCGAGAAGACAATCGTTGAATTACTTAACGGGGGAGAGATAGATCTTGTGATCAATACTCCAGTCGGACGCGGGACGCGAGCAGATGGGTGGGCAATTCGCACCGCCGCGATCCAGAGATCCATTCCTTGCATAACTACTACTGCGGGTTTTAGCGCTGCTGTAGAAGGAATAAAGGTTCTGCAAGCCGGCGTTCTTGATGTGCGTCCAATTCAGGATTGGCTACAAGACTGATGAGTAGTATCAATAAAAGTGCCGCACAATTAAATGCAACCATTTTGAGCAATAAAAGAGTGGGTGCTTACCACCAGATTCTTCTCGCTATTGGAGATCTCGCATCAGTCTGTAGACCAGGAAACTTTGTTGCGATATCAGTGGGTGGTGAATCGTCAAAGATGGTTCTTCGCCGAGCATTTGCTATTTCGCGCATCACGCATGGAAGTGCTTCTGGTGGTGCAATGGAGTTGATAGTGGCACCTCATGGTTCGGGTTCACGATGGCTCTGTGCGCAAGAAGAAGGTATCGAGATAGATATTGTCGCGCCCCTTGGTAAAGCGTTTGGAATCCCAACGACACCTGTGAACGCGCTTCTTGTCGGTGGCGGATACGGATCCGCCCCGCTTTTCGGGTTAGCCGAAGTTTTGAAATCGCGTGGATGCAGAGTCGATATGCTGTTGGGAGCAAGCACAGGTTCCAAGATTTATGCCCCACTGGAAGGCAAGAGAAGTGCCTCCACGCTAAAGATTTTCACAGAAGATGGTTCGATGGGTGAGCACGGACGAGTGACCGCACCGATTCGCGAGCTCATTGCTCAAGGTGCGGTCGACGTAATTTATTCTTGCGGACCAATGTCAATGTTGCGTGCAATTTCTGAAATCACCGAAGGCACGGATGTCGTTCATCAATGTGCTGTAGAAGAGTCGATGGCATGTGGAATCGGTATCTGCATGACTTGTGTACTCCCTGTGAAAAATGACGATGGATCGATCTCTATGTTGCGATCTTGTATCGACGGCCCCGTCATGGATGGCGCACTCGTTTCATGGGATCTTGTAGGTAAAACACCGCCAGTGGGTATTGCATGAACGAAGCTACGTTAGATTTCTCCACAACTTTAGGCAACGCATGGTTTCCTTCCCCAGTCTTTACTGCAAGTGGTTGTGCAAGTTCGGGCAAGGAACTTTCGCAGTTCTTTGATCTTCGCGACATTGGTGCAGTGGTCACCAAGTCGGTAATGAATAAGGCCAGGCATGGCCGAGCCACTCCGCGCATGGCGGAGACTCCTTCAGGAATGCTGAACTCGATTGGACTTCAAGGCCCCGGGATCGATCAGTTTCTTGCCCAAGATGTGCCATGGCTCATTGATAAAGGTGCACGTGTCATTGTTTCTATTGCTGGCGAAACGACAGACGAGTACGCAATGTTGGCGCGCAAGATTCGTTCCGTGCAGGGGATTAGCGCTCTCGAGGTAAATATTTCCTGTCCAAATGTAGAAAATCGTGGGATGGTCTTTGCCTGCGAGCGAGATACTGCAGCTCGAGCAATCGATGGTGTCCGTAAAATCATTGGGGGCGAGATTCCGATTATCGCGAAGTTGACACCGGATGTAACTGATATCACCAGCATCGCATCTGCAGTTGTTGACGCGGGAGCCGACGGATTAGCGCTTATCAATACGGTTCTTGGAATGGTAATCAATCTAGAGACAATGAAACCGCACCTTGGTGGAAAGACCGGGGGATTATCTGGTCCTGCTATTCGTCCCGTCGCAGTTCGTGCAATCTATCAAGTTCATAGCGCTATGCCACAGGTGCCAATTCTTGGTATGGGTGGTGTTGCTTCAGGTCGCGATGCCCTCGAACTTATTCTCGCCGGTGCATCCGGCATCTCGGTAGGTACTGCAAGTTTTGGTGATCCAACTGCAATTCCGCGCATCCAGCGCGAACTCTCAGCACTCTTGGCTGCTAAAGGTTTTGCATCGATTAAGGATGCCATCGGGTATGCCCATCGCGAGGAAGGTAAGTAAGTGGCCGAGTCACCAATCATTCTCGCGGTAGACACCTCCGATTTTGACACCGCGCGGGCATGGATCGATGCCACACGCGAAAGTATTGATGTATACAAACTTGGCCTCGAATTCTTTCTTACCTTCGGCACTCAAGGTATTCAGACGATCGCGCAGGAGAGTGGAGCATCAATCTTTCTTGATCTCAAACTTCACGATATTCCAAATACCGTGAAGAAATCCGCTGGAGTAGTCGACCATCTTCATCCTCGATTCCTTACAGTTCATGCCAGCGGCGGTGCCGCGATGGTTGCAGCAGCGGTCTCTGCGGTGACAGCAACATCGATTACGGCAGTCACTGTCTTGACTTCTCTCGCGGATTCTGATTTATCGGATCTTGGTTTCGCTAAACCATCGCTAGAGACAGCGGTAAGCATGGCGCAAGTCGCAACAACTGCAGGGGCTACATCAATAGTGTGTTCTCCGCTTGAAATAGAGGCGATCCGTAAAGTAATTCCTCGATCAGTATCAATCATTACTCCTGGAGTTCGTCCGGTGGATGAAACAGGGGGAGATGATCAGGTTCGTACGATGACTCCGGCTCAGGCGATTGCTGCTGGTGCCAATTTCTTGGTGATCGGTCGTCCGATTACTTCGCGATGGAGTGAAGGTAAGGCTGCGATGGCTGCCCGCGCAGCAGAACTTGTTGCATCCATTCACGTCTAGTCCGTCGCATCCTCTAGATTAGAGGTATGAGAAAACCGCCGGTCCTCACGGATGCGCAACGGGCAGCTGCGCTAGAAAAGGCACGCGTCTCCAGAGGTCATCGCGCTGCAATCAAGGCAGAGGTGAGAGTGGGAAATCTCAATGTCGAGAAAGTTCTGGAACTTGCTGTCAGCGATGAGGCTGTTGCAAAGATGCGCGTAAGCGAATTACTCGAATCTATCTCTGGTGTTGGAAAAGTCCGAGCACTTGCAATTCTCGATAGACTAGGAATCTCGCGCACGAGACGAATCATGGGTCTCGGAACGCATCAACGCGCAGCGCTAATAAAGGAGTTCACTATCCCACGAGACAAGATGCACGATGGAACTCTCGTCGTCCTTTCGGGTCCTGGAGGGGTGGGCAAGAGCACCGTGTCGAAAGAGATTCGATCTCACAATGATTTCTGGGTGAGCGTCTCTGCAACTACGCGAAAGCCGCGACATACAGAGAGTCACGGTATTGATTACATTTATATGAGTGATGAAGAATTTGATCGGGCAATTAGTAACGGATATTTCCTTGAATGGGCAGCCTTCGCTGGAGCGAGATACGGGACACCGCGTCAACCAGTTCTAGATGCACTTGCACAAGGAAAAGATGTTCTCCTCGAAATTGATATTGAGGGCGCGAAGCAGGTAAAGAAAAATTGGCCTGATTCAATCCTTGTTTTTCTTGAGCCTCCATCATGGGAAGAACTCGTCTCACGCCTCGAAGGCAGAGCGACAGATTCACCTGAGAGAAGAGCTCAGAGACTGAAGTTGGCCCAAGAAGAGATGGCTCAATCGCCATTTTTCGACCATATCCTGGTAAATGACCAGGTCGAGCACGTGGTGGCAAGCCTGATAAGATTGGCTCATTCGCAGCGGTCTTAACGATTGAGTCCGCCATGCGCCACATATAGGAGGCTCTGATGGACGGCATCACAAATCCACCAATTGACGAACTTCTCGATAAGAGTGGATCGAAATATAGCCTTGTGCTTTACGCAGCTAAACGAGCTCGTCAGATCAATGCTTATTACTCTCAACTCGGCGAAGGTCTTCTTGAGTACGTTGGGCCACTCGTTGAAACACACGTTCATGAGAAGCCGCTATCGATTGCACTTCGCGAAATCAACGAAGGTCTTCTCACCATCGAAAATCTCGACCCAGCAGTTAAGTAACCGCTAGGAAAGATATCTCGTGTCCACGCGTGAAGTAATTCTCGGCGTTGGTGGCGGAATTGCAGCTTATAAGTCCTGTGATCTTCTTCGTCGTCTTCAAGATCAAGGTTTTGGAGTCACGGTAATACCGACTCCTTCGAGTTTGAATTTCGTTGGTAGCGCGACGTGGGAAGCACTCTCAGGACGTCCCGTGACAACAACAGTCTGGGAGAAAGTAGATGAAGTCCGTCATGTCTCACTGGGAAGTTCGAGTGATTTCATCATTGTCGCCCCTGCAACCGCAGATTTGATCGCGCGTATTGCCCAAGGTAGAGCGGATGATCTTCTTACAAATACAATTCTTGCAAGCACTGCTCCTAAACTGATTGTGCCGGCGATGCATCCAGCCATGTGGTCAAACCCAGCAACGGTTGCAAACGTTCAACTGCTTCGTGAACGTGGCTTTTTTGTGATGGAACCTGATCATGGGCGCCTCACCGGTAAAGATGTCGGTGTCGGACGTTTCCCCGAAACTGCACGCATCCTCACGGAGTTCAATGCGATTGCTAATCCAGTACACGATCTTCTTGGTCGCAAAGTTTTAGTTACCGCAGGCGGAACACGTGAACCACTAGATCCGATCCGTTATATCGGAAATCGTTCTTCAGGAAAACAAGGCTATGCAATCGCTCGCGCAGCATCTCGACGTGGAGCCGATGTCACTCTTATCCTTGCCAACAGTGATCTACCCGATCCTTCTGGCGTTCGTTGCATTCGTGTCAATACCGCCCAAGAAATGTTCGAACATGTCAGCCGTGAGTTTGATGAGTGCGATGTATTGGTTATGAGCGCCGCTGTTGCAGATGCCAAGCCATTGCAGGTGAGTGAAACAAAGATAAAAAAGGGTTCGCTTACCTCAATAGAATTAGCATCTAACCCAGATATTGTTGCAACTGTCGCAGCACGTAAGAAGAGTCAGACCATTATCGCTTTCGCCGCTGAAACATCACTCGATCTAGAAGAAGGTAAGAGAAAGTTGCTAGCCAAGAGTGCTGACATTCTCTTTCTCAATGATGTTGCAGGCAATGAGATTTTTGGATCGGACCAGAACCAGGGTGTGATCTTGATTGCAGGCGATGCAGGTAGTGATGGTAAGCCAGAATCCGTACAAGAGATCAACGTTGATCGAATCAATAAAGACACGCTCGCCGATCTTCTCCTTGATCAGGCCCTAAATAGGTTAGGTTAGAACAATGTCAAAACGTCTCTTCACCTCAGAATCAGTTACCGAAGGCCATCCAGATAAGATTGCGGATCAAATTTCAGATGCCATATTAGATTCTCTCCTCTCACAAGACTCAAAGAGTCGTGTGGCGGTAGAGACTCTGATTACTACAGGTCAGGTTCATGTCGCTGGTGAGGTAACAACCAACGGTTACGCGGATGTCATGGGAATTGTTCGAGACACAGTCATCGGGATCGGCTATGACTCTTCAGTAAAGGGCTTTGATGGAAATAGTTGCGGCGTCTCTATCTCTATTGGTCAGCAATCACAGGACATTGCACAGGGCGTGAATGACGCGGTTGAGCATAGAGTCGATTCAGCTCTCGATCCGCTAGATCTTCAGGGTGCTGGTGATCAGGGTCTGATGTTTGGTTATGCATGTGATGACACTAAAGAATTAATGCCTCTACCAATTTATCTTGCCCATCAACTAGCAGAGCAGTTGACCGCTGTCCGAAAGAGTGGAGCTCTTCCATATCTTCGCCCAGATGGCAAAACACAGGTCACTATTGAATACGATGGCGACAAGGCGATTGCACTCAACACAGTCGTTATCTCCAGCCAGCATTCAGAAGATGTTGATGTTGCGAAGAAGTTAACCCCTGAAGTGATTGAGCATGTGATTAAGCCGGTGCTTTCCAAGGTCGATCTTCCTCAGAGCGATCTAAGAGTTCTCATCAACCCAACAGGTCGCTTCGTTATCGGAGGCCCCATGGGCGATGCTGGACTTACGGGAAGAAAAATCATTGTCGACACATATGGTGGAATGGCTCGCCATGGCGGCGGTGCATTTAGCGGAAAAGATCCTTCAAAGGTTGACCGTTCAGCAGCGTATGCAATGCGTTGGGTAGCAAAGAACGTTGTTGCAGCTGGCCTTGCTAAGCGCTGCGAGGTTCAGGTCGCGTATGCAATCGGTAAAGCACATCCAGTCGGTGTCTTTGTGGAGACATTCGGCACCGAAACTGTTCCTGTTGCAAAGATTCAGAGCGCCGTTACGACGGTATTTGATCTTCGCCCCGCGGCAATCATTAGAGATCTCAATCTGCTTCGTCCAATTTATTCAAAGACGGCAGCTTATGGGCACTTTGGTCGCGAACTTCCTAACTTCACATGGGAAGTAACTAATCGCGTGGATGAACTCCGCGCAGCGATTTAGTTCAACAAAGTAAAGGTCCCCGATGACCGCCTCGCCTCTGAGACTTCGCGTGCAGAAAGTCGAGCGCGGTGAGAGTACTTCTGCTGCACACCTCCCGGTTGCACGCCTCTGGGTAGATACTGGAATATCACACCTAGAGCCAACATACGATTATCTCGTCCCCGAGAGTCTTGATAGTCAAGCGACGGTGGGAGTGAAAGTAATCGTTGATTTTTCGGGCCGTAAAGTTGATGCATTCATTATTGAAAGAATGAACATCTCGAGTGTAAGAAACCTCAAATTCATTGAAAAGATAGCCTCACCGTTACCCCTCCTGACTGCAGAGGTGATGAACCTCGTGCGTGCAGTGGCGCGTAGATGGGGTTCGCTACCCAGTGAAATACTCAGTGGTGCGATTCCTCCTCGAGTGGTCTCCGCCGAAAAGAACATCGCAGCAGTGACGCCATCTGACTCAACAAAGGTGAAGAACCAGCATCCGTCACATTCCTACTACTTGTTTACACCAGGCGAAGACCCTTACGAAACGATGGCTACGTGGCTACTCAACAGGTCAGAGAAGGGGGGAGTACTAGTAGTTCTTCCTGAACTTCGCGAGGTTCATGCGTTAGCAAATGAACTTACTCTGCGTCAGATGCAATTCTCTGTTCTTGATGCATCACTTCCCAGAACCGATCGATATGGCAACTTCTTGCAGGTAGCTGCAGGAACCACCCAAATAGTAATTGGCACCAGAAGTGCAATATTTGCACCAGTAAACAACCTCCAGACAATCATCATTTTCCGCGAGGGATCAGAGTCACATTACGAGCGTCGTACACCCGGCTGGAATGTCCGAGATGTTGCGATCATACGTTCACAGTTATCTTCTATAGATCTCACCTTTGCAGGCTTTGCTCCATCTTCTGAACTCTCCTTGCTTATTGAAAATGAAGTGATAGCGCTGAAAGGTAAGCGAGCAAAAGTTGATGCGAACGCATACCCTCAGTTTCAAGGCGAACTTTTGCCGGACCGAATTTTCACTCCGATAAGAAGTGCGCTGACCCGCGGCTCGGTACTCTTTCTCGTTCCACGCAAGGGGTATTCGCAAGCAATCTCATGTGCGTCATGCCGCAATATCGCACTCTGTTCCTGTGGTGGACGAGTCTATTTCGGTGGTCCCGAGAAAGGGTTTATCTGCTCTCTCTGTAACCTAACGACGACAGAATGGAGTTGTAAATGGTGCAAGAAGAGTTCTGCCAACCTATTAGGTCGTGGAAATCTTCGATACGCTCATGAGATAGGAAGAGCATTTCCGGGATTTCCAGTGATCTCATCCGATGCAACAAACGCCGTTCATCAGATTGATAATCAGCGTTCGATTGTCTTGGCTACAGCGGGAATGGCTCCATCGGTGAAGGGTGGATACCAAGCCGTTGTTATCCTTGAAGGAGATAATCTCTTCTCACAACTAGATCTGCGCGCTCAAGAGCGGGCACGCGAAGCGATAATGCAGAGCGCATCCTTGCTGTCATCAAGCGGAAAAGCACTGGTGGTCATCGATAGCGCTCATCCAATAGTTGCAGCACTCTCACGATGGAATCTCTCTCCTCTCCTATCAAGGGAGTTGAGAGAGCGTGAACAAACGCAGTTGCCACCTTTAGTTCATGCAATCGTTCTTGAGATCGCGCATTCAGATGTTTCAACTTTTATCAACGGTATCAACACTTCAATCAAGGATCGCAGAGTGCCAAGCTCGACTCGTATTCTTGGGCCGACCAGATTAGATGACGAGAACTCGCGGGTTATTTTGACTGTCTCGCGTGACGAGGGGCAGGAGTTATTTGATTTTCTAGTCACATATCGGAAGAAGCGAGGGATCGCCAAGAAGTCGATTCCACATATGCGTATCGACCCGTATGCCCTATCTCATTCCCTTTAAAATATTTATTCTGCGTTAAGATACCGCTATGGCCATCCAAGAGATCAGATTATTCGGTGATCCGGTTTTGGTTACACCAGCATCACCTGTGGTCGACTTTGATAAAGAGTTGCGTACCCTTGTAAGCGATCTGATCGACACAATGCTCGATGCTCCTGGAGCTGGATTAGCCGCTCCGCAGATCGGAGTCCCGCTGCGTGTTTTTACATGGTGTGTAGATGACGAGATCGGGCATTTAGTAAACCCGCAGTTAACTCTCAGTGATGAGATGCAGGATGGTGAAGAGGGTTGCCTTTCGTTCCCTGAAGTGCGTTATGACACTCCTCGAGCATTGCGCGCAGTTGCTCGCGGCTTCAATATGCATGGGGAACCGATCACCGTTGAAGGAAGTGAGTTTATGGCTCGCGCACTTCAGCACGAGACAGACCACCTAGATGGCATACTCTTCATTGAACGCATGCCGAAGGAATTACGAAAGTTAGCCATGAAAGAAATCAGAGATTCCGATTGGTTTATGAGTGTGAGCGAGAGTGGATCATCTCCAATAATCAAAGTTTCCCCCCATCAAACTTTCGGTAAAGGCCACTAGTGCGTCTTGCGGTTGCGGCAACCCCTCAGGTTGCAATTCCAACCTTGGAATATTTGCTGACTAGCGAGCACGAGTTAGTAAAAATCTTTACCACTACGGATAAACAGGTCGGACGAGGGCGTTCGTTGACGGTTAGCGAAGCAGCTCAGTGGGCAGAAGTTCATGGGATTGAGTGCATCAAAGTAGAGAAGTCATCCGAAATGTTGGCTCATCTCGCTGATGTTGATTGTGTCGTAACAGTTGCCTTTGGAATTCTTCTTCCCCCAGAAGTACTTGATATCCCTACGCATGGCTTCATCAACCTACATTTCTCAACGCTGCCGGCCTGGAGAGGTGCAGCACCTGTCCAACGCGCAATTGAGAATGGTGATGATTTTCTGGGTATCTCTGTCTTCAAACTGGATCCGGGCATGGATACCGGTCCCATTTACAATCAAACATCATTTGCGCGTGACCCCGAGATGAGAAGTAAGGAAGCACTTGAGTTCCTCGCTGGTGAAGGCGTTTCGTTGATTGCCAGTGCGCTGAAAGATATTTCGAACGGTATCGTTCCAGTTGTACAGCAAACTGAGGGAGTCTCTCTGGCGAAGAAGTTAAGCAAGGCTGAAGCGTTGATTGATTGGGACTTCGCTAACGACGTGATTCATCGGAAGATCGCAGCTTTCTATCCAAACCCAATCGCTTACACAGTTTTCCGTGACGAAACTCTAAAGATAACTCGAAGTAGGATCTGCACCAATCTTCCTTCAAATCTCGCACCTGCGCCAGGTGAATGGATTATTGAGAGAGATCGAGTTCTTATTGGAACAGGTCAAGGCCCGCTCGAAATTCTGCAGCTCATTCCGCAGGGTAAGTCTGAGATGAGTGCTATCGACTGGGTCCGTGGGGCGAGAATTAATCCTGGTGAGCGTTGTGGTTGAGGCGCGAAGAAATACATTTAAGAAGCCAAAGGCCGATCCGGTTCGACTCCTCGTTTTCGATATTCTTACTGAAGTAAATCGAAGAGATGGATATTCAAATCTCCTCTTACCCCGCGCGCTCGATTCAACGGCTTTTGATCAACGAGATAAGTCATTTGCTACCGAACTTCTATACGGAACATTGAGAATGCAAGGGCGCCATGACTATGTTCTTTCGCAAGTCAGTGATCGCCCGTGGAGCGAGGTTGATACAGGGATTGTTGATGTGACCAGAATGGGTCTTCAGCAGATCTTTGAGATGAGAGTTCCAATGCATGCCGCTGTCTCAGAAACTGTTGAGCTTGCTCGCAAGGTTTTAGGTGAATCAAAGGCATCCTTCGTTAATGCACTTTTGCGCAAAGTCAGTGCACGTCCGCTCGAAGAATGGCTCGAACCACTTGCTAATTTAGGTGATGAAGTGAGCAGATTAGCTATTAGGTATTCACATCCAGAGTGGATCGTAAGTGCCTATTTCGATCTTCTTCGCGACTATGAAGAGGTTCGCTTGTTGCTTGAGGCGAATAACACTCCTGCGAAACCGACATTCGTTACCTGGCCAGGAAGATCAGATATCACCGAGTTTGCAGAGTGGGGCGCTACTCCAACGACATTCTCGCCTTATGGATTTAGAGCCGATGTCACTCCGTCTGCCCTTGAGGCCGTAAGACACCGGCGAGCTGGCGTTCAAGATGAAGGATCACAACTTGTAGCTTCAATCTTTGCACAAGCTTCTGCGGATAAGAGCGATTGGTTAGATCTATGTGCAGGTCCGGGTGGAAAAGCGGCGCTTCTTTCATCGATAGCAAGTCAAGGTAGCCATCGTTTTGTAGCAAATGAAATCTCTCAGGTGAGAGCAGATTTAGTCGGACAAGTAATGGGCAAAGGTGAGGTGTGGGTAGGTGACGCTCGAGAGATTGCATCCAGAGGCGAAAAGTTTGATGCGATCCTGGCTGATGTTCCGTGCACGGGAATGGGAGCGCTAAGACGCAGACCAGAAGTGCGCTGGAGAAGATCCCTATCCGATCTCCGCGAGCTCGGTGTGTTGCAGCGCGAGATCAGCGATGCGGCGATTTCAATTCTCAATGTCGGTGGAGTGTTCGGTTATGCCACCTGCTCGCCTCATTTGGCTGAGACGACTATTGCAGTTGCAGATATTCTCAAGAAACATCCCGAGCTAGAGCAGATAGATGTTCAACCTTTAATGCCACAAGGCCTTGATGGGGGAGTTCGAGACAAATCCATGGCCTTGTGGACGCAACGACACAATACTGATGCCATGTTTCTCGCCCTCTTTAGAAAAACTTCGTAAGGTAAAGTAGTTATATGGAAGTTCGCATAACGCCAAGTATCTTAAATGCGGATTTCTCACATCTTGACCAGGAGATAGCGCGTATTGCAGCGGTCTCCGATCTACTTCATCTTGATGTGATGGACAATGTATTTGTTCCAAACTTCACCTTTGACTTTGAGCAAGCTGCGAGCATTATTGCTTCATCACCGATCCCAGTCGATTCGCACTTGATGATTGCCGATGTAGATCGACTCGCTCCCGCTTACGCTCATGCTGGTAGTGCGAGTGTGACAATTCATGCCGAGGCTAGTAGTTCGATCGCCTCCACCTTGAGAGCAATAAGGAGTGAGGGGGCACGAGCCGGTCTTGCACTAAAGCCGGCCAGCTCGATTGAAGATTATGCTGATTTTGTCGATGATGTTGATATGTTCTTAATCATGACTGTCGAACCAGGGTTTGGTGGGCAGAAGTTTATGGGAGCGTTGATGGATAAAGTGATTAGAGCTCGCGCGATCATCGGCGATAGACCAATTTGGTTGCAGGTTGATGGAGGAATCTCCCTCGAAACTATTGAGATGGCACGTGATGCGGGAGCAGATACATTTGTCGCAGGCAGCGCTGTCTTCAATGCACCAGATCCGGCTCAAATGATTCTGCAACTACGGGCCTTAGCCGAGTCAAATTAGCGCGCATCTAGCACTGAACTTCAAGTAAACTGATGGCATGAAGTCTTTCGATGATCTGTGGATTGAGCTTTCTAGGAAAGCGACCGAACGCCCAGCAGATTCGGCAACAGTTGCAGCTTTGGATGCAGGCGTTCATTCGATTGGCAAGAAGATCATAGAAGAAGCCGGCGAAGTTTGGCTCGCTGCTGAGCACGAAAGCGATGAGGCGTTAGCAGAAGAGATAAGCCAGTTGATTTATCACCTACAGACTCTGATGTTGGCACGCGGTCTTTCCCCTCAAGACATATATAAGTTTCTCTAACTTTTAAAGGAGCACCATGCTACGAATAGCAATCCCAAATAAGGGATCTCTCGCTGATGAATCGATCGCGGTTCTCAAAGAGGCGGGGTACAAGCAGCGCAGCGACTCGCGTGATCTTGTTCTTGTTGATGTAGCAAATGCAGTCGAGTTTTACTATTTGCGTCCCCGCGATATCGCCATCTATGTCGGTTCTGGGGAGTTAGAAGCTGGAATCACGGGGCGAGATCTTCTCATTGATTCAGGTGCCCAAGCTAGTGAAGTTATGGCGCTCAACTTTGGCGGCTCTACATTTAGATTCGCAGGGCCTGTCGCCAAGGGCTACACGGTTAAGGATATTAGCGGTAAACGTGTAGCAACTGCCTATCCAGGTCTCGTGCAAAGTCACCTCACTAGCCTCGGAATAACAGCAGAGGTTGTTCGTCTGGATGGAGCAGTTGAGAGCAGTGTTCGACTTGGCGTTGCCGACTTAATTGCAGATGTAGTCAGTACTGGAAATACTCTGCGTCAAGCTGGGCTTGAAATCTTTGGAGAGCCGATCCTGACAAGTGAAGCAATCGTGATTAGCCGTAAGGATGTTGCAATTGCTGCTGAACTTGAAGTTCTGATCCGTCGCTTGCAGGGTGTTGTGACTGCGCGTCGATACGTTCTGATGGATTATGACATTAAAAAGAGTGATTTGGATGCTGCATGTGCCATTACCCCTGGTTTGGAATCTCCAACAATTTCTCCGTTGCAAAATCCAGAATGGTTAGCGGTACGCGCGATGGTCTTGCGTAGTGAAACTAATAAAGTGATGGATGATCTCTATGCGATGGGTGCGCGGGGAATCCTGGTCACCGATATTCACGCCTGCAGACTGTAGAGCTTCTACTTTCGGCTACCCTGGCCAGATTCTTCAACTTCTTCGCGAGTGATTCCAAGGAGATACAAAACGCTATCTAAGTAAGGAGCGCTCAATGCGCTATCTGCTGCCGCTCGCACTGCGGGTTTTGCATTAAATGCGATCCCTAGACCGGCCAACGCGATCATATCTAAATCATTTGCACCGTCTCCGATGGCAACGGTCTGTTCCAATTGAACGTTCTCAATCTTTGCAAAGTCTCGAAGCGCAGTTGCCTTGGCTGCGCGATCGATCACTGGGCCCTGCAAATTACCTGTGAGATGACCATCTTTGATCTCTAACGTATTGGCGCGATAGTGGCTGATGTTTAGTGAGGCGAGCATTGGTTCGATGACATTGATAAACCCACCAGAGACAACAGCGACTGTGTGACCGAGTTTTTGTAATGTGGAAACTAAAGTTTTTGCGCCAGGCGTTAGTGAGATTTCATCTCTGACTTCAGCGATTACGCTCTCAGGGAGCCCTTTAAGCAGTGCTACTCGTTCGCGAAGACTTGCTTCAAAGTCAATCTCACCAGCCATGGCTCGATCAGTGATCGCCTTTACTTGATCTTGGACACCTGCTTTAGCGCCGAGAAGTTCGATTACTTCCTGCGAAATGAGAGTGGAGTCAACATCCATGAGGACCAACTTCTTTGCCCAACGCATAAGTCCGCCGGGGGAGACTGCTATATCCACTGAATGCTCAGCAGATAGCGGCGTGAGTGCACTTTTGAGCACAGCACTTGAAGCGCCACTTACAACGCACTCGATTGCAGTTACCGGATAACTGGCAGTGCGCTGAATACGTTCGATGTTTGCATTCACGCCAGCCATGACAGCTGCAATCGCAGCCAGAGCTGATGGTTTCAACTCTTGCGACAGGATGACGACATGGGTGAGTCCAGTTTTTGCAGCAATGCTTTCACTCTTTTGTTCAGAGAAAGCAATAGCAATGTCAAGATCTAGTGACGCCGCCTTCTCGTTAAGGTCATCTTCAATGGCTTCAGTATGCGCTCGATCGAGAGAGATAAGGATCGTGAGAATGAGGCGCGAACGAATAACGACTTGTTCAATATCCATTATTGTCAGGGAGAACGGGGAGAGTGTTGAGAAGAGAGCTTCGGTGATTCCTGGGCGATCTTCACCAGAGACCAAAATCAGCCCTGTGTAATACTCGCGCTCTTTATCCATGTGCAGAGATTATCGTGAATCACAGGCCAATCTCCTCGAATTTACGGGTAATGAACGCTCCAAAGAGATATCTTTTAGCCCGTGAGTGGTCAAGAAGTATTAAGAGTAAGTAATGTCAGCGTTCGTCGCGGCACACGGATGATTCTCGGTCCAATAACCTTCGCAATTTCGCCAGGAGAACGATGGGTCATTCTCGGCCCTAACGGAGCTGGCAAATCAACGTTGCTCAACTTACTAGCTACACGTGCTTTTCCTACATCTGGAAAGGTCTTTATCCTTGAAAAGGAGATGGGCAAGGTTGATCTCTTTGAATTGCGAACACGGATAGGTCTTGCTGGTGTGGGGATTTCAGAAGATATTCCATATGAAGAGAAGGTGCGAGATGTGGTCGTAACCGCAGCTTACGCAGTTCTCGGTCGTTGGAATGAAGATTACGATCTTTGGGACGAATCTCGAGCAGTTGCACTTTTAACGACATTTGGTGTGCGAGAACTTGCAGATAGAGATTACGGCACCCTCAGTGAGGGAGAGAAGAAACGCGTGCAGATTTCACGTGCACTAATGGCCGATCCGGAACTCTTACTACTAGATGAACCTACGGCTGGTCTTGATGTAGGTGGGCGTGAAGATTTACTACGGCGTTTCTCTCACTTTTCGAGTGATCCAACCGCTCCTGCTACTGTGATTGTTACCCACCATATTGAAGAGATCCCTGTCGGAACCACGCATGCGCTCCTACTTAAGGATGGAGCGATTGCAGTAAGTGGCCCAGTCCAGCAAGTTGTCACCAGCGAACACATTAGCGCGGTTTTCGGGGTTGACGTTAATGTTGCCTTCGACGGATCTCGTTTTTATGCACGAGCCACTTCGTGATTCATCAAGTTTTCAAGCCTGTTCATCCATCCTGGTATCCGCTACTAGAACCTCATCATGACGCAATCATCTCAACACTCGATAAGGTCGCATTAGGTGAATATATCCCGACGATAGATCGAATCTTTGCTCCACTGAGTACGCCGTTAGATGAGGTCAAGGTCGTCATAGTCGGTCAAGATCCTTATCCGAGCGCGGAGAATGCCGATGGTTTTGCTTTCTCTGTACGCCCAGAGGTTTCACCGCTTCCAGCTTCGTTGGTCAATATTTTCAAGGAGTTGGAGAGCGACTTAGGTACTGCCATGCCCAACAATGGAAATCTAGAGCGTTGGTCTCAACAAGGCGTTCTGCTGATTAACCGCACGTTGACAACGATCCCGGGGGAGTCTCATGCCCATCAACGAAGTGGATGGATGGAGATCACCGAAGCAATTATTCGCGAAGTTGCCTTACGCGGAACGGTAGGAATTCTCTGGGGCGGAAACGCACAACAAATGGCAGATTACTTCCATGATTCTCGAGTGATCAAGAGCGCTCACCCAAGTCCGCTCAGTGCATATCGTGGCTTCTTTGGTTCCAAACCCTTTTCACAATGTAATGCAATTCTCACTCAGATCGGAAAAACTCCTATTACTTGGTAAAAGAAGAGAGGCCGGATACTCACTTAAAGTGAATACCCGGCCTCTTATCTGTATTGAGTTACTTATCCAACCCAGATGTTAATTGGGGATTGCAGGAAGTAGATCATGAAGAGCCCTGAAACTACCCAGAGAAGTGGATGAACTTCCTTAGCGCGTCCCTGGATTGCTCTGATTACAACGTGTGTTACGAATCCAACGCCAATTCCTACAGAGATGTTGTAGGTAAATGGCATCAAGATGATTGTTAGGAATGCTGGAAGGGCAATCCCCATGTCGTCCCAGTCAATATTCTTGATCTGAGTCATCATGAGGAAACCAACAATTATTAGTGCTGGTGTTGCAGCTTCGTAAGGAATTACTGCAACGAGCGGCGCTAAGAATGTGGTGAGTAGGAACATAACACCAGTAACAACTGATGCGAGTCCAGTTCGTGCGCCTTCACCGACACCAGCTGCTGATTCAATGTAGCTTGTGTTTGAAGAGATGCTTCCTGCTCCACCAGCAACTGCTGCGAGTGAGTCAACGAAGAGAATCTTGTTATTGTTTGGAACATTACCTTCGTCATCAATCAAACCTGATTCGTGACCGATTGCAGTAACTGTTCCTACTGTGTCGAAGAAGTCAGAGAGCAACAATGTGAAGATGAGAAGGATGGCGGTTACCAATGGAACACGATCAAAACCACCTAAGAGGTTGAATTGTCCAAAGAGAGAGAAGTCTGGTGTTGCTACGACTTCTGCAGGCATTGCTGGGACATTGAGATTCCAGCCCTTTGGATTAACCGCACCTGTTGCGCCATTGAATAGTGGCCCAATCTTAAATGCTGACTCAATTGCAATAGCTGCAGCAGTTGCCACAACGATTCCGATGAGAATTGCTCCCTTTACCTTCTTAACCATGAGGGCAATTGTGAGCAGGAGTCCGAAACCAAAGACAATAATTGGCCAACCGACGAGGTTTCCACCATCACCAAGCATGACAGGGACAGGTCCTGCGTTGGTGCGGCGAACGAAGCCGGCATCAACTAGACCGATAAGGGCGATGAAGAGACCAATACCGACTGAGATCGCTATTTTTAGCTGTGCCGGAACCGCGCGAAAGACTGCGCCGCGAAAGCCTGTGAGAACGAGAATAGTAATGATGATTCCTTCGATCACTACTAATCCCATTGCATCTGCCCACGTCATTTGTGAAGCAATACCAACTGCAACAAATGTGTTGAGGCCGAGCCCGGTTGCGAGAGCGAGTGGATAGTTTCCAAGAACTCCCATAAGGATCGTGAGAATGCCAGCCATTAAAGCTGTCATTGCAGCGACGAGAGCCAAGTTTGGAGCATCTCCGCCGCCGATATATTTTCCATCCGCATCTTTGGCTAGACCAATGATCAGCGGGTTAAGCGCGACGATGTAAGCCATGGTGAAGAACGTGACGACTCCGCCTCGAACCTCCTGTGCCACTGTCGATCCACGCTCCGATATTTTGAAGTAGCTATCGAGCATTTTTTTACCTTCCTCATTTTGTTATCGGGGGTGGTTGCGACCCCGTGTGAAATGACGGCTCACAGACCGATCGAGGATGGGGAGGCCTTTGATGGGGTAAAAATATCTGACTGCAAGTGTTACTTTGAGGTAAGACGCGCTAAGAGGCCAAAGGAAATGGCAACAGATTGCCCTATAAGAAGGGCAAAGAGAAGAGTACCTAGGCCCAAGGTTCCGCCCAGAAGCGCTCCTGCGATGGAAACAAGAACCTCGAGTCCGAGACGAACCCGCCCTACTCGAACACCCGTGCGCTGGTGCAGACCCGTCATAGCTCCATCCCTTGGCCCTGGTCCCAAGCCACAGGTGATGTAGAGCGCGGATCCAATCCCTACCATTGCGATGCCAACCAGAGTGAAAAGCAAGCCTGGCAACAACTTCTCTTGTTTAGGAAAAATATTAGTTGCAATTTCGATGAATAAAGAGATGATCAGAATATTTGAGAGTGTTCCGAAGCCGGGACGTTCGCGCAGCGGAATCCATAACGAGAGAACGAGTGCGCCGATTATTAGAGTTGATGTACCAATTGAGAGGCCGCTCTTCAACGAAATTCCTTGAGCGAGCACTGACCATGGAGCATTTCCAAGGCCCGATTGAATAATTAATCCATCGCCTAATCCGAACGTTGCCAAACCGAAGAAGAGAATGAGAACGCGCTTAAAGGAGAGATCCCAGCGACCTTGAGCAGTCCACGGGACGACGGGAACCGTTCTGTGTGGTTTGAGATGAGAGATGATCTCGCGCAACGTCATCTGTGCATCCTACCGTTCTGATTGGACTTTAAGTACTCTTATCAGATGTTCACCGGCTCTGGAACGCTCATCAATATCGTCACAATTATTTCTGGCGCATCACTTGGAGTCTTGATCGGTGCGCGAATGCCAGAGCGCATGCGCGCACTCATCACGGATGTATTGGGACTTATTACCATCCTCGGAGCTGCTACCGCTTTAGTTGCTATCGCATCGCAGCGCTATATCGATGCTCTCCCCAATGGTTGGCCACTCTTAGCAATTTTGGGTTCGCTTCTTATTGGAGGAGTTATTGGCAGCGCGGCCAATCTTGAGAGCCGTTTAGAGAGTTTCGGCAATTACTTGCGCATAAAGTTCAAGGCAGATGGTCAGGGAACTTTTGTTGAGGGTTTCTTGTCTTCATCTCTGCTCTTTGTTATCGGACCTTTAGCGATCCTTGGTTCAATCAGTGACGGCATGGGGACGGGTACCGATCAACTTATCCTTAAATCATCCCTCGACTTTTTCGCCGCGATGGCTTTTGCAGCAAGTCTCGGCTGGGGAGTAGCAGCATCGGCTATTCCAGTTGGTATCTACCAGGGCGTGTGGACCGTCATTGGATTTGGGCTCGGAAACATTCTTTCGGGATACCAAGTTGATGCGATGACGATCGTTGGCGGACTGATGCTGGTATCGATCGGGCTCGGTTTGCTCAAGATAAAAACGATAGCGGTAGGAAATCTACTTCCGGCGCTCCTTGTTGCACCGATTTTTGTCGGGCTGTTGCACCAATTTAAGTAGATGTCTAAATAGTGCTGGCGTCGATGACGAACCGATACTTGACATCGCTTGCAACTGTGCGGTCATATGCCTGATCTACATAGTCGGCATGTATCACTTCAATATCACTGACAATACCGTGTTCGGCGCTGAAGTTGATCATCTCTTGTGTCTGAGCGATACCACCGATCATTGACCCGGAAAGTGATTTGCGGCCATTGAGAAGTGAGCCCACGTGAACTGGGTATGGAGCGCCCGGTAAGCCAATTACAACAAGTGTTCCATCAATAGTGAGTGTTGAAATGTAATCATTGATATCTATCTGTGCACTCACTGTGTTGAGAATAAGATCAAACTTTCTTGCAAATGGCTTGAGATCCTTAGGATCTTTTACACAGATAAATTCGTCGGCGCCCATTGCGAGTGCAGCGTCTCGCTTATTGGGGGAGTGTGAGATAACTGTGACATGTGCTCCTAGCGCATGGGCAAATTTGACTCCCATGTGGCCGAGTCCGCCGAGACCCATGACAGCGACGCGAGTTCCTTTTCCGGCCTGCCAATGCTTCAGCGGCGAGTAAAGGGTTATGCCCGCACAGAGAAGAGGGGCAACGCCATCAAGTGGCATCGATTTCGGAATAGTTACTGCGTAATTCTCGTTGACAACAAAGACGTTGCTATAGCCACCCATCGCAACTGTCTTTCCGTCCCGCTCTAAGGTGTTGTAGGTTCCTGTCATTCCTTGATCGCAATACTGTTCCAACCCGTCCCTGCATGGCTTACATTCTCTGCAAGAGTCGATAAATACTCCGACGCCGATGTGGTCTCCCACGGAGAACTTCGTAACTGCTGAACCAACTTCACGAACGACGCCCGCTATTTCATGGCCTGGAACCATTGGAAATAGGGCAGGACCCCACTCCTCGCGAACTTGGTGAATATCAGAGTGACAGATTCCAGCGTATGCAATGTCAAGCAGGACATCGTGAGCTCCCAGATCTCTCCGCTGGAAATCAAAGCGGGTAAATGGTGCACCTTTACTTAGTGCTGCAAGACCGCGTACCTGTGTCATAACTTCTCCTGCTTCCTTATGTGATTGTCTAGAGTTCGTTAAATGGCAGTGGATCACCTGAAATGTGACCGGCTCTTGAATTACGTGCAGTTACTCCACGCATATGATGCCTGCGACAGAGAACTTCATAGGCAACTTCATCGTTGGAACCAACATTGCCCACTACTACCTGCTCGCCCTCGGTGACCATTTTTCCGCCGACGGTACGGGCGTTGTGCGTTGCTCGAGAGCCGCACCAGCAAAGGGCCTCTACTTGGAGGGTATTCACTCGGTCCGCAAGTTCTACCAAGCGACCCGAGCCAGGGAAAAGCTTGGTTCGAAAGTCTGCAAGGATTCCAAAAGCGTAAACATCGATTCCCAGACCATCAACGATTCGAGCTAACTCTTCGATCTGCTCTGGTTGATAGAACTGGGCTTCGTCACAGATGACGTAATCGATACGTTCGCCGATAGATAACTTATCAACAACAAATTTATGGATATCAAAGCCGGGAACAACTTCAATAGCGGCACTGGTCAACCCAAGACGCGATGAGATTTTTCCGGACCCGGCTCGATCTTGAGATGTAAAGATTAAACCGCCACGGCCGCGCTGCTGGTGATTATGGGCAGTTTGCAAGGCAAGCGTTGATTTTCCGCTATCCATAGTTCCGCAGTAATAAATCAATTCAGCCATGAAGCAGATCCTGCCATAAAGTTGTGCTAGAAGAGACCCAATCGCGCGAGAGACATTTCTAGTTCTTTGGAGAGATGCTTGCTCATAGCAACACTGAGGTGAGAATGGTCGCGATAGGCAATGATGCCATCGACAACTGCGGGGCATTTCTCGGTGCAGAGCCACGGCGTTGGATTTATTGGAATGAGACCGGCGGCAACTTCCGCATCCACAGGTCGTGATGTGTCACAGGCTTCTCCCCGCCCAGCTACAAGGCAATCTGGAATGTCTACACGTGGCAGTGGGGTATCAGTGAGATAAATCGGAAAAGCGGTAGCACCCTTAATTCTATTAAACGCCACTCTTTCGCCCTTCAACCACCATGACTTTGCACTCTCATCAGAATATGGCGCTGTAAAGGGTTGCATTCCTGCAAGTATTACTGCGAGAGGTTTAACTTTCTGTATCCGCGCAATCGAAGAATCACGGAAAGCCTGGCAATCCGCAACGTCGTACTGCGATGAAAGTTCCTTAATGACCTCAGCAGATGGACAAGCAGATTTGGTGAGAGAGACGATCTTGATTCCCCGTTTTTTGCCGATCAGATCAAGTGCCGGAAACCACTGTGCTGCATGTGAATCGCCATAAAGAACGATCGTTTTCTTGGAGGTTATATCTCCATATTCACATCGCGGAGAAACGGTTTGACCCATACTAATGTGACAGCCATCGTAGTTAATCAGAGGCTTCAGTCTTACTTCATCAAGGGAAACGGTTACTGAACCATTGATCGTGATTGCGTTTGAATGCTGCATAACCGTCAGGCCACCTACGAGAACGGAGATGCTGGTAGCTATAGCGGCGAAACTCAGTACACCTCTGTGTGAGAGTTTTATCTCGCGCATTGGTTCCTCTACAAATTTGTGTGTCAATCCTGCAAGTACGACGGTAATGGCGAGAAGTAGAATCGTTTGAGGGGTAGAGAGTTCTTCCCCGAGATAGATCGCTGGGATGACCAATAATGGCCAGTGCCATAAATAGAGTGGGTAAGAGATCGCACCAAGCCATTGAGTTAACCGTGACTGAGCGACAAAAACTATGAATTGCGGCCACTTGCTGCGGCTTGCCAGCAAGAAGACCGTTGCGATTACAGGAGCAAGAGCTGCGGTACCTGGGAAAGGAGTCGCCTCATTAAAGATCACGGTGGCAATTACAAGAGTTGAAAAAGCCGAGAGCGCGATCAGTGGCCGCGCTTTCTTGAGCTCTGGGAGAAAGACTAGAAGTGCACCCGCCGCTAATTCCCATGCTCTGGTTGGAAGGATATAGAAGGCCCAAATAGGGGCACGATCTGTCAGGTAGAGAGAGAAGATAAACGATGAAGCAAGCGTTGCGACTATTCCCAAGAAGACAGCGCGACGTTTACCTATACGAAAAAGTACGAGGATAAAGAATGGCCAGAAGAGATAAAACTGCTCTTCGACTGCGAGCGACCAAAAATGAAGAAATGGCGATGGTGTGGAATTTAGATTCTGATAGTCATTCTCCCAAAGAGCAAAGAGAAAATTGGAGATGTATGTGGCCGCCGCAATGATGTCCCGACCAAAGGACTCGCGCATAGATGCGGGCAAGAATATGTAGCCCGCTATGCCGGTTGCGAAAATAACCAGAAAAGACGCTGGTAGTAGTCGCTTCGTTCGACGAGCGTAGAAGGCAATTAGTGAGATCGCATTCTTTGAATCAAGTTCTCGAATGAGAATCCCTGTGATTAAAAATCCAGAGATGACATAGAAGATATCGACTCCGATATATCCGCCACCTAGCCATTTAGCGTGATAAACCAGAACGAGAAGTGCAGCAAGTGCGCGCAGCGCCTGAATCTGCGGATTACGTTCTCTTTGATTCA
>JACCDW011916737.1_pt1 | contig 24487 bp, 24 predicted proteins | sample 7449781 | NCBI WGS metagenome assembly JACCDW01 (sample SAMN15323449, study PRJNA562643) | freshwater metagenome | isolation source: river surface water | place: USA:Blue River Watershed | collected 2017-08-18
ACGCGGCGAAGTTAAAAGTTGATTTTCCAGATGCTGTGGTAGTTTTAAATGGTGGTTTAGCGAGCCGGCACGATTGTGATCAAGAGCGCTCGCGGTTTGACGGTGTGATGCTTGGGAGGGCGCCTTGGCATAATCCCGCAGTCTTGAGGGAAATCTCCCAAGAATGGTGGCCTGAGGACCAATTACTCTCTGAGGACGCCGTCATTGAGGCTCTCACAGAGTACGCGTACGCACAGACCGAAATGGGCGTGCCTTTGCGCGTTGTTGTTCGCCCCTTGCTCGGCTTATTTAATGGCAGACCTAGATCACGCCTGTGGCGGCGAATGCTCTCTGACTCATCCTTGTTAAATGAGAGCAGGGCTGGTGTCATCAGGCAGGCGTACCAGTTAGTCGGTGTTGCTTAGCCCGCACTCTGACCCGGTTTCTCGTCTGGCCAGTCTCGTATGTAAGCTTTGAGCATCGAGTTTTCGAACTTCTGGGCGGCGACGATCGCTTGTGCCAGATCGTAAAAAGAGATCACCCCTAGCAATACACCCGCATCCATGACAGGCACGTAGCGGCAGTGATTGTCGAGCATCAGGCGTTGTAGCGTGTTGGCGTCCGTATCTGGGGTTACCGAAACAGGGGACGCCTCCATGATTGCGCGAATTGGTGTGGCACCCACGGCTCCGTGATTGTTGTTGATGTGTCTGATGATTTCGCGAAACGTCAACATGCCAGCGAGCTTGCCCTGCTCCATAATCACGAGCGAGCCAATGTCATGGGTACTCATGGTTTCGAGTGCTTGTACGACTTGAGTCTCAGGCGTCGCGGTGAACAACGTGTTTCCCTTGACCCGCAGGATTTCACTGACCTGTAGCATGTTCTTTCTCCTTGGTGCTGCCCGTAGATTGTAGTGTTTGTTCACGCAGAAGAGGCAGGTTCGCAGCCACATGTGCGCCGAGCAGAATTCCTAACCATGAAAAGTACACCCACAGCAAAAAAACAGGGATCGCTGCGAAGGCACCATAGATGAGAGTGTAGGTAGAAAAGTTGGCAACGTATAGTGCAAAGCCAAATTTCATGATCTCTAAAATAGTCGCAGCCACGAAGCCCCCGAGTAACGCGTCCCGCCATAGCACCGGGGTGTTCGGCACGACCACAAATAGCACCGTAAATCCCAAGGTGCTGACGATAAAGGGGGATACCTTTAAAGACAGCTCGAGCAGCACCGGAATATCCATGACATGGCCAAAGGACTCTCGGGCCACGAAGGCTGTTGTCCACAACAAGGCGCTGAGTAGGATCGGGCCCACAACGATAATCATGATGTAAACAAGGAATCTGCGAGCCGCATGCCTACGCTCTTGCACATGCCAAACGGTGTTCAGTGCATCATCAACGGAAATAACGAGTGCGATGATTGTGCCAATCAAAAATACGCCACCAATGGTGCTGAGATGGCTCGCCTGTGCCGCAAATGCGTTGAGGTAATCCATGATGCTGGTTGAAACCTGGGATGGCAGCAGGTTGTTTGCGAGGTATTCCTGTAACGCCTTGCTGAATTCGTCGAATTCGGGGAGAGCGGCAAAGATTGAGAGGACGACTGCCAACAGGGGAACGATCGCAAACACTGTGGAAAACGCGAGGCTTGAAGCCAGTTGCATTGTTTTCGCTTTCATTGAACGCTGAAAGGCGATAACGATCGCAAGCTGCCACGGATTAAGTGACAGACTTGTCGCGGGAGCACGGGTTTCGGATGTCATTCTGTAGGTGTACTTCCCAGATTGCGCAGAGAACAATGGATAATACCAACCTGCCAAAATATATTTTTTAAAAACAACCAACATGCAACCCGCCGATACCGAGTCAACAGCAAGACTAAATGCTGCGCTGCAGCGAGGTGCGATAGTCAGCCTTGTGTTGTTGTTGCTTTGGTGCGTGCTCTGGGAAGTATGGTTTGCACCCTTGCGTCCGGGCGGAACCTTGCTGTTTCTAAAGGCCTTGCCATTGGCTTTTGCTGTACGGGGGGTCGCGAAAGGCAGTCTCTACACAATTCAATGGGCGTCCATGCTAGTGCTTCTGTATCTCATGGAGGGAGTGGTGCGTGTGATGTCTGATCCCCCAGGGCCAAGCATTATGGCTGCATGGATTGAGATCGCACTGTCGTCTACCTTCTTCTTTTGTTCGATCTTTTATGTCCGTCCTGCCAAACGTGCTGCGAAGCATGCCAAGCAAGGCCTGAAGGAGGCCACAACTCCCGTGCCCGCTGATCGTGATGCCGCGTCGAAATGAATGGACGTCCCAACCATGTTTGAGAATTCCGCATTTTTTGAATTGCCAAAGATTAATTCCTTCGCGTCGCTCCCGCCAGAGTTCTACAGTCTCGTGCCAACGACCCCTCTGAGGGACCCGGTTTTGGTTCATGCGGATGAGATGGTCGGGGCACTGGTTGGTCTACGCCCGGAACACTTTAAGTCGAAGGCGTTTGTAGACATCGTGAGCGGATCAGCGCCGCTGCCAGGCGGCGTGACCATGGCAGCTGTGTATAGCGGTCATCAATTCGGTGTGTGGGCCGGCCAACTCGGTGACGGCCGCGCTCACTTACTAGGAGAAATCTCAGGTCCGAATGGTCATTGGGAGCTTCAGCTCAAGGGCGCCGGACCGACTCCGTATTCCAGGCGTGGAGATGGCAGAGCCGTCCTACGCTCATCAATACGCGAGTACCTAGCCAGCCATGCGATGTCGGGTTTGGGGATACCAACAACACAAGCGCTAGCGATTGTGAGTGCAAAGGACCGGGTCATTCGTGAGACATCAGAGACGGCTGCGATCGTTGCGCGGATGGCACCGAGTTTTGTGAGGTTCGGATCATTCGAGCATTGGGCGGCACGGAATGCGCAAAAGGAATTGACTGTTTTGGCTGATTACGTGATCGATCGGTTTTACCCCGAGTGCGTGTTACCGGAGCCAGGGGTGCCGGATCGCCCCGGTCAACGTTACGTTAGGTTGCTGCGTGCCGTGGTTAACAGAACTGCCTTGTTAATGGCTCAGTGGCAGCTCGTAGGTTTTTGTCACGGCGTGATGAACACAGACAATATGTCGATTCTTGGCTTGACCCTCGATTATGGTCCTTTTGGCTTTATGGATGCGTTCGACGCCAAGCATATTTGTAATCACACCGATGTCCAAGGTCGTTACGCTTGGTACGCGCAGCCAAAGGTTGCCCACTGGAATCTTTATCAACTCGCGAATAGCTTGCACGTGATTGTTCCAGACGCTGAAGCGTTGCGTGACGCCCTCGATACGTTCGAGCCAATCTTTTTTGAAGCGATGCAAACGCAAATGAGCCGAAAGTTGGGTCTAGGGCCCTGGCGTGAGGGCGATGAAGCGCTGGTTGATGACTTATGGTCTCTGATGCAAGCCAATCATGCGGACTTTACCTTGACCTTTAGACAGTTGGCCTACGCTCCTGGGTCTTCCGAGCCGAGTTCACACCAAGATGCGGATCGTATTAAACGTGATTTAGCTGGAACAACCGGTGCCGCAGTACAACCGTTTGTAGACTTATTTCTCGACAGAGAGGCCGCGGTTGCTTGGCTCGGCAGGTATTGGAGCAGGGTTGAATCGTCACCAATCGCTAACCCCGAGACTCGCCGAGAAAGCATGCTTGCAGTGAATCCGCTCTATGTTTTACGGAATTATTTGGCGCAGCAAGCGATCGAAGCCGCCCAAGAAGGTGACTTTGGTGAAGTCGTTGCCTTATTGAAGGTGTTGAAATCCCCCTTTACGCATCATGTCGGGATGGATGCGTATGCAGCCCAGCCACCCGCTTGGGCAACTAAAATCGAAGTAAGTTGTTCTTCGTAGTGCCATAATTCGGTATCACACACAGGTTTGTACGGTTCATATATGTCTGGCAACACACTCGGTACTTTGTTTCGCGTGACCAATTTTGGTGAGTCACACGGTCCAGCAATCGGCTGCGTAGTGGATGGTTGTCCGCCGGGGCTGGCCTTGTGCGAGCAAGACATACAAAGGGAGCTCGATCGGCGTCGCCCAGGTACATCGCGACACGTTACGCAACGACAAGAGCCTGATCAGGTCGAGATATTGTCCGGCGTCTTTGAAGGGCGTACGACGGGAACACCTATCGCACTACTCATACGCAACACAGACGCGCGAAGCAAGGATTACAGCAACATTGCACAGAAGTTTCGACCGGGGCATGCTGATTTCGCATATTTCAACAAATACGGTGACCGCGATCCGCGAGGCGGCGGGAGGTCATCAGCTCGTTTAACTGCTCCAACTGTTGCTGCCGGTGCAATCGCAAAAAAATGGCTAAGAGAGTCTTTCGGCACCGAAATCCGTGGCTATATGTCGGCATTAGGGCCAATAGAACTTGGCTTTGTAAGCTGGGAACACGTTCCTGAAAATCCATTTTTTGCTGCAGACGCTAGCCGAATTCAAGAGCTTGAGGACTATATGGACGCGCTGCGTAAGGCGGGAGACTCGGTCGGCGCACGGATTGAGGTGATCGCTGAAGGCGTTCCAGTGGGTTTAGGCTCTCCTATCTATGACCGCCTCGATGCCGACATCGCCCACGCAATGATGGGTCTGAACGCTGTGAAGGGGGTGGAGATTGGTGCTGGTTTTCGTAGCGTGGCGCAGCGCGGGTCTGAACATGGCGACGAGATAACCCCCTCTGGGTTCCTATCCAACAATGCTGGCGGGATCTTGGGTGGTATTTCGACGGGACAACCCGTCACAGTTAGCTTAGCCATCAAGCCGACGTCAAGTATTAGAACTGAGCGTCGATCAATCGACACGAACGGAGAGGCTGTCATGGTGCAAACGCTTGGGCGGCACGATCCCTGTGTCGGTATACGAGCGACCCCTATTGCCGAGGCGTTATTGGCTATTGTGCTGATCGATCACGCGCTACTAGACCGCGCGCAGTGTGGGGCCGTTTCGCGGGCCTAAACGGTATTCGCGCAGTGCCAAAGGGCGGTGATCCCTATGGCATAATCAACGGCTGACTGATTAACATTTCATCGCGACAGACTGAGACAACGTCATGAAAAAAACCCTGTACGACAAACTTTGGGACGCCCATGTGGTCCATGAAGAGGCCGACGGAACAACGATTCTGTATATCGACCGCCACTTGTTGCATGAAGTCACTAGTCCCCAGGCATTTGAGGGGCTAGAGCTTGCCGGACGTAAGTTGTGGCGTTTGAACGCGAACCTTGCGGTGGCTGACCACAACGTTCCAACGATTGATCGTAAAGACGGTATTACGGATCCAATCTCGAAGCTTCAGGTCGATACCTTAGATGCGAACTGCGAGAAGCATAACGTCATCGAATTCAAGATGAACGATTTGCGCCAAGGTATCGTGCACGTGATTGGACCTGAGCAGGGCGCAACATTGCCAGGCATGACTGTGGTCTGCGGTGATTCACACACAAGCACACACGGTGCGGTGGCTGCATTAGCGTTTGGTATTGGTACCTCGGAAGTCGAGCACGTCATGGCGACGCAAACGCTTCAAGCCAAGAAGAACAAGAATATGCTGGTGCGTGTCGAAGGCACACTGCCTGTTGGTTGCACCGCGAAAGACATCATCTTGCATGTGATCGGTGTGATCGGCACGGCCGGCGGTACGGGTCATGCAATTGAGTTTGCGGGCAGTGCAATCCGCGACCTGTCTATCGAGGGCCGTATGACCCTGTGCAACATGTCCATCGAGGCGGGCGCACGTTCGGGCATGGTGGCTGTCGACCAAAAAACAATCGATTACTTCGTTGGTCGACCCTTTGCGCCGAGCGGGGCGCTGTGGGATGCGGCCGTTGCCTACTGGAAGACGTTGAGGTCTGACGAGGGTGCGCATTTTGACCGCGTTGTCGAAATCGATGCCAAAGAGATTTCCCCTCAGGTGACTTGGGGAACATCACCAGAGATGGTATTGCCTGTAACGGGGCGCGTACCTGATCCTGATCGAGAAAAAGACGAGATTCGTCGCAGTGGTATGGAGCGTGCGCTTGAATATATGGGCTTGAAGCCCAATACGCCGATTCAAGATATCAAAGTAGACCGCGTGTTCATCGGATCGTGCACCAACTCACGGATTGAAGATTTGCGTGCCGCAGCTGCGGTTGCTCGCGGTAAGCGGGTTGCGAGCAATGTTCGCCAGGCAATGGTTGTTGCCGGTTCTGGGCTCGTTAAGGCACAAGCGGAACGCGAGGGGCTCGATAAGATTTTTATCGAAGCAGGCTTTGAATGGCGTGAGCCTGGCTGTTCGATGTGCCTTGCAATGAACGCAGACCGGCTCGAGCCGGGCGAGCGCTGTGCCTCCACTTCAAATCGTAACTTTGAGGGACGTCAAGGGCAGGGCGGTCGCACCCATCTTGTTAGCCCAGCGATGGCTGCTGCCGCAGCCGTTGCCGGCCACTTCGTCGACGTACGTAACTTCCGGTAATCATCATGGACGCATTCACCACACACCAGGGCATCGTCGCCCCATTAGACCGTGAGAACGTTGACACCGATCTCATCATTCCGAAACAGTTTTTAAAGTCGATTAAGCGTACGGGCTTTGGTCCTAATCTTTTCGATGAGCTTCGCTATCTTGATCATGGCGAGCCAGGCATGGACAATTCCAAACGTCCTCTAAATCCAGACTTTGTGCTGAATCACTCGCGTTACCAAGGCGCCTCGATTTTGCTCGGCCGCAAGAACTTTGGTTGCGGCTCCAGCCGTGAGCATGCACCATGGGCGCTCGCGCAATATGGATTCCGCGCAGTGATTGCTCCGTCATTTGCTGATATCTTTTTTAACAACAGCTACAAGACTGGATTCTTGCCGATCGTATTGTCTGAGTTGCAAGTCGCGCGCCTCTTCGACGAAGTGCGCGGTTTTGTCGGATACAAGCTGACGATCGATCTCGAAAAGCAGGTTGTGATTGCTCCAGACGGTCGCGCCATGGAATTCGACATCACACCTCACCGCAAGTACTGTTTGCTGAACGGTTTAGATGAAATCGGATTGACGCTACGTAAAGAAGAAAAAATCCGCGCCTTTGAAGCCGAGCGCTTGGCGCGTCATCCTTGGCTAGATGTCGTACCCATCGTCCGTTAACTCTCGTACAAACGGGCCGGTTTACCGGCCCAATATTTTTGGATTTACAGATCATGACAAAGAAAATAGCAGTACTTCCTGGCGATGGCATTGGTTCCGAAATTGTTGAACAGGCGGTGCGTGTCTTGCAGGCGCTAGACCTCTCCCTCGACATTCAGCATGCGCCAGTCGGTGGCACCGCTTACGATCTACATGGCCATCCTTTACCACCCGAAACATTGAAATTAGCGCAGGAGTCAGATGCTGTGCTGTTCGGCGCAGTGGGTGACTGGAAGTACGACAAGTTGCCTCGTGAGCATCGTCCTGAACAGGCAATTCTCGGTCTGCGCAAATCGCTGGGGCTTTTTGCGAATCTGCGCCCAGCGATTCTGTATCCAGAGCTCGCCAATGCTTCATCCCTGAAGCCCGAAATCGTCTCAGGTCTCGATATTCTCATCTTGCGAGAACTGACGGGCGACATTTACTTTGGATCGCCACGAGGGATCCGTACAGCAACCGATGGTCCGTTTGCCGGAAGCAAAGAAGGCTTCGATACCATGCGCTATGCCGAGCCGGAAATTCGCCGTATTGCCCATATTGGCTTTCAGGCGGCGCAAAAGCGTAATCGCAAGCTCTGCAGTGTCGATAAGGCGAACGTACTTGAGACGTCACAGCTTTGGCGCGATACGGTCATTGATGTAGCGAAAGAATACCCAGACGTCGCGCTTTCACACATGTACGTGGACAACGCAGCGATGCAATTAGTGCGAGCGCCACGGGAGTTCGACGTTATTGTTACCGGTAACTTGTTTGGAGATATCCTTTCCGATGAAGCCGCGATGCTGACTGGTTCAATCGGAATGCTTCCGTCTGCATCGATGAATGCCTCCGGTCAAGGGCTGTACGAACCGAGCCACGGTTCCGCGCCAGACATCGCTGGGAAAGGCGTCGCAAACCCGTTGGCAACAATTCTTTCTGCCGCGATGTTGTTGCGGTATTCGCTTAATAACGATGCACAAGCCAAGCGAATTGAATTGGCTGTGCAGCGTGTTTTACAGCAAGGGCTTCGCACTGCAGATATTTATGAGGCCGGTACGACTAAAGTCGGAACTGCTGCAATGGGTGATGCCGTGCTTAAGGCACTTAATTAAGCTTAAATTAACGATAAAATGAGAGATATTCGCTTTTCTCTCTTTTTTTACAGAGTTTTGAAATGAAACAATCAGTTGGTTTGGTCGGTTGGCGGGGTATGGTGGGGTCCGTACTGATGCAGCGCATGCGCGACGAGGGCGATTTCGCGTTGATTGACCCGGTTTTTTTCTCGACCAGTAACGCTGGTGGTAAGAGCCCCGCGTGGGCGGGTGAAACCGCGTTGCAGAACGCCTATGACATCGATGCGCTCAAAAAACTGGACACGATTGTGACGGCTCAAGGTGGGGACTACACCTCCGAGGTGTATCCAAAATTGCGCGCAGCAGGGTGGAAGGGCTATTGGATCGATGCAGCGAGCACGCTTCGGATGAAGGACGATGCGATCATCGTTCTAGATCCAGTGAATCGACCAGTCATCGACGCGGCACTTAAGCGTGGCGTGAAGGATTTTATTGGCGGCAACTGCACGGTCAGTTGCATGTTGATGGGCTTGGCCGGGCTATTTAACCAGGGGCTTATTCAATGGATGACGTCCATGACCTACCAAGCGGCTTCTGGTGGCGGAGCGCAGCACATGCGGGAGCTGCTCAATCAGTTTGGTTTGATTAATGCAGAGGTGCGCTCTGAGTTGGCTGACCCAGCATCTGCAATTCTGGAAATCGATCGTAAGGTCCTGAGCATTCAGCAGACTGGAAGTTTGCCGACCGAGCAGTTTGGAATTCCATTGGCCGGTAACTTAATCCCTTGGATCGATAAAGATCTAGGTAACGGTATGTCGCGCGAAGAGTGGAAGGGAGAAGCTGAAACCAACAAGATTTTAGGTCGCGGTGACGCATTCGGCTCAACGCCTATCCCAATTGATGGCCTGTGCGTACGTATTGGTGCGATGCGCTGCCACAGTCAAGCGCTGACAATCAAGCTCACCCGGGACGTACCATTAGACGAGATACTTGATATCGTCGCAAAAGGTACCGCTTGGGCCAAGGTTATCCCAAACACGAAGGAAGATACGTTGCGTGGCCTGTCGCCAGTCGCTGTAACTGGAACGCTGGATATTCCTGTTGGACGCATGCGTAAGCTCTCGATGGGTAACGATTATTTGGGAGCTTTCACTGTGGGTGATCAGTTGCTTTGGGGCGCCGCTGAGCCACTTCGCCGGATGTTGCGGATTACGCTGGGCCAGCTGTGATTCTTAAGGAAATGACCATGTGCAGTCGACGTCAATTTACAAAGTTTCCACGCTGTTTCGTCTTGGCAGCGATTTCGGGGTTGACGTTGTTGTCGGTTTTGTCGACGCCTGCAATGGCCGCGAAGCCGGGACACGGCGGCGTGATGTCTCCCTCGGGTGCACCGCTGCGCGTTGAAATCCCTCTGTACGATCTTACGCAAGATGATCTGTCTGTACTGAAGGCAAGTATCGCTCCCCAACAGTCATGGTTGGCAGCCGGTTTGACAAGCCCGGCAGCGTTGGAAACTCTTTCCGTTAGCATTGAGCCAGGATTTACTCCAGGGTCTCGCCGGTTAGTAGTGCGTTCCTCTCAGACTGTAAATCGTCCAATCGTGGATGTTCTGCTGGACGTCGCTCTCGCGACGGGTCGGTTGACGGTGCAATCCAGCTATCTGGTATTGGTAAGTAGTGCACCAGCGGGCAGTGTTGTGATCGTGCCCGGTGATACGCTGGCGAGCATTGCCCAGCGATATGCAGTTGCTGGCGCCGACTTGTACCAGATGCTTTGGGCGCTGTACCAGGCAAACCCGAGCGCCTTTATTTCTCAAAACATGAATTTGCTTCGCGCAGGAACAACGTTGTCGATTCCTGACGCTCAAACAGTTCTTGCGATTGATGCCAAGTTTGCATACGGAATGTTTCTCAAGCACGTAGAGGCATTCAAGCAGGGAAGAGGAACTGCGAATCGTCCATCGCAGACCCCTTTGGTTGCACCAGCTTCAACCAATGCTGGAAGCGTTGCGACGCCTGCACCAGCTGCTGAGCAGGCGCCTGTTGGTGATCAATTGCGATTGAGCGGCTCCAGCCAGAGTTCAGCTGCTGATGATGCCAAGCTTGCCGCCGCTCAAGAATTGAAAGAGATGCAAGACCGCATTGAGGCGTTGCAAAAAAATCTTCAACAGTTGCGAGACGCGGTTGCGCACACCGGACAAGCCGCACAGACGGGTCAATCGGGGCCAACGGGTCAAGCGGGACAAACCGGACAAACCGGACAAACCGGACAGGTAGGACCAGCCACTCGTCCAGTGTTAACGGGTATGGCGCGAGTTGAGCAAGTTGCCAATGACAATGTGCTGTGGGTTGTATTAGGTGCTTCGGCGGCACTGGCGCTACTTATGGCGTACATGTTGCGCCGCGCTGGCACGCGCGAGACCGCCCAAGGTGCTAAGGACAATACAGACCCGGCTATGTCACAGGCATTTGATCAGAAGCTTCAGTCGATCGATCTGAATTTAGATACGGTAGCAACGGAAGTGAAGCCGATCACATCGTCTGATCGAAAATCCTAAGAACTGCCGCAGGCCAGGGCTGACACGTGAGACGTATTGCACTCGGTGTTGTGTACGACGGTCAAGCTTGGCAGGGCTGGCAGACCCAGCCGCATGGGCAAACCGTTCAGGACTGTCTCGAGTCGGCGCTGTCCAAATTCGCAGCAACGCCTATCACTACAACTTGTGCTGGACGGACAGATACTGGCGTTCATGCTCTAAACCAAGTCGTTCATTTTGATGCGGATGTTGAGCGAAGTGAGGAGTCTTGGGTTCGAGGGACCAACGCGCATCTTCCTCCTACCGTGGCCGTTCAATGGGCGCGTCACGTAACCGACGCGTTTCACGCTCGATTTTCTGCCGTCTCGCGCACGTACACGTATATCCTGCTCAATACCCGCCTGAGACATCCACTTTGGGATGGTCGTGTCGGCTGGGTTCACCGGAACTTGGATGTTGGTGCAATGCAAGCGGCCGCTAAAGACTTATTAGGCGAGCATGACTTCTCTAGTTTTCGGTCCTCCCAGTGCCAGGCGAAGTCTCCCGTGCGTACGATGCTCAGCATTAACATCGAATCCCATGGAGTAAAGATTGTCGTGCAACTAAAAGCGAATGCGTTTCTGCATCATATGGTTCGTAATATCATGGGCGCATTAGTTCAAATCGGACAGTGTCGACAGGATGTAGGCTACATTTCCCGTCTGTTAAATTTCAAGGACCGTACGCTAGGCGCGCCAACCTTTTCTGCTGCGGGGCTTTACCTTACTGGCGTTGAGTATCCGGGCTACGATTTTCCACGTATCGACACCGAAGGCTTTGCTTTAGACAGCATGAATTGTGTGACGGAGTGATGACTGCAATGAATCGTACTCGCATCAAAATCTGTGGCATCACACGCGAAGAGGACCTTGCGCAAGCGGTCAATGTTGGCGCCGACGCAGTTGGTTTTGTGTTTCACCCATCAAGCAAGCGCTATGTCTCGCCAGAGCGGGCAGGCGAGTTATGTCGTACTTTGCCTCCGTTTGTGTCGAGTGTTGCGCTCTTTGTTAATCCGCAAGTCGGGTTTGTAGATGATGTCGTAAAAGCGATGTCACCATCGCTACTTCAGTTTCATGGCGATGAAGGTGCGAAGTTTTGCGCCAGTTTTGGGTTGCCTTATCTGAAAGCTTTTCGTGTTGGGGCGCCTGGCCTTGAGTCATCCCTGCAACTCGCCGAGCACTGTGCCGGATATGCAACGGCCCAAGGTTGGCTGTTTGACAGCTTTTCGCCTATGTATGGCGGGAGCGGTCATGGATTCGATCATGCGTTACTCACAGATGTCCGCGCGCTGGCCGGTGGTCGTCCTTTGGTATTGTCCGGGGGGCTCAACGCGCAAAATGTCCAGTCAGCGATCATGGCAACAAGAGCTTGGGCAGTTGATGTCAGTAGCGGCGTAGAGGTCAGTCCTGGTGTGAAGTCCCGTGAAAAAATGGCGGCTTTTGTTTCTGCAGTGGCAAAAGCGCATGTTTAGTCTGGGCTTTGACAGCTTCGGTGCTAAGCCGATATAATCGACGTCTTTACAGGCGGTTAGCTCAGCTGGTTAGAGCGCCACGTTGACATCGTGGAGGTCGTTGGTTCGATTCCAATACCGCCTACCAATTTTGGCCCGTAGCTGGTTGGCTGCCGGTATATGCAGGATGTAAACAGCGGCTTAGGGCCGCTATTTTTTTGTTCACAGGATTGCTGATGGTTACGATCACACTGCCAGACGGTTCCCAGCGTCAATATCCGGGACCCGTCACTGTTGCCGAAGTCGCGCAATCGATCGGCGCTGGTCTAGCGCGTGCAGCGCTTGGCGGTCGTGTTACCGAGGCTGGTAAGACAAAAGCGGTCGACATCACCTATCGCCTTCACTCCGATGCTCAGCTAGCAATTGTCACTGCGAAGGACTCAGACGGTCTCGACTTAATTAGGCACTCCACGGCGCATTTGCTCGCGTATGCGGTAAAGAGTTTATTTCCCGATGCACAGGTCACCATTGGCCCTGTGATTGAAAATGGCTTCTATTATGACTTCTCGTATAAGCGGCCCTTTACTCCTGAGGATCTGATTGCCATTGAAAGGAAAATGGCGGAGCTTGTAAAGAAAGACGAGATAGTCACTCGCGAAGAGTGGTCGCGTGATGATGCCGTCGCCTACTTTAAGAGCATTGGTGAACAATACAAGGCAGAGATTATCGGAGCGATTCCAGGTAACGAAACGATCAGTTTGTACCGCGAGGGTGAATTCATCGATTTGTGTCGTGGGCCGCATGTGCCGAGCACTGGAAAGCTTAAGGTATTTAAGCTGATGAAGGTCGCAGGTGCCTACTGGCGCGGCGATAGTAATAATGAGATGCTACAACGTATCTACGGTACTGCCTGGGCGACTAAAGAAGAGCAAGACGCATATCTGCATATGCTTGAAGAGGCCGAGCGACGCGACCACCGCAAGATCGGACGCGATCTCGACTTATTTCACTTCCAAGAAGAGGGCCCTGGTCTGATATTTTGGCACCCAAAGGGCTGGGCGATTTGGCAACAGGTCGAACAGTACATGCGTGCGGTGTATCGCGATAACGGTTATCAAGAGGTTAAAGCTCCCCAAATTCTGGATATTTCGTTGTGGAAGAAAACAGGACACTGGGATAATTATCGTGAAAATATGTTCACCACGGAATCTGAGAACCGTGTGTATGGGCTTAAGCCGATGAATTGCCCTGGGCATGTTCAGATATTTAATTCTGGTTTGCACTCATACCGCGATCTTCCTCTGCGTTATGGTGAGTTCGGCCAATGTCATCGTAATGAGCCATCGGGTTCTTTGCATGGAATGATGCGCGTGCGTGGATTCACGCAAGATGACGGTCATATTTTTTGCACGGAAGATCAACTACAAGACGAGTGTGCGGACTTCACTGCGTTACTTCAAAAGGTCTATGCAGACTTCGGTTTCCATGAGGTGCTGTACAAAGTCGCTACGCGTCCGGAAAAGCGCATCGGGAGTGACGAAGTCTGGGACAAGGCAGAGACCGCATTAATGGAGAGTCTGCGTCGGACGGGCTGCACATTCGAAGTCTCGCCAGGTGAGGGAGCCTTCTATGGTCCAAAGATTGAGTACACGCTGAAGGATGCGATCGGACGTCATTGGCAATGCGGAACAATCCAAGTCGATTTTTCTATGCCCCAGCGCTTAGGCGCTGAGTTTGTCGACGCCTCAGATCAACGACGTGCGCCTGTGATGTTGCACCGAGCAATATTGGGATCGTTCGAGCGGTTTATCGGCATGTTGATCGAAAACCACTCGGGGGCAATGCCTGCCTGGTTGGCGCCCGTACAGGCCGTGATCTGTTGTATTTCTGAGCCAACCGCAGATTATGCGGCAGAAATCGCACAATCCCTGAAAAAACAAGGCTTTAGAGTAGAATCTGATTTACGCAGTGAAAAAATTACCTATAAAATCAGAGAGCACAGTTTGCAGAAAGTCCCCTACATTTTGGTTGTTGGCGATAAAGAGCGCCAAGCTGGGGCTGTCGCTGTGCGCGGACGAGGTGGTGTTGAGTTAGGTGTAATGCCCCTTGCTCAGTTTTCCGCTTTACTGTCCGAAGATGTGGCATTGCGCCGCAATTCCGGTTCAACTGCGCCGCAGTTGGCCTAATCATTAGGAGTCGTCAACATCGCAACAGAAAAACCCCATCGCATTAACGGTGAAATCCGAGTTCCCGAAGTGCGCTTGCTTGGAATCGAAGGTGAACAACTCGGTATCGTAAAAATTTTCGACGCCATTCGTATGGCCGAAGAGAACGAAATCGATCTAGTAGAGATCGCGCCAAACGCAGAGCCGCCCGTGTGCCGCCTGATGGATTATGGCAAGTTCAAATATCAAGAGCAGAAGCGATTGGCAGAAGCTCGTGCGAAACAAAAAATCATCCAGGTTAAAGAAGTGAAGTTTCGACCGGCCACTGACGAAGGTGACTATCAAGTGAAACTTCGCAACCTAAAGCGGTTTCTTGACGAAGGCGATAAGGCAAAGGTCACTTTGCGCTTTCGTGGACGGGAAATGGCTCACCAAGAGCTCGGGATGCGCGTTCTTGAACGTGTTCGTGACGACCTAACCGATATGGCTGTAGTCGAAGCAATGCCCAAGCTTGAAGGTCGACAAATGGTCATGGTGCTCGCACCTCGTAAGAGGGCGCCAGGTAAAGCGGAAGCTGCCGCGTAACCAATGCGTATCCTATTCATTTTGGATCCCCTGATCGCACTGAACGCCTACAAGGACAGTTCAGTTGCGATGATGCAGTCCCTCGTTGCTCGCGGCCACACGATAAGTGTTGCCATGCAAGGAGACGTATTTATTCAGGGTGGTCAAGTCCGAGCGAGTGCAACACCAATCGAACTGAAACCTGGTGCAGACCTGCATAAACGAGATTGGTGGAGTCAGAGCAGTAGTGCAGTGGATACACCGTTGCATGCCTTTGGGGCTGTTCTGATGCGTAAGGATCCCCCGTTTGATATGGAGTATGTGTACGCCACGCACATGCTCGAGTATGCTCAGGCTCAGGGCGCGAAAGTATTTAATAGTGGTGCCGCTATTCGGAATCATCCCGAAAAGCTGGCGATTACCGAGTTCGCAGAATTTACCGCGCCAACCTTAGTGACGCGTGACATGGAGCGCATCAAAGCGTTTCATGCCGAACACCGCGATGTGATTGTTAAACCACTGGATGGTATGGGTGGGACTGGGGTGTTTCGGTTGGGGCACAATGAACCCAACCGCAACGCAATTTTAGAAACTTTGACACATGATGGGTTTCGCACCATCATGGCCCAGCGCTACATCCCCGAGATCGTTCAAGGCGATAAGCGTATTTTGATTATCGGTGGTGAAGCGGTTCCGTTTTGTTTGGCGCGAATTCCCTTAGCGGGTGAGACACGCGGTAATCTGGCAGCGGGCGGGCGTGGTGTTGCCCAGCCCCTGTCCGAGCGAGACGCGCATATCGCACGCCAGATTGGGCCACGGCTTGCGCAGCGCGGGCTTCTGTTGGTTGGTCTGGATGTCATTGGTGACTACGTCACGGAAGTAAATGTGACTAGTCCGACATGTTTCGTCGAAATTACCCAGCAAACAGGGTTTGATGTCGGTGCTCGATTCGTTGAAGCACTCGAGGCGGCAGTCGGTCATTCCGCGTAAATAATGATCGCGATTCTTGTCGTTGCACATACACCTTTGGCCTCAGCTCTTGCTGCTTGCGCCAAGCATGTGTTGGGCACAGATCCGGATATCACAGCACTCGACATCGAACCCGGCGAGTGTGCTCAGGATTGTTCTCCACGCGTAGCGCGATTGATCATCGACTCGGATCGAGGTGACGGGGTATTAGTGTTGACGGATTTGCCTGGGGCGAGTCCATCTAATATTGCGGTAAAGGCCTGCGAGGTTGCGCACCGCGAGGGTACGCCCTGTTGTGTCCTAGGCGGGGCCAATGCAGCGATGTTGCTACGCGCCATCAACTATCGGCAGGGAAGCCTCGAGGATGTCGCTGCGAGTGCATTAGCCGGTGCAACACACTCAGTGTTGCGTGTAGACTAGACACTTATTGTCAGCGTCCTGATAACCACTTTAAATACTATGCCTGCGATCGACATCGTCATTTCCAACAAACTTGGGCTACACGCTCGTGCTGCGGCGAAGCTCACCCAGCTTGCAAGTCAATTCGCAAGTGAAGTGTTTATTGTCCGAGCGGGCCAACGCGTAAACGCCAAAAGTATTATGGGTGTGATGATGTTGGCGGCCGGTATCGGTACAACCCTGACAATTGAAACCAGTGGTAGCGACGAAGAGCAAGCTCTTGTCGCTGTTCAAGGTCTTTTCAATGACAAATTCGGCGAAGGTCAATAATCCTATCGCTGATCCGGCCAGCGCACCTATGTTGTGCTTGTCTGGCCAAGGCGCGGCCCATGGCTACGCGATAGGGCGGGCAGTTGTGATGGGTGCGACAGCGCTCGAGGTTGCGCACTATCGAATTTCCCGTGAATCCGTAGCGGCGGAGCAATTCAGGCTTTCTGCTGCATTGGATACGGCGCGTCAAGAAATGCTCGAGCTGGCAGAGTCCCTCCCCGATGACGCACCACGCGAACTTGGCGCTCTGTTGAATGTGCATGGAATGTTGTTGTCGGATCCATTGCTAGCCGATGAGGCACTCTCGCTTATTCAAGATAAGCTCTACAACGCTGAGTGGGCCCTCACGACGCAGGGCCAGCTCTTAGGTGAGCAATTTGCGGCAATGGAAGATGAGTATCTTCGTGAGCGCGGCGCCGACGTACGTCAGGTGATAGAGCGCGTACTGCACGTGCTTGGCGGCTCCCGTCCGATTTCTTCGCTCGATCTTGTTGGTCAGTCAGCAGAGCCTCTCGTAGTAGTCGCGCACGACATATCTCCAGCAGACATGATTCGTTTACGCGGCGGTCGTTTTGCTGGGTTTGCAACAGACCTTGGAGGACCTACCTCTCATACCGCAATTGTCGCGAGAAGTATGGATGTCCCTGCGGTTGTAGGCTTGGGCGGAGTAAGAAGTCTAGTGCGTGACGGTGATGTTGTCGTGGTCGACGGCGTGCGTGGCACGGTCCTCGTTAATCCCTCAGCGTTGGCACTAGAACAATACCGTGCGTTACAGAAACGGTACGCTGAAGAACGTCTCGTGTTGGCCCAGCTCAAAGATGTGCCGGCTGAAACGCAAGACGGCATTGTTATCTCACTTCAGGCCAACATCGAGCTTCCTGACGAGGCCGAAATTGCACTTGCAAACGGCGCAACCGGAATCGGGTTGTTTCGTTCAGAGTTTCTTTTCATCGGGCGTAGTGAGCTGCCGACAGAGGAAGAGCAGTACCAGGCGTACTCCTCCGTCGTCAAGGTGATGCAGCAGCGTCCCGTAACGATTCGGACGCTAGATATTGGCGCGGATAAAGCGCTTGACGGAGAGGCTACGGTTGCCACTAATCCGGCGCTCGGTTTGCGGGCCATTCGTTATTGCTTGGCGCATCCGGATTTATTTGCGACGCAGTTGCGAGCAATCTTGCGCGCTTCGGCTCATGGGAAAGTCAGGATCTTGATACCGATGGTTGCTCACATGCACGAGGTGCGTGCGGCACGTGCTGCGATTGCCAGTGCGATGGCTGAGCTAGATGCAAGGTCCCAACCCTACGCCAAGGATATTGAAATCGGTGCGATGGTAGAAATTCCAGCTACAGCGATTGCGATCGAACCGTTTGCTGAGGCACTAGATTTCTTATCGATCGGCACAAATGACCTCATCCAATATACCTTAGCGATCGATCGCGCTGATAACGAGGTGGCAGCGCTGTATGACCCCTTGCATCCTGCAATTTTGAGACTGATCGCCAACGTTATCAACGCTGGAATTCGTTTCGGGAAGTCCGTGGCCGTATGCGGTGAAATAGCGGGTGATCCGCAACTCACCAGATTGCTACTAGGTCTTGGACTGACGCATTTTTCAATGCATCCGCAACAGTTGCTCACAGTAAAACGAGAGGTTTTGCGCGCGCATTCCAATGCGCTTCGGGTCAGAGTCGCAACTGCATTGAACCGTGCAAGCTCCATTGACCCTGCGTCTCTAAATTAGTCCTTTAGAACCAGCGCTTTGTTACAACGCGACATCGCCGGTTTCCCCTGTGCGAATGCGTGTCGCAGAGTCCATGCTGACGACAAATATTTTTCCATCCCCAATTTTTCCCGTTTTTGCTGCCTGCTCGATAACATCCACCGTGCGTTCAACCATTGCATCGCTGACTGCAGTTTCAACGCGTAATTTAGGCAAGAAGTCGATGGTGTATTCAGCGCCACGGTATAACTCAGTGTGTCCTTTTTGTCGGCCGAATCCCTTCACCTCCGTTACTGTTAAGCCTTGAACGCCGAGGCTAGCGAGCGCGATACGGACCTCGTCCAACTTGAAAGGTTTGATAATTGCAATAACATTCTTCATGAGTGTTCCCCTGCATTTGTTTGTCTGATTGTTCGAGGATAAGCAAAACCCATGCCAGTCTTAAACGATGACGGCAGATGCGTAGCTGCACCAAAGTGATGCGCAAGCGAATTCGAGCCTCGTCGTGGTGCGAGAGCGTTAAAATGTCCAAACGTCTACTTTATATGTGAGCGCGTGATGCAAAAGAACCCATGGTTTGATGAATTTCAGAAAAATGTAGCAGAGCTCATTGCGCGGAGTCCTGCTGCCGATATTGAACGAAACGTGAAGGCGTTCATGGGACAGGCGTTTACGCGCATGGATCTCATCACACGTGAGGAGTTTGATATTCAAGCCTCGTTGCTAAGCAAGGCGCAAGTGCGCATCGAAACACTTGAGTCGCAGCTTCAGGCGCTCGAGCATCGAATCGCGATGCTAGAGTCTGGCGCGGAGTAATACGGTAGGATTTTTTTCGCACTGCGGGCGCCGCGCCGAACGAGCATGACGCATCATTTCCCCATTTCGATGGGGGTGTCATGTCACTTGCAATACTTTTGAGTCGCTCACTCTCTGGACTCGATGCGCCGCTTGTTCGGGTCGAGACCCACTTAGGGGCAGGGCTTCCAGCCTTTCATGTCGTAGGCTTGGCTGATGCAGAGGTACGAGAGAGTCGGGAGCGCGTTCGCGCCGCGATACTTAGTAGTGGATTAAAGTTTCCAAGCGGTCGCCTGACTGTTAATTTGTCTCCGGCAGACTTGCCTAAAGAGTCCGGACGTTTCGATTTGCCGATTGCACTCGGCGTCTTACTGGTATCCGGGCAAGTCCAAGTCGTTGACCCGGAGGCTTTACCAACCCTAGTCCTAGCTGGCGAGCTCTCATTAACCGGTGCACTTGTGCCCACGCGCGGCGCCGTAGCGTTAGGGCTGGCCGTCGCTAGAACGCAGCCGAATGCTGTGCTCATACTCCCCTTGGCTAATGCAAAGGAGGTCGCGTGTATTCCAGATTTGAGGGTCCTAGGGGCGTCAAGCCTCAACGATGTTGTGAGCCATCTCAATGGATATTCTGTCCTAACTCCGATCTCTCACAAGGAGGGATTTGAGCCGAGTAAACAGCAACCGTGCCTCTCAGATGTACGCGGCCAAATGCTTGCAAGGCGTGCAATCGAGGTTGCAGCGGCTGGCGGACATAGTTTGTTGCTTTCTGGGTCTCCGGGAGTCGGAAAAAGTATGCTTGCAAAAAGATTGCCTGGTTTATTGCCGCCGCTTTCAAATCAAGAGTCGCTAGAAATCGCAGCACTCTTTAACTATGCCGGCATTGATGCCGGCATTTCGCGTGAGCGCCCGATCCGCAGTCCTCACCATACGGCGTCTGTTGCCGCAGTGATTGGTGGGGGCATACGTCCAATACCTGGTGAGATTTCCTTGTCGCATCACGGCGTTTTGTTTTTGGATGAGCTGCCTGAGTTTGATCGGCGTGTCCGAGAGGCACTACGCGAGCCCCTCGAGAACGGAGTTGTGAACATTACGCGCGCGAGGGGTAAATGCCAGTTTCCGGCACGATTTCAATTGGTCGCAACCATGAATCCGTGCCCTTGCGGCTGGCGAGGACATGCGACGCGAGCCTGCCGGTGCAGTGAGCCACAAGTTCAGCGTTATCAAATGCGGGTTTCAGGACCGTTACTTGATCGAATCGATCTCAAGGTGAACATGGGACATGACTCCAAGAGCTTGATCAGAAGTGATTGCGTGGAGACCTCAAGCGAAGTTGCGTTGCGGGTGCATATGGCTCGGGATATTCAAACCGGGAGGCAGCTTTCCCTGAATGCGCACCTTTCTGATGCAATGATCGAGCGAAATTGTCCTATGGATGATGGAGCTAAGATATTATTAGTTTCTCTAATGGAAAAACATGGCCTCTCTGCGCGGACGGTTCAACGGGCAACGCGCGTTGCCCGTACTTGTGCAGATCTGGCAGGCAGTGAGGTGATATCCAGAGTCCATTTATCCGAATCCTATCGGTACCTCGCCGTTGAGCCGATGCAATAAGCAAAAAAATGTCATATAATCAAAGGCTTTCCCGCTAAACCGGATGAGAACTGGCAATAGCTAGTCGTGATGACCGATTTGCGGGAAGAGAGTAAGACGCACAAAGCGGTTGTTTTTCACAGAAGTGGCTCTAGGGTATCCAAGACTTGCGATCTTTTGCCTTTAATGGGGCGGGGATCTAGACAAGGCACCTTCAGAACACAATTTAAGTAACAGGAACTGTAATGCCTAAGATGAAGACCAAAAAAAGTGCTGCGAAGCGCTTTCAGGTCCGCGGCAGCGGATCAATCAAGCGGGGCCAAGCGTTTAAGCGCCACATCCTCACCAAGAAAACCACGAAGAACAAGCGCCAGTTGCGCGGTTCAGCTGCGGTAGATAAAACCAACGTGGCTTCAGTTAAAGCCATGATGCCTTTCGCTTGATAGGAGAAATTAAATGCCTCGCGTTAAACGTGGTGTAACGGCACGAGCCCGTCACAAAAAAGTTATTTCGGCAGCCAAAGGCTACCGTGGTCGTCGCGGTAATGTATTTCGTATTGCCAAGCAAGCTGTTATGCGTGCTGGTCAGTACGCATACCGGGATCGTCGCAACAAGAAGCGTACATTCCGTGCACTGTGGATCACCCGTATTAATGCTGCGGTGCGTGAACACGGTGTGACGTACAGCGTGTTTATTGCGGGTCTGAAAAAGGCCGCGATCGAGCTTGACCGCAAGGTTCTTGCTGATATGGCTGTGCACGACAAGGCTGGTTTTGCAGCTGTTGTCAATCAAGTCAAATCTGCGTTGGCTGCGTAAGCACTGCGCGATCGATGTGTGAACGGGGCCTGTTGGGCTCCGTTTGCATTTTTAAGCTGTGTTTCCTGAAGGCTTTATTAAGATGACCGGATTAGCTACCGACCTGATTGAGCAGGCGCGCGCGCAGTTTGACGAAGCCGTTGATGCGGCTTCCCTCGAGAATGCAAAAGCCAAGTTTCTCGGCAAGCAGGGTTCCCTGACCGAAATGTTGAAGGGACTTGCCAAGCTAGACGCCGAAGCAAAACGTACCGAGGGTGCGCGTATTAATCAGATTAAGCAACAGATCGAAGGCCTGTTAACGGCACGCCGAGCTCAGCTTGCACAGGCTGAATTGAACTCCCGTTTGGCCAGCGAAACGATCGATGTCACGTTACCTGGTCGTGGCCGCGGGAAAGGGGGCATACATCCCGTTATACGCACATGGCAACGCGTAGAGGAAATATTTAAGTCCATCGGATTCGACGTGGCAGATGGCCCCGAAATTGAAAATGATTGGACCAATTTCACGTCACTCAATAATCCCGAGAATCACCCAGCACGCTCGATGCAGGATACGTTTTACGTGGATATGAACGACGATAAGGGGCTGCCCTTGCTTTTGCGCACGCATACAAGTCCGATGCAAGTTCGTTATGCACGCATGAACAAGCCTCCTATTAAAGTTATTGCACCAGGACGTACGTACCGTGTGGATAGTGATGCCACGCACTCACCGATGTTTCATCAGGTAGAAGGGCTGTGGATTGACGAAAACATTTCGTTCGCTGACCTCAAAGGTGTCTATACGAATTTCCTGCGGTGCTTCTTTGAGACCGACGATTTGGTATTACGATTTCGCCCCTCGTTCTTTCCGTTTACCGAGCCGTCTGCTGAAATCGATATGATGTTTACATCAGGTCCTAACAAAGGGCGTTGGTTAGAGATTTCAGGCTCGGGGCAAGTTCATCCGGACGTCGTCAAAAATTTTGGATTAGATCCTGAGCGCTACATTGGCTTTGCATTTGGATCTGGGCTCGAGCGCTTGACTATGCTGCGCTACGGCGTGAATGATTTACGCCAGTTTTTTGAAGGCGATCTGCGCTTCCTTCAGCAGTTCAACAATTAATTTGACTCAGACCGAAACGGTTCATTATGCAATTTCCTGAATCCTGGCTACGTACGTTGGTAAATCCGAGTCTCAGCACTGATGAGCTTTCCCACCGGCTCACGATGGCAGGGCTCGAGGTCGAAGAAGTCAATCCAGTAGCACCGGCTTTTACGGGCGTCGTGGTTGCTCGTATTCTTAGCGCCGAACCGCATCCTAATGCTGATAAGCTGCGTGTCTGTCAGGTTGATGCGGGAACCGGGAATCCTTTACAAATTGTGTGTGGTGCGCCTAACGCTGCAGCTGGCCTTAACGTTCCGTTGGCGACGGTCGGCGCGGTGTTGCCAGGGGCAATAAAAATTGGCGTTGCCAAAATGCGTGGAGTCGAGTCGGCTGGCATGCTTTGTTCTGCGCGTGAACTGGGTCTGTCTCAAGATCATGGCGGCTTGCTTGTGCTCGAATCTGACTTAACTCCAGGTACAGACATTCGACAAGCATTATTATTGAATGACACACTGTTTACGCTAAAGCTCACGCCAAATCGTGCTGATTGCCTATCTATTCTCGGGGTTGCGCGAGAGGTTTCCGCACTCACGGGCGCTGAATTGCAAGCACCAGCCATCCCGCTCATAAAGCCCTCGCTCAGTGAAAGACTTCCAGTCACCGTATCGGCTCCGGATCTCTGTGGACGTTTTGCAGGTCGGATCGTTCGGGGTGTTAATGCACGTGCAACGTCCCCGGCTTGGCTTGTTCAGCGGCTAGAGCGAGCCGGGCAGAGATCCATTAGCGCGCTAGTTGATATTTCTAACTATATTATGTTGGAGTTAGGACGTCCCACACACGTGTTCGATCTCGATCGGATGCCTGAGCCAAAGTTGGAGGTTCGTTGGGCGCGAAAGGGGGAGTCCCTCACTTTGTTGAATGATCAAACGATTGCGCTTGACTCAACGATGGGTATTGTCGCAAGTGGTTCTACGCCAGAGAGCCTAGCTGGAATCATGGGGGGGGCGGCAACTGCTGTATCTCTGGATACGACCAACATTTATATCGAAGCTGCATTCTGGTGGCCTGAGGCGATCGCAGGTCGTGCCAGAAAGCTTAAGTTAAGCTCAGAGGCAAGTCATCGTTTTGAGCGCGGCGTCGACTTTCAGCAGGTACCTGAACATCTCGATTTAATCACTGGGCTTATTTTGTCCGTATGCGGCGGCCAGGCCGGGCCCATTGATGATCAGTTGGTCAATATGCCATCTCGCACTCCGGTCATGATGCGATTGGCCAGGTGTCAGCGGGTTCTCGGCATTCCAGTCACTCACGAAAAAGTTGCGCAAACCTTTAAGAACCTAGGGTTTGTCTTTGAGACGACGGCGGACACCTTTGTCGTGACGCCACCTTCATTTCGCTTTGATATTGCGATTGAAGAAGACCTGATCGAAGAGGTTGCTCGCATCATCGGCTTCGACAATATCCCAGCGAACCCGCCCATCGCTCAAGCGGTTATGCGTCATACGCCGGAGGTCGTTCGCTCGGCGCATACGATCAGGGCTGAAATTGCTGCGCTTGATTACCAGGAAGTTATTAATTTCTCCTTCGTAGAGGAGTCCTGGGAGCACGAGATGCTTGGGGTCAAGAATCCGATTCGGCTATTGAATCCTATCGCTAGCCAGTTAGCGGTCATGCGCACGTCGTTGTTGCCAGGCCTCGTCGCAAATATCCGCTACAACGCTAATCGCAAGCAGTCCCGCGTTCGTGTGTTCGAGCTTGGCAGGGTGTTCGCTAGACAAGCGCAAATTCAGGATGGTCCGCTCACCGTGGCGGGTA
>JACCDW010887787.1_pt1 | contig 24485 bp, 23 predicted proteins | sample 7449781 | NCBI WGS metagenome assembly JACCDW01 (sample SAMN15323449, study PRJNA562643) | freshwater metagenome | isolation source: river surface water | place: USA:Blue River Watershed | collected 2017-08-18
AGCGTCAGGAGGGCAAAAGCCCAAAATAATCCCGTAAAATTGTTTACTTTGTTCACCTGTTTTTGACTGATGGTCAAAATTAATACTAATTACCTATGAAAAATGTTTTCGTCGTGATATTCCTTTGTGGAATTTCATTTATGTCGTTGGGCCAAAAAACCTATTGCAATCCCATGAATTTGGATTATGGTTTTACACCCATTCCTAATTTTTCTGAGCAAGGAAGGCACCGGGCAACAGCTGATCCCGTGATCTCGTTTTTCAAAAATCAATATTATCTGTTTTCGACCAATCAATGGGGATATTGGGTGAGTTCCGACATGGTCGATTGGAAGTTTATCCCTCGTAAATTTTTACAGCCTTATCACAAAGTCTATGATGAACTTTGTGCACCTGCTACCTTGACACTTGGGGATAGTCTGTTGGTCATCGGTTCTACCTATGAAAAGAATTTTACTTTGTGGTATAGTCAGCATCCTCAAACGGATAATTGGAAAGAAGCAGTTCATGCCTTTACGGCTGGAGCTTGGGATCCTGCCTTTTTTGAGGATGATGATAAACGAGTTTATTTATACCACGGATCGAGCAATACCTATCCGATGTACGGCCAGGAAATCGATCGTAAAACTTTACAACCAATCGGCGAGCGGCATGAATTAATTCGATTGCATGATGATATTCATGGCTGGGAGCGCTTTGGTGAATACCAAGATAATACCTTCCTCAAGCCATTCATGGAAGGTGCGTGGATGAATAAATACAAGGGGAAATATTACTTGCAATATGGTGCGCCAGGGACAGAGTTTTCATCGTATGGCGATGGGGTATATACCTCAGATAAACCTTTTGGGCCATTTACCTACCAGGCACATAATCCCTTTTCATTTAAGCCGGGCGGATTTACGCGCGGTGCAGGCCATGGGGCAACTTTTGAAGGTCAATACGGGAATTGGTGGCATGTGTCTACTATTACCATTGCCGTGAAAAATAGTTTTGAACGTCGGTTGGGTTTATGGCCCACCGCTTTTGATGCAGATGGTATTTTGTACACGAACACGGCTTATGGGGATTATCCGCATCGGATGCCTACGGCCCGAGTGGAAAACCCACGCGATTTATTTACGGGATGGATGCTGTTGAATTACAATAAACCTGTCCGTGTGTCATCGAGTCTTCCAGGTTATGGGGCTAATTACGCGGTGGATGAACAAATGAAGACCTATTGGTCGGCGAAATCTGCCAAAGCCGGCGAATTTATCGAATCCGATTTAGGAGAGGTTTCAACGGTTCGTGCGATTCAAGTAAATTATGCAGATCAGGATGTCGATTCATCTTTTCTAGGCAAGATTCCGGGTATCTATCATCAATATGTGATTGAGTCTAGTTTGGATGGAAAACGCTGGGCTGTGGCTGTGGATAAATCCACCAACAAAACGGATGTTCCGCACGACTATGTGGAATTAGCTAAACCCATCGAAGCTCGGTTCATTCGGTTGACGAATAAACATATGGCTGCGGGAAAATTTGCGATTAGTGGTTTGCGTGTTTTTGGTCTAGGCCATGGCGGAAAACCTGCGACAGTGAAGGATCTAATTGTCTTGCGAGGGGATCATGACAAACGAAGTGCTTGGTTGAAATGGGGACATATCAGTAATGCGACGGGTTACGTGGTTTATTCGGGCATTTCGCCGGATAAATTATATACTTCCGTGCAGGTATTTGGGGCGAATGAATATTATTTCAAATCCATGGATAAAGACCGAACCTATTATTTTCAAATCGAGGCCTTTAATGAAAATGGCATAGGTGTTCGCGGGCCAGTGATTAAGTCGGAGTAAGAATCGCCTGCCCCACGGCACATTGCAAGCATTTTTTCTTTTCGCAATAATGGCGATACCAGTGAATGCAGGCTTGTGATTCGCGTGCGGTTTTGATGGGAAGTCCAAGGGAGCTGAAATAGCGCGTGATTTGATTGTTTTCGCCTTGTTGTTCCGCCAACCAGCGCCAAGCCTTTTGCTCGTATTGCGGCTGATTTCGTTCGCGGCTGTAACAAATTAACATGGGAATGAGCGTATTAATGCAAATGGATTGAAAGGCGCTAGCTCCCAAACGCGTATGATGCGGCGCACTTTTTTTGCCAAATTGGACATGGTTGCCCCAATACCCTTCTAATGGGATTTCAAAAAGCTGTTGGATCGTTTTCAATTCCTGCATTTCGAGCAACAGCGAAATTAGGGCACAATTTGCACGAATAATTTCTGCGAATTGCGCCAAACGAATCTGCGGAAAATTGGCCGGTCGGAGCCGCAGCATTTTCCAATCCGATTTTTGCAAGTGGCTTTCGGGCCAAGCATGTTTTTTCTTTAGATGGATGTATTCGCGTCTGAGTTCGAATTGGTATTCATCTTGAATGGGTTCTTCCAGTAATCCGGCAATTCCAAACAGCGCTGCTTCTATCCCCACATGTCGATCGCGGTAGAGCAAGATGAGTTTCAAAGGCAAGCTTCTTGCCAGTCGGTGCATGGGTTCCGCATTCAGCGAGAAGCCAAAACTTTTGGCTAGCGAAATGTAAAAGGCTTCCTCCCAATCGCCCTTATTTTCGATCAAAATTTTTCGCATGTCATTGTATTTCCCAAGCATGCGCGCTTGAATCATTTGGCTAATCATGTCCGTTTTGATATTCAATGAAACTGATTCGAAAAACGCATGACATGCCAAAGGATGTTTACTTGCGGGGCTAATCTCTACTTGATCTTTTTGCACCCATTTTGAAAGACAGAGTGTTGGGATTGGCTTCCCCGCTTCATATTGGATGATCTGATTATCTTCCCAAACGACATGTAAAATGACATTTTCGTAGCTTTTATCTGCATCGTGTCGGTGCAGAAGCCAGTCGGAGGACTTGACATGTAATTCCACCGCACCGATCCATTCGAGTTCATTGATGCGAATACGGGCATGCTGGAAATCGGCTCCCGCATGGCTGTTCTCAATTCCCGGAGAAATAATTTGAATAGATTCTCCCGTGGTGAGTTGGGGATTTTGCTGGAAGCGTCTATGCTTCCAAATAACGGCCATGTTGAGTTCATTCATCTTGTTTCTGTTCGATGAATGAAGGTAAGGAGCTTAGCTATAAGTAATTTGGTAAAACGACGAAGCGCTTTAAATTATCAAGCTTTTGATTTATTGACCAAATAAATACCGGCTAATAAAACGAACATGAAAAGGACTTGAGAGAAGTAGATTGCCTCGCCATCCACGAATCCCCAACCTAAAGCTACGATCGGAATCATGTAAGTAACGGAACTCGCTACGATCGCACTTGTCCACTTGATTATTTGGTTGAAGGCCAGCATTCCGATCGCTGAGCCAAAAAGCCCTAATGCCATCGCTGAGATGAATGCCCAAAGGTGTTCATTGTCTAAGGGGATTTCGAAAAAGCCTGTGGAATACAAAAGGCCGAGTGCCAATGGCCCAATCATCATGAAAATACCTGCCGTGGAAGTTAAGGGATGTAGATCGCTTAGTTTCGTTTTGACAATATGCATGTTAATGCCATAGAGAAAGGTTGCTAAAACCACCCATAAGGCGTGAACATTGAAGTCGATGTTGAAACCCTGTCCCGCAAAAAGTAGACCTAAACAGCCGAGTAGTCCAACGAGAATTCCTGTCATTTGTTTCCAAAGAAAAGGTTGTGCAAAAAACAGGATGCCAATGATTAAGGTAAATAAAGGAGTAAAGGCATTTAGCATTCCGGATAATGCACTGGAAAGGTGTTGGCCTGCAATGGCAAATAAGATCGCGGGAATTAGATTTCCAGTTAGTCCTGCTGACAGAAAAGAAAGGCTGTGCTTGCGCTCCATGTATTTGAAACGCTTCAAGAATATTGGTAAAAAGAATAAGCTAGCAGAGCAGATGCGTAGTGCACCAACTTGCAATGCGGAGTAATGCGCTAGGCTTTTTTTAACTAAGATGAATGAACTTCCCCAAATGAGTGCGAGTCCTAAGATGGCAAGGAAAATGATGATACTGGGTTTTTTATTCTCCTGCATAATGGATGGCAATTTCGTTTAAGGTTTCTTTGATTTCTTCGAGTGAAAAGCTCGTTACGAGCTTCATGCGGTAGGGTTTGAAATGATCCATGCCGCGGAAGTAATTGGAATAATGGCGACGCATTTCAACGATACCGCCGTGGTTCCCTTTCCAACGGATTGAAAAGTCTAGGTGAGATTCACATACGGAAATTCGCTCCGCTATTGTGGGTGGTGCTTGAATATTTCCTGTAGCTAAATAATGTTTGATCTCGTTGAAAATCCAGGGATATCCGATGGATGCTCGGCCAATCATGATTCCATCCACGCCATATTTATCGCGGTATTCCAACGCTTTTTGTGGCGAATCAATGTCGCCATTACCAAAAATTGGAATTTTAATACGCGGGTTTTCTTTGACTTTGGAGATTAAACGCCAGTCGGCCTCACCCTTATACATCTGCACGCGCGTCCGACCGTGAATGGTCAAACCTTGAATACCAATATCCTGGAGGCGTTCCGCGACATCCTCAATATTTTTTGTGGAATCGTCCCAACCTAATCGGGTTTTTACGGTCACAGGCAGATGCGTTGCTTTGACAACGGCTTCTGTCATGGCCACCATTTTAGGGATATCTTGCAATAAAGCGGCACCGGCACCCCGACAAGCCACTTGTTTGACTGGGCAACCGTAATTGATGTCAATTAAATCGGGGCCAGCTTTTGTTGCGATTTCGGTACAAGAAGCCATTGTTTCGATGGAACTGCCGAAAAGCTGGATGCCAATCGGTCGTTCGTATTCGAAAATATCGAGTTTTTGTACGCTTTTCGCCGCATCACGAATTAAGCCTTCGGAAGAGATAAATTCGGTATACATCAAGTCGGCACCATTCGCTTTGCAAACTGCACGAAAGGGTGGATCAGACACGTCCTCCATGGGTGCTAATAACAAAGGGAAGTCCCCTAATTCGATGTTTCCTATTTTTACCATTCTGATTAAAAATTGCGTAAATTTACGAGCATTATGGAAGAAAACTATTATCAGGGGCCAACTCGTTGGTTGGGTCTAAGTTCAAACCTCCTAAGTCTATTGGGATTTTTCTTGGTTGGCAGCTTTTTAGGTCAGTTTTTTGGTTTGTTGGCCGTCGTAGCATTGATGGAATTCCCGACACAAAATATTGAGGCCTTTCAAACCCAAATCTTGGATTTTATTGCACATCCCCAAAAATACGAAGGGGCCTTTCATGCGATGATGGCATTGCAGTGGTTTTCGGCACTATTCACCTTTGTTCTAGGGGCTTGGGCTTATTTAAGGTTCATTGAAAAGCGTTCGATTTTTGATTTGAATCGTGCGGAGGCGCCTGGTTTTCAGGTGTTTTCTTGGGCTATATTGACGGTGTTGGTTGGGATGCCTGCCATGGAATATTTGATCGAATGGAATGAGCATATTCAACTGCCAGCAGGTTATGAGGCTTTGGAAAAAGCGATGCAATCCTCGGAGAAAAGCATGGCGGAGTTGACCAAATTTTTGTTGAATTTTCATTCAGATATGGATTTTGCATTAGCCGTTATGGTGATTGCGGGAATGGCTGCTTTGGGAGAAGAGATCTTCTTTAGAGGCGTGTTGCAAAGCATGTTTGAGCGCTACATTGGGAATAAACATGTCGCGATTGGGCTTGCTGCAGCGATATTTAGTTTTATTCATTTCCAATTTTATGGATTTTTCCCAAGAATGTTTTTAGGAGCATTTTTCGGTTATTTATATGTTTGGTTCCGCAGTATCTGGGTTCCTATCGCGGCACACTTTTTTAATAATGGATGGACGTTGTTGATGCATTACTTATACCAACAAAAAAACATAGCCATGGATCCGATGGACATGGTTAAAGAGATACCTTGGTGGTCTGCGATCTTGTCTGTGGTTTTAGTTGGCTTTTATATTCGTAGATTGCATACCTATCGGACTGAATCTTAAATGGAAGGTTGGAAATTAATTGGACAATCGCGTACTGGCATAGATTTGGAGATGCAGAAGGCATTGTTGTGGGAGCGGGCTGAGATTCGTGCTGTGGTGATGAATAAGAAATTAAGTGCTTACGACTTGGGAAATTGGGAACTCTATGTGCACCAAGACGATGAGGAGGAGGCGCTCAACATATTAAAAGCTTAATTATGGGATTACGAAATTTATCGAATTTGCAGCAGCGCGTTATAGCAGCGATTATTGCCGTTCCGTTTTTGTTGTTTTGTGTATTGTATAGTGATTATTCTTTTTTAGTGCTTTTTTTAGTGATTGGCGCTTTGGCTCAGTTGGAATTTTACAAATTGGTTGGTAGCATTAGTGACAATTTACCTTTGACATTTTACGGTACTTTTTGTGGTGCTGTGATGCATGTGTTAACTTTTTTTATTGAAAAGGGAGATTTGGCTTATCAAAATTATTACATCTTATCACCCTTATTGACGCTGATATTCTTCATCAAATTATATAAATCCAAGGACGAAAAGCCGTTTAAAAACATTGCATATACCTTTCTAGGGATTATTTACGTGGCATTGCCTTTTACGCTTTTGACCGTTTTAGCTTACATCAAAAATGATACCTATGACTCGAATATCGTTTTGGGTTGTTTGTTTTTATTGTGGGCGAGTGATTCAGGGGCATATTTTGCGGGTACGAAATTTGGGAAGACCAAATTATTTGAGCGAGTTTCGCCAAAGAAATCCTGGGAGGGGAGTATTGGTGGGATGATAACCGCGATGGTCGTTGCCACGATTATATCGCGATATTTTACGAATTATTCAGCTTTTCAATGGTATGCGATAGGGGTGATTATTGTGGTTGCGGGTACCTATGGGGATTTGGTGGAATCATTGTTTAAGCGTAGTATTAACATTAAAGATTCGGCAGATACCATTCCGGGTCACGGTGGATTTTTGGATCGATTTGATGGTTTATTGTTGTCTATACCCTTTATTATTCCATTTGTAAAATTATTTCCTTAGCTCGTCGTTAACGAATATTAAGAAATAGCCATTCAAATTTTTGTTTACTTGCGTCATGTTTCAAAAACGTCTACTTGTTGTGATTTTATTGTGCTTGTGTGCAAGTGCATCTCTATTCGCACAGGGACAAGACAAGACGGTTTTATTCAATGCGCGCATCATCTCGGCGACGAATTCGGAATATCTGCCTTTGGCCTATGTTTATATTCCACAGGCGGGTAGGGGAGCATTAAGTGACAATTTTGGCGCAGTAGATTTGTATGTGTTTCCTGGGGATAGTGTAGTTGTGACTTATGTGGGTTACAAGCCGCAGTATTACATTATTCCACGGACAACGGGTCAAGTGCATCAGGCGATTATCGAGATGAATGAGGATGCGCGGATGCTGTCGGAGGTCAAAGTTTTTCCACATGCGAGCGAGGAAGAGTTTAAGAAGGCATTTTTGAATTTACGTTTACGGGATGAAAAGCAGCGAGAGGTATTAGCTCGGAATTTAGAACAGTCGAAGTTAAATGTGTTTGCCTTGCAGGCGGGGTTGGGGGCCAATTCAAATTTTCGAAATTTTTCGGATATGATGATTTCGGGTCAAGCGAATAAATCCTTTGTGTCGAGTCCTTTGCTGAGTTTAACGAATCCATTTGCTTGGATGAGTTTCATTAAGTCGATTAAGAATGGGGATTTGAAACGGAAGGATTGGAAGGAGGCTTATAAATTACAGCCCAAACAAGTAGTATCACCACAGCAATTTATGCAAGATCTGCGTCGCTAAGCAGGGGATAGTCAGTTTATCAGGTTCTTGATGAGTATTAGCTAAGAAATTTCATTTTTGCCTTGAATTAAGGGGAATTTTATCAGGTTTTTGGAACTGTTTCCGTTCGCCTTTTTGTAGCTTTGAGCGGTAACGCTGCCGGGGTCGCAGACCCCGGCAGCGTTTACCCTCTTCGCTGAAATCCAATCACCGCTAGCATCCTTCCCGTTATCCCTTGCTCTTTTCGATGTGAGAAGAATAGGTCATTATTTGCCACCGTGCAATAATCCGAAATTTCAATTTGCGATATGCCTAAAGCTTGTAATTGCACTGCATTCGTAGCCTTTAAATCCACATGCCAACGAGCGCCCCGCTTCACTTTGAATTCAAATTGCTCCGCTACTTCATCGCCTACTTCGAAATTTTCGAGGCTAATGCAGGGCCCAATGTATGCCAGGATATCTGCGGGATTTGAGCCGCCTTTAATCATGGAAGAAGCTGTTTTATGAACGATTTGAGCGACAGTTCCCTTCCAACCGGCATGAATCGCAGCAACAACTTCACGCTTAGGATCGGCGAGTAAAATAGGACAACAATCCGCTATACCCACGCCCGCGAAAACACCTGGCTCTGGGGCCATAATCGCATCATAACCACTTTCATAACCCGGCGAAACCGATGTCCAGATTTCAGACCCATGCACCTGATAGGAACGCGCTAAGGAGTCCGGTGAGATACCTAAATCGGCGCAAAAAAGTTTCAGATTTGATGAAATCGCTGATGGATCGTCGTCGGTATGCACCCCTAAATTTAAGGATTGATAGGCTTGTGAACTCACACCGCCGTGGCGAGTTGAAATACCCGCCACGAGCTGAGGAATGTGTGAAAATATGTCGGGTCGAATGACTCGATTATGCGTCATAACTTAATCCATATTGCTTCAATACGTCATCTGGAACGCCGTTCCATTGATTTGGTGTATTGCCTTTATACTCTAAATCTGCAATTCCCATTTTGGAAGAAAAGAATCCCGTTGCCGTTAAATTACGCATCAAGGTGAAAAAACTCACCCCCTGCGATAAATGCTTAGGCGCCGTTCCTGGATAGGCAATGTCATCCACGATATTAATTCGTTGCGCCGCCGTGATTTCAATGAATTTCTTGCCAAATCGCTTGTTGGACTCCGAATCCAACCAACGTAATCCCCCGCGCATCGGTGTTTTAAACTCCGGTTTATCTTTCACGATAAATTCAATAAATGCAGTTACGCCAGATTGTGAGGCGCTGCCCGATTTTCCATCGGCCGGAATGATGATGTCCGACAAGATCGTGATTGTATCCAGTTCGTGTTTGTTCAAAAATACCTCCGCTTGTAATCGGGCTTCCATTTCAGCCTCTTCTTGCGTCCGACCGTTTGGTCTTTTAACAGGAACTTTCGCTGATTCTAAATTTTCAATCGCTTTTTCATCTGGATTGAAAACGGCTAAGCCCAACGAACTCAAGCCCATATTTTTTAAATAGTCTCTTCTTTTCATTATAGGTTGCCTTTTTTACGTTGATCAATAATGTACTCAGATGTCCGAAGTGATAATGCCAAAATCGTCCACGTGGCATTTTTATCGCCTTGTGACACAAATGGTGCAGCATCCGCTACGAATAAATTCTTCACATCATGTGCTTGGCAATTCGAATTTAAAACCGAAGTATTCTTGTTGTCACCCATACGTGCTGTTCCAACTTCGTGAATAATACGTCCTGGATCTGCCAAACCATAATTGCTATCTGCGCCTGGTTTCTTACCCATCGGCTCACCACCCATCGCATGAATGATTTCCTCAAAAGTTTCCTGCATGTGCTTCGCTTGCTTGACTTCGTAATCGCTCCACTTGTAATTAAAGCGTAACACCGGAATACCGTATTTATCTACCACATTCGGGTCGATTTCGCAGTAGTTGTCCTCACGAACTACGGGCTCACCCCGACCAGCAAAACTCACATACGATCCATAGAACCGACGGTAATCTTCTTTCAACGTCGCTCCATAACCACCTGCTGCTTTTTTCAAACCATCGCGTGTGAAGTTCTCCCGACCATTTAAGCCTTCGATGCCCCAACCAAAACCGTAGTTTGGCATACCCATACCTCCACCGTATTCGATGTGGTATCCGCGTGGGAAATCTAATTTTGCGTTATCTAACCACCATGGCGTGTAAATATGCATACCACCCACACCATCTTCATTGTAACGCTTGCGGTTGAACAAGGAAGGGATAATCGCTGAACGCGACGCACCCGTGGAATCATTTAGGTATTTTCCAACCACACCGCTCGAATTGGCTAAGCCATTCGGGAAGCGGGAGCTTTTGGAATTCAATAGTAAACGCGCTGTTTCTCCAGCGCTGGCAGCCAATACAACAATCTTCCCTTTTACGGTATATTCTTGCATTGTACCTGTATGAATATACGACACTCCCGTTGCCAAACCAGTAGCTGGATCTGTCAATACTTCACGTGCCATCGCGAACGGCAACATGGTTAGATTACCAGTCGCTGCGGCTGGCTTAATTAACACAGACGATGACGAGAAATCGGCATAAGCAGAACATCCTCGATTACACTGTCCGCAATAAAAACATTGTCCACGTTCGTTGTTGATCGGTTTCGTCAACATCGACATCCGCGAAGGATAAGTTGGGATTCCCAAAGCTTTATTCGCTTTTTTGATCATCAACTCATGCAAACGGGGTTTTGGGGGAGGTAAGAAAAATCCATCTGGATTATTTCGCAATCCTTCATTGGTCCCGAACACCCCAATCATTTTATCAACTTTGTCATAATATGGTTTGACATCGTCATAGCCGATAGGCCAGTCGTCCCCTAATCCGTCAATACTTTTTCGTTTAAAATCATCTGGACCAAAACGCAAGGAAATACGTCCCCAGTGGTTTGTACGTCCGCCGACCATCCGTGAACGGAACCAGTCGAATTTTGTGCCATCTTTTCTTGTGTAAGGTTCCCCTTCAATGTCCCAACCACCATAGGCTGCATCGAAATCGCCGAAATTACGCAATGAACTGCTTCCACCGCGGCGAAGTGATTCGTATGGCCATTTCAACTGGGTCATATCTTTTGGATCACCTGGATCAAATGGTTGGCCTGCTTCAAGCACACAAACTTTGGCTCCCGCCTTTGTTAATGTATGTGCAGCCATACCACCGCCGGCTCCAGAACCCACAATCACCACATCGAAAACTTCTTGTTGGGATTGAATGTAAATAGACGAATTAATCATAGTTTGAGGTATCGGTTTAAAGAATGGTAAATGTATAAATTTTGACTTATTTTTGTCTTCATTAGCGATAAAAATTTTGGCCAAAAAAACACCCGATGGGCAAGAGCCCTTGAAAAAAGGGGAGACCCCACTTTCCAGACAATTTAATCAAATTAAAGCCAAGTATCCGGGCGCTATTTTGCTATTCCGGGTAGGGGACTTTTATGAGACGTTTGGTGAAGATGCTGTAAAAGCATCGAAGATTTTGGGGATTACATTGACGCGTCGGAATAATGGAAATGCTGATGATCATTTAGCGGGATTCCCACATCATTCCTTGGATACTTATTTACCCAAATTGGTTCGTGCCGGCCAGCGCGTAGCGATTTGTGATCAGTTAGAAAATCCAGCAGAAGCGAAAGGAATTGTGAAGCGTGGTGTAACGGAATTAGTAACACCCGGTGTCTCGTTTAATGATCAAGTGCTTGATAATAAGCGGAATAATTATGTTGCTTCGATTAGCTACCAAGAAAAAGACGCGCAATTTGGTGTGGCATTTTTGGATATATCAACTGGTGAATTCATGTGTTCACAAGGGCCTTTGGCTTATGTGCAGAAATTGATTCAAAGTTTCATGCCGTCTGAGATTTTATTTCCTAAAAAATACAGAGCTGTCTACCAAGAAAATTTTGGGGATCAATACCATTCTTTCTCCATGGAAGAGTGGATTTTTTCACATGAATTTACGTATCCGCTCTTGACGGAGCATTTCAAAACCAAAAACCTGAAGGGCTTTGGGATTGAAACCATGCCGCTGGGAATTATTGCAGCGGGGGTTATTTTGCATTATTTAGCTGAAACGGAACATAAGCAAGTGGGTCATATTGCTACGATTCAGCGCATTGAGGAGGATAAATTCGTTTGGTTAGATCGTTTTACGATACGAAACCTGGAATTAGTCTATTCTGTACAAGAGGGTGGGGTTCCTTTGATTGATTTGATGGACCAAACGATGACGCCCATGGGTGCACGTTTGTTACGCAAATGGATGGTTTTGCCTTTGAAAGAGTTAGCTGCGATTCAAGAACGTCAAGCGGGAGTGGCGGGTTTATTGGAGTTGGATGAGACGATGGATTTGCTCATTTCGCTCTTGAAGCCCATTGGCGATTTGGAACGTTTGATTTCCAAAGTAGCTGCGGGTCGGATCAATCCGCGGGAATTGGTGCAATTGAAGCGGGCGCTGCAACAAGTTCCGGCGATTAAGGAATTACTAGCCACACATCCTGCGCCAATTTTACAAAAATGGGCAGATCAATTGAACCCATGTTTGCATTTGGTGCAGAAAATCGAATCAGCTTTGCGCGATGATGCCCCGATGCTTGTTCATCAAGGCGGAATCATCAAAACGGGTTATTTGCCGGAGTTGGATGAGCTTCATCTTTTGTCAACAAACGGCAAGGATTACCTGGCTGCCATGCAGAAACGGGAGATTGAACGAACGGGAATTACTTCCTTAAAAGTCGCTTATAACAAGGTTTTCGGATATTATTTAGAGGTTACGAATGCTCACAAAGATCGCGTACCGTCCGAGTGGATTCGCAAGCAGACCCTTGTGAATGCGGAACGCTACATCACGGAGGAATTGAAGGGGTATGAAGAGAAGATTTTAAGTGCGGAAGATAAAATATCGACAATCGAATTCGGGATTTTTCAAGAATTGGTGCGTGAGGCTTTGGAATATTTGGAATTGATTCAGTTGAATGCGCTCGGAATCGCAACCTTGGATGTGTTGACTAGCTTTGCCCAGGTAGCGAAACGCAATCAATATGTTCAACCGGATTTACATACAGGTGATTCGATTCAAATTGAAGCTGGAAGACATCCGGTCATTGAACAGCAATTGCCTTTAGAGGAACTATATGTTCCGAATGATGTGTATTTGGATAATGAAACCCAACAAATCGTCATGATTACGGGGCCCAACATGGCTGGTAAGTCGGCATTGTTACGCCAAACGGCTTTGATTGTTTTGATGGCTCAAATGGGTTCTTTTGTTCCTGCTTCTACTGCTTCAATCGGACTTGTGGATAAAGTATTTACCCGTGTAGGCGCGTCGGATAATTTATCCAAAGGTGAGTCGACCTTCATGGTGGAAATGACCGAGACGGCTGCAATTTTGAATAATTTGTCTAATAAATCTTTGGTTTTATTAGATGAAATCGGTCGGGGAACGTCAACCTATGACGGCGTTTCCATGGCTTGGGCAATTGCGGAGCATCTGCATAATCATCCGAAGAGTCGGGCGAAAACCTTATTTGCTACCCACTATCACGAGTTGAATGAATTAACGGAAGATTTTCCGCGCATCAAGAATTTCCACGTTTCTGTGAAAGAGGTGGGTAACAAGATTATCTTCTTGCGTAAATTGGTTCCGGGCGGTTCTGCGCATAGTTTTGGTATTCATGTGGCCCAAATGGCCGGTATGCCTACATCCTTAGTTTTGAGGGCGCATGAAATTTTACAGAATTTGGAGAAAGATCATGTGTTGGAAGACAATGTCGAGAAGCTGAAAGAAATGCCGAAAAACAATTACCAATTGAATTTATTTGGTGCGGAGATTCCGGAAGGATTGAAGAAAATCGAGGAGCAGCTGGGTGCTTTAGATGTTAATACGCTTTCACCGATCGAGGCGCTTTTGAAGTTGAATGAGTTGAAGCGATTGTTATAACTTCCTAGCCCCAGACTTTAGTCTGGGGATCCCTAGGCTAAAGCCTAGGGTTACAAATTCTTATATTTCGGCCTCCGTACTAATCCCCAGGCTAAAGCCTGGGGTTATAATTTCATTCCTTACCGACTCCGGACTAATCCCCTCCGGACTCGTAATTAATTCCGCACATCCAATCCCCAATTCAATTTATTCCGCAAGGTTTGCAAGAAATCATCGCCAGGAATTTTAACAATTTTGGCTGTAAAAGGTGCTTTTTGAACCTCAATGCTGAATTTGCTATCGATGACGCGGGAGCGAGAATCGATGGAGATAAGGAAATTTTGGCTCCGACTGCTTATTTCAAATTTCAATTTGGCATCACTCGAAACCACCAAAGGTCGCACATTTAAGTTGTGCGGACTCATGGGTGCAATGATCAAAATATCTGAACTTGGCATCACCAAGGGGCCGCCCACCGACAACGAATAACCCGTTGAACCTGTTGCGGTCGAAACAATCAAACCATCTGCCCAGTACGTATTCAAATAGTTTCCATCCACATAGGCTTTAATGACAATCATCGAAGACGTATCTGTCTTCATGATTCCCACTTCATTTAAACCGAATTGTTTTCCATCAAACAATTCGATTTCAGAATGAACCGAAACAAGTGTCCGGTCTTCTATGCGATAATTTCCCGCGATTAATTGGTCCACAGCTGCACTCACATCTTGTGGTGATAAGGTCGCCAAAAAGCCTAGTCGGCCTGTATTAATCCCTAAAATGGGCAATTCTTTGTTGCCAATATGTGTTAGCGTTTCCAATAATGTCCCATCTCCACCGATACTCCAGGCCATTTGAACATCCGCGGGTGTGCCGCTTTGTTCTTCGTAGGATTCCATGCCGCCAACTTGAAAATGATGCTCAGCTAGGTGATTCTTAAAAAATGCGGATAAAACAATTTGGCAGTCTTTTTTACATAAGATATCCCATAGATTTTCCATCAACGGTCGATTTTCGGCCGAAAAAGATTTTCCATGAATGGCGATGCGTAAAGGCACAAATTATGGGTTTAAGTATTTTAAAAGCAAGTCAAAGCGGCCCGTATCCACCTTTTCATTTTTACCAAAATGAAAGGCTTTTTCGATATGAATATTATGGCGTTCCAAACTTTGAACGATTGCAGAAAATTGTTCTGTTTGAATTTGTAAAATCAATTCAGGTAATCCCAAGGGATCCTTCGGATTTTGAATCATGAGCGAGCGTGTAATCAGGCCATTGTTTTCCTCAATGAGACGTGCAATGAAGCTGAATGAATCGCGCTGGCTGTGAAATGGAATGTAGATAATTCCACCATTTGTAGCATTAAAGCCATTATTCATGAGTATGCCTGCAACCGTTTTGGCCTCTAAATATCCCTGAAATTTTCCGTCCTCATCCGTTACCGGTAGAATTGAAAACCCACTTGCTTCAAACCAAGGTAGGCTTGCGAGGATATCTTCTTCAGATTCTAACATGTAATGGCTTATGTTTTCGCGCAATTGGTCAATTTTGCCATCGGGATGAAGGGCTTGTGCCAACATCCTTTCACTCACATTTCCGATTAATGTTTTTCCATCGAGTACAGCCAAGCTCGCTTGCTTGGATTGGTGCAAGATTTTCAATCCCTTTTGGATAGAATCCTGAAGGGATAGCGTCGGATAATCGTAGGAAAGGTAGGTGAGGGCCAACATCCTATAAGGGGTTTTTATCGAGCCAATGCTGTAAAATCTCGTTGAATTCTTCGGGTCTTTCCATCATGGGAGCATGGCAACAGCGGTCAATGAATTGCAATTCTGATCCTGGAATCAAGGCATTGAATTCATGACCTACGTGCGGTGGCGTAATGGTGTCATTTAATCCCCAAATCAACAAAGTAGGCTTGTTAATGCGAACAATATCTTTTGCCATATTGTTCCGTTGCGCTGATTTTGCAATCGCAATAATGCGCATTACTTTGGGAATACTATTAGTGATTTCAAATACCTCGTCGACCAATTCCTTGCTTGCCGTTTTGGGGTCATAAAACGTGTATTCAACGCGTTCTTTGATGTATTCGTAATTGCCACGTTTTGGATAGGAACCACCCATGGAATTTTCAAACAATCCCGACGACCCAGTCAAGATAAGTCGCTGAATTTTTTCGGGATGTTTTAGGGTATAAATTAAAGCGACATGGCCACCTAACGAGTTGCCAATAACGCTGAATTTGTCAAGTTTTTTGAATTCGACAAAACCTTCAATGAAGGTAGTTAAGCCCTCACATCCCGCCTCTTTGATGGGCATATCGTGAATGGGCATCAGTGGGATGATAACCCTATATTTTTTTGAAAAGTGATTGATAACCCCCTGCCAATTACTCAACGCACCAAACAAACCATGCAAGAGAAGTAGGATTTCTCCTTGTCCTTCGTCAATGTATTGGTAGTTGTTCTCCTCCTTAATCGTATAATTCATTCCGTGGGGACTATTTAATTTGCAAAGTAATAAAAAAGGATTCAAACTTTTCATCCTTTTTTTAGTTTGTTAGATATTAAACTAGATATGAAGCCAATTGTTATTATCGGGGCTGGAATTGCTGGATTGCAGGCCGCCGCCCATTTGCACACTGAAAGCATCCCATTTGTTTTAGTAGAACAAGCTGACCACGCTGGTGGGCGTGTCCGCTCAGATTATGCGGATGGATTTATTTTGGATCACGGGTTTCAGGTGCTGCAGACTAATTATTCGAGTGTTCAGCGATCATTAGACTTGAAAACTTTGAATCTTTATACATTCGATTCAGGCTCAAAATTGTGGCATGAAGGTCAATGGGCTTCATTTTTGAATCCATTGCGGTCGGGTTTGAAACTGTTGGATTTAGTTCCGCATCTGATTTCGTTCAAGGATATATTTCTATTGATTCGCTTATGGTTCAAATTGCAATGGTCTACAAACGAACATGATGACTCAGGTGAAACCACTGCTGCTATGTTAGATCGCTGGGGTTTTTCTGATACGTTTCAATCCAAGTTTCTTCGCCCCTTTTTTCGGGGAATTTACTTAGATCAAAATCTGCAGCAGCCCGCTTCCTTGTTTTTCTTTTATATGCGCCAGTTTTTGGAAGGGCAAGCAGCGCTGCCAGCGAAAGGGATGGGAGAAATAGCGAATCATTTGTTGGCTTCATTGCCAACGGATTCTGTTCGTTTAGGGACAGAGATTGTACAACTATGCGACGATTTTGTGGAATTTAAAAGTGGAGAAAAAATCGAATTTGAGCGCTTGATTTTGGCCGTAGACCCACATGCAGCTGCAAGGTTATTGCAAGTCGATTTACCTGATGCTGTTCATTTAGGTTCTAAGACATTTTATTTTTCAGTTCCGCCTCGAAAGGAACAAGATAAATTATTGCACCTCATTCCGGGTGATTCGAAATTATTGCATTATTGCTTTTTATCGCAAGTTGCGCCTACTTACGCACCCGCAGGGAAGGAGCTATTGCAAGTAACAAGTTTGGATGTATCGTTAAATGAAAAAGATGTAATCAACCTATTAGCTGAATACGAAGATGTAAGCGGATATACTTTTTTGCGGGCTTATGATATTCCGAGATCACTAGCTAAGGTGGGCTCATTTGAGGCACTTAAACATGCCGCTCAAACGAAGGGAATTATATTAGCAGGGGATTATTGTGAGATGCCATCCTTACATGGCGCTTTAGTATCCGGTCAAAAGGCAGCTGTTCAAAGCCTTATTTAACTGATTTTCATCAGGGATTTTTTGGGATAATTCACGTATATTTGTCCCGTAAATTGACCCTTATGAAGAAATTATTCGTCCTTCTGACGCTTGTTTTTGTAGCTGCATCGTGTAAAAAAACTAACCCAGACTATCAAAAAGAAGCCGCCAATCCACGTTTTTTAGAGCGTGCACAAAATATGTTGACGGAAAGTATCATTCACGATATTTTCGCACCTCCTGTTTCATCTCGTATTTACATGTATTCAAGCGTGGCTGGGTATGAGGCTGCGATTTTGGGAGATCCTAAATTTAAATCATTAGTGGGTCAATTGAACGGATTCGAATCGGTAGCGAAGCCTGAGCCAGGTTTGGAATATTGTTTCCCTTTAGCATCTACACGTGCATTTTTGTCGGTGGGCAAGAAATTGACTTTTGCACAAGAATTATACGTAGAATTTGACAAGCAAATTGAAGAAGATTTCCGCAAAACCGGCATGCCGGATGATGTATATGAGCGCTCAGTTGCTTTGGGGGATTCCATTGCCGCATCCGTGATGCGTTGGGCAGCCAAAGACAATTACAAACAAACGCGTGGGTTCCGTTTTACCGTGACAAATTTGCCAGGTACGTGGACACCTACGCCTCCTGCCTACATGGATGCGGTTGAGCCGTTTTGGAATAAAGTTCGTCCGGTTATGTTGGATTCTGCAAGTCAATTCCGTGCTCCTGCGCCTTCTAAATTTGACTTGACAAAAGGAAGTCCCTATTATAAAGAGGTGATGGATTCGTATTTGACGGTGAAGAATTTAACAAATGAGCAGCGTGATATTGCCAACTTCTGGGATTGTAATCCATTTAAAATGAATATTACGGGCCATGCCATGTTTGCGACGAAGAAAATGTCGCCAGGTGGACACTGGTTGGGCATTGTTGCTCAAATTTCTCGCCAATACAAGAAAGGCTATACAGAAACAGCTGAAGCTTTAGCATTAACGTCGATTGCCATTTTCGATGGTTTTATTTCTTGTTGGGATGAAAAATATCGTTCGATTCGTATTCGTCCAGAAACAGTCATTAACGCGTCGATTGATAAATCTTGGATTCCTGTGTTGCAAACACCTCCTTTCCCTGAATATACATCGGGACATAGTACGATTTCGCGTGCGGCAGCGGAAGTATTAACGAAAGTTTATGGAGATAATGTTTCTTTCAATGATTCAACCGAAGTTCCTTATGGTTTGCCACCGCGCAAATTTACTTCGTTTATACAAGCATCTGATGAGGCTTCGATCAGTCGATTATATGGTGGAATTCACTTCCGTCCAGCTCTTGATGAAGGCGCGAAGCAAGGTTCAAAAGTGGGACAATATTTATTAGCCAAAGTTAAAACACGCAAGTAATGCATGATATAGCCTCTCGCGATGACATCAAGGTTTTTGTGGATGCTTTTTACGGAGGCATGAAATCGGATGACCTTGTGGGCCATATTTTCTTAGATATCATGCACGTGGATTGGTCGCATCACCTACCTAAAATGTATGATTTTTGGGAAATGCTGCTGCTCGACGGGACAAATTATAAAGGTGCACCGATGCGTCCCCATATGGAAGTAAATCAAAAAGAACCCTTAACAATGGCTCATTTTGACCGTTGGTTCGAATTGTTTTCCGCTACGCTCGATGCACATTTTGCGGGTCCAAAAACGGAGGAAGCGAAAACGAAAGCTTGGAACATCGCGCAGACATGGGCGTATAAATTTCGACTCATAAATGAGCCGTAGACATTAGACGTTGGACGGTAGACCTTGGTCCTGAATCCATTTATTTGGACGCGAGGTGTAGTATCTATTTTACGTCCCCAGGTTTTAACCTGTGGTTATGATTTTTATCACAGACTTTGGTGTGAGGTAGGACGCGAGGAATCGCGTCTATACATTATTCTCCAACGTCCAACGTCTAAAGTCTATCGTCTATTCTACAATTTCCAATAAATCTTCTTGCTATCCAGGAAGCTGGCCAATTTGATCACAATGGCTAATGCTACAAACGCATTAATAACCTGAGCCCAATCCGAAGGGATATGGCTGATTTGGGAAATAAATCCTACAAATACATAGGTAGTTTTCGTCAGCCACTGCGGAACTAAGGTTTCGAAAAATAGGTAAATGAATATCGAATTATTTCCCATCGAATTCAAATAATTTGGTAATTGGAAACGCGGTTTTTCGTTGATCCAATTGGCGTAAAATAGTGCCATCATGAGTGTAACCCAACCAGCAGAAGCCACTGTAAATGAAAGTGTTGCCGTGCGTTTGATGATCGGTAAACCCGCTAAATCGAGGCCATAACCTACCAATATGCCTAATAAACCAAGGCCAATTAATGTTCTTAATACTGTTTTGGGTGGAGATGTACGATGAATTAATCGGCCGATTAGCGCTCCCCAGATTGTATGAGCTGCTGTAGGAATAGCATTCATGGCTATCCAATGCCCTTGACTCAATTTACCCATTAATATCATGTCAATATAAGAGCCAAAATTTTTGTCGGGCGTGTATGCCTGATCATATCCTGGGATGTCGGTAAAGACGTACAATGAATGTGATAAGAGTAATAAAAACAAGGATGCCGCAAGTTGTAATGGGATGGAAAATCGCAGTAAGGCGAAGGTAATAATCGTTGTGAAGGCGAGTTGGCACAACACATTCCAAAGCTCAAAAACCATTTCGCCGCGATGTACACAAATCAAAATAATTCCAAAGAAAAGCAACAAGAATGATCGTTTCAGCACTTTGGGCCATAATTCCATATAGGTTGCCCCTTCATCTATGCGTTTGTAGGTAGAAAAATACAAGGCAGAGCCCGCAATCATCATAAAGCCTGGTTGGAATAAATCCAAGAAATGTAATCCTTCCCAAGTAGCATGAAAAAATTGTTGGATTACGAAGGAATGGGGGAATAAATCTTCCAATTTACTGTACACGCCTGAACTTTCGGCGGCAAGGAGAACGAGAATGAAACCTCGGAAATAATCAACGGCGGGGAAGCGTTTTTTGATCATGGGTTTAGCTTATGACGTTCAAAGGTAAACTATTTTTTTAAATTCAATTTTGTACTTTTGTTTACGAACAAAAAATTATGATTGTATCTACTCCGGGTCGGATTTGCTTGTTTGGTGAACATCAAGATTATTTGGGTTTGCCTGTCATTGCGGCTGCGATATCAAAACGTATTCAATTGAAGGGTGCTTTCCGACCAGATCGGATGGTTCATTTTGAATTGCCTGATATTCAAAAATCAGAAACATTTAGCCTGGATTTTCCGCTTGTATATACCAAAGAGCGTGATTATTTCAAAAGTGTCTTGAATGTGCTTGCACGGAAAGGGCATGTGTTTGATAAGGGTTTGGAGATAGAGGTTCGCGGAAATATCCCCATCAATTCAGGTACTTCAAGTTCATCGGCATTACTCGTATCATGGGTAGAATTGTTGAATGAAATGTACCAATTAGGTTATTCGCAAAAAGAGGTAGGGGAGATTACTTACGAAGCGGAGGTTCTGGAATTTACGGAGCCAGGCGGTATGATGGATCAATATTCAACGGCAGTGGGGAATGTGATTTATTTAGCGAGCCATCCAGAAATATCGATTACCACGTACCAGCAAGCCTTGGGAACATTTGTCTTAGGAGATTCAGGAGAACCCAAAGATACTTTGGGGATTTTATCGCGAGTTAAATTCGGGACCTTGGGAGGAATTCAAAAGATTAAGGCGATTGATCCCTCATTTGATTTAGCAACAACAAATGTAGCTTTTTGTGAGCAATATCGTAGTCAATTAAGCGAAGATGAATGGATATTGTTAACCGCTAATATATCGGATCGGGATATACTTTTGGCAGCGAAGAAAATGTTTGAAGGAGAAGAAGCATGGGATGATGTTCGCTTAGGGAAATTGTTAAATGAACATCAGGAAAATCTGCGTGAACATAAGCAAATTTCTACACCTAAAATCGATCGCATGATCACGGCGGCTTTAGCTGCTGGTGCTTTAGGAGCTAAAATTAATGGTTCTGGGGGTGGAGGGTGTATGTTTGCTTATGCGCCAATAAATCCGGAGGCAGTCGTGAAGGCTATTGAAAAAGAAGGAGGGAAAGCATATATTATCCGAGTGGATGTGGGGACCCAACAAGAAAAAGCAAGTTTATTTTATTAAGATATGAAAAAGAGATTATTGATTTTGGCGGGCGGAATGGCATCGCGGATGAAGAAAGCGATGGCTGAAGGAGCGAGTGATCTAGATCCTACTTTGGTAGCACAGGCGAATTCGGTGACGAAGGGAATGATTCAAGTAGGGAAAAATGGAAAAACTTTAATTGATTATCAATTATACAATGCGCATTTGGCTGGGATTGAGGAAGTGATGCTTTTGTTGCATCCTACAGATACCGTTTCGCAAGAATATTGCGAGGAATTAATGGCCAAAGATGCTTGTTGGGGTATGAAGATTGTATTTGCGCGCCAACAAATCGCAGCAGATCGCGAGAAACCAGCGGGTACAGCGGATGCGGTATATCAAGCTTTGATGCAACATGCCGACTGGCAAAAAGGACGCGTTATTGTATGTAACTCGGATAATTTATATAGCGTGAATGCATTAAAAACATTGTGGAATTCTCCTGAACCCAATGCATTAATTTCGTATCATCGAGATAGTTTATTGTATCCAGCAGAACGTATTTCAGCATTTGCTTTGATTCGTACGGATGAGGCGGGTTATTTATTGGAGATCATTGAAAAGCCAACGGCGGAGCAGGCGGCAGAATTGATGGCTAAGATTGGTCGTTTAGGAGTAAGTATGAATGTCTTTGTGTTTGAGGCATCGACTTTCTTGCCTTATTTAGCGAAGACGCCATTTCACCCTGTTCGTAATGAGAAGGAGTTGCCTACTTCGGTTGTGATGTTTGGCGAAGGTGAGGGGCGTGGTTTTTACGCGATACCTTTGGCGGAGAATGTGCCTGATTTGACTTCGAAAGAGGATATTATGGTTATGCAGCAATATTTGGAAGAGACCTATGGGGATTTTTAACAATTTCCCCTTTGGCAATCCTTACAGGTTTGCCAAAGTTTGAGGCGCTTTTGCGCCGATTCCCCAGACTAAAGTCTGGGGTTATAACCCCAGGTTTTAACCTGGGGATTTAGACGCAAGGTATGAACTGCACCCAATAAGTTGTCCAACTTTTTGGGTGCACCTAAAGTATCGCGTCTTTACAATTTTTACGAGGTGTTGCAATTTCGTCCAATTTCCAACGTCTAACGTCCAACGTCTAACGTCCAACGTCTAAGGTCTTTTGTTATCTAGGAATTATTTGTACTTTGGTGCAAAACCTATTTAATAAGATGTCGATTGCATTTGTAATACTGTCCATAGGACTCTTGGTCTTTTTGATTACCTATTTAAAGGTAAATTCATTTATCGCTTTTTTATTGGTCAGTATTTTCAGCGGGATACTGCTAGGTTTGCCCTTGCCAGATTTAGCCAAATCGATTCAAAAAGGTTTAGGAGATACCCTAGGTTCCTTGGTGACTATCATCGTGTTGGGAGCTATGCTTGGAAAATTAGTGGCATCGAGTGGTGCGGCCCAGCAAATTTCCGGTTCCTTAATTAAATTTTTTGGGGAGAAGCATATTAGTTGGGGCCTCATGGTCACCGGTTTCGTGATTGGAATTCCCCTATTCTATAATGTAGGATTCGTATTAATGATTCCATTGATATTTGCTCTTGTTCAACGCTACAAATTAAATCCCTTAATGGCGGGAGTCCCGATGATGGCATCGTTGTCGGTGGCCCACGGATATCTTCCTCCTCATCCTTCACCGGCGGCCTTGGTTGCTCAATTTGGGGCCAACATGGGTTTGACCTTAACTTATGGAATACTGGTTTCTATTCCGGCCATTATTTTAGCCGGACCTATTTTTGCCAAAACTTTGGTTCACATACATCCGAAGGCTTCGAAGTCGTTCAGCACACAGGAAATCGGGGAGGAAGCGTTGCCAAGTAAGGCAGCTAGTTTTTTAACCGCTTTGCTTCCTGTATTCCTATTAGTATGTACGACAGCTTTTGATATACAATTAGGAAAGGATTCGCCTGCTTCACCCATCTTACATTTAATTGCTGATCCTGCGATGGTGATGTTGATTGCGATTTGCTTTGCAACCTATACATTAGGTATTCGAATGGGCAAGTCCATGGAAACCATCATGGGCGTCTATGCAGATGCGGTGAAGGACGTGGCGATGATTTTATTAATCATTGCGGGAGCAGGAACATTCAAGGAAGTTTTATTGGCCTCCGGAGTAAGTAAAGAAATTGCGGGTTATTTGGGTACTTTGCCTATTCCTCCCTTGGTATTAGGTTGGTTAATGGCGGCCATCATACGTGTATGCATTGGATCAGCAACTATAGCAGGGTTAACCGCGGCAGGCATGATTCTGCCATTAGTAGTATCGGGAGGTGTCAATCCCAATCTGATGGTCTTAAGTATAGGAGCGGGAAGTTTGATGTTTTCCCATGTGAATGATACGGGTTTTTGGATGTTTAAGGAGTATTTCAATCTATCCGTGAAGGAAACCATTCGCTCTTGGTCATTGATGGAAACAATCGTTTCCATTGTGGGGCTTCTAGGAGTTCTATTAATTAATGAAATAATTTAATTTCCCGACTTGCAGTATAGGCTAATATGAAAGAAATGCAAATTTCTTTTTTAGGCATTCGCCGATTATACACTGATTTTTATCAGGATTGCATGTTTTTGCAAAATTTTCTTTGGCCTTTATCGGAAAATTCCTAATTTGCCAAACTAAATGTTTTATTTTTTCATTAATTAAACTAATCAACATGAAAAAACTCTTACTCATTTGGGTTTTAACGATGACTGTTTTCAGTTCATTATTAGCTCAAACAA
>JACCDW010045328.1_pt1 | contig 24465 bp, 17 predicted proteins | sample 7449781 | NCBI WGS metagenome assembly JACCDW01 (sample SAMN15323449, study PRJNA562643) | freshwater metagenome | isolation source: river surface water | place: USA:Blue River Watershed | collected 2017-08-18
CAGTACTCTTATTACAAGATGGAACCCTATTTCATGGCAAGGCTTTAGGCAAGATCGGAACCCACGGAGGGGAGATCTGCTTCAATACCGGCATGACAGGGTATCAAGAAATTTATACCGATCCTTCTTATAGCGGCCAAGTGATTATCAATACCACGGCACATATTGGAAATTACGGTGTCATTGATGGACTTGAAGCGGAATCAGGCCAAGTTCAAATTGCCGGTATGGTGTGTAATGAATTTGCCAGTGTTCATTCACGTGAAACAGCAGATGGATCGTTACAAGATTATTTAGCGAAGGCCAATCTAGTAGGTATTTCAGGGATTGATACCCGTGCACTTGTACGACACATCCGGACGAAAGGTGTCATGAACTGCCTAATCTCTTCGGAGATTTTTGATTTACCTACACTACAAGCTGAGTTAGCCAAGATTCCTTCGATGGAAGGTCTTGAATTATCATCTCAAGTTTGTACCAAAGTCGCTTACTTCGTAGGTGATCCTTCAGCTAGTAAGAAGGTAGCGGTCTTGGATTTGGGCGTAAAGAAAAGTATTCTGTCCAACATCGCTGAGCGCGATTGTTACTTACAAGTTTTCCCCGCTAAAACCCCGTTTGCTGAAATCGCAGCTTGGAATCCAGATGGATACTTTGTTTCGAATGGTCCAGGTGATCCGGCAACGATGCCGTATGCTGTTGAGACAGTATCGCAATTTTTGGCGAGTGATAAACCGGTATTTGGAATTTGCTTAGGACACCAAATTTTGGCTCAAGTGTGCGGATTAGCTACGTATAAAATGCACAATGGGCACCGTGGATTGAATCATCCCGTGAAAAACCTGATAACCGGTTTGTCTGAGATCACCTCACAAAATCATGGTTTTGCCGTGAAGATGGATGAGTTGAAGTCGTCTGAAAAGGCTGAATTAACACACATTAATTTAAATGATCATACCGTAGAGGGTTTACGTGTGAAAGGCCGTAAGGCATTTTCGGTACAGCATCACCCAGAAGCGTCTCCAGGACCGCATGATTCGCGGTATTTGTTTGATCAATTTGTAGATCTAATGAACTAATAAAAAGCCCGAAGTTAATCGCTTCGGGCTTTTTTATGGGACAAATAAAAAGGCGCAGAATCTCCGCGCCCTTTTCCCCTTAATCTTTCACTTTGTAAGCTTTTCCCTATTGAACCGCAACCATGTCGCGCTTCACTTCAGTTAGGATATTAAATGTTTTAGAAGTCAGCACTTGTTTACGTGCGTTTTGGACTTCTAGGCGGTATTTTCCATCAACTAAACTGGCTAGATTGAATAATTTCTTCGAAGAAATGACTTCTTGATGAATGATATTATTATCTGCATCTCGGATGATGACGTATACATTTGATTTAGGTTCAGCGCTGACCAAAAATTTAAATTTTCCTACTTGATCAATGCTTACTGGTAAAGTTACTTCTGCTCCATTCGCGGCAGAAACCACAGACATGCTAGCTGCAAAAAATGCGACAGCCATAGCGTTTTTGATGTGCTTTTTCATAAGCGTTTTTGTTTGGTACTGTTTAGGCGGATTAGTTCCGTTTGCTGATTCAAATGTATGCGTTTGAAATACTCCGCAAATTAAATCCGCATTAAATTTCACTTTTTCAAGAAAGTTCTTCTATAAAAAATTATAATTCTTGGAATTGTACCAAAAAACGGAACAGAAAAAGTAAATTTTTCGGGGCGAATCGCTGTGTTACCAAATTGTTAAGAAAAGATTACTCGATTTAACAATTTGGTCATAAAGGCATAATCTATGGGTAATTAGGCTACCCATGGTAAGCAGTAGTTTTGTGTTATAAAAAAATAACACACCAGTATTCTCATGAAATCAGTTCTTAGTAAAACCCTTTTATTTTTAGTTATTTCTGTGAGCGTTTTCGCTCAAAATGCAGGTACTCTTCGTGGTACAATTAAAGATGCCAAAACCAAAGAAGACATTATCGGAGCAACGATTCTAGTTCAAGGAATCAACAAAGGAGCGGCTACCGACATCAATGGATTTTTCTCTTTCGCCAAATTGCCAGCAGGTTCATATTCTTTAAAGATTTCATTTGTTGGATATGAGACTAAGATTTATGAAAATGTCAAAATTTTAACTGACCAAGTAACGGAATTGAATCTTAATCTGGCCGAAGAGTCAGCAACCTTAGCTGAAGTTAAAGTTGTTGCTCAAAAATTAACCAATACGGAGGTTTCAGTTATCTCCGAGATTAAGGCTGCTCAATTAGTTGTCAGTGGTATTTCTGCCGCACAAATTACCAAAACCCTAGATCGTACAGCAGCAGAGGTTGTAAAGCGTGTACCGGGGGTTACGATTTTTGGGGAGCGTTTCATCAACATTCGTGGATTAAATGAGCGTTACAATACGGTACAGTTAAACAACGCATTTGCTCCATCGATGGAAACAGATGTGCGTTCATTCTCATTCGACATCATTCCTGCAGGTCAAATTGACCGTATTTTAGTATTTAAGTCTCCTTCAGCTGAAATTCCAGGTGAATTCGCAGGTGGTGTCGTTAAAATCTTCACTAAGTCTATTCCTGAGAACAACTTTTTAACTTTAGATATCTCCAGTGCATATCGCGAGGGAACAACAGGATCTACTTTTTTCGCTACAAAGAATTCTAATTTAGCCTGGACCGGATTCAATCAAGGTTATTTTGATTTACCTAAATCTTTCCCTGCCTCACGTGCTGCACTTTTAAATTCGGGACCTGCGGGTTTAGATGCTATCGGGGCGTCATTAAAAAATAATTGGACGCCTGTTGAATCGAATGCGCTTCCAGACATGCGTGCTTCGTTATCCGGCGGTTTTAAGTTTGATTTGGGATCGACAAAATTGGGTAATGTAACAGCCATCAATTATTCAAATACGCGTTCTACATTTCAAATGGCGCGTAATGATTGGGGTTTTAGTAACATAGGTATTACTGGCGAGCCTGATGCGGTATTCAACTTTTTAGATAATCAATATACCAATGCGATTCGTTTGGGTGTTTCAAATAACTGGTCGGCTCGTTTTGCCAATGGTTCAGTCATTGAATTTAAAAATCTATTCAATCAATTAGCTAATACGCAATATATTCAACGTGCTGGTTTCGACAATGGGTCAAATTGGGATATCCGTTCATTCGATCAGGTATATCGTGGAATTTATACGGGTCAATTAACTGGTCGTCATGACCTACAATCTGGTACATTGAAAGTTGATTGGATGGTGGGTTATAATGCAGCTTATCGCCAGCAACCTGACTACAAGCGTTTTAGATATAATGTGGATGGAGCAAATGCAAGTTTGTTTATTCCAAACGGTGCAGCGCAAACAACAGTATTAGGAAGAACTTACATTGACATGACTGAGTCTTCTTACACAGCGGCATTTAACGCTGTGAAGAAAATTGATTTAACAGACGGGAAGGAGCTTGAGGTAAAGTGGGGTGCATTTTTTGAAGATAAGGTACGTGATTTTGGTGCTCGAAATATTGGATACGTGAAGTCTACTCCTTCTTTCCAAACTACCTTGCCTATTGATCAATTGTTATCACCACAAAATTTTAACTCGAGAACGGGTATTCGTTTAGATGAGCAAACAAATCCAAATGACTCTTACGACGCAAGTAATACCTTATTAGCTGGATATGCATCTGTTAATTATGCATTAGGGAAAAAATTCAATATCATCGCTGGTGTTCGTGCGGAGCAGAATAGTCAGAAATTGAATTCTGCCGACTTAGTTGGCAAGACAATCAATTATGACAACACACGCTTGGATTTATTACCTTCCATGAATGTTACGTACAACTTTACTGAAAAGTCATTATTGCGTTTAGCATATGGTAAGACCTTAAATCGTCCTGAATTTCGTGAGCTTGCACCATTCTCGTTTTATGATTTCGTAAATAATCGGACGGTATCGGGTAATCCAACATTGAAGAATGCGAACATTCAAAACTTTGATTTCAGATATGAATTCTATCCAACGCCAGCTGAATTAATTAGTATTGCGGCGTTTTACAAAGATTTCAAAAACCCCATTGAAGTTGTTTTTGCGTCGGGAGCTAACCCACTGTTGAATTTTTCGAATGCACAGTCGGCATTCTCTACAGGTTTAGAGGTTGAGATTCGTAAGAATTTAGGTGCGAATTCTCCTAACTCTATATTAGGCCGTACGAGTTTGGTACTTAATGGAACATACATCTATAGCCGCGTAAAATTGGATGAAAAATTGGCTGCTGATCAATCAGATAATCGCCCATTACAAGGGCAATCTCCTTATATCGTCAATGCAGGTTTAAATTATAACGATACGCAGAAAGGCTTTCAATTGAATTTTAATTACAACGTCATTGGTAAACGTATTTTCGCGGTGGGTAACAACTTTGGCGCTCCATACCCAGATTGGTATGAGATCCCAAGAAATGTAATTGACTTTAATTTCTCTAAGCAGCTGACTAAAGCCATCATGATTAAGGGGGGTGTTAGCGATATCTTAAACCAAGGAAATATCATTTTGCAAGACGGAAATCAAGATCAGGTATTCGACCGCAATCAAGATCAAATTATTCAGAACTATGCGCCAGGTCGTGTAGCTTCTTTAGGACTTATAATTTCTCCATTTAATTAATTCAATCAATTTTAATTCTAAAAAACAAAAGTGATGAAACGCTTACAAACAAACATGTTTAAAGTATTCGCAATGATGGCTATTGCTATGGTCACATTGGCAGGTTGTACACCGGAAGAAGAGGTTTTCCCGGTACCAACAATCTCTACGTCTGGGACGCTAGCTGGTATTCCAGGAGCTACAGTTACTGTGAAGGCATCAATTAATGCACCGGCAGGTATTAAGTCGATTACTGTTTTGAAGAATGGAGCTCCATTTGATTCAAAAATTATGGCTGGCGAAAAAACTGCCGAATATTCTAAGGATTATGTTGTAGAAGGTACCGTAGGTTCTACAGTAAACTTTACAGTTCAAGTAACTGATGTTAAGAACCAAGTTTCTTCATTAGTAGCTATTCCTGTTACGGTTTCAGTTGTTCCTCCTAAAACGATTGTGGATGTTGAAGGTGTAATTGAAGGGAATGTGACTTGGACAAAAGATAAGATTTATCGATTGAAGGGTTATGTTCGTGTAGGTGAAGAGGCCGTTTCTGGTACCGTAACGAAAGTAGGTCAGCTTACCATTCAAGCTGGGACAGTTATCATTGGAGACAAAGCAACAAAAGGTACTTTAGTTGTACAGCGCGGTTCGAAATTGATTGCAGAGGGTACGGTTTCTGAACCGATTGTGTTTACATCAGCTGAAGGAATTGGTTCACGTTCTCCAGGTGATTGGGGTGGTGTTGTTATCTGCGGTAGAGCTCCAAATAACTTGACTGGTATTGCAGAATTAGAAGGCGGTTACAAAGGTTTCCACGGTGGAACGGTTGCTGACGATAATTCAGGGTCATTAAGATATGTACGTATTGAGTATGCAGGTATTCCATTGAACCCAAATCAAGAGATTAACTCCTTAACGATGGGTTCCGTAGGTTCAGGTACAAAGATTGAATACATCATGGCTTCATTTGGATTAGATGATTCATTTGAGTGGTTTGGTGGTACTGTAAATTGCAAGTATTTAGTTGCTTATAAAGGTACGGATGATGATTTTGATATGGACAATGGCTTTTCAGGTACAGTTCAGTTTGGTTTAGGTTACCGCGATGGTAATTTGGCTGACGTGTCAGGATCAAATGGTTTTGAAATTGATAATGATGCAGCTGGATCAAACCTTGCTCCATTCACATCTGCAACGCTTGCCAACTTCTCTATCATTGGAGCTAAAGGAAAGTCATCTGATTATTTAGATGCCAACTTCCAAAATGGTGCGCAATTACGCCGTAATGCTAAGGTGAAGGTTTACAACACGTTTATCACAGGATATCCAGCAGGTTTATATATTGACAGCCAGCGTGGTGCTGCAAAAACGAATGCGGCTAATGGTGAGTTAGTGGTGAAAAACGTAGTTATCGCAGGAACAGCTGGTTGGGGTTCTACAGGATTTACGTCATTAAACTCTGGATTATACGGCTTTGGAGTACCGGTGGTAGATGAGGAACAAATCGCACGTACAGGTTCTGCAGGAGCGGTAGCATCAAGACCTATTGAAATAGGCACGGGTGTTAAAGCATCTGACTGGTTCAAGGCGATCGCCGGCAACAAAACATTGACTTCGACTGCAAATACAGGAATTTCATCTGCATTATGGTCTGCACGTCCAACATTAACCTTGACGGCTGGAACTTCAGAGTCTTTGATTGGTACAGCATTGCCAAGCTTACCTGGGACAGTTGCAACTGATTTTGTGGGTGCATTTAAGGATTCAGATTGGACAGCTGGTTGGGCTGAATTCAATCCTAATTCGATTGTCTACATCAAGTAAAATATTTCCAGGTCGCTGCCTAATCCTAGGTGGCGACCTTTTTTTACACCAATGAAAAAATTAATCCTAGTTTGTTTATCGACGCTTTATCTCTTGAGCGCTTGTAACTCGAAAGATGAAGTAGGTTATTACTTCTCAGATTCAGATCGTGATACTTTGTTGGTGAATATCATCAGCATCATCAGTGAAAGACCTGCTTATGCTACTGATTCAACGAAACATCAAGCTAAGTTTCGTTCCGAGTTTGTCAGTAGATTAAGTCGTTTTCATTTTGTCAAACTGTCGAAAGATAGTTTAGGTAGGTATACATATTTAATCAGTAGACCTGTTGCTGGCCGAATTGATTTGCGTCGTGGAGTTTTGGGAACTTTTACATTGAAGTCTAATTCATTGCAAATAGATGATTTTGAAGAAGTAGCTAATACCCCTCATTTTGATGAAGAAACGGTCAAACAACGAGGAGAATTTTTATTTAAAGAATTAGTGAAAAAAGGGAATATTATTGAATACATCACGATGAAACATTATGTAGAATGGCCAGATGCCTCACTTATCTATGATAAGAAAAAGAGATCTTGGGTATCTACCATTGGCCTTTAATACGATTTTATATTGGTGTAATAGAGAAAATGTCGGTGGGGCTTCCTGCCGGCATTTCTTAGTTTAGACCAAAATTTAATTCGCTGTTAATCTTTCTGTTAAATGTGTAAATTAGCTTTGCTAAAGAAACCAACCGTATTTAACATGAAGTGGAAATTTACCTTACTAGCTGCATTGCTCTCTTTTGGTGCGATAGGGCAGCAATCAGCTGATCATCGTGTGATCGTGATAACAACCGACGGGTTTCGTTGGCAAGAAGTATTCACCGGATTAGACGCTGAAATCGTAAAAATGAAGAAGTATCACCATGGGGACAGCTTACGCTTGATCGAGACTTATGGGGGCAAAACAGCGGAAGAACGCAGAAAGAAATTAATGCCCTTTATGTGGTCCACGATTCAGCAAAAAGGCCAAATACACGGAAATCGGTCTGTGGGATCTCTCGTAAATGTGGCTAACCCTTATTGGTTTTCATACCCAGGATATAGTGAAATTTTAACGGGTCAAGTGGACGTTGAGGTTAATTCAAATGAGTACAAACCGAATCCGAACACGAACTTTTTTGAGTACTTGAACTCGTTACCGGCCTACCAAGGTAAGGTGGCTGCATTTGGTGCTTGGGATGCATTTGATCGTATCTTAAATGAAAAGCGTTCCGCTTTTCCAGTAATTAATGCATTTGATTCATATCACATTTATGTCAATACGAAAGACAGCGAATTGCTTTCGCGCATGACGAAAGATTCCTTTCGGGCTTTTGGCAACGCGGAAGTGCTGGACGTTTTCACGCATTACCAAGCATTGGATTATTTAAAAAATAAGAAACCCAAAGCGATGTATATTTCATACGGCGATACGGATGAATTTGCGCATGAGGGTACATATAATCACTATCTAGATGCAGCCCATCGAGTAGATGCGTTCATTTCAGAGATCTGGAATTTTGTGAATACAGATCCTGATTACAAGGGGAAAACTACCTTGTTATTTACAACTGACCATGGACGCGGCGATGCTGTTAAATCGGAATGGACCTCGCACGGAGAAAAGGTGAAAGACTGCCATGAAATTTGGTATGCCATGATTGGTGCCAATGTCCCTTCATTAGGCGAGGTGAAGACGTCCGAGCAGGTATACCAAAAAGAACTCATTCACAAGGTAGCCGCTGCGATGGGACAAACTTTTAGAAGTCAAAAGCTCGATTAAAAAAGCTTATTTTTCTGACAAGTCTTTTTGTTAACAATTCTATAATGTGGAAATGATTGCTTTGCTTTAAATTTGCTAAATTTCGAATTCTTTAACCCGTTTTTTATGTTCGGACTCGATCCAACTCTCCTCTTTTTATTGTTCTTCTGTCTCTTTGCTGCATGTGCATTCGAATTTGTGAATGGTTTTCACGATACAGCTAATGCCGTAGCAACCGTAATTTATACCCATTCTTTGAAGCCTTCTCAGGCAGTAGTTTGGTCGGGATTTATGAACTTTTTGGGGCTATTAACCGGTGGAGTTGGTGTTACGATGAGTATTATTGGGCTACTTCCCACCGAGCTGCTCATAGATTCCGATGTCTATCATTCTATGGCGATGGCTCTTTCGCTATTGTTATCCGCTATTTTGTGGAACTTGGGGACTTGGTATTTAGGTATTCCCGCATCAAGTTCGCATACGCTCATTGGATCTATTATTGGTATCGGGGTAGGGCATGCGTTGTTGCCTGAAAATTCGAATAAAGGAGTATCAGCCATCAACTGGGATAAGGCGATTGAGATTGGGCAAGCATTATTATTGTCACCCTTGTTTGGTTTTGCTTTGGCCATAATCCTCATGTACATATTGAAAAAGTCGATTGCCAATAAAGCTATTTTCAAAGAACCTAAAAAGGACACTCCTCCTCCGATGTGGATTCGGGCTATTTTAGTGGCTACGTGTACCTTAGTTTCTTTTTTCCATGGACGTAATGATGGTCAAAAAGGAATTGGTTTAGTGATGGTTATTCTGATTGCCTTCTTACCCGGATATTTCGCTGTTAATACTAATTTAAATATACCTGAAGTCAAGGCGAGTTTGGCGCAGGTACAGCAGATCGTCGCGAAAATAGATACGGTTCCACTTTCTGAAAAAGAAGTGGAGAGTTATCACAAAGTGCTTGAGTCTAGTGCTGATTTGAAAGTTATTTTGACAGATGGCGCTACGCCGGCCAACTTGACTACGGAGCAAAAATTTGATATTAGAAAAGCTGCATTAACTATCAATAAAAATGCAAAGAAGCTCATTGAAAGCGAGTCAGTTGCACTTTCAGCATCCGATTTGAATGCGCTTAAATTAGCAACAGCGGGAAAAAAAGCACCTTTCTTTAGTTTTGGCGCTAGCTCATCGAGTGGTATGGCTGGTGTTACAGACTTCGCTCCAGCTTGGGTGATGTGGATTGTGGCGTTATCTCTTGGTCTTGGAACGATGGTTGGCTGGAAACGTATTGTAGTAACCATTGGAGAAAAAATCGGTAAAAACCATTTGACCTATGCTCAAGGAGCATCAGCTGAATTAATCGCATCATTGACTATCGGTTTAGCCACGGCCTACAAATGGCCAGTAAGTACAACGCACGTGCTATCTTCAGGTATTGCGGGTACGATGGTTGCCAACCGCGGCATTAAAAATCTTCAAGGTGGAACGGTTAAAAGTATCGTTATGGCGTGGATTTTAACACTTCCCGTGACGGTCATACTCTCTGCGACGCTGTTTGTTTTCTTCCGTTGGATTACGGGGTAAAGCATACGACTCATAAAATAAGAAAGCCGAGGGAAATATTCCTTCGGCTTTTTGCATTTACTTCATCATTAAATTAAACGATCTTTTACCAGCTGGTAGATAAGCCTCCTTCATTCCGGGGACTGAATGTAGCATCTGCCGCTGGTTTACGAATTAAGTCTGTCAAGTGATAGGCAAAATTGGCCTGCGTCACCCACTTCTGAAATGTATCTTGTACCGAGGCGTGCTTCGGTAAATAGTCTTTAAAAATACTTAGGTCAAAGCTTCGCGCTTGAACCCCTGCACCGGATAATTCCCCATCATGCGCATTGATCATCTGCTCAATGTGATTGGGTACTGGAACCATCATGACGGGTTTGCCTAAGTACATGGCTTCTGCCACAGACTCAAATCCTGCCGTTGAAATTAGTCCCGCACAATGCGTCATTTTGGTTAGGTATTTTTCAGCATCAATGGGATGAAAGGTCAACGAATCTGAATACTGATATTCAGTTTTGCGTGTGGGATTATCCCAAAAGCAATCTAATTTCACCTCCGGATTTTTTCTTGACCAGGCCATGATTTCATCCGCTAGTCGGTAATGCGTCAAATAGATGAGCCACCTGTCTCCTGATTCCGGTTGGATTGATTTAACTTCTTGGCGTAATAAAGGGGGAACTGTAATAATATTGCGTATAGGGTCATTTGGCATAGTCCGGAAGGACAATCCCAATAATTTACGGGAACCTATCGCTGTAATTTTGGTATTGATATTTAATAAAAATCGATCTAACGCTTTTGTGGGAATCGTTTCAAAATGTTCACTCAGCAATAAATACTGATGACCAACCGACATGCACGGAACCTTAGCACCTGATTTCAGATGGTATAATCCGGTGATGGACTCGTAGAAATTAACGATGCCATCAGGTTGTAATGCATCAATAAAATCACCCAATTGGGTCGCACTTTTCCAATAAGTGCCAAATTTCGTAAACGCCTGCAGGGCAGTTTTTCCGAGTTGCACCGACTTCCCTTTGCCGTAATTGATCGACGGACTTTCATATTCAATGAGTGGGGTATCGCCTATAAAGTGTGCAAAAAAGGGCGGAATCTTCCTTCCTTGGAATGAACCCACGGCATAACCGACCACTTCATGACCCGCTTCGCGGGCAATTTGCGTTAAGGAGATTGCTTGCGTTAAATGACCGCGACCTTCTCCTTGGATGGTAAAGATGAATCTGCCCATATTGACGTTAATTCAGATTTTAAATCATAACTCGGATAGTCGATCAATAACCACTCCCCTTCATGTGTTTCTACGAGTGCGGTTAAAGACTCTACCCAATCACCCGAATTCATGTAGGTGATTCCGTCTATTTGCTTGATTTCAGCTTTGTGAATGTGTCCACATATAATGCCATCGGCACCTTTTGCTTTTGCTAGTTCTGCTAATTTCTCCTCGAAATCGGAGATGAAATTTACGGCCGCTTTAACCTTTTGTTTGATGACTTGAGATAAAGAATAGTAGGGTTTGCCCTGCCAGCTACGGTATTGATTATACCACTTGTTTAGCCACAATAAAAACGTGTAGCCGATGTCCCCCAGATAAGCTAGCCATTTCATTTGACTCGTGATGCTATCGAAGATATCGCCGTGCGTAATGAAATATTTTTTGCCATGCGTGGACAACATGTAATCTTGTCGGATCGAAAATTGCTTGCCAATTTTCAAGGGCAAAATCTGATCCAAAAAATCATCGTGGTTACCGCGCAGATAAATAACTTCGGTATCAAAACGATCCATCATTTTAAGGACGGCGCGAAAGAATCCGGTATGTTTCTTTTTCCAAGAACCTCCTTTTTTTAATTGCCAACCGTCAATGATATCTCCATTTAGGATTAGCTGGTGGCAGGAATTTGCTCTTAGGAATTCATTAACTTCTTTGGCTTTTGCTCCTTTACTCCCTAGGTGTAAGTCGGAGATGACGATCGTCTTGTAGGTTGGCCGCATGGCATGTAATTTGGTTTAACAAAAATACATGGCGTATATAAGGCCTGAATTAACGGAGCATTATGAAATCGTAAACACTTAGGTTTTCTTAAGCTTTGGCACACCTTTAAGGTGTGCCAAAGCTAACGCTTGGGGAATAAAAAAAGTATATCAATTAATCGATATTCGCTGTCTCCAGTTTCGGTGCCAAGGTGTAAATGATCGCCCAAGCTAATATGTAAGCACTTCCGCACAGCAAGAAGATGATATTATAACCATCATTGATATTACCTAATAACTTATATTTATCAAGTAGAGCCCCCACAATCATCGGGAAGAAAATACCACCCACCGATCCGGCCATCCCGCCAATACCAATCACCGAACTAACGGCCTTCTTCGGGAACATATCTGTCGCAATCGAATAAATATTCGCACTCCAAGCCTGATGCGCCGCGGCTGCTAAGGAAATTAAGGCAACCGCTTGCCAGATGTTTTCACAGTAACGTGCCAGCATAATCGGCACAACCGCTAAAGCAAATCCCAGCATCGAATACTTACGTGCCTTAAATGATGGCCATCCCTTATTGATCAAATAGCCAGACAACCAGCCGCCACCGATACTCCCAATGGTCGTTGCCGTATAGACAATAATCAATTCCAAACTCGGCTTCTTCAAATCCAATTGGAAACGCTCACTGAAATACGATGGCAACCAGAACAAGAAAAACCACCAAATAGGATCCGTAAACATCTTTCCAAAGACAAATGCATACGTCTGCTTAAACCCAAATAAACGACCCCATTTAACCGGATCCTGATTCTCATCTTTCTCCTCTTTATCCGCATGAATGTAATCGAACTCTTCCTTAGAAAGCATCTTGTGTTTCGAAGGAACCTCGTAATAAAACCACCAAAAAATCAACCAAATAAATCCAATGGCTCCAGTGACAATAAAGGCCATTTCCCAACCGTAAATACCTAAAATCCAAGGCACCAAGATAGGGGCAGCCACGGCACCAATATTCGCTCCCGAATTAAATATTCCCGTCGCTAAGGCACGTTCATTTTTAGGAAACCATTCTGCGGTTGTCTTAATCGCCGCAGGGAAATTACCCGCTTCACCTAAGCCCAACAACCCACGCATAAAGGCAAAACTCATGGTGCCTGTCGCCATCGCATGCAACATCGCCGCGATACTCCAAACGACAATCGAAATCGAATAGCCAAGTTTAGTTCCAATGCGATCAATAATCCCACCAAAACCCAATAAACTGATGGCATATGCCGCCTGAAATGTGATGACGATATTCGAATAGTCCGTCTCCGACCAGTTGAACTGATCTTCTAACACGGGTTTTAGTAAACCAATCACCTGGCGATCCAAGTAATTAATCGTGGTAGCGAAAAATAGCAATGCGCAAATTCGCCAGCGGTACGTTCCTATTTTATTCATGGTTTAGAGGGTTTTGGGTGAGGGTTATAGGCCCCGATAAATTTGTATTAAATCACTAATCGTATTCGAAATTCCTTGGTAATCTTGTTTGGCAATTAACGCAGGTGGAAATAATTGTGATCCCATACCCACGACTGCGGCTCCTGCATCAAACCAGGTTTTCATGCTCTCGTGCGTCGGCTCCACACCACCCGTCACCATTATTTTTGAATGTGGCATCGGTCCTTTAATCGCTTTCACAAAAGCTGGCCCGACCACATTGCCTGGAAAAATCTTCACAATCTTCGCGCCCAATACTTCCGCATTACGAATCTCCGTTAAGGTCATCGTCCCCGGCATCCAAGGCACATCATGTTTGGCGCAAACTTCACCTACTTCAGGAGTTGTGAAGGGCTGTAGCATAAAATCAGCACCCATTTGAATAAATTCAGTCGCTTGCTTAGCATCGTAAATGGTTCCAATTCCTAATACCAAATCTGGGCATTCCTGCTCACAAAAATCGATTAACTTGGCAAATATCGCTGGAGCTTCCGCCCCACGATTGGTAAATTCAAACACGCGAATTCCTCCATCGTAGCAGGCTTTTAACACCGATTTGGCAACGCCCAAATCTGCATTAAAAAATAAGGGAACAATGGGTGTTTCTGCAATGCGCTGGTAAACCACCGCCGAACTATTTCTAGCCATAATTATCTATTTAAGCGGCCACTCAAGTCGCCTTTCATTACTGTTTCTATTTCATCTAAGTTGGCCAAATTAATGTCCCCCTCAATCGTATGCTTCAATGCCGATGCCGCCACCGCAAATGCCAAGGACTGCGCCTCGTCCGCATAAATCAAATTTCCGTAAATATATCCCGCCATAAATGCGTCTCCACCTCCGATGCGGTCTACAATTTGGGTAATCTCAACGGTGTCAGACTTCAATACTTTATCGCCATCAAACGAAGCAGCTGAAAGCGTATTTTGCGATGCCGAAATTTGACCACGTTTGGTATTGATGATTTTCTTTAAGCGCGGGAATTGACCCATGATTTGTTTGCAAACGGAATGCCAACCGCTCTTCGTACTGCCATCAGGGATAATACCCAAAATATCTTCCGCATCTCCTTTGCCACACACAATGATATCACAGCCTGCGATTAATTCTGGCATCACTTCTTGAACCGTTTTGCCATATTTCCATAAGTTTTTTCGGTAGTTCACATCCGCCGAAACCGTGATGCCCATGGCATTTGCCGTAGCAATCGCATCGCGTAATGCTTGTGCAGCAGATTCCGAAATGGCAGGGGAAATGCCTGTCCAATGGAACCAACAAGCATCTTTAAATATTTCAGTCCAATTAAATTCAGCCGGATCCAAATTGGCAAATGCTGAATCTGCTCGGTCATACGTCACTTTACTCGGGCGCATCGCTGCACCAAACTCCACAAAATATAAACCTAGTCTGCCTTCGCCATAAACCATGTTCGAGGTATCCACACCCACTTGCGCATAATATCCTGCAGCGGCTTTGCCTAGTTCATTAGCGGGAAAGCGCGTCACATGTTTGGCAGGAATCCCTAAATGGGCTAAACCTCCCGCGACATTTGCCTCACCACCCCCATAGGTAATGTTAAGTGAATGAGATTGAATAATGCGACCATATCCCGGAGGGCTTAAGCGGCCCATGATTTCTCCGAAGGTGACTACTTTTTTCATGCTTATTCGAAATTAAAAAATTCAGATGCGTTGGTGTACGCAATGTCTTGCACCAACTTCCCTAACCAAGGCATGTCGGCTGGCAACTCGCCATTTTCGACATCATTGCCGATCAAATTACACAAGATTCGGCGGAAATACTCATGACGCGGGAAAGAAAGGAAACTGCGTGAGTCTGTCAACATCCCCACAAAGTGGCTCAACATACCCATGTTTGAAAGTGCATTGATCTGCTTTTCCATCCCATCTTTTTGATCCAAAAACCACCAGCCTGAGCCAAATTGTATTTTCCCTACTAGCGTTCCATCTTGAAAATTCCCCGTCATCGCAGCAAATAATTCATTATCCCGCGGGTTCAGATTATATAGAATCGTTTTGGCTAGTTGGTTCGTAGAATCCAGGCGATTTAAGAACGCCGATAGTGGTTTCGCCTGCTCAAAATCACCGATGGAATCAAATCCAGTATCTGGTCCCAAAGACCCCAAAAGGCGCGCATTGTTATTGCGAAGGGCTCCTAGGTGGAACTGTTGCGTCCATCCACGTGCATGATCTAAATGCGCAAAATAGATGAGCATGGCCGATTTAAATTGCCATTTTTCTTTTTTATTCAAGGATTTACCCGTGATTAATCGCTCAAAAATATGTTCGATTTCTTCCTCCGTAAATTCTTCTGCATAGATATGTTCTAGCCCGTGATCACTTAATCGACATCCCGCCGCATGGAAAAAATCATGGCGCGATTTAATCGCTGATTTATAGTCGGCAAGCGTCCGAATGCTCACCCCAGCCGCAGCCGCGACCGCATTGACATACTCGATAAACACGATTTCATCATCGACGCCCATCGCTTTATCTGGACGGAACGTAGGTAAAACTTTGATGCTAAATCCACTCGCCGCTATTTGTTTGTGATATGCCAAATCATCGATCGGATCATCCGTCGTGCATAACGCCTTCACATTCATTTTCAGCAATAGATTTTTGACTGAGTATTCCTTCGTACGAAGCAGCGCAGAGCAATGGTCGTAAATACGCTTACCTGATTCCGCATTCAATAATTCCGTCACACCGAAATACCGTTGCAACTCCAAATGTGTCCAGTGGTACAGCGGATTACGCATGGTATACGGAACCGTTTCAGCCCATTTCATGAATTTCTCCTCGTCACTTGCGTTACCCGTAATGTATTTTTCATCTACACCATGGGCACGCATCGCTCGCCATTTGTAGTGATCCCCATATAACCAGATTTGCGTAATGTTATCAAACTGCTTGTCCTCAGCGATTTGCTGCGGGACCAAGTGATTATGATAATCGATGATGGGCATGTCGGCCGCAAAATCATGATATAATTTTTGCGCTGTAGCCGTTTGTAATATAAAATCTGCGTTTAAAAATGCTTTCATAGGATCTATACGTATTTCTGTACCGCTTGTTCAAAGCCAGGTAATGCACTTAAATCAGCACCCCAGAGGCTTGTGTCCGCTAATATTTTTTTCAAATCAAAATCTTTCCAAGCTTCATAAAAATAGCCTGCATAATCACAATTGATCGGATAAAGCTCACCATTTGAATCACCAAAGTACTTGCCATTTTCTTCCTTCACCGCATGCATGAACTGCAAATATGCAGCAAATCCCATGGCAAATAATTCCGGCGCTTTGCCAAATTCCTGGTAGTAATTAACCAGTAAGGGCACATTGCGCATCCGCATTTTGGTTGTGTATTGAACCGTAATATCAATCAATTTGTGATTGATAAATGGATTACGGAATCGATCTAATACCGAACGGCCAAAACGGTCCGCCACTTTGAAATCCATTTTATATGGAATAGCTAGCGCGAGTTCGCTCAACATTAAATTCATCACCAGTTTGCTTAAGTAGCCGTTAGCCATCACATCTTTCACGAGGCGAAAACCGAGTAAATAAGACATGCCGCACATCAGCGTATGTGTCCCATTTAATAGGCGAAGTTTCAATTCGCGGTAGATTTCGATGTCCTCAGCAATGACAACTCCAGCGTCAGCTTTGGCAAAACTTAACACGTCTTTTACACGGCTTCCACCTTGAATTGCCCACAAACTATATACTTCGGAGATAATTAAATTCTTATCTGTATAGCCTAAATCAGCACAAATGGCCGCGTTTGTTTGCGCATCAGGTGCGCCAGGAACGATGCGGTCCACTAATGAATTACAGAAGTGGTTGTGTGTGTTTAGCCAGGTAATAAATGCTGCGGGTAACTGGTGATCTGCGGCTAATTTTAATACGATATCTTTTAACGCATCACCATTATTGATAATCAACTCCGTAGGCACAATCACCATACCCGATTCCCCAGACCCTTTGAAGTAGTCGAAACGAGCAACTAAAAATGCGAGTAATTTTGCTGGGAATGATTTGGGACTTCCTCCCGAAATTGGGTCATTAGCCACATATTGAATACCTACTTCCGTGGTATTTGAAATAATCACCTGCATGTCCGCACTTTGCGCCAACTCCAAAATAGCGTTCCATTCGGTCGCTGCGGTCAGCGTACGTGAAATCGATGCATTGACTACCGTTTCCTCAATGGCCTTGCCGTTATCGATGCCTTTAATGCAATGGGTAAATAAGCCATCTTGTTCCGTAAACGCGTCCGCACCTGGACGATCCGTAGATTTTACCAATACAACCCGTCCTTTGAAAATCCCTTGGCGATTCGCTTTGTCTATGTAATAATCGCACAGACCACGCAACAATACGCCCGTGCCAAATTGTAGCACTTTTTCAGGATAGGAAAAAACTTCTTGTTTGGGTAATTGAACCGGGATGGTGGATGTAAATCCGGCGGCTAAATTTTGTTTGGATAAAATGGGCATACGTTACGCTGGTGTTTTGATTTAAAAGCAATTAGAGCACTTTTTTTACCCGAAAAGCCCGGAAAAAAACGGGCTTTTTTGAAATAAATAAATCTAAAACGTTTACGCTTCGCCTATCGGGCCATTGTAATTCATGGGGAAGTCAAAGCCGCTTTCACTTCCATCTTTGTTGATTGGACCAAAACTCTCCTCATATTTCTGCATGTTCTCTTGTAAGGCCAGCATCAAGCGGTACGCGTGATCAGGTGTCATCACCACGCGGGACTTCACTTTTCCTTTGGGTAAGCCCGGTAAAATGCGGATAAAATCCATCACAAATTCGGATGGCGAATGGGCGATCAAGGCTAAATTCACATAGGCGCCTTCTGCCAACTCCTCAGGTAATTCAATATTAAGCTGGTTTTCTTCTGATTGGTTTTCCATAATTTTTCGAATAAGCCGTCAAATTACGAATCTACTCGGAGAATCCCATGTTGTTTTTGCCACATTCGCCAATAGTCCCCTTGTTTCCCTACTAATTCTACATGAGTTCCCATTTCTGACACGCGCCCATCTCGCAAATAAATAATCTGATCTGCATCTACGATGCTTGTTAGGCGATGCGCGATCGAAATAATGGTCTTACCTTGTGCGATAAATTCCTTGAATCCGATCTGTATTTCTGATTCACCATAGGCATCCAACGCAGAGGTGGCTTCGTCCAAAAGTAAAATGTCTGGATCCTGATATAAGGCACGCGCAATCGCAATCCGTTGTTTTTGACCTCCCGAAAGCATGGCTCCATTTTCGCCCAATAAACTCAGATAAGTACTAGGTAGTTGCTCAATTACGGATGCAATACCCACATGTTGACACAATGCGACCACCCGTTTAATGTCGGGTTCCGATTCCCCCAATGCAATATTTTCAATCACATTTCCAGCAAATAGTTCGACTTGTTGGGGCACCAGCCGAATCAACTTACGCAAACTTTGGGAATCAATTAACCGGATATCATGCTTCCCCACGTGTATTTGTCCACTTGAAATGGGATAGAGTTTATGAATCAATGCAAACAAGGTACTCTTGCCCGAGCCGCTTTCACCTACGACAGCAGTCCATTGATTTAACTTAAAACAGAGCGAACATGATTCCAAAACCCGGGTCCGTGTTCCATACATAAAGTCTACTTGCGAGAGCCGAATGTCGCCTAGATCCGTTTTGGCTAAGGTCATGGTTCCCTCGTTTTCTTCCACCTCCAAATCCATGATATCAAACAAACGTTCAGAAGCAATTAAGGCATGTTGGATTGCTTTATTCGCACCCATCAGCGCTTGTATGGGATTCGTGACAAATCCCACCAGCGCATAAAACGAGAATAATTCACCTGGACTAATCGACCGATCCAGCACATAGCCTGCTCCCTGCCACAAGACAACAATCGTTACGACCTGCGAAATCAATAGGGTACTGTTGGCCGTAAACAGTGCATTTTTGCCTCCCTGATAGGCGGTAAGCAATAGTTTGACAAATCTGTTTTCCGCTTTTTGCTTGATAAATGATGCAATGCCAAACTCCTTAATAGACCTACTATGTTGCAAGGATTCCACGACATGGATTTCAACTTGTGCGGCATCTTCCATTAGCCTACGTTCCATCCGTTTATTTTGCCAGTTTGTTAGCCAATACACGACTCCATAGGCCGGAATGGCCCAAATCAATAACATCGCCATGGGCCCAAATGTGCGAAACATGAGCGCCAGCGTAAAGAGTAGCACAAAACAATTCACCAATAATTCCATGGCGACATCATTAATAAAATGCCGGATTTTAATCGCATCGTTTAGTCGGGAAGTAATCTCCCCCACGCGCATGGTATCAAAGAATACCTGGGGTAATTGCAAGACATGTTGGTAATAGCCCAGCAATAAACGCGCATCCATTTGCATCCCCGTTTTCATGACCATCAACGATTTATTCGCCCCAATAAATACTTGAAGCAAGACAATCCCCAGCATCCCGACGCTCAATAAATTCAGCAAATTTCGGTTGCCATCTACCAGTACGTAGTCGGTGATTTTCTGAATATATACCGACATGCCTAATCCTAGCAGCGTATAAACAAACGCCCCTAAAATAGCCTGTAACCAAATCACCCGATGCGGTTCAATTAATTTCCACAATCTAAATAGGGGGGTACTCCCAGTTGAAAAAGGCACAAAAGAGGCTCCTGGGATGATTAATAGCACAATTCCCGTCCAAACTTCCATCCAATTTTCCTTTGTATATTTTTCTAGGGTACCTGTGGTGGGATCCATGACGGTCAACTGCCATGCATGTACACGATGAATGACTACATAATGCTGTAAACCATTTTTCAGATGCAGGTGAGCAATCGCGGGAAGTGGCATTTCAGCTAGTACTTCCCAATTGCCACGGATCCCCTTCGCTTTAAATCCCATTTTTTCAGCAGCCTGACTTAGTCCCAATATCGTAGTTCCTCGCAAATCCGTACTGGCGAGCTGGCGTATCCGCGCGATGGGAATTTGAACTCGATAATGATTGCCCACTGAAGCCAAACAGGCAGCACCACAATCCTTGATATCGTGCTGTTTTAACCGAATAGAGGCCATATTATGATTTTTGCCCGTTGGTGATCGGATTCAACCATGCATCTACATGATCAAATAATAATTGATACAAACTTCTGCGAGTCACGACAAAATGTGCCGAAAGGGTCATCCCTTTTCGTATGCCAGCTTGATACCCATTCTTGAGTTTGAGGTGCATGCGATTCAGCTTGCAGCGGACTTTAACATAGAGCTGGTCGTTCTGTTGGCTAACGTGGTTGTCTATATCCACCACCTCACCCTCCACAAATCCCCAGTAATTATAATTATAGGCATCCATTTGAAAGCGGACCCGTTGCGTCGCGTGGACTAAGCCAATGTCTTGCGTGGGGACTAAACATTCAACTAATAGCTTTTGGTCTGGGGATATTTCCGCAATCACATGGGCGTTATTCACAAAAGTCCCAGCCGTGTAGCCTTTGTAGTTTACGATTGTACCCGAGATCGGGGCCGTTATGATATAGTGTTTTTGCTCTAGGCTTAGTTTTTTCAAATTTGCTTGTTGGGCCTGCTTATTGATTTCCAGCTCGGTCCGCTGACGTTCCCATTGATTCCGTTGTTTCTTCGTCACGAGGTTGAATTGGTCTTTGATTTCGCGCAATGCCTGTACATGTTGTTCGTATTCGAGTGGGGGAATCACGCGCGCATCGAATAAAAGTTGGTTGCGCTTCAAGGTTGTTTCCGCCTGATTTACCTTTCCGCCTAGTTCTTGCAACTGCGCTTGGTATTGGGCGTAGTCGGCCTGCATGGCCAGCTGCCCAAAGGACAAATCCGAACCGCGCAGCGCGCGTGTCAAATCGGCTAATTCCTGTTGATTTTGGAGAAGCTTCCCGGTCGTTAGTTTCAGCTCTGTGTTCAGGATGCCAGGATCCAAGATGAATAATGTATCGCCCTTGGTGACTTGTTGGTTCGCTTGAAAATGTACCGACAAAATCCGACTCGCAACCATGTTCGTAATGGGCGCATTTTCAAATGAGCTACGGACGATGCCGCGACTTTGGGAGCTGATATCAACAAATATGTAGGGGAGGGAAAAGAGGAAACTGAGTACCAGTAGGACGATGACCAGGTAGATGGAACGGGTGTTTACCTGGGTTTTGGCCCATAGATTTTCGACCGTATAGGTAACGTTGTCTGCTAGTGAATTCATTTGCTAGTTGGTTAGGTACACAATCGCCTAGATTGCTTCCCTGAAATTGCGACATAAGCAGGAGAATGAAAAATCCGTCAAACCCCAACATCCTTGATTCAAGGGGGTGTCGGACGAAAAATAGGCCTTTTAGTGCCTGTGGGCATACTAAATCCAAGATATTGGCAAAAACATAAGACCTATCAAAATGAGTCCCAGGCCCCATAAAAAAAGCCCTGAACAAATGATTGCTCAGGGCTAATTTCAATTGACTTACGCCAGCGAATAGCGTCTAACGTCTAGCGTCCAGCGTCTAATTTTAGTTCGCTACGCTTTCTTTTACCTCTTCTACTTCAGAAGCTGTCGCTTTTTCTAGTTGCTTCATTTCTTCAGCCGAAGTGACTAGAATGTTTTGGTAGCGACGAACACCTGTACCAGCTGGAATCAAGTGACCCACGATAACGTTCTCTTTCAAGCCGTCTAGGGTATCTTGTTTCGCGCGGATCGAAGCCTCAGAAAGTACTTTCGTAGTTTCCTGGAACGATGCAGCTGAGATAAATGAATCTGTACCTAACGAAGCTTGTGTGATACCTTGTAAGTTAGATGAAGAAACGGCTGCTTGCGCGTCACGTACTTTCATCAACTTCAAGTCACGGCGTTTCAATGATGAGTTCTCATCACGTAAAGCGCGTGCCGTAAGGATCATACCTGCTTTGTATTTTTCAGAATCACCTGCGTCTAAGATTACTTTCTTATCTAGGATCAAGTCATTTTCTTGACGGAAGACAAAACGATCTACGTTTTGACCTTGTAAGAATTGCGTATCACCTGGTTCAAGGATTTCCACTTTCTGCATCATTTGGCGTACAATACACTCGATGTGCTTATCGTTGATTTTTACCCCTTGTAAGCGGTATACATCTTGGATCTCATTTACTAAGTATTCTTGAACCGCTGTTGGTCCTTTAATTTTCAAAATATCAGACGGTGTAATTGCACCATCCGATAATGGCATACCTGCACGTACGAAGTCATTATTTTGCACCAAAATGAAACGAGTCAATGGCACCAAGTAACGACGTTCTGTTCCTTCTTTTGGCGTAACGATAATTTCACGGTTACCACGCTTAATGACACCGTATGAAATTACACCGTCAATTTCAGAAACGACTGCTGGGTTAGAAGGATTACGTGCTTCGAATAATTCGGTTACACGTGGTAGACCTCCTGTAATGTCACGCGTTTTACCTGCTGCACGTGGGATCTTAGCGATAATTTGACCCGCTTTGATTTTCTCTCCGTCGCTGATGGTTAAACGAGCACCTACTGGGACGTTGTATACCAAATCCTCTTTGCCTTTTGCTGTAATGATCACGGATGGGTTTTTCGTCTTGTCTTTCGACTCGATGATCACCTTCTCACGCATACCTGTTTGTTCATCCGCTTCCTCTTTGTAGGTATTGTTTTCTTCGATTGCCTCGAATTCAATTTTACCTTCAGCTTCAGATAAGATAACCGCATTGTATGGATCCCAAACGCAAATTTCTTCACCTTTTTTGATCGTTTGACCTTCTTTCACACGTAAGAATGAACCGTATGGAACGTTGTTCGAAATCAACACCTGCTTGTTAGCCGGGTTAACAATCTGAACTTCACCCGAACGACCCATCACGATTTCAGTTGGGTTACCATCTGCATCCGTAGATGTTACTGTACGAACTTCTTCAAAGTTCACAACTCCATCAAACTTCGCTTTAACACTTGCGTCTAATGAAACGTTTTGTGCTGTACCACCCACGTGGAAGGTACGTAAAGTCAACTGCGTTCCTGGCTCACCGATAGATTGTGATGCAATTACACCAACAGCCTCACCGATGTTCACCATGCGTGCCGTAGACAAGTTACGTCCGTAACACTTCGCACAAACACCACTACGCGTTTCGCACGTTAATACCGAACGAATTTCTACCGAATCAATGGCAGTTTCGTCGATTTTTTGCGCTGCGATTTCTGTGATCTCCTCGCCTGACTCAACGATCATTTCGCCAGAAACTGGGTCAATTACATCATGTACAGAAACGCGACCTAAGATACGCTCAGATAATGGCTCGATGATCTCGTCATTATCTTTCAATGGGAATACTTCAATACCACGTAAGGTACCGCAATCTTCTTCATTCACGATAACGTCTTGTGCTACGTCGTGTAGACGACGAGTCAAGTAACCCGCATCGGCTGTTTTCAAGGCAGTATCTGCCAAACCTTTACGCGCACCGTGAGTTGAGATAAAGTACTCTAATACGTCAAGACCTTCTTTAAAGTTAGAAAGGATTGGGTTTTCGATGATTTCACCTACTGAACCTTGTAAGTTCTTTTGAGGTTTCGCCATCAAACCACGCATACCACCTAGTTGACGAATTTGCTCACGAGAACCACGGGCTCCAGAGTGCATCATCATATAGATCGCGTTAAATCCTTGGTTATCCTCTTCCATCTGCTTCATCAATGTCTCGGTAATTTTCGAGTTCACTTTTGTCCAGATGTCAATAACTGCATTGTAACGCTCGTTATCTGTGATTAAACCCATTAAGTAGTTGTCCCAAACTGCTTGAACATCATCCTGTGCTTTCTTCACTAAAGAAGCTTTCTCGGCAGGAATTTGAACATCACCAATACCCATCGATAAACCACCGTGGAAGGCTTGTTGGAAACCTAATTCTTTGATATCATCTAAGAATTGCGCTGTACGAGCCATACCACAGATCTTGTGAACGTGTGAGATGATTTGTTGCAACTTCTTCTTCGTCAATAACTCATTGATGTAACCTACTTGCTCAGGAACACATAAGTTGAATAATACACGACCCGCAACAGTTTCCACCATTTCTTGAACCAATGTA
>JACCDW010856248.1_pt1 | contig 24465 bp, 21 predicted proteins | sample 7449781 | NCBI WGS metagenome assembly JACCDW01 (sample SAMN15323449, study PRJNA562643) | freshwater metagenome | isolation source: river surface water | place: USA:Blue River Watershed | collected 2017-08-18
ATACTGGAGAATATTGGAATGGATCTGTTGCATTCCCTCAATATGGTAAAGTTGTTACTGGACATTTGCCTAAATATAAAGGTCAACAACCTGTAATGGTTTTTAAACTTGGGACTTTTTAGGAAAAAGTCCGCAAAAAATAATATATACGAACTTTTTTAGGAGAAAGTTTGCAAACAATAATATATATTGAACTTTTATCCTAAATATCAATTTCTAAATAGACAGGGCAATGATCTGAGCCCATAAACTCCGTTAAAATGTCAGAGTCTATAATTTTATCCTTTGCAGACTCTGAAATTAGGAAATAGTCCAGACGCCATCCTTTATTATTTTCACGAGAATTCCTAAAATTACTCCAATAACTATATTTAATCTCCATCGGCCTCATAGTCCGAAATGCATCCACAAATCCGATTTTAAGAAACTCTGAAAATGCATCACGCTCCTCCTGTGTAAATCCCGCAGACTTTTTATTTGTTTTCGGACTATGAATATCAATTTCCTTATGTGCTACATTCAAATCTCCACAGATAATCACTGGCAACTCCGTTTCTAACTCCAGGGCTGTCACATAATTCCTCATTAATTGTTCCCATTCCAATCGCTCTTCAAGACGAGATAAATCAGACTTTGTATTTGGTACATAACAATTTACTAGAACAAATGTCTCAAACTTTGCAGTAATTATTCGACCTTCCCTCGTAAATGCAAAGTCTGTATAAGAACCAATTGTATCTTCAGAGAAATGATTGAAATCATATTCAACCCACACTGGCTCCACATTACAGAAAATGGCTGTACCTGAATATCCCTTCTTTTCTGCAAGATTATGATAAATATACTTATAATAAGGTGCCAGAGTAATTGGTTTTTTTACACCAGCGTGAACTTCAAGGAGTGTCCCTAGATCATTAACTGGATCTTGTGTTTTAATTTCTTGGAGACAGAGAATATCTGCTTTTGTTTCTTTAATAAGTGTCTTCAGACAATTATTAGAGTAATGTCCTTTTTTCTCTCCATTTTTCAACTTCCCACAAATTGCCTTGGAACCATTAATATTAAAACTCACAATACGCATCTTGGAAATACTTTTGCAACATTACATTGTATTTTTATTAATTTCAAATTTGCATATTAAGAACAAATAATATTTAAAATATATTTTACATAGTTATTTAAAGTGCACCACCACGCAGTCTAAGGACCAGATGCAGTGTTGATTCTTTTTGGATATTGTAATCGGATAAAGTTCTATTATCTTCTAGTTGTTTTCCAGCAAAAATTAAACGTTGTTGATCAGGTGGAATTCCTTCCTTATCTTGAATCTTTTGCTTAACACTCTCAATTGTGTCGGATGGTTCTACGTCTAATGTAATAGTTTTGCCTGTCAAAGTTTTTACGAAGCACTGAAATCCCATATTATCACTATAATTAAGTATAATAATTAATTTCTTTAGATCATGATTTTTAATATGCAAACATCATCCCTGCACGGCCGCCATAGACTCTTAATATATTATACGTTTCTGCGTACACATATACCACATATCTTGGCACTGACGTCTTATTATTTGATAAGGCTCCACGTACTGCCCTAAGATTAAGTACTAAATCTCGATTAGTTATTTTATCTAAGTTAGCTTCACCTTGTGGTTTAGAGAAAGGAGTTGATCCATTTTGAATTCCAAGTGGAAAATTATAATAATATCTGTTAATCCAAGGTGATTTCCTTAATTCATATGATGGTAAAATAGATCGGAATAATGCTGGCGCTTGTGTTCTAAAACGGACAATATTCCCTTCATAGTCTAATTCATATCCTGTGATCGGCTCGGAGTCAGACATTATAAATCCTGGCTGCAAAAATCCTGGATAATTCGGATTTAATCCTGTTGCATCAGGCCACCACGGAGTTTGAGAATCATCTGGCAGAGTATTTGCATTTCCAGTTAAATCTCTTGTTGCTAAAAAGTGTGCATTATATGTTGGAGCTTCGACACGATTTAACATAAAATAAATATTGCGTGTAGGATTAGGAATATCTAAACGGATTCTCGCAGTCATTAATCCACGAGTATCAAATGGCTTCATATGATAATGTTGTACTATTGGAATCTGTAAATCAGCTAAACGGAATCTATTTGCTTCAGGTTGATCTAAATATATATATTCTGCCATAATGTATGTATCTCCTAGTTGTAACTGATTAGGCATTTGAACTCCTGAAATTTGTTGAGCACCAGGTGTATTAGGATCTGCTGTATAGAAATTACTATCTAACATTGGCCATAAAGCAGAGCCATCCGCTTCACTAGTATTTGAAGGATTTAATATATTACTATAATAACATCCATTCAGACTTCTAAATTTAATTCCTACACGAATGTCATCCATAGGAATTGCATCGATTGGTAGGAAACATCCTGGATCTCCACGCGTAAACCAAAAAGGAAGTGGAGTTATTACTGTTTCTACACGTGGACTATTTCCAAATGATTGTGCAGTAAATCCATTCTCTTTTCTTTTAATAAGATCATTCATTACTGAAACTTTTTCTAAAGGAGTATTAAATTCATCAATTATTTCAAGTAGGCGGCTATCAATAGATTCAACTAAATCATTTGCAATATTAAGACTTAAATTTTCAACTAAAGTGTGTCCTAATGAATTTGTCCAACCAAATTGTGGATACACTTGAGAGTTATTATTTAATTGTCTAGCTTTAACTTGAGGAGTATTAATATCAGGCATTGTTGTTACAAGGAAAAGTCTTGAAATCATATGTCCTTTTCTTAAGAGTTTGCAATAGGCCGTATTTCCAAATTGAGGAACTTGTTCAAAATCTAGACGAACCCATTGTGTTGTAAATCTACCAGTCTTTTTCCAGACTTTTAAAAACGGATATAATGTATGCTTATAATATATCCGTTCATCTTGAATACCAGATGATATAACTTTTAATAGACTGGCTACCATTGTCTTATTATTACTTCATATTATTTAAGCACTTGAGACTTTTTGAGAAAAAGTCTGCAAAAACCGCGGTTTATAGTAATTTCTTAAATATTTCTAAAGTTTATAAATAATTGCGGTTTTTGGCACGCTTTTTCTCAAAAAGCGCATTAGTCTGAAAACATCTTATTACAAATTCCATTCTCAAATCTCAACCAATTATAATGTATTGCAAATACAAATACCTCCCATCCACCTAATACAGTATCATCCCATTTATTATTAGGTATTACAGGCTTAATAGGTATATTAACTTTCATATTAAGTGTAATTGAATTAGTTCTACTCATATTTGCAGCACCGCTTGGTTGATGTTCATCAGGATATTCTGCAAAACTATAACCATAAATATGTGAAGACCAAGCTGTATATCCACCTTGATGTTTACTTGCAATATGTTCTCTAAACCAATTACCAGGTGCAGAAATTACTTCTGATCCATTAATACGAATTGTAGCTTGATCTAACCATTCTGGAAATATTCTATTAGGAACATATTGATATGATATTGCTGGAGTAAAGTTTACCCATTCATTGTTAATTTGTACAGCTTTTCTTCTAAAAACCCAAAGTATTTCTTGAACAGGATGATTTAACTCAAGAGGTAATTGGATTTCAATAGTATCGTTATTAGGATTTGGTTTACTAACAATATACTTGAGAGGTTCGTCAAATGTAAAAGTCTGAGATAATCGTATCATTTGTTCAAAGGGTTTATGAAGAAATGCATTACGAACTGAACCATTAATTAAGGATGCAAATGTTAAAACTCTAAAGTCCTGAAAAATAGGAGTTGTCTGAGCATTCAGAGTCTGAGCGATTCCGTTAGGAGTCTGAAACGGAGTCTGGAGTCCTAGCGGAGTTTCATCACAGGAGTTTCTGAATCCTATATATTTTCTCACGGAGTCCGAAAATGGACGGAGTTTAATATTTACTCGGACATTCCCTTCATTACACGCTAAAAGTGGAAATGATTCTTTTAATTTAGTTCTTAAAAAGAAAAATGGTAATACACAAAAATATACTCCGTTCTCAGTTATAAATGGTCTATTAGGATTTACTGGAGTATTATTTACAGTTGCTGTATTTAATAATGGATATGGAGTTGCTCCTAATGCATCATAACTAATACCAAAGTTTTCATTAATATTTGCATAAAGGCTTGTAAATGTTTTAATAAATTCTCCTGGTATTTTTTCAATTGTCTGATCTCCAACGACAAACTCTGCATATTCAATAATTGCATTTCCTAGACTATTTGCATATGTCCAATATTTATCTGCATTATTAGTTAAATCTGCTGTATAATCGGCTGTAGATAGACTTTGTTGCACCTTAGTATTATACCAATGTCCTAATCTGATTTGAAGAACAACAGCTTGTAATAAATCTCCAGCAGGTAATGCACCAATATTAAATGTAAAAAATTGTCCCCAATCTGCTGGGCCAGTATGTACAAATTCCTGGACAGATAATGCAGAAGGATATACTGTTGGATGATCTAATCCACCTTCTTCTGTAGAATTATTTCCACGCTTAAACCATGAGTTTTCAGTGTCTAATGGGAAAAAATAATTATCTTGTGCATCTCTATCCGTAAGGTCTAATACTGTTGTTATATCACCTCTTGGTCTGAAGTAATCCATTACTAATGTGTATTAAGTATTATTTAGATTGTTAATCAATGCTGCGAAGTTGACAATGAGAATTATCTAGATCTGCGTAATTAATTGTGTAAACAGAATCTGTATTAGGATTTGTGTAGTCAAATACAAATGTAGTATCCCAAGGATTAGGATTATTATTTCTACTGGCTACATATGTATATTTGGGTGATTTAGGATATAGACCTTCAAATCCTAGGAAGAATAGACGAAATGTATTTTTATGATTTGTAAAGAATCCATTTGGTGCTTTAATAATTAGTTTTGCATCTGCTACATCAGCTTTAATAGATGGAACTGGAAACTTCAGTGGCTGCCAAGTAGATTTATATAGATTAATTTCAGGAGTTACATAATATACTTGACCATTATCGTATGTAATTTGTAGCATATAACATAGATTGTAATCATTGTTACTTTCTGTAAAGTAGGCAGTACGAATCTGAATCCAGAATGTATCCTTTGAATAAGGGAATAGAACAGTAAGGTATTCTTGATTAATGGTATCGTGATCAAAAGTTAGCATATATTTATTGGTTTGATTCATAGTGAATGTATAAACAATACTTTTGGAGAGAGGATCCTGTAGAGTAGGATTAACAGTTAGTGCAAGTTCAGTAGGAATCTCCATTGCAGATATTTCTTGGAAATGCTTCTTGGAATAGCTAGAATATAGTAATATTTGCCTGATATATTTATGGCGCATATGCAAATCAATTTTTTATCAAAGAAGGGGATTTAAAGGAAAAAATTGAAATCCGACAGACTCCTAAATTTGATTTTAACGGACTTTTACATTCAACACAGACTTTACAATGCCTTGCATTTCTCGAATTACTGATGAAAAACTTGCACAGCGATTTGGTGATGGAAAACACAACTTTCACTTAGAACTTCGCTGTAATCTCCCTTGTCTACCTGGCCTAGATATATGCTCCAAATGTACTGAAAAATCTCCAACATACAAAACACACGGCTCTCGTAAGTTTGATCACGGTAAAATCAATGAACCTATTCCTGATAATAGTCATATTTTCGGCGGTAAATGGTATAACGATCGACTTGCAACATACGGGTCACCTCCTCCAGAAATTATTCAATTTGCATTACAATACCAACAAGAAGCGCGACAAGGATATACTGTAATTCAACCCAGTATTAATACAACATCTAAAGATAAACAACAAAATACTATACAAGAAAATACTATGCCACGTCCTAAAAAAGATCCATCTGCACCTACTAAAAAACGTGGTAAACCACCAATCGGCAATATCCAATTAATCGATGATAGTCCTTCTGATACATCCACACAAACTCCTATTCAGACTTCACTAATTCAGGAAACTCCTATTGTGCCATCTATTCCTAAAAAACGTGCACCAGCTAAACGTAAATCTGCTAATCCAGATGATGAAAATACGACAATTGCTGCAATTGCTGCAACTGCTCCTAAAAAACGTGCACCAGCTAAGAAAAAACCTATAATTGGAAATATTAATAATGTACTAATTAATCCTGACGCTGCTAATATTATTGATGCTATTATCCCAACACATATTGAAAATAATATTGAAACACTTGATACTTGTGATTATGAAATTGTTTATGTTAAATTAACACCATTTGAACTAAATGGAAAATCATATCTACGAGATACAAATAAAAATAAACTATTTCAAGTTATTAAAGGTAAGCCTGGTAAATATATTGGTCGATTCTATCCAGAAACTGATGAAATTGATACAGATATTCCTGATTCCGATGATGAAACTGAAGAAAATGAAGAATAATTAATTTATATATAGTTAATAATAATGAGCACATTTAATTGTACTACTTGTAAATCTGGCGAACATCTCTATAAACCACAAATTTTTATTTCAAATTGTTGCCCTACTTTATGTAATAATGATTTAGAATTAATATCTTCCACTGCATTTATCCCTACAGGATTATCATCACAAACATTACTAAAAACATCACAACAATCTCTATTCGAATGTAATACAAGTACTATTGCCGCATCAACGTATCAAAATAATATTCAAAATCAATCACTAATTGCAAGTACTCTTAATGGGCAATTATTAACATATGCGCAAGCTAGAAATAGTAAATATATTAGGAAGAATCCAGAAGTAATACCACAATCTATTATTGATCTTCAAATGCAAACTGCTAATGTTGGTGTACCACATTCTGTATTTACTATGAAAGACTGTAAAGGAAATCAATTTATTTTATAATAATATAACAATTTATTTAACAAAAATATTATGTTATATTAATTATATTTTAGTATTTAATTTTATTATTTAAGTATATTATTTATATTTTATTTCTTAGCTACAACTTTCTTCTTGACAATTGTCTTTTTAGGCGCTGCAACTGGCTCTACATCATCACCCTCTTCATCATCTACTGTAACTGGGGCAGGAGCAGGTGCTGGTGCTGCTTTAGGCATTACTGCTGCAACTACAGATGCCTTTGGTTTACTGAATGCAGCATCGTCATCAATCTCTTGAGCTGCATCATCATTTGAAGCCTGGCTTGCAGCATCATCTTCGTCATCTACCACAGCTGCTGCTGCAGAACCAAGGCCCTTGAATGCAAAGTCTGAAATCTTCTCAGGCATCTTGTGAATTGCAATTTGCTTTGCACGCCAAGTTAGACCATACTTAGAACCAGCAAACCATACACCTGCGCACTCAATGATTGCTGTTACCATTGCACCCTTAGGAAGTAGATCCTCTACAGGTACACCCTTGTATGGACTACCGTTTACATCATAGAACTTAGTCTCAAACTCATTGTTAATCTTACGAAGCTTGAGCTTGAGATTAGGAGGATAATCAAGTTGTTTACCAGTCTCCTTATCCTTACTGTACTTTAGGGAAGGAGTGTAAAACTTCTTAATTACCTCACGAGGAAGATCATCCTTGAACCACGCCTGAGAGCACTTAGTACCTTCATCAATTAGCTTCTCGTCAATTGCTGCAAGTACATTCATAAACTCCTTAATTTCAGGGCGTTGCTCGTGACCGCGGAAAGAAAGCTCTACAGTAAATTGCTCTGGGCCAAACTGGACACTATTTGCAAGGCCAAATGGTACAGACATATTTACTGCAGTCTGCATTACAAGACGCTCACCACCATAGTTGAGATATGCTTGCTTTGCACCACTCTTCAGTGCTTTAGGGGCACTGATAGTAATATTCTTGGAATTGAAAGTAGAAGGGTATACAACGCTGGAAGACATTTTAACGGTTACTGACTTTTGCTTAACGCCAAATCCGCCGTCAAATTTTATGCCGTCAAATTTATCATATTTAGGAATTTTGTGATAAATATACTTATATTTAAGATGAAATGTATTTTTTAATAGATTTGCATAAATTATTTTTTTTTATTGAAATGCATAAATGCTCTTGAAATGCTATTTTATAATACAATTATAGCATAAATATTATTTTATAGATATATTAAGTATAAATTATTAGTTTTTTAATATATAACTATTATCTTTTGTTTAAGAATACCTTTAAATGTACTGTTAAAATCGGATCATTTCAATAAAAAAAAGTCCAGCCGGATGCCTGTTTAGACCCCAATGCGGAATTTGACCATAAAATTTGACGCCTGAAAACACATTTAATATGCCAGTGCGTTTAAAGATGTCAAATACTTCCACCGGTAATAATACAATGAGCAAGACTACCCCTGCCACTGGCGCCAAGCGTGTAACCAAGAAGACCGATGCCCCTGCTGCCTCTACCGCAGCTCCTGCCCCTGCCCCTGCACCAGTTGCAGCCGCTAAGGAGGAGAAGCCCAAGAAGGCTAAAGCTGCCCCTGTAGCTGCCGCCCCTGTAGCTGCACCTGTAGAAGCAGTAAGCGAGGCCCCTGCAGTTGAGACCAAGACTGTTGAACAAGAGATTGCTGCTCTAATCACCTCTAACCAAAAGATGCGTGATGAGGCAGTAGCTAACATCAAGACCCTACAACGCCTACAAAAGCGTGTAGCCAAAGAGGTAAAGGAAGCTGGTCGCCGTCGCCGCCGCTCCAAAAAGGAAGATGGTGCTGAAGGCACTAAGGAGAAGCGCCCTACCATCTTCACTACCCCTGTAACCCTAAAGGATGAGCTCTGCGGCTTCCTAGGTAAAAGCAAGGGTACTCAAATGACCCCTGCCGATGTAACTCGTGCATTCAGCGCTTACGTGGACTCCCACAAGCTAAAGGATGCTGAGAAAGGCCACACCATCCACCCTGATGCAGCAATGCGCAAGGTACTTGGTGTAAAGGAAGGTGAGACCCTAACCTACCGCAATATCCAATCATATCTTTACAAGCTATATGTTCTCCCTGAGAAAAAGAAGCCCGCAACTGCTTAAATGATATTTTAGGAAAAGATCCCAAAAATAAATAAATTAAAATACAAATAAAATACTAATTACTTAATCATAAGAAGAAAATAAATATATTTTTGTTTACTTTCTCCTTATTTTTCTCCCCTTATATGTAATTTAATGCAATATTTCTATAAGTGTTAACTATATTTTAATATTCATAAACACTCCGAAATGTTTTTACATTGTGTTATTAATTAAGATATTTTAAAAGGTACTAATAATAATAGAATGTCTTGCTATACTCCTAATTATGGTTGCCCGCAATTTTGCCCACCACCATATCCTATAATCTGCTGTGCAACTGGGCCAACTGGCGCATCTGGTTCTGGTGCACAAGGCGCTACTGGCGTTAATGGTATAACTGGTTTTCAAGGCGCTACTGGTTTTCAAGGAGCTACTGGTTTTCAAGGAGCTACTGGTGTACAAGGAGCTACTGGTGTACAAGGCGCCACTGGTATTGCTGGTCCACAAGGTGTAACAGGTGCTCAAGGAGCTATAAATAATATTTTATTAAATGCACAATATTTACCTTCAAGACACGTATCTGATGGTGTTACGGCCACAAAATGGATTGGCTGGAGTAATAGTGGTAATAATTATCAAGGTTCTCTATTAAATGATATATATAATTCTTGTAAACCTTTACAGTCATACAATATATTTTTATATTATTGTACAAATCCTTTAGCAACAGAACCTGAAAATAGACAAGTAATACTTCAAGGTATTCAAGAAGGAGAATTTTGTAAAATAATTGGAACAACTGGGCTAGATGCAAATGCTACAAATTATAATTTGCTTAATATGTCAGACCCTTATAATACACCTGCTATTACACCTTGCAATGCTGTACAAGCATTTGCTGAAGTACCTAATACATTAACTGTACCACCATATCCACCAGTACATTATACTGCAACATTTAAAGAAATATCTGAGCCTGATAAACCTTACCTATATAAATGTGATTGGGGTGCTTCTTCTGAATGGATTAATCATTATTTAACAAAAACACCTGCTGGGATGACCGCTACATTTGCAGCATTAGGTATTCCTGAATTTGGTAAAGGTGATGGTTCTGATATTGACTATACTAGATGTTTTCCTTTACTTAATACAACTAATCATAGTATAACTTATAATTCAAGTAATATTTTAGATCAAGTACAGCAAACTCTTCAGTCAGCTACAGTAGACATAATTGGATTTTCACAAATACCAGCATCATTTGATAATACATATTTTACAGCTGTAATTAATGGCTTATCAGATTTAAGTGATTATAATATTACATATAATTGGGATGTTATTACATCAGGAAATATATCTGGAACAACATATGCAATAACATCTGGTGATATCAATATTCCTGCCACTTTAACTACAAAGCAAATAAAACTTACAAGAAGAGGTGTTGATAATACTCTTGGAAATATACTCGTAAAATTAACTACTACACTTACAAAAAATGGTATATCTAGAACATTTAATACTACTAAGAGTGTACAATTCATTACCACTTCATCGTCTATGCTCTATTTTGAAATTCAAGAACCAATGCCTATTAATACTAATACTAGTTCTGCTACAATTAATTTAACTAATATAACAAATGGTACACAAATTGTTACTATAGCTAAAGAGAATTCGTCATATAATATAGATACATCTCCTATAGTGATTACAGATGGAAATGCATCTATTAATTTTATTAATATTAATAATGATATATTTAGTGAAATTCAATTAAGCACTGATGATTCAACAAATGGATATATATCAACTGTAATATATATTAATAAACAATAATTTAATACTCAATATAATAGTGATTTTTAATAAAAATACGTATTATATTTATTCTACAGCTTTAATTGCGTCTTCTTGTACTACGCTTGTTGCTGCGCTTACGCATTGTTTTCTTTGAACTTTTTCTATGACTTCTTGATTTTTTAGAGTGCTTTCTAGTTTTTCTTTTATTAGTATGTAGCTTACCACCACTTATTCCAATACCTAATTTTTTTGATAGTGCTTCAGCTAATATATCCATAGTATCTTCATCTTTTGCGCCAATTTGAGCTTCTATTACTTGACGTAAAACATCTGGTGTTATTTTTTTAGCGGCAGCATTTTCATTTTTAACATTTTTAGAAGTTTTACCTGTACGTAATAAATATGCATATGAAGGTTCACCTGATGCATTATACTTACGTTCAGTAGTATTTAATGAAAATCCTAATTGCCCTAGTTTTTGAATGGAACTATTTAATATAGGCTCGTATTGAGATTTAATATATTCTTCATATTCTTTAGTAATTTTTCTTGATTTAGCTCTTTGCCACCCTGGTAGTCTACCACGCTGCTTATCAGGAGGGGCTAGGTGCCAATAGAAATTTGGATCTTTTTCTTTTGTCTCATTACGACCAATATATGTATGATCATTTTTAGGTATATCTTTTTGATATTTTATAGTATTATAAGTATAGTAATACATTGTAGGTTGTACTGCAGCTGCTGCCATTATAACTATATTAAACAGACATTTTATTCATCCTGACAATTAATTAAATCATATAGCTTCACAAAATCCACATTTTCGACTAAATCTTCTTTGTATGTATTATGATATTTTTGAAGTGCATATTCCAGATCTTTATACACACTAATTAACGAATATGCCAAACAGATATCTTTTTCTTTCATTGACTTACATAATTGCATAAATTCGCACCACATCTGTTCCGTAAAGTTTATTTGCTCTTGAATAAATTTAATATCATAGAGGCGACCACTTGTCGGACTGTTCATTCTTATTACGTTCTTACATCCCAATACAATTAGATCTGAATCATTTGTTATTACTGCATCCACTTTACCAGAATTTGCTAATTCACATAACACAGTATCAGCCTCTTCAGCCGCATTTATAATAGTACACCCCTTACCATTTAACCATCTCGTCACTGTTTCAATAAATTCAGGAGTTGGTACCCACGCTTCTCTTCTTAGCTCAAGTATGTATCCATTAATTAAATAACGATTTGCTGCACTTATACGCGCAAAAGGGTGTTTAACAAACTTTTCAATACGCTCAATTGTATCAAGTATCTCCTTGCGACGAGCACGTTGTTCTTTAAGTGCCTCTGCTTTTTCTTCTGATGGTCGGCCATCAAATACGCAGACTACCTCTTTTGCATTCTTTACCACTTGCAACATATAATTCTGAAAACTAAATAAATCGCCTCGTGACTTATGCAACAGCCAGAAAATATCCACGCCTATTCGCTTTCCAATTACATAACTAGGGATATGAATTCCTGTTTCAAATCTTTTCAAGAATTGAAAGAGACCTTTTACACCCATTTTAAATTTCACTGCTTTAATCTTATTATCTGCTGCATATCAATTTTGTTATAATATTGTTGAATTATTAGTTACCTTAAAACGATTCTTTAAAATATCTGATGGTGGGTAAGTTAGCCTAAGTGAAATTCCTATTTTAATATCTGGCTTTGAATCGGTATCATCTAATATTCCCCAACGACGCCAGACTTCTTCCTTACCTATTGTATAACGCCAAGGAAATTCTCTATTTTCTTCATCTATATAATGTTTTCTAATCATATTATTCTGTTTTCGAATCCATTCAGATTGACGTTCCAATAATGCATTAAATATATATGGTTTTCCTTGAGATAATAGAGCTATGTATATTAATTCGGCCCACGCTTCAGTTTCTGCTTCTACTATATCAATTCCATTCTCGTGATTATCAGCACAACTTGAATGCATTAATTCATGAATTAATACACGAGTCGCATCTTCGGCTTTATATATTATTATTGATTTAGTATTACAACTATATGTGTATCCTCCATTAATATTTGGAGGTGTTATTTTATGACCTTTTTCAGGAAATGTACGAATTCTATCATCTGCTAAAAAAAAGATTCTAAATTTTCTGCTACTTTTCCCTGCATACATCCTTAGAATCCTCCCCCATAATTCCCAAGGGATATCCTTTTCCTGATCCTCTCTTAATAGGACTGCCAATATTTTTCCATATTCACACTTTTTTACTATTAATCGGGCATCACCTGCCTTCAATGAATTATACATTAAGTTTCGACGATTATAAGGATCAAATTCACTCTGTTTACTACATTCTTCATATAAAAACTCCATATCCCCCGTTGTTACATCAGCACTATAGAATATCGGTGCAGTGTCTTCCATATCTCTTTTAACTGCATCAAGTATTAATTTTACTACTGGAGAACGTTCTTTCATTTATTCTCACGCCTATTATTAATCAATATTATTTCTTAATTTATACATTTCTCTTGCTAATTCTAAATGCACATGCTCCCATAAAATAGGAATACGATATGATGTCACTAATACCCATCCAGATCCAGACTCCGCATTCCATAGGACTTTTAACAGACGACTCCTAATACTCGGAGTTATCCATTCTGTATCATAAATAGCTTCAATCCAATATGTAATAACATCTGTCCAACGCAGATTCCTTTGAAGACAAATATAAATCCAATTTCGTACTTCTGCAATTTTTTCATTTGACCAAGATTCAGACCAATCATTTATTGTTTTCTTAAAATATAATAACCATACATCATCTTTTGGTAATTGTGTATCATTAACATATTTACTTAGTAGCATATCATTTTCAGCTCTTACTGGAATCTCCATACAAAAATCACGTAGACGTCCACTTAGAGGCAATTCTGTTGTTAATAAGATTGCAAATGTCGGATATTGCTCTAAACATTCTTGTAATTGTAATACAGATTCATCTGTTAAGAAATGGGCGTGATATAATACTAAATAGCGCGTTTGAATAGTAGATGATACCAGACATACATCTTGTTGACCAGTCCATCGTGTTAGGATTGATTGAAGGAAAACTTTATCAGACATTGACATTCTAGCAACATCAAATCCTAAATGGATATTGGACTCTTCATATGGAATTGATTTACCAGTTGCTTCATCATCTTCTTCATCTGGATCTCCACCATTTACTTGTTTATTAAGAAACCATGTTCCAAATTTAATTTCAAATGGTAGACTAATATTATTGCATTCTTTCTTTAAAAATTCAAGAAGTTGTGTTCTTTTACCAACACCTCTTGAACCCCTCCACGCAAAACTACAGGGCTGCATTATCTTATCTTATTAATTAAGTTTTAAGCACTAGCGAACCAAAGCACTAGCGAACCAAAGCACTAGCTAACCAAAGCACTCACAAATAAAGCACTTAAGAATTATGTATATATTAATCAATTAATGATTCTTTCTATACCCTATCAAGCATTACAAATAGGGAATATACATTTAACTCCTTTTCAAATTGATAAATATGGTAAATCATTAGCACGACTATCCTATAAGGATTGCAGTATTGATTTTCAAGATGTTTCTATTTTAACACCACCACTTAAAATTATTGATTATAATCCAGATAATTCTCGTTTACGTCTTGATCTAAATGATCAATTTAATTTTCAAGTTAAATTAAATACTCTACAGGAATATTTAGCAAGTACATTCTTTGTACACCAACAGAGTTTTCTTAATAATAATACTAATATCGCTAATACACAAGATGATATCCATTCATTATTTCATTTTCTTCTTAATGATAGTACACTTTCTCTATATATTTTTCCTACATCAATTGTAAAAAAATCAGATGGAAGTAGTTGTAAAGTATCTGAATTAAAAACGGGTGATAATATTAGATGTGTTATCCGTTTACAAGGAATAACACAAATAAATAGTAAAAATGGACTTAAATTACGTCTACAACATTCTATTCCATCTATATGGTTAACTTCTTAAGATGATTTTGTTATTGCTGAGACTGATACTGCAATAAAAGACATGGTTAATGACATACAGCATAATATTATGGTAAATATAATAGACATATTAGGACTTTGCTTAAAATATAGTAAAGATGCAATTGTAAATCCTACCATACCAGCAATTGATAAACCAATTACTTTATTAATTTGTGGTTGAACTGCATTCCAATTATCTTGACTTCCTACAAAATTAGCCATTGTTACAATTGCGCCAATATAAAATCCTACAAATATTAATAGACCAACTACCATACCAATAATAGTAGCCTTTGAAGATCCTGCTGTTTTTGTTGCAGCAATACCAGCTGTAATAGCTGCTCCTAAAGTCGATGATGGCCCTAAACTAACAGATCCCGTAGATGATGACATTATTAATCCTAATCTATATTATGTTTTATTTATTTTAGCTACTTGCAGCAGCTGCACTTGATGCATTAACACCTTTACTTAACATTTTTCTAACATTTGCAACTGGGAAATTAATAGTAGGTGTTCCAAAATATAATAACATTATTGCAAATACTATAAATAAAATTTGTCCACCGATTGATAATACTATATTTGAATATTCAAAATTAAATGTCACTGCCATTCCTACTTTTGATTATTTCTTATATTTTCTAAAAATAGAGGCACCCATTATGCCATTTTCTAAATCCAGAAAACGCAAATTAAGTCTTAATGACTTTTCCAAATGTAATCCTAAATTAAAATCTCGGAAAAAGACTTGTCTACCTGATAATGTCTATTCGCAAATATCTAAATCTGTTGGTACAAACAATATTTCGGATACATTCAAAAAATTAGGGTGTGATATCGGACAGGATCATTGTCTTTTAGATAAAACTTCAGCATTGAATGTTGATACTAAAAAACAACTCCGTAAACAGTATCTCCGCCCTCGCTATCCTAAAGCTTGGCTCAATGATCCCGATATGTGGCTTGATAATTTTAATATTGCGGCCGTTATGAAACAATATCAAGAAGCTATACCTTATTTTAAATTCCTAGGTGTGTTTCCTATTGATTTTTCTGCTCCAAGTCCATATGTCAAATCATCTAAACCAGTGTGTCTATATAATGAATTATGCACTATTAATCTAAAAAAAGAATACTCTAAAGGTATAAGAGGTATTGGTGCAATTTTTAATCTTGATCCGCATTTTAAAGGTGGAAGTCACTGGGTTGGATTATATATTGATATTAAAAATATTAATAATCCTAATTGCTATTATTTTGATTCATATGGATATAAAACTCCGCCATTAATTGCACGTTTAATGAAAAGTTTACGTCTACAAAATCCCAATATTGGACTTGGATTTAATGCACGACGATTCCAATATGGAGGCTCCGAATGCGGAATGTTTAGTATGTATTTCATTATATGTATGCTTTATGGTATTCCATTTGATGAATTCTGTAAAGACTCTGTTAATGATAAATTTATGCTTGAATTACGTCATATTTTATTCGCTAAATAATGTAATTAACATTCCCATACATTAATCCTTTCATTAAATCATATCCAGACTCTGATTTTTTAGGAGTTTCCGTTTTTTCCAGACTTTCAGACTCCTTTTCCTTTTCCGTTTTCTCAGACTTTTCCGTTTTTTCATTTTCCAGACTTTTTTTAAAAGTTTCAGACTCCTTTTCCTTTTCCATATCCTAATCCTATATCTACTCCATTTTTAAACTCTATAAATCTGTTGTGATAGAGAACATAAAAGATTTATACAGTAATGTTAGTAATGTATCGTCCGGTTCAACAAACTACACAGAATAATTCTGTAAAGTCTGTTTTTTTAAGTCAAAGAAATTATGATACTCTACAAACTGTTTTAGTTCAAGATTTTCAACGTAGAATATCTGCACCTCTCAATGATCAACAATTAACACGTTTAAATAAATCCTTAAATCATTATATTGAACAAGTCTATTCAGTTAATGGTGAAAGACAGCCAGTACAAGTCCTTAATAAAGAAGTATTAACCGCTTGTGCACAAGATTTTACTAAATATATCCAACGCAAAGATGCAACACGCAATGTATCAAGTGTTCAAACTGTTATGGACGAATCACTCTTCCAAGAAGTTGGACAACGCTATGAACGCCTAACTCAAGAACGCAATGAAGTTAAAGCTCTTCCTCCTGCTGTACCTGATTTCCGTATTTCACTCAGTGAGGATGGCCCTGCACCAGCTGAACTCTATGAAATGGCTAAAAAACAACGAGAAATGGAAGCATTACGTGCTGCACATAATAATTCTGAAATGATGAAAGCTAATATGGGTATGCAAAAATACATTTCATCAGATTCATCCTTTAAAGTTCTACAAGATTCACAAAATCGCAACACAGAACTTGCTCTTCTTGAAAGACAAAATAGACCACGTGATACTACAAATGATATGCCTCTTGTTGTAATGCCTGACAGACGTGAACTAATGTTAGCACCTGTTGGATCATTTGATACTATGACACAATCTCCTATGCCACGTGAACTTGGAAATGCAAACTCTAATCCTACTATTGTTCAACCTGAACTTGCCAGTCCTGTAAAGAATGATTTACCACAGAATTATGTAGTCCGTGAAGAACGCACTGTTTCCTATAAAGAAGTTGAAAATAATCTATTTATCTATTCAGCTGATCGTGATTGGCTTCGCAATAATAAGGAGAATCGTTACAACTTTACTGTCAATTTTGATCCCGCTGCAAATGGACAGAGTTTTGGACCAAATCCTGGAGTTCAGGAGAAATTCAAAAACATTGTACGCATTGAATTTGTTAAAGCCATTATGCCTTGTGAGGGATTAGATGTTGTTATTCTTAAATCAGATGCAAATACTACAAATACAAACTATCAAGATAATATTTTAAATCTTCCATATGTAACAGTGCGTGTTGCAGAATTAGAAAATAATAACTTTGGTACTGACAACTTTTTAGATAGATCCTTTGGAGTTCTACAATATGATGCGAATTGGATATCAGATACAGCTACTACTTCTAATACTAGAGGCTATGTAGCTATGATTCCTAAATTCCTAAAATGTGAGAAAGTTTATCATCCAACTCCTTTAAGTACTCTGCAGAAGTTAACAATTGATATCCATAGACCAAATGGTGAACTACTGTCTACTTTACCTGATACTATGAATATTGATACAATATATAGCAGTAGTGATATTACTGGTACTACAATATATGATAGTTTACCTGCTGTTAATACACAGCCACCTTATTTCTTTATTAAAACTACAGAGTATTTTAACAAATTCCAAGTAGCTATTGGCGATAGAATTCAAATCAATGGATTTACTTATAATGATGCCACATTAGCTTCTAATCCAGCATTACAACAATTAGTACAATGGATTAATAACAATCAAGGTCATACAGTTGTAGGTATTGGAAATAGTGCTACAACTATTGTTACTGATGGGGCAAACTCTGTAGGGTATGCAAATTATATTATAATACAAGCAGATTATCCACAGAGTAATCTAATTACAGGCTCAACTACTCCATATGACTATGGAGTTGATATTGGACTATTATTAACTAGTAATGTAGCAAATCAGTTAACACCAAGACGCCTAATAAATCTAAATAGACAATTAACTCTAGTATTCCGTGTAATTACTCGTGAAATGGATGCACTACCACAATTACGCCCTGATAACAATTATTAAAGGCTTTTTGAGAAAAAGCTGAGTAAAAAAACAGGGTTAAGTATTTTAAAAAAATCTTTTAGATAAAATGCAATAATATGTAAAAGATTTTTGGACACTTTTATTAAAAGTGTTAATTAGGAGCATAATGTTTCAACACATTATATTATTTTGTATAGTACTCCTTGTACTATTTTTTGGATTTACATATAGTAAAAAGGTTAAAGAAGGATTTTTTGATATTCCGGATTTATCCAATCATAATACCTATGTACAGCAATCTCAAGACAAATACAATACTCTCACAAATATGGTTAACCTAATTACTCCCGCTTTACCTGTTAACTCCAGTTCTCAACAACAGATTGATGCAGCTCTAACTATTGCACAAGCATCTCCTTCTGCAGGAACCTTAAATATTACTGCAAAAAATGATTTTAATATACCTGACTCTTCACCTAGTACATTCCAAACTGCCGCATCCTGTGAATCTAAACCACTCGATTGCTCTGCATTTGATGATCCAACTTTTGCCGCAAACTGCGGTATGAGCTTTGATCAAAAAGGTACTTCTGTTACTGGAAAACCCCACATTGGCGGAAAATTTATATCACCATCCGATCGCCAGAAACAACTCGATAAAATGCAAGAAGTTTCCTCCGCAGGCAACGATCCTATGACCGTTGGTCAACCTACACTCGGTACTTCTAAAAGAGGAACTTTTGCATTAAATAAAGATCATTGTACTATCATCAAGGAACAGATTGAATGCAATAAAAAACAGAGTTTCAATTCTCCCAATTGCACACAGTGTTATACCTCACAGAATTTTCATCGTGTAGGCCCTGAAACCGCTCGACTACCTTCTACTCTAAACCTATTTGGAAACGGAAATGCTACTATAATTGTTCAGAATAATAATAGCTGTCATAACTGGACCGCAGATGAACAATCTCAAGTTAATGCTGGTAAAGATCCTAAAGAACTCTGTAATTCAGTTGCTGGACAAGTATATCAAGGTTCTGCTGGTCTAATCCCAGGATGCAATAGTTGTTGGTGCTGTAATTCTGCATTCTTTTTAAGCGCAACAGCACTAAATCCTACTACACCTATTCAAGTAACTATTCCTGCAAATGCTGAAGGTACTAGTTTTAGCCTTATAGTTCAAAATGGCGCTAATTCTAATGGAAAACCACCATATGTTGCTGGATTTATTCAAGGTGAAACTCCTCGTGGTACTTTTAAACTAGATATTATGAGCTTAATTGAAACCGATCAAGTTAGCAAAGCTAAACCTAAAATTGGAGGCGCAAATGTCTTTGGAGGATTCCGCTGTTTTATTCTAATGCCTGGCACTGGACAAAGTTATATGAATTTTGCTTCTATGATACCATTTTCATTCTTAAGTTTATATGATGGAGATGCACGTACTTGTGATAATGGACCAGTTGTAACTCAAGCCGCGTCAGCTACTTTCCTTGAATCTGATCCTTGTTACGGAAAAAAGAACAAACCTGGTAATTATACCCTTGGATGTTTACAAGAACGTTGGATTGAACTTGGTGGCACACAACAAGGCTCTGGATATCCCTCCAATCAATCTAAAGCAGATGCTCTACAAAAAGATGCAAATGGTAATCCTTTAGATATTGATACAATTGTTAATAACCTATATCCTAAAATGACACAAGCTAACACTGGACAAAATCCTGATGGATCTTATATGCCTATTACTCAATGGAATACTGTCTCACTATGGGGTACTGGTATTCCTATCAACACTCCTTGTGATGGCGTTGAAAATCAAACTGGAACTCCAAGTAAAGAATGTCTGTCATATCTGTACAATAATCAAGGGGTTAACTCACATATTGGTACTACATATACATTAGCCGCATCATCAATGGCGAGTATGAAGGGCGCTTCTGCTCAGACTGTATATTGTCAACCTGGTGCACCACTTGATCCTAATACTCCTACTGGATTAGCATATGCACAAACTATAACAGGCGGTGTAGCAGCTGTTAAACAAGCATATGATTCAATTAACCGCTTAGCAAATGATAATACACAGACAAATACTGCACGATCAGATGCTGTTAATAAATGTTATGGAGTTTCAATGGATGCAATTCAAAAACCTAAAGGAACTGGTCCCACACAGGTATTTGCAGTTGGCCCTGGCTATAATTATACTAAAGATCAAGCTCAACAAATATGTGCAAAGTATGGAGCACAAGTTGCTACACAAGAACAGCTACAAAATGCACAAACCTATGGTGCTGATTGGTGTTTTACTGGTTGGGTATCTGATTCTTCAAATTCAATGTATCCTGTTACAACATCTACTGAAGCAGGCTGCGGAAATGGAACAACGGGTATAATACAATATAATACTGGAAATGGAATGGCTGGTGTAAATTGTTATGGTCCTAAACCTACGATTGATTCTTATCCTATGAATACTATTTTACCATTTAGTCAATCTCAATGGGATCAACCTAACACAAAGTTATCGGTTTCTCAAACTACATCACAGAGTTCTAATTCTACACCACAAGGAGTATATGTTGTATTAGCAGGTACTGTTACAGATGGCTATAATATTTGGTATACTGATAGTAATCTAAATCAATCTAATATGAGTTGGAATCAAATACCTGGAGCATTAACTAATATGTCTCTAGCACCATCTGGGACCATATTTGGAGTTAATAATGCAAATAGTGTTTTTTATTTACCTAAATATAATAGCTATACAAATGGCTGGAATGTAATACCTAATAGTCAATTAAGACAAATTTATACTGATGGTACAATTGTTTGTGGCACTAATACAAATAATAATGCATTTGCTGCAACAGTATCTGCTGCAATTACAGGACAATGGGTAATGCTGCCAAGTGTTATGTGGAAAATAGTAACATATGATAATAAGTATTATTGTTTAGGTTTAGATCAACATATATGGTATTTAACAACGCCAAATGGTAGCTGGGTTCAAACAATGAGTTCAGGACTTTTCAGAGATATGACTATAGATGAAAATGGAGTATTATTAATGCTTGGAATGGATAATTATTTATATTATTCAGATAACGGGCAATTTACAACCACACAACAATATACTAAAGTTAAAACAGAACCTAATAATTTCCAATGGAAATCAATGTCTATCAGTAAAGGTTCAATATATGCAATAGATAGTACTGGTCAACCCTGGTATAATTCAACATATAAATCAGGAAATTGGGTTAAAGTGCCTGGTGGTAATGAATTTTTTCCTTCACATAGAATGACTTCTGTATAATTAGGATGTTTCGTCGTTTAGCCGAGGCCTTTGAAAATGATAATAAGAACTCTCATAGCTCTTTTATGAAAGGGCAGAATACATATTTTAATGCTTTACCTAATATGATTCCTTCTGGTACTTCCGGTTTAAAAGGGTTTGATATTGCCATAAAAAGTGTAGCACCTGTTACTAATGCATATCAACAAACTCCTATAAAAACTCCTAATAATATTTTTATATCCAATAATAACTCTAATTTTAATGAATTAGCTAAAGCCTGTGAAACATCTACCATCGATCAACTTATTGCAACTAAAAATCCTAATGCGGCAGTTGGTTGTGGTTGGATGTATACCCCGCCTAAACAAGGTAGTCCTTACCCTCAAGTATCTAAAGGTGCAGTTGGTACAGAAGAAGGCCCTATAAATATTGATTCTACTAAAAATCCAACAGAATATAAAAAATGGTTCTTTGATTTACAACTGGCTAAACGCCAAATGTTACTTGATAAATGTAAAAGTCTTAAAACCTGCACTGATGTTGATCAAAGTGTTTATAGTGGAGATTGCGGATATTGTAATGATATAAATCAAGGAGTCCCTATTGATGCAAATGGACAACCCTTATATCCAGATTCTCCTATTGGAAATTGTAGTCCATCATCAATTGTAGCAAAAGGTGCAAATTGTCAACCACCTGCACCAGCAGTTGGACCAACTCCTGCAACCGATAACGTATGCGACCTAATTAATGGACGCTTATCAGCAATGTGTCTGTATAATAATGTATTAAGTGCAGGATGTTCTGAAAAGGGTGCATTAGCGGCTGCATTAGCGACTACACAGACTCCTAATGATTATATATCCAATTTACGCTCAGCAGACTCCGTAAAATTATACAATCGCAATGCAAATACTCCATTAAATCTGGATACATTTAGCCAAGGTGCTACTACTGTTGCAACTGTTTTACAAGAGGTGAGGCAACTTGCAGCAAATGCTAATACAAATCCTGCAACAACGCAACTTGGGGCAGCTGCACGCGATCTTTGTTTACAGAAGGGTACATTAGATAGTTTTGATTTCTGTGCAGATTTAGCGGATACAACAGCACCTCCATTTGATCTTGGATGTTTACAGAAACTTTTCCTAAAATTAGGAGGACAACCATTAGGTACTGCTTATCCAACACAACAAAATATTACAACATATAATACTATGCAAAATCTGGCTGCTGTTAAAGGATATCTCAATACTATTATGGGGAACTTAAAGAACTCTGATTACGAAACACAACGCCAAGCAATGATACAATTTTTAGGTATAACTCCTGAACGCCTTATTAATCGCGCACCATATCAACAAGGTGTTGAAGTGTTCTGGTTCTTAATTACTCCTGGAAATCCTAATAAATTACAAGGGTTCCTTAAACGAACTATTGAAACAGATATTGTTAAATTTGCACAAGGAAGTAGCGGGCCTGTACCACAACTAGGGATTGCCCAATATACTGCAAATTTACAGCTATTTGATATCCGTGCACCAAGCGATTTTGCTGTTAAGTTCCAAGGGTTTATTGATGATGGATTTTTTATTACTGCTAACCAACCTCTATCATATGATTATTATACTTATACTAGTGCTGCTAACTCTGTAGATGTTCCTGGGCATTTTGCATCAAATGCAATTCAAGCCACTAATTTTGCATCAAACTCCTGTACACAATTTTCTGGATCAACTCCTAATATCACTAAAATATTCTATAATGATGCTGGCGGTGGTGGACACGGATTCCAACTTTTAATCCCTACTTGCAGTGGTAACTCTTCTTTTTCACCACCTTATTATTCTTTAACTTGCGAACAGAGAGCACCTTTTATTTGTTTTGAAGTTAATAAAAATAACTCTAATTTTGAAGATACACGCAATCCTGGCGCATTTGGACAATTTATTTCTTCTGCTACCGCTCTTGAATATCATACACGCACCGATGAAACCAGCTCTGTACCTGGTAATAAAGGATTTATTCGTCTTGATAATTCTAAATCTAATATTGGTATTATGAATATAGCCTATCAATCGTGGGGTACAGTTTCTTACGCATTCCGTTTAAAATCTATGCCTGTCAAAGATGCTATTTTTAGTTTCTGGGTATATAATAAATTCTGTATATTTTATCTAAAACCACTATCTGGAAGTATTTCACAAATGTATGTTTATACTAATATGACTACTAATGGATCTACTTATGATGCTGCTGTTCCTTTTAAAATTAATCTCAATTCTTGGTATTATATGGAAGTTGCTCAGACTAGTAATGGATTTGATGTATATTGTGATACATTTGATAATATTATACAAAATAATAACTATACTACACAATATACATCAATTAAAAATAATGGTCCTATAACTACATCCATTAATAATGGATTATATGTGGCTGGACAATATAGTTGCTTTATGGGCATTGGTGCTGCTACATCTGCTGCTGGATTCTTTCAAGGTACTCCTGGAT
>JACCDW010447743.1_pt1 | contig 24463 bp, 19 predicted proteins | sample 7449781 | NCBI WGS metagenome assembly JACCDW01 (sample SAMN15323449, study PRJNA562643) | freshwater metagenome | isolation source: river surface water | place: USA:Blue River Watershed | collected 2017-08-18
AGTTTCTTTCTCCTCAAAATCCAAAGTTTCGATGGTTTTAATTGGGTAAACTCGGCTCGTAGAAAGGAAAATGAACTTGGCGTTGCATTTTACGGCATAGTTTAAGCAATTGACTGTTCCGAAAAGATTGGTGTTAATCAAATAATCGGGCGTTCCGCCATTGATTCCTGCCAAAACCGAAGGCTCGGCCGAAGCCTCAATCACAGTATCAACAATCGGGAGGGTATCAAAATCTTCTTTACTACGAATATCGCCATGCACGAATGTAATTCCTGCTTTTCCGAGTCGAGCGACGTTTAATTCTGAACCTTTACGACGAAGATTATCCAAACAATAAATTTCGTAAGATGGGTAATTTGCTTTGAGTGAAAGTGCTAAGGCTGAACCCACAAATCCTGCTCCGCCTGTGATGAGTATTTTCATAAACGATTGTTTTTCCCGAAAAGAGGATTCTATTTTTTACTTATACTAAAAACTAAATTTTGTTTAAAAACTATCAATGCCCATTAGTTGCCGCAGAACCATTACCCGCCCACGGAATACGTTTGAGGTTAATGTTTTCGGTTGGACGAATCACTAATGGCACTTTTTCTACTTTTACGGCACTACTATCAAGCCCAAACCATTTATCTTCTGAAGGAGTGAAGCCCTTAATAAAGAAATAGGCTTTCATGATTAAGTTTTCGAAGAATGAAAGCTGGTTATCATAAGATAAGAATTTTTCAAGTACGACAAATCTAAAATCTCCGATTACATTATGGCGGTTTAATGATTCATAACGGCTACGAATATCAACTTCGCCATTTTTTACCATATCTTCCAATACTTTTCTGAAATACAGATTTATCTTATTTGGCACTCTGAAACCTAAACGGAAGTTTACTTTATAAACATCATCGTCAGCTACGGTCATGACTTTATACTCCATTGTATAAGGGTCATCAACGGTATCAATATGCACAAACCAATAGACATCCGCCCTTTTAGGTCTTTTTTGGAAGATAGAGTAGATAATCTTATTTTCAATCTCCGAAGCACGCCCTGCATTACTCAAAAATACCAAGTGAGTGGCGTATTTGGGTACGGTAATATCGGCACTGAGTTCTTTCAATGAGTCGGTATATTTGCTTAGTTTCTCGTATTCGGTCAATCTTGCTTTAATTTTTGAAGCACTCAGCCAAATATACATAATACCTATCATCACCAAAGCAATGAGCATCGAAACCCAGCCACCGTGCATAAACTTTTGGAGGTTGGCAATTAAGAAGCAGCACTCGATGAAGAAGAAAATGCAGAAATAGATAACTACCCACGCAAATTTTGATTTTTTTGCGTAGAGATAATAGCTAAATAAAAATGTATTCATTAGCATCGTCAATACGATGGCAAGGCCATAGGCGGCCTCCATTGCTGTAGAGACCAGCACTTTATGCCCTTCTTGAATCGTCATTTCATCGGCAACTCTACTGAAATAAGTAATTACACCAATACAGCCAATGTAAAGCATAATATTTACGCTCGGAATATAGATTTGACCTTTTTGGTCAGAAGGGAAATTAATTTTAATTTTCGGCCAAAAGTTCAAACGAATTGCTTCTGAGATGAGCGTAAATACTCCAGTAAGCATTGCTTGGCTGGCAATGATAGTTGCCATTGCGGCAATGACAATTCCCACTGGTAAAAACCATTGGGGCATAATATCATAAAACGGATTTCGAGTGCCCAGTTTTTGACCATTAAGGCTCATTACATAAACGCCCTGACCAAAATAATTGAGGAGCAAACATACCTTTACGAGAATCCAACTAATACGGATATTTCCACGACCTACGTGACCCATATCAGAATAGAGAGCTTCGGCTCCAGTAGTACAAAGAAAGACTGAACCCAACAAGAAGAATCCACCTGGGTGATGTGCCAGTAATTGATATGCGTAGTAAGGGTTGAGGGCTTTAAAAACCGAAAAATCTTGAAAAACACTGATAGCACCAAAAGTACCAAGCATTAAAAACCAAATTGTCATGATGGGCCCGAATGCTTTTCCTACGGCGTTTGTCCCTAAAATTTGCACAAAGAATAAACCCGAAATGATGGCAATTACGATAGGAACAACTTTAATACTCGGATAGAGAATAATCAAACCTTCTACTGCTGATGAGACTGAAATGGGAGGTGTAATGATACTATCGGCAATCATCGTACTGCCGCCAATGATGGCTGGTATTGTAAGCCATCGTGCATGACGCCTTACGAGGGTATAGAGTGCAAAAATCCCTCCTTCACCTCGATTATCTGCCTTTAATATCAAAATTACATACTTAGCGGTGGTTTGCAGAGTTAGAGTCCAAAAGACACACGATAGTGCTCCAAATATAATTTCTTCACTAATAACTTCATTCCCAGCAATTGCTTTTAAAACATAAAGTGGCGAAGTACCGATGTCTCCAAAAACAATTCCCAGAGCAATTAATAGTCCAGCAGCAGATACTTTGTCGAGATGGTGGTGTCCATTGCCATGATGGCCACTACCTTGCTCATTTCCGAGTTGACTCACTTCAATCTTTGATTATTTGTAAAAAAAGTTTGCAAATATAGAGTTTCACAAGCAATTCATATAAAATTTAAATAAAAATGTTTTATTAAGTCAGTTTCCTTCCCAACTTTGTACGTTAATTTACCGTATATAAGGATGTATGCTTCAAAAATTACAATTTATAACAAAACCAAATAATTGATAGTCAATCATGTACGAAAACCTACTCTTGGAAATCTCAGATGGTGTTTCTACTATAACACTGAACCGCCCACAGGTATATAATGCTCTAAGTACAGGTCTTATCAAAGAAATTACGAAGGCTGTTGAGGCATCTGTAATAGATACTTCGGTTCGTGTTATTGTAATGACAGCCACGGGCGATAAATCGTTTTGTTCGGGGGCAGATTTAAAAGCTGGTATGGATGGCGGGCTTACTTCGTTAGGTGATTCATTACGTGATAACTACAATCCGATGATAAGTGCTATCAGAAATGCAGAGAAGCCAGTTATTTGTCGTATGAATGGCATTGCGGCTGGGGCTGGGATGTCGTTGGCTTTAGCCTGTGATATGATAATAGCCAACAAAGATGCTTACATGAGTGAACTCTTTGTTGGAATTGGACTAATGCCCGATGCAGGGTCAATGTTTTTTTTACCACGCATCATTGGTATGCAAAAGACATTTGAGTTATGCAGTACAGGCCGAAAGGTATTTATGGAAGAAGCATTGGCTTTAGGTTTGGTGACAAAAGTAGTTGCCTTCGAGCAATTAGATGAGGCTATCAAAGAGCTAACAGACTACTATAAAACGGCACCAACAAAATCAATAGGCTTGATGAAAAAAGTATTAAATCAAGCATATAGTAGTACAATAAGTGAAATTCTTGAGCAAGAAGCTCAAAATCAAGATATTTTGGGTAAAACCCTTGACTTTGCCGAAGGAGTAATGGCTTTTTTACAAAAACGAAAACCAAAATTCAAAGGAAAATAATTTAAAAGCAACTTATCATTTTAAACTTTCGTCCTACAACTATATCTAATTAAAGAATATTATAACCTGTCATGAATAGACAAGTACTTTTCATTATATTTCTATTTACTATTTTAGGTTTCGACACTTATGCTCAAGTGCCCAATGGCTTTGTTGACCAACTTCATTCTAATTACTGGCAAAATCCTACTGGTCTAACATTTGATGCTAATGGTAAAATGTATGTTTGGGAAAAAGATGGAAAGGTATATGTAGTTGAAAACAATATCAAAACGTTGTTTATTGATATTTCGGAAGAAGTAGCAACATATGGCGATTACGGTATTTTGGGTTTCGCATTAGACCCTAATTTTCTTAATAATGGTCATGTTTATTTGTATTACGTTGTAGATAGGTACTATTTATTAAACTATGGTACAGAAGGTTATGACCCTAATAATTCGCTCGAAGGAGCAACCATTGCTCGTGTAACACGATACACAACTCCCACACCTCAAACACCTACTACTGTTGATTATGGTTCAAGGTTAGTACTTGTGGGCGAAACAAAATCGACAGGTATTCCTATTACAGGTACAAATCATGCGGGTGGGGGAATGGCTTTTGGTAATGATGGCACCTTATTTATTGGTACGGGTGATGGCGGGCTTGGCATTGACTATGATGGAGATGCATTGGCTGACGGAATTATCTCAGAAGCAGAAAATGTTGAAGATAGGGTTTATCGTTGCCAAATGATAAATTCTCATAATGGGAAAGTTCTTAGAATTGACCCTAATACTGGTGATGGAGTAGGAGGGAACCCATATTATGACTCAAATGCTCCTCGCTCGGCTCAGTCTCGCGTTTGGGCATTAGGTTTTCGAAACCCATTTAGACTTTCGGTAAGACCTAACTCAGGGTCGCCAGGGGTAGTGTATATAGGAGAAGTTGGCTGGAACAATCGTGAAGAATTAAATATTATTAACCAAGGTGGTCAGAATTTTGGGTGGCCAATTTATGAAGGAAATGATAGACCTACGCTTTGGTTTAATCCAGTTTATACACCTGCAAGCTACAAAAAACCAACCGTAGAATGGATTCATGAGGGTTCTCAAGAAGATGTAGCTGCCCGAGTAATCATTAATGATATGGCTCATACGATTGGTTCTGAAGAGTTTCCTGGTAGCAACTTTACTGGCACATGCTCCATCGGAGGTGTTTGGTACACAGGTACGGCTTTTCCAGAAGAATACCGTAATACTTATATTTTTGCTGACTTTACTCCTGGTTGGATTAAAAGTTTTTCGTTTGATAATAACGAAAACCCAACATCATTTAGAGATTTGAATACAACCGCTCTTGGTGCAGTAACGTTGGCGTATAATCCATACGACCAATCAATATACTATATAAAATTAGGATTTAATGAAGGAGAACCTATGGAGGTTCGTAGAATTTATTACACTTTAGGTACTAATATAGCTCCAACAGCAAAATTTACATCAAGTACTAAAAACGGAACATCGCCTTTAAATGTTACTTTCGATGCGTCAGCTTCAACCGACCCCGAAAATACTGGTACGCTTACCTATACTTGGGATTTTGGTGATGGACAAACAGGTAGTGGAGTAAATCCTTCGCATACATTTGATAATGGCTCATCAAATCCACAGGCCTTCAAGGTTTTACTTACTGTTACGGATGAGGGTGGACTTACGGACACTACTTCTACGGTTATTTCACTCAATAATACTCCACCTATAATTAACTCGACCAGTGTCGATGCCATTAATTTCTTCAATAATAACGGCACTGATATTATTGCTCTTTCGGCACAAGTATCAGATAATGAAGAGCCAAGTAGTCAACTTACTTACCGTTGGACAGTTCGTCTGTATCATGACGACCACTCACACCCTGCTTTGGATGTAACAAAGCAAACAGCACAAATTAATCTGGATATAGTTCCCTGTGATGGACACTTATACTTTTATAGAGTTACGTTGAGGGTAACCGACTCATATGGTCTTTCTACAACTTCTGTAAAAGATATCTATCCAAACTGCAACCCGAGCGATATAACTCCGCCCGATGAGCCACTGATTAAAGCGTATAACATTACAAATAACTCATTTAATTTATCTTGGAATAGTGTCTCTGATAATACAGGCATTAATGCTTATGAGGTGTTTATTAACGGTGTCTCGAAAGCTAAACTTAATGCACAAACGCTTTCTTATCAATATACATCGCTATCAAGTATTGTAAACCAATCGTTTGAGTGTTATGTCAAAGCCATTGATTTGGGTAATAATGCCACACCAAGCTCAAAGATTAATTTCATTGCAAAAGTTAACGCTGGGAGTAATTCTCAGGTTTATGTTTCGGACCTGACTCCTCTTTCAAGTACAAATGGGTTTGGTCCTATTGAAATTGATAAGAGTAATGGTGAAGATGCTGCTGGTGATGGTAGGCCACTCACACTTAATGGTATAACGTATGCTAAAGGGCTTGGTACACATGCTAATGCGGAAGTAATCTATAATCTAACACCTAATCAGTATAACACATTTAGAGCAAAGATTGGTATTGATGATGAAGTTTTAGATGGTAACTGTGGAAGTGTTATTTTCAAAATATATAAAGATAATACTTTGGCTTTTACAAGCCCGATTTTAAGCCCGTCATCAGCTACCATAGATGTAAATCTTGATATAAGTAATACTACTCAACTGAAATTGATTACTGATACTTCGGGCGATAATCCCAATTGCGACCACGGAGATTGGGCTGATGCTAAATTGATTTCGGGAGATGCGATAGCACCTACTACCCCAAGCAATTTAACAGCTACAGCCCCAATTGCTAATAATTATCAATTATCGTGGAATCCATCAACCGATGATATCACAACTCATGTCATTTATGAAATAATCGTCAATGGAGTAAAAATTGATAGTACCGTAAATCTCATTTATTCGTTACCAGCTTTAGCTGCGGGAACGTATATAGTTTCCGTACAAGCAAAAGATGATGCCAATAATCGAGCAGTAAGTAAGTCGTTGGCTCTAACGGTTACACCTTGTGCATCAACTTTAAACTTGACTACTGCAGACAATTATGCCAATACCAATGCCACAATAAAAGCGGCAGATTCGATTAGTGCCAGCAATGCGTTATCAGGTGTATCAAAGGTTAATTACCAAGCTAACAATAAAATCGAACTTTTACCAGGATTTAGTGTTAGTGCAGGCAGTGTTTTCAAGGCAACAATTCAAGGGTGTGATAATTGATAGTTTTTTCATAATTTTGCGAGTAACATACACAATCATACACTTGCAATGAAAAAACTTTTATCGCTGTTGACAATTTCAAGCCTTTCGCTGTTAATTCTTAATTCTTGTGAAGAAGAAAATCTTATTTCGGGAGCAACTAATAACACGGGCAATTCAACTAATAACCTTACAACTGGTTCTAATACAGGTACGACAGCTACGAAATGCTACGTAAAAATGATAGTAGAAGTGGAAGATGGGGATACTTATACAAATAAACTAACGTATAATACCAAAAATCTATTGACTACATCAGACCAAGACGGAGCGTTATCGACGTACGAATATGATGCTAATAGTAGAATTACAAAACTTACTTTAGTTGATGGTGCTGGGGTTGAAACATATACCTATTCGTATGATTCAAAAGGTAATATGTCAAATATCAAGTATACAGCTAAAAATACGCCTATTTCATTATTTATAACTGAATATAAACTTACTACAAATGGCAGTGGTCAGGTTTCGCAAGTGACTGCTGTCACTGATGATGGAAATGTAGATTTTGTCTTAGAATATCAAGGAAATAATATCAAGAAGCTCATTGCCACTGCCGATGGAAAGAAAGAAACGTTAATTGAAAACTTGACATTTGATGCTAAATCGAATGCATTTGTAAATGCTGGATTAGCAAAAGCGAATATCCCGTTTATTATTGTGGGTGCTTTTTTCGGAACAAATATGACCAAATACCTAAACGCTAATAATATTCTGACAGATAAGTTATTAAGTATTTTCAGCCCAGACCCTGTAACAACTACTTATAAGTACGAATATAACAAAGATAATCTCCCAACAAAGATGACTTATGTACAAATTGACGGGAAAGATAAGCTCGAAGGGAGTTCTACTTTTACTTATGATTGTAAGTAATCGTCTCTTTATTAAAAAAAGCCATTCAACAGAACCTTGAATGGCTTTTTTATTTATCCTCTAACTAATCCTTTTTCTCGTAAATAATTATTGGTCATTACCTCCTTTTCTGGATTTAAAACCACTTGCTTTAGAACTTCGCATATAAATAATTCGTGGTCTCCAGCATCGGTTGAGTGTAGAACTTTACACTGTACATAACCAATTGCCTCAGTCAGAAACGGACATCCTCTGTTATCTAATTCAAACTTTAGGTTTTTAAATTTATTACTATCTTTTCCACTTCTACGACCCAATTTATTGATGAGGTTGGTCTGTTCGGTATGTAATAAATTGATGTTGAGCATCTTCGATTCCCTTACGAGTTCAATCGTATAATCAATTTTATAAAGAGCCACACATACAACTTTTCCACCCATTGCAGTTTGCATGACCCAAGTTGCAATGTTGGCGTTTAGGTTTCCATCATGTGAAGTTGTTATGGAGTGTACATCGTAATTTTTATATTTTAATAATGATTTTGGCATGGTATATAAACGAAAATTTCAATATACTAACGTTTTGTTGAATGGAATGTTTTGGAAAAACGGGGTACATACCAAAAGTAATAGATGTGTGTAGATAAAGTTTCGACCATTAAATTTGGATTTATCCAATAAAAAATTTAATATTACAACGAAATTGTATTCAACCTTAACCCTAACCTAACTTATTTATCATGGAAGCAGTAATCTCGCCGCTTACGAAAGTCGGCCGTTTTCTCTTGGCTATTCCGATGGCCATTTTCGGTATTTTTCATTTCTTAGGTGCTGAAGGAATGGCTAAAATGGTTCCAATTCCTGGAGGTGTTATTTGGGTCTATCTTACAGGAGTAGCCCTTATTGCAGCCGCTGTGGCAATTATTATGCAAAAGAAAGCTCGACTTGCGTCAGCTTTACTTGCTATTTTATTATTAGTGTTTGTTTTGGCTATTCATTTGCCAGGTGTAATGGCAGGTGGTGATAGCGGGCAGATGTCAATGATGAGTTTGTTGAAAGACCTTGCGATTGCAGGTGGTGCTTTGGTATATGCAAGTACTCAGCCTGCTGAATAATTTTTGATACCTACCCTAAACTGAAACAGTATGCACCCAGCCGAATTTCGACTGGGTGTTTTTTTGTTATTTTATCTTACGAATCAGTACATCACCGTGCATGGTCTTCATCATGATTTCGGGGCCACCACCGTTGATTTTTCCATAAGTCCATTCGTCTTTCTGAATTTTATAAAGACCTTTTTCTTTATCGGCTGTTTGTTTGATTTTTGCGGCTGTTTTATCTACATCAATATCAAAATCTGTCAAGACTTCTCCCATGTCAGACTTTAGCTTAACGTTGGCTTTTAGATTCGCTGGAAACGTAACATCTACATTCCCATTGAGAGTTGTGAAAGCCATTGGGGTATTAGGTGTGATGTCGGTAAAGTTAATGATAATGTTTTCGTTGATAGTGTTGGCCACTACCGAACCCGCTACATTTTTCATCTTGATTTCGCCATTGATATTTGATATTTCGTGATTTCCAGCTACACTTTCCACATAAATATCACCCTCATTGATAGTCTTAAGTTTGAGCGATGCCTTGCGAGGTACTTTTATGGTCAGGTTAACCTTCATATTTACTCGGTCGGTGCTAACATTGACTATATTATTTTGTTCACGTGCTACTATCTCAAAACCATCATTGGTTGAAATCTTCTTCATTCCGTCGGTGCGTTCACGCACTTGTTTTTTCTCTGAAACAGGAGCGACAGCATCAATTATAATATCTTTACCATCATAACCTATCACTTTTATTGAGCCCGTAATGAGGTTGGCATTGAGTTTTACCTCCTTTGTAGGGTCGGATAGTGGCACAACTAATTGCTCACGTTCTTGACTTTGGGCATAAAATGATACTGATAAGATTAGCATCAGGGTAGCGAATATTGTTTTCTGTGATTTCATATTTTTAAGATTTTTGAAATATTATTTTTGATTTTAGGTGTAGCAATCCTCTCAATTGCCTTACGATTTTTTGATATAAACATTTCCGTTGAAGGTTTCAAATTTTAGGTTTTTACCTCCAGAACCAATCCTGATAGTGCTTCCTTTGCTGAGTTTATGGGTTGTACCTTTGTCGGTTTCGCTGGTGGTCTTTATTACACGGGCTGGTAGTTTTTCTACGTTATCAAAATCGGTGTAGAAATCTCCTTGAAAAGTTTTGAATTCGCAATCGGCCGAAAAATCTGCTGGATAACTGATATTCAAATTTCCGTTTAGGGTGTAATAGTTAGCATTATCGGGTGGCGAAGAGGTATAATTGATGTTTACATCACCATTGATGGTGCGTACGTCGTTAGCTCCTTTAACGTTTTTAAGCGTTATTTTGCCATTAATGTTATTAGCCTTTAATAAACCATTTACATCAGTCACCGTTACACCTCCGTTGTTAATTGTCGAAACAGCTAAATTCATGCTTTTGGGTACTTTTATCGTGAAATTTAAGTTATACCGATACTGAATTTTGCGGTATTCGTCTTTATTCCATCTATCACGATTTCGGTTCGGTCGAGAATCGAACGGCTCGGCAATGTAAGCAATCAAGCTATCGGCTTTTTGCTCAAATTCGATTTTAAATTCTTGTTTTCCTTCTTCTACAATCTCACTCGTTTTGCCCGAAATAGTTTTCTCGACTTCAATCAAAACTTTGTTGCCTTCATAACCTTCGACCTTGATAAAGCCATCAACGTTATACACTGTCAGCACATTGCTGGGCGAAACCACAAATTCTTTCTTGATGACTTCGGTGAATTTTGGGTCTTGTGCGGGAGCGTTTGTGCATGACAATACCGCTCCCGACAAAATCGGAATAATCAGTTTTTTCATAATTTTGTGTTTGTTTGATTTGAGGAGTTAGGTTGTAGAAATTAGTAGGTGATTTATTCTAAAAACTACTACCTAAATCCTAATACCTATGAAAGTACTTGAATTGTTTTCTCAATTTTGCCTTTTACGGCTTTGTTAAGGTCTTCTTTTTGAAGTAATTGTTTAAATTGTTTAACAGAGCGTTTTTCCTGTAATTTTACCATGGCATCGGCCAATGCAACTTGTACGAGTGGCGATTCTTGTTTCATAAGCGACTGCACCAGTCCTTCTCGTACTCTCGGATTATTCCCCAGTTGAACCAGGGCTTCGAGTGTCACGAGGCGTACGTTTTCGTTCGGGTCAGAGTTGAGCGTTGTGAGCAAGGCATCAATTACTTTATCATCAACTTTGTTAAGTTCTTGTGTATAACTTACCGCCTTAAGGCGTTCGGTGGCAGTTGGGTTTTCGAGCATCGAAAGCATCATCATTTCTTTCATCTCTTGTACTTCTGATGATAGCTTTTTTACATCGTTTTGGTCGGCAACTGCTTGATTAGTAGGTGTTCCGATAAAATATCCTACTATACCGCTCATGGCAATCAAAACCATTGCATAAGCCCAATTATACGAAGGTTTGTAGGTGAAAATATCTTTTAATTTGGCAAGAAAGATATTCAGTCCACTTGTTTTTTTGTCTTCAACTTCGGCTTTGTAGGTGTCGAGCATTGCATGAAAACGGGTTTTCATTTCTTTGCTTGGCTCAGGCGTTGGGAGCTTGCCCATTTGTTCCCAAAGCTGCTTTTCTATATCATCAAATTCTTCGTTCATCATCATTTGGTAATTTAAATCATCTCGGTCAAATAAATACTTTTCAATTCTTTCATGGCTCGGTGTACTTTTACTTTGATGTTCCCTTCGGTGGTTTGTAAAATATCGGCAATTTCGTTGTACGATAATTCTTGAAAACGGCTTAAAACTAAAACTTCTCGATGCTCGGCATTAAGCTTTGCTAAGGCCCCATGAAGTTTTTCGTGCTCTTGCTTCTTTTCAAGTTGTTTATCGGCCGAAGGTTCAGCAAAGGCTTGTTCGCTCATGCTTGTCATATCCGACTGATAACTCATTCGGTGATTCTTTTTGATTGCGTCATTTAATACATTTCGAGCCAAATGATACATCCAAGTTCTAAACTCGCCGTTTTCTATAAACGTATGGCGATATTTGAGCATTCTATAAAAAACCGTTTGAACCAAATCTTCGCTGTGAGCCGACTGCCCCGTTGAGTGGTAAAAAAAAGCTAATAAAGCTCGATGATACCGCTCAAAGAGCAGACCCATCTTATCTAAATCGCCCGTTTTTACTTTGAGCATTAGGTTATTGTCGGATAGAGCGTTCAAGCGTCAGAATAGATATAAGTTTTGTTAGTTGTATGTGGAAACTTAGCAAAAAAAGAAAGGTTACAGAAAAAATAAAGAAAATTTATTTTATTCTCATTTTGATGAGCAATTTGTTAAGTAGAAATGATAGTTCTTACATTTGTATAGATAAAATCTAATTTTAATAGTAATGAATCTCCAACAGTTAGAATACATAGTAGCGGTCGATAAACACCGTCATTTTCAGCGAGCTGCCGATGAATGTTGCGTTACGCAAGCTACATTGAGTATGATGATAAAAAAACTCGAAGAAGAATTAGAAGTGATACTCTTTGATAGAAGCAAACAGCCCGTTGTGCCAACCGAAACAGGTAAAGGGATTATTACGCAAGCTAAAGTCATTTTGAAGGAGACTTCTTACCTAAAACAACTTGCTAATGATACCAAAGCCGAGGTAAAAGGGCAAATCAGAATAGGCATTATCCCGACGCTTGCTCCGTACCTTTTGCCGTTGTTTTTGTATAATTTACTGAAAAATAATCCGAATTTAAAAGTAAAAGTTAGCGAATTGAACACCGACCAGATTGTTGAACAACTCGAAAAAGACCATCTTGATGTAGGGATTTTGGCAACGCCCATTACGATTGAAGGTTTGAAAGAATATCCGCTTTTTTACGAAAAACTGGTGGTTTTTGTATCGGATAAAGAAACTACGCTCAAAAAGAAATTTATTTTACCCGAGGAAATTGATGTAAATCGACTTTGGTTGCTCGAAGAAGGGCATTGTTTGCGTTCGCAAATGATGAATTTGTGCGAACTACGTAAGAAAAATACCGATTTCGGAAATCTTGAATACGAAGCTGGAAGTATAGAGTCGTTGCTGAAAATCGTAGAAATGAATAATGGCATTACGGTTGTGCCAGAGTTGGCGGTGATTAATTTCAGCGAAAAACAAAAAAAGCAGATACGAGAATTTAAAGCTCCCGTACCTGTGCGTGAAATAAGTTTGGTTACGTATCGCCATTTCGTAAAAACTAAACTACTCGAAGTGCTGGCTGATGAGATAAAAGCTGGTGTCGAGACTTTTATTCCGCAGCAAAATGGCAAGCAGTTTGTGGTGGAGATATGAGTGTTAGAAAAACGCCGTGGGGTTGTCTGTGGTATGATTATTTTATATATTTGATAAAAAATCAATGAATATGGTAGCCGCAAAGAGCATCAAAGAAACTATTCTGGAGGAGTTGAAAACCAAACAAATTGTCTGTATTCCTGCATCGGAAGAAGATTATTTAGATTTGGCAAGTCAATTACCCTTTAAAATAGAATACCACGACAGCGAAATAATTACTATGGGATTAGCATCTTTTTGGCACGAAACTATTATTGGAAATATGATTTGGGTATTAAAAAATCTGTTTTTAGATAATGAGGAGCATTATGTTTTGGGTAGTAACTCAGGCGTTCAGATTCCAAAATTTGAAGGTGGTTATTATATGCCTGATGTATCAGTTGTGAAAGGTGAGCCAGTTTTTAAGGAAAATTCTACGGCGATTGTTACAAATCCTTATATTATTGTGGAAGTTTTGTCGAAAGCAACGGAAAATTTCGATGTAACCGAAAAACTTCACGAGTATAAATCTTTACCGAGTTTAAAGCAAATTATTTTCGTAAGTCAAAAAGAGTTGGGTGTGATGAGTTTTTTACGCTCCGAAAATCCTAATATCTGGCTGAATCAAGATTTTTATGATGAAACTGATATTATGCAAATTGACGGAAGAGATGTTGCAGTGAAGGATATTTACAAAAAAGTAAAATTTGAAAAATAACCTTGGAACGAACTTCCCAGTTCGTTCATAATGCGAATCGGGAGATTCGCCCCACAAAAAAAGCTGCAAATTTAAATTGCAGCTTTTTTTGTATTGATTCAATATGTAAAATATGACAGCGAATCGGGAGATTAGCTCCACAGAAAAATCAGAAATCTTCATCCATTGAAAACGCCATGTCTGTCTTCTGCGACATCACACCCGCTTTTTGGTATTCGCCCACACGTTTCTCGAAGAAATTGGTTTTTCCTTGCAACGAAATCATATCCATGAAGTCGAATGGATTAGTTGCATTATAAGTTTTATCCAAGCCAAGCGATTCGAGTAAGTGGTCGGCCACGAACTCAATGTATTGGCACATCAATTCGGCATTCATACCAATCAATGATACAGGCAATGCATCAGTTACGAATTCTTTCTCGATTTCAACCGCATCACGTACTAAGTTATATACCTTTTCGGCTGGATATTTATTTTGAATATACTGCGTGTAAAGCAAGCAAGCAAAGTCACGGTGCAAGCCTTCGTCACGCGAGATAAGCTCGTTTGAGAACGTAAGACCTGGCATCAAACCACGTTTTTTCAACCAGAAAATTGAGCAGAACGAACCTGAGAAGAAGATTCCCTCAACTACGGCAAATGCCAATAAACGGTCGATAAAGTTTCCGTTATCAATCCATTTCAAAGCCCAATCGGCTTTTTTCTTCACGCACGGAATATGGTCAATGGCATTGAGCATTTTATCACGCTCAACGCCATCTTTAATATATGTATCAATTAACAACGAGTAAGTTTCTGAGTGAATATTTTCCATCATAATCTGGAAACCATAGAAACATTTTGCCTCGGCAAACTGAATACGGGAAATGAAATTTACGGCTAAGTTTTCGTTCACGATACCATCCGATGCCGCAAAGAAAGCAAGTACGTGCGAAATAAAATGACGTTCGCCATCATTCAATTTTGCCCAATCTTGCAAATCTGGAGAGAGGTCAATCTCTTCGGCAGTCCAGAAAGAGGCTTCGTGTTTTTTATAAAATTCCCAAATATCGTTATGTTTGATAGGGAAAAGAACAAAACGAGTTTTGTCCTCAATAAGAAGTGGTTCAACTTGTAATAGTTCAGCGTCGGTCATTGGAATTATAGTTTTGGAGTTTATTGGTAGGCGGTAATCCGCCAAGTATTTACATTATCTTATATTTGGGATACTGCGTAACAGTAGAATTGTATCTCAAATATACTCACATAATTGTTTGTTCACAATGAATGTTTTCGATAATTTTAACTTTTTTTCTAAAGACTTGATAGTCAAGTGGCTTTGCCGCGAAACTTTTGTTATGCCAGTTTTAGTGTAGATTTTAATAAAAATACTAACTTTACTCGTCACAAATCAACCTAAAAGCCTAATCAAATGCTTAAAAAATCGCTTATCGGCGTTTCGCTGACCGTAGCCTTACTTTCAGGAATTTTGTACCTGCCATCGTTTGACCATATCCGTAATTTTATGGCATGGGGCAAACACTCTATTTTTGATTTTCGTACGCATCCAACCCGCCACATCGAAAACGGAGATGCTCCGCAAGTTTGGCCACACGATTCGCTCTACAATAAAATCGAACTTCCAGATTTGTTATTGGCAAAGATTGATTCCACGAATACGCACGCCTTCTTAGTGATTCAAGATGGTAAAATTCTCTATGAAAAATACTTCGATGGCTACACCAAAGATAGTATCAGTGGTTCGTTTTCGGCAGCGAAAAGTATCATCTCAATGCTCGTAGGCATTGGCGTAAGTGAAGGCAAAATAAAGTCGCTTGATGAACCTGTGGGAAATTATGTTCCGCATTTTAAGGAAGGGGATTTAGCAAAAATCAAAATCAAAGATTTGCTAACGATGAGTTCGGGAACAAACTACAAAGAGGGCGACCAAAGCTATATGGGTCTTGCTGCCAAAATGTATTACGCTGACGACCAAGAGTATGTAGTAAATCTGATGGAAGCCAAAGAGCCAGCAGGGGTAAATTGGGAGTACCGCAGTGGCGATACACAAGTGTTGGGGCTTGTGGTTGAAAAAGCCTTCGGAAAAAATATTTCAGAACTTACCTCTGAGTATTTTATGAAACCGATGGGTGCCGAAAACGATGCCAAATGGCTTTTGGATGGCGAAAGTAAGCACGAAAAAGCCTTCTGCTGTTTCAATGGAGTGGCTCGTGACTACGCTCGTTTCGGAGAATTGATGCGTACAAACGGCAAGTGGAAAGAAAAACAACTTGTGCCTGAAGCGTATATGAAAGCTGCAACCTCGCCCGCCAGTTATCTGAAAGACCCAACCGAAGGCGGTAAACCAGTTGATTATTACGGGTATCAGTTTTGGGTATTTAATCACCGAGGTTTTTCGATTCCGACCATGAATGGCCTTTTTGGACAATACGTATATACTATTCGAGAGAAAAATGCTATCATTGTACGTTTGGGTGAAACAAAAGTAGTGAAGCACGTGCATCATTTCCAGCCCGAAAATTTTACTTATATCGATGCTGCTTTATCAATACTGAAATAATTTTCGAGGAAAACGTCAATTAGATGTTTCTTAATTGGGTATTATTCGTCTAAAACACAGAATGTAATTTGTAAATCGTAAATTCAATAAATCATGCAGTCTTCTGGTTTAAAATTCAGACTTCTTATCGGTATCGTCATGGCGATTGTGGCCTTGATAAGCTATTACAGCAAAAACCAAGTAAACCCCATAACGGGCGAAAAACAGCATATCGACCTCACACCCGAGCAAGAAGTAGCCATGGGTTTGCAGTCGGCTCCGCAAATGGCTCAAGAATACGGCGGTTTATACAACGATAACGAAGTGCAGCAGCAAGCAAAAGCGGTTGGCTATAAAATTGTGAAACAAGTGGCCGACGAAGCAAAAGCGAAGGGAGTGAATATCCCGTATCAGTTTGATTTTCATGTCTTGGCCGACGACCAAACTGTTAATGCTTTTGCATTGCCAGGTGGACAGATTTTTATAACTGTTGGGCTTTTGAAGAGATTAAAGTCAGAAGACCAACTGGCAGGCGTATTGGGGCATGAGGTTGGGCACGTAATTCATCGCCATTCGGCACAACAAATGGCAAAATCAGATTTTTATAATGGGTTGGTAGGTGCTGTGGCAACGGCAACTTCGGACGGAACTGGCATGGGCGGTGGACAAATTGCTCAGTACGTAGCTCAAATTCAGCAAATGAAGTTTGGCCGCAACGATGAGCTACAATCGGATGAATTTGGCGTAAAGTACATGATACAGGCTGGCTATGACCCCAATGCGATGATTCAGGTAATGGAAATCTTAGAAGAAGCTACTGGCGGACAACGACAAGATGAATTTATGAGTACGCACCCAAGTCCTGAAAATCGTATAGTTAAAATCAAAGAACACATTGCCAAATATGGTAAGTAAATCTTAGTAAGATTTTCAAATCTTGTACTACCGCAAGGATACATAGTAGGAATGCTTTGTGTCCTTGCGGTAACTTTTTGGAACATATTTGAAATCCAATGAACATTTATTCACGTATGTTGTTTAAATGACTGTAAGAAAAGCCTAAACAAAAACCATTGTCAACATCTACTGCCATATTGATTTTTACGCAAGAAGCATCGAAAGAGGCTGCTCGTAAAATGCTGACTCCCTCAAAGAATCAAGGAGTTAATCGTTTGGTATTTGATAAGTTGAATCATTTTGTGGAGCGAACTGCTACGGCAGCCGCTTCAAAGGGTTATAATTTACATATTTTTCATTCAAAACAATTAATCAAGCCAAACAACAATAGCTTTGGAAAGCAACTTTCGACGGCTATTCAAGGGGTTTTTGAGCGAGGTTTTGAAAAAGTGATATGTATCGGTAATGATTGCCCTGCACTTGATGAAAGTCAAATTTTATTGGCTGCCAAAAAACTACAAACGGTTGACACCGTTATTGGGCCTGATAATCGTGGAGGAGTTTATTTACTCGGTATTTCGAGTAAAGATTTTAAATCAGAAGTTTTCGAGAATCTTACTTGGCAAAGCGAAAAAATGCTTGAAAGTTTTATGGAGCAATACACCAACAAAGCTGTATTCCTGCTCGAAACTTTATCAGATATTCATAACTTTCAAGAACTACAAACCTACACAGCATCAAGGTATTTTATTACCTTTTTAATCCGAATCATTGAGCAAATTATTACAGCCATTCAGAGTTTTTATTGCTTCTTTGTAGAAATTTGCTCAATTCGCTCCTTATCGCTGCGAGCCCCACCAGTCGTTTAAACCAGTCATTTATTGTTTAAATTAGCCATAAACGGACTCTGAAAGTTCGCTGTATAACGCTGTATTTTTATTTCAAAAAGCATACAATTATGAAAACATATTATAACCCCGATGACCTTGCCAAATTTGGTAAAATCGGAGAGTTCGGTGGGCAAGATTTAGCCAAAAAATTCTTTGACTATTATGGCGAAACTTTCAAAGATGGAGCATTGACCGAGCGTGAAAAATCATTGATTGCTCTGGCAGTAGCTCATACCATGCAATGCCCGTATTGTATTGATGCCTACACGGCCGATACACTGGCAAAAGGCTGCACCGAAGATGAAATGATGGAAGCCGTACACGTTTCGGCGGCAATGGCAGCGGGGGTAAAACTCGTACACAGCGTACAGATGATTAATAAAGCCAAAGAATTAATGATGTAAAAAATAATTTTGAGTGATTGCATGAATGATAGAATAAAAAATATTTAATCACTCATTCACTTACTCATTCACTCACTCACTCACTCATTCAACATTACAATAAATGTCAAATCCAGTTAAGAGTTTAAAAGCTCAGAAAAGCCAATTAGGAGAATCAGCTTTCCAGCTAAAAGTGCTTAATGATAAAGAACTTTTAGGTAATAACGTGCCTTTGTTTCGAGATAAATTAGAAGATATAAACTTGTTTCCGCTGAAACCTACTAAACTCGAAATCTTTCAGATAAATGTGGGTAAAATGTGTAATCAAGTATGCAAGCATTGCCACGTAGATGCTGGCCCTGACCGCAAGGAAATCATGACCCGTGAAACCATGCAGCAGTGCGTTGATATCATTGCAAAATACAAGTTCACAACCCTTGATTTGACGGGCGGAGCTCCCGAAATGAACAATAATTTCAGATGGTTCATTGAGGAAATTCGTAAAGTTGATGCCGACATCAAGATAATTGTACGTTGTAATCTGACCATTATTTTGGCTAACCCCAAATACCACGATTTGCCAGATTTCTTCAAGAAAAATAATATTGAAGTTGTTTCTTCATTGCCTGCTACGAGTGCTTCTCGTACCGATTCTCAGCGTGGCGATGGTGTTTTTGAAGATTCAATCAAGGCACTTCAAATGCTCAATGCCGTTGGCTACGGAATGGAAGGAACAGGGCTAAACCTCAATTTAGTTTATAATCCTGCTGGTGCATTTTTACCTGCTGGTCAGGCTGGTTTAGAAAAAGAATTTAAACGAGTTTTAAAAACAAAATTCAATATTGAATTCAATTCTCTTTTTGCCATTACAAATATTCCAATTAGCCGTTATCTTGATTATTTGTTGGTAAGCGGAAACTACGCTGCCTATATGGAAAAACTCGTAGCTGCCTATAATCCAGTGGCTGCAACGAATGTAATGTGCCGAAATACACTCTCAATTGGCTGGGATGGCTACCTCTATGACTGTGATTTTAATCAAATGCTTGAATTAAAAGTAGCAGCAAAAGCCAAGCACATCAGCGAGTTTGATTACGACGAACTCAGCAATCGCTCAATTATTGTCAATCAGCATTGTTATGGCTGTACGGCAGGAGCGGGTAGTTCGTGTGGAGGCGAAGTGGCCTAATACGTAAACCTAAAGTTTAATAATTCTCAATAAAACCTTCAAATGATAGGCATTTATGAAGGCTGAGAATCGTTTTGCTCAAACTTTAATAATCTACTTTTATAAGATTTTATGAAAAAAATATTTACGAAAGGGTGTGGCTTTCTATGGCTCATCGGACTGATGTTTTCGGTCTCGACTTTCGCACAGCAAACCCGAAAAATTACTGGGCAAATCCTTGATGCTGAAACCAATCAGGGTATCATCGGTGCCAGTATCAGTGCCAACGACGGCAAGAAAACTATCGGAACTGTTTCGGATGAAAAAGGAAATTTTTCATTGACACTTTCCGAAAAAACGCAGCAAATTACTATTTCTTCGGTAGGTTATAAAAGCCAAACAATCGCATTGAATGGGCAAACCCAACTTATAATTACCCTACAAGGCGGCGAAGTTTTGAACGAAGTTGTGGTTACGGCCTTGGGCTTGGAGCGTCAGTCGAAAAACTTAGGCTATGCCGTGCAGCAGATTGATGCCAAAGAAGTGAGCCGAGTAAAATCGACTAATTTCTTAGATAATTTGGCTGGCCGAGTGGCGGGTGTGACCATTACGGGTGGCTCTACGGGTGTAGGTTCAACCACACGTATAAGCATAAGGGGCGAGTCGTCTTTTACAAATGCCAACCCACTTTTTGTAGTTGATGGAATTCCGATTAATAATAATACGGTTGTAAATAACGTAAACGATGACGCCAATGGCTTCATGGAAGTGGATTTTGGTAATGGTGCGATGGAAGTAAATCCCGATGATATTGAATCGGTTACGGTACTAAAAGGTCCATCGGCAGCGGCACTTTATGGCACTCGTGCCTCAAATGGTGTGCTGATTATTAAAACAAAATCGGGAGCAAAATCTAAAGGCTTGGGGGTATCATTTAATACGTCAAATTACCTCGAAACACCTTTTCAATTACCCGTTTTTCAGAATTCTTACGGTTTAGGAAATAGTGGGCAATATGCTTACAAAGATGGCCTCGGTGGTGGTATCAACGATAATATTACTTATAGTTTTGGCCCAAAACTCAACGCTGGACTTATGATTCCGCAGTATGATAGCCCCGTAACTTTGCCAAACGGACAAACCGTTCGAGCGGGTGATGTGGCCATTCACGGTGGGTTGCCCATTACGCCAACGCCTTTTGTGGCTTACCCCAATAATCTCAAAGATTTCTACGGAACTGGCCGCACATCAATCAATAACTTAGCCATTTCGGCGGGTAATGAAAAAGGCAATTTCCGCCTTTCAATGACCGATTTGAATTCACAATCGTACATTCCAGGGGTAGATTTAAAACGTCGTACGGTTTCTACGGCTCTCAATTTTACGCCGATTTCTAAACTAAAAATCACTTCAAATATTAGTTATATCAATTCGGGAAGTAGTAATCGCCCTGCCACCAAATATGGTTCAGAAAATATCAATTATGCTTTGGTGGGTTGGTTTGGTCGTTCCAATAATATCGAGCCATTAAAAGATTACTGGCAACCAGGTTTAGAAAATGTTCAACAGTTTTCTTACAACTACACATTTTTCGATAATCCGTATTTTACGCTTTACGAAAACCGTAATGCCTTCAATCGTGACCGTGTTTTTGGGAATCTCTCGGCTCGCTACGAGTTTACGCCCGAATTATCGCTTTCGGTTCGCACGGGTATGGACTACCAAAACGAAGACCGCACTTTCCGCCGAGCGTACAGTTCAAATCGTTTCAAAACGGGGGCTTATGCCGAACAAAACGTTTTTTATCGTGAAATCAACTCCGACTTTTTGTTGAATTATACCAAAAACTTGGGTAATTTGAGCGTAGATGTGTCGGCAGGTGGCAATAGAATGGACCAAAGAGTAGCCAACGAACAAGTACAGACATTATCATTGGCACAACCTGGGGTTTACTCCTTATCAAATGCTGCTTCACCTTTAGAGTATTTTCAAGCGGCTGGCACGAAACGCATCAATAGTTTGTACGGCATTGCTAAATTTGGTTTCAAAGATTTCTTGTTTGTAGATATTACGGGCCGAAATGACTGGTCGAGTGCTTTGGCTACTGCCACTTCTTCAGCCAATACTTCGTTCTTTTACCCGTCGGTTTCGGCAGGTTTAGTGGTTTCAAATTTGGTTAAATTACCAACGGCTATTTCATTCTTGAAACTCCGTGCCAGTTATGCCCAAGTCGGAAATGACACCAATCCTTTCCAAACTATCGGAACATTTGTGGCACGTACACCCGTAGGTGGTTTACCTACTTTCAGCGACCAAAATCAAATTTCAAACGCTAATTTGAAGCCCGAAAGCATCAGTTCAACCGAATTTGGTGCCGATATCCGATTCTTGAATGATAAAATCAAGCTCGACGTAACGTATTTCAATGCTTTAAACAAAAATCAGATTATTTCATTACCGATTGCTGTTTCGTCGGGTTATGGTCAGCAAAGTATCAACGGCGGAGCAGTTAGAAGCAAGGGTGTTGAAGTAGTGCTTGATTTAACACCAATTCGTACGAACGTTTTTTCGTGGAGAAGCACTTTCAATTTCTCGACGTATCAGAATATCGTAGAAAAATTACCGATTCCAGGGCAAACCATTACGTTGGCTTACAATAGAATTTATGATAACGTCAATCAAACGGTTTGGTATCAAGTAAAAGAAGGTGGCCGCATGGGCGATATGTACGGAACTGGCTATTTGAAAAACGATAAAGGTGAATTTATCATCGGTAAAGATGGCCGTTATATTGTAGATAACACCCTCAGAAAATTAGGAAATTACACGCCTGATTTTATGGTAGGCTTCAATAATACGTTGAGCTTCAAGAACTTCCAAATGAGTTTCTTATTCGATTGGCGTCAAGGCGGAAAAGTTGTTTCTCGCACTCTGGCTTTGGCTGCCGTGGGCGGTCAGCTCATCGAAACCGAAGACCGTCCAACGGCAGGAATCATTGCCAAAGGTGTAGTGAATATGGGAACGGCCGAAACGCCTAATTATCAGCCAAATACAACGGCTGTAAGTGCCGAAACCTATTATAGAATGTATTACGACCGCAACCACGAAGAAAACAATACCTATGATGCTTCGTATCTAAAACTTCGTGAAGTGCTGATTGGCTACGAACTGCCAAAAGGTTGGTTTAAAAATCGTATCGAGAGTATCAATGTTTCGTTGATTGGGCGTAATCTTTATGCTTTCAGCAAAATACCACACTTTGACCCTGAGCAGTTTGGTTTTCAAGGACAAAAATTAATGTCGGGCGTAGAAGACATGAGCTACCCAACTACTCGTAGTTTCGGTGTGAAATTGGGCATAACATTCTAAGGTTTTCAAATGATTAAAGACATGAAAAAAATCAATCAATATATCGTTGCTATCTTGTGCGTAAGCAGCTTGAGCTGTACACAAGATTTCGAGAAATTAAATATTAATCCAACCGCCCCAGTCGATGTGCAACCTGAGCTTTTGCTCCGCAAAGAGTTGTTCGATTTTGCTGACCAAATGTCATATGAAGGCTTTGTGGCGGGCAATTTATTGGGGCAACAATTCACGGCCATCGACTTTAATTTATTCGACCGTCACAGCTTAACCGAGCCTCAGTACGGCGGAAATCCGTGGCCGTTTTTGTACGAAAACCTACGTGATAATGAGATTTTACTCGCAAAATCACGAGCAAATGCTGCTTTTGCTGTGTATGAAGGCCCTGCTTTGGTTTACAAGGCGTATTTGACAGGAGTGTTGACCGACCTTTATGGCGATGTACCTTACTCAGAAGCCTTGAAAGGAAAAGAAGGAAATGTAACGCCAAAATACGATGCTCAAAGAGATATTTATTTGGGAAAAGAGGGCATTATTGACAACCTAAATTTGGCAATTACAGCTATTACGAATTATAAAGGAGCAACAAAACTGCAAGGAGATATTATCTTCAATGGTGATTTGACCAAATGGAGAAGATTTGCTAATTCGTTGAAATTCAAATATTTAATGCGTGCGTCGGCCAAAGAAAATGTGGCTGACCAATTGAAACAAATTTTTGCAGGCGGAGATTATATCAAAGATGCTACTCAAAATGCGGTGTATGCCTTTACGGCTTCGCAACCCAATAATTTTAGAATGGCAACGGCTCGTATTGGTGACTTCAATTTATTCATCATGTCGGAAACAATGGACGAAATCTTAACCAAGCTCGACGACCCACGCAAGCAAGTATTATTCCGCCCAACTGCCAATAATGCCAATGTGTATAAAGGCCTGTTGAATGGCCCTGATGCCTCAAAACTTTCTATTTCGGTAGGAAATTATTCGTTTTCGGGAAGAATTTTTAGAGAAGATGCAGGTCGTTTGAAGGCCAATTTTTTGACAAGTTTTGAAATGAATTTCTTGCTGGCCGAAGCTGCCGAAAAAGGTTTTATCAGTGCTGATGCCAAGACTTTCTACGAAACGGGCGTAAAACAAGCCTTTGATTATTGGTATTCGGTTTTGCCAGAAAATTACCTAAAAACTGGTCCAGCGGCTTATAAAGTAGCCAATGCTAATCCGATTGAGCAGATAATTACGCAAAAATGGATAGCCAATGTTATCAATGGATACGAAGGCTGGAACGAATACCGTCGTACGGGTTTCCCGAAACTTAAATCTATTTCGGCAAGTTTGAATCAAAATTTGATTCCTGTTCGTATGCCTTACCCAACCACCGAAGATGCACTAAACAATGCAAACTTCAAGGTAGCAGCCGAGAA
>JACCDW010449262.1_pt1 | contig 24458 bp, 16 predicted proteins | sample 7449781 | NCBI WGS metagenome assembly JACCDW01 (sample SAMN15323449, study PRJNA562643) | freshwater metagenome | isolation source: river surface water | place: USA:Blue River Watershed | collected 2017-08-18
TATGGTATTTCTAATGTTGATATTCCTAAAAATATGGCTAAATCAAGTGGATTGGAGTATAAATCATTTGTTAAATCAGGATAATAAGCTAAAAAGTTTACAATATTTGGATTTTTAGCAATTAAATTTTGTAAATCAACTGAACTATTAATTAAATTATTTAAAGTTCGATTATTATATAAATGTTTATAATACATATTTTGATTATAATTTTGATAAACAATTGTACTTAAATTATTTATTTGATTTGCGCCAACAATACTATCTTTTACAACACCAATATTACTTAAATCAGCAACAGGAATTGGTAATTCTAAATATGGTTTTAATGTTAAATTGGATTCTACAAAAGTATATAAATCAAGAGTACATGGAAGTGTAGAAGCTTTAATATAATTTAATAATGGTTCTAATTTATTAATATTTTTATAATAATGATATACTAAATTTGGATTTCTGTATAAAAATGATAAAAAGTTAGGATTACGATAAATAACATCAAACATAATATTTGAACTCCATGCTAATGTATCAAATTTATTTAAAGCAAGATAAATAAGATCTATTAAATATTCATTTTGTAAAGCATAATAATAAATATTTGAATTATATACTTGATTTACAATTACACTTAACCCAGGATAATTTATTAATAAAGTATTTAATTTTGTAGATATATAATTTAATGTTGGAGTATCAATATTTGTTATATTTGTTATATTTGAATTAAATAATATTGGAGTATTGTTAATATTATAAGTTAAGCTATTTGTAGTTTTAAAATTATTAAAAAAAGTATGTAAATCTGTTAATGGATTATCAATAGTTAATGTTGTAGCTAATGAAGTATATGAATATAATAAAAGTGATTTAAAATATGATTTGTTTTCAGGAGCTTTAAAAAAAGTAATAATAGAATTGTTATTTATTCCATTTATAGTAATTGGTAAATTGTTATTAAGAAAATTAATAAGATTTGGATTTTTTTCAAGTATATTTATAAAATTAGGGAAAGTATAATCTTCATAATTTAATTGTAAAGCGTAATAAATAAAGTCAATGAATGTTTGATTTAAATTATAAAGATTATAACGATTTATATTTAAATAATCTTGATTATATAATGTTTGAAATTGTGGAAAATTTTCTAATAATGATTTACTATATTCTTTTAAATAAATATTTAAAACACTATTTTCATATAAAGTATTTAAATTTGTACTAATAATATCATTTTTTTGAATATTAATAAAATCACGATATAAGTCATCATTATTATATATTGCTATTGCTAATGTTTCTTTTTGTGCTAAAAATAATAATATATTTGGATTTTTATATAATATATTTATAAAATCAATATAAGTTGAATCTGATAAATATTTTAATAATAAATTTTGAAGAATTTCAGATGAATATAAAGCTTTATAATAAATGTTATCATTATAATCAGCGTTACATAATTCATTTATTTTTGGATATGTTAATAATAATTGTATATTATTTGACAAATAAATAGGTGCTAAATTAAGATTTTTATTTGGATTATATGAAGCACTACTATATATAGAAACATATGGATTAATATCTTTATTTAATTCAATTAATAATAATGGATGTGATTCAGCAATGGCAAAATTTTTAATTAAAGTATATAAATTTGTATATGGATCATTAATGCCTGGTAATTTTAATATTGAATTTAAAATTGATTTTGATGATGGTAATATTAAAAAATTTCGTGCGTTTTTATATGATTTAAAAAAATTAATAATATTTGGATTTGTATTACATATATCTAAAATATTTATATAAGGATAATAGTTTGATGATGGATTAATATTATTATAATAATTATATTCATTTAAACAATAATAAATAAAATTAAGAGTATTTGAATTATTTAAATTTTCATAATAAAGATTATTATACGAATCATAAGATGTATGAATATAATCTTGATAAACAAGTGTTGTTATATTTTTATAATTAAAAATTAAACTTTTAAACGTATCTAAACGTGGATATAAAGCATTATTATTTATTAAATTAAAAATATCAATATATGGTAAATTAATAATTGTTAAATCTAAAAATAAATTTATTTTATTATTATTTTCAGGTTGATTAAAATAATTTACAAAATTTTGATTTTGAAATAAAAAATTAATTATTAATGGATTTTCTTCAATAATTGGTATAACTTGAGGATAATTATTTATAAATTTAACAATATTTGTATCATTTTGATTATATAAATTATAATAAAATAAGTTATAATTGTAATTTTGTTTTGCTAATGTATCTAAAGAAATATAATTATTTAATAATTGTAAAATTAAGGGGTTTGTACCAATACCACTGTTAGGACCAGCAATGGGTAATGAGCTATTTAAATATTGATAAATTGTATTTGGTGTATCAGGATATTTAAAAATACTATAATCAATAGTAAGTGATGTTAAATCAGTAGTAGGTAATAAAGCGGAACTATTATTAAATTGAATAAAACCAGCAAAATCAAGTGGATTTTGTTTATAATAAAAGAGTAATTGATAATTGTTTGCTAAAAATGATAAAAAATTTGGATTATTACAAAATATAGTAATAATATTATATGTAACGCTTTGATTAAGGAAATAGTTAATAAAATTAATAAATTGGTCATTATTTGTAAATAAATTTAAATAAATGTTTTCATTATTACTATAATTTGAAGGAATATATAATGGATTATTTGAACCACGATAATTATTATAATTTTGATATATTAAAGATTTAAGATTATCAATATTTTCAATGGATGTTGATTCAAAAAATGAAACATATGATTTTTCTAAATAAGATACATAATCCATAGAATTTGTAGTATCATATTCAAATAATATATCATTTAAATCATAATATGGTAATGTAATATTTGGAATATTTAAAAAATTTAATAAATTCGTTTCATTTATATATAAATATTCTGTAAGTAAACGTGGATTTTTACATAAAAAGTTAATAATGTTTGGATTTAATCCAATTGTATTTAAGAAAAGAGTATAAGTAGAATTAGATAAAAAGTTTGTTGTAAAAGTGTTTGTAGATTTTTCATAATGTATATTATTAAGTAAATCTAAAATTTCACGATTATAAAAAAGATTATTATAATACATGTTAAATACATAATTTTGATTTAATAAATAATAAAAAGTAATATTTGTATTGTATAAAGTGATTAATGAACTATTTCCATTACCAACAAGATTTGTAACACCATTTGTAGGAGCTGGATTTGGATTTGAATTAAGTAAATATGATAAATTTTTAATCGATAAAAAAGGGGCAGCAAAGTTATTATATAAATCAGTATTCGGATTTTTTATATTATATATTTCAGAACCTTTAAATACAAGAAAATCATATAATGTTTTAGCATTTACACTTAAATAAAGTGTTAAATTTGGATTATCATAAAAGAGTGCTAAAAGATTTGGATTAAAATTAATAATATCACTAATAATATTAGGGAAGTTTTCATAAACAGGATTTACAAGATTTAGATTATATTGTGTAATAGCAAATGTAAGTAAATCAATAATATTTTTATCTTGAATAATGTTATAATAAAGGTTATAGTTATAATTTTGGTTAATAATAATATTTAATGATGGATAATTATTTAATAATAATCGTCTATTAAATTCTGTTTGATCTAATTCTGTAATAATTGGATAAACAAGAGTATTATCTAAATATACACTTAATGGTGTTGGTGTTAATAAATCATATAAATTATTATTGATATTATTAATTCCACTAATAGTTAAAAAATAGGTTGCATCATTATTATTAAAAGAAAAATCATATGTAAGATTTGTGTAATATCCAAGTAAATTTAATATATTTGGGTTAACTTGGTTATCATTACCTAAAATAATTGAATTTAATAAAGCTGGAAATGTTAATAATAATTTTACTAAATTGGCATTATTAAAAAGATTATTATAATAAATTTCATACATATAATTTTGATTTACTAAATAGTTTACAAGTGGATAACTTGATAATAATTTTGTAATATCTGTTGTTGTGCCATAAATACTTGAATGAATTTGAATAATACCATTTTGAGGGCAATTTTGAGATAATGATGAAGATAAATAAACGGTTAATGTAAAAAAATAAGATGATACAAAACAATATAAATCCGTTTTAGGATTTGAAACAGAATCTGTAAAATTAAATGTAGAATTTGTAAATTCAGAAGTTAAAAAAGTAGTATAAATACCAAGATTTGATGGATTTGAAAAATAAGTCATTAAATTAGGATTTTGAGCAAAAAATAATAATATATTTGGATTTTTATAAACAATATCATTAATAAAATTTGGATTACTAATAGCACTTAATGTATAATTAATAAAATTAACAAGTATATAATTATTTAAAGTATCTTTTGTACGTAACGCAGTATCATAAATATTTATTTCATTTATAGAATTATATTTTTGGTTAACAAGTGATTGTAATACTGGATAAGTATTAATGAGTATTGTAGCAGGATCACTCATTTAATTTTTCTGTAAAAACAAGTAAAAATTATATTACTATTTTTAAATAATATATTTTATTATAAATTTATACTAATAAAATAAGAAGAAGAATATTAAATAATAATATTTTTATATAAAATTATAATAATTTTAGATTAAATTTAAATATTTTTTTATAAATATAATATAGAACTTTATATATAATATTTATAATTATAAAATGAAAAATAATGAAAATAAATTTAATGTAGAAAATTTTGAAAATGTCAGTAATACAAATGGTTATAGTATTACACAATTTCAAAATGGTCGTGTTACACATACTGAATTAGAAAAAAGTAAACCAATACCATTATTTTTAACAGATAAAGGAAATAAAATTGTTCAAAATAATTTCCAAGAAGAAATGTTATATGGTATTCAAGAAACATCTCAATTAAATCAATTATTTTTCTCACGTAAAAATTTAGATTTAATTCAAGATATGATAAGATATCGTGTTTATATTAAAAGTAATAAAAAATATATTATTAGTAAACAATCAAATACAGAAATACAAATTGTAATGAGATCCATGTATTTACAACAATCTACTAATTTACCTACAAATATTAAAGAACAAATTATATATTTAAATAATTTAGTTGCTGATTGGTGTGTTGAAAAAATTATTCCAGAAGTAGAACAACATATTGGATATATTAGAGATATTTCATATTATCCAAATCCAATTGATTTACCTAAAAATATGTCACAAAAAGGAAGTCGCACATTACGTTCCGTTACTTCTACTTTTTAATTTTATTATAAATTTTATTATAATTTTTATAGAAAATAAAATTATTTATAAAAAGCAAAAATATTATATTTTTTAATTAAAAATCTAATATTAAAGTATATATATTATTAAAAAAATGTCTGCTGTTATAAATGTATTTGCTTCAATTGGTTTAGTAGCAATTTTAGTTGTTATTATATATTATATATGGAAATATATTGACCAATTAAATAAAGATAAAGAAATTGCCCAAACACGTCCTTCATCTGCGTATATGCAATCAATTGGTATTAAATGTCCTGATTATTGGACATTATTAAATACTGATTCAAATGGTAATTATATATGTCGTGATGATAAAAACTTAATGGTTAAATATAATAAACTTACAAATACAACTACAAATAAAGATTTAAAATGTGTAACTTCATATACTGACCCTCAAGGTATTAAATCAAATGTTACTTATTTTGCTAAGTTAGATGATGGTAAAACATGGGAGAAAATGAGTGATGAAGAAAAAATAGATTTTATGAAATTAAATGTTGATACAAAAAAATATTATTCACGCGCACAATGGATTAAATCGTGTGGACCTGAAATAGGTAAAAATGTTAGTACTCAAGCTGTTTGGTCTGGTTTAAATAAATATGTAATATAAAAAATATTTTTATACTTTTATTTTTATTTTTATTATATAATTATATAATAGTAGTATAGTAATAAAATAATGTCAGAAAAACAAAAAAAACCTCAAAAAACCTATCCTAAAGGAATTCTAAAAAAATCTGGAAAAAGTACTCGTGAAGTTTCTAGAATACAAAATCAATATCATAGTGTGCCAAATAGCCCACCATTACAAAGTTTAGCTTTTAATTCAGAAACAGAAGTTCGTACAGTTCCGCGATTAGCATTTGGTAATCCCTTTCTTTTAAATCCACCAAATAATTATATTAATGCTAAATCTGGTACTCGTGTACAAAATATTCGTAGAGGAAATCCTGGAAATAAATATTCTAGAGCAATTATTGGATTTAATCATCCTCTTAATGAAGCATCAACTATAGCAAATTTTAATCATCAACATATTGGTAGGGTAAAAAGATATAATGGACGACGTCGAAGATCTTCTTCTGCTTCTGCTGCTTCTGCTGCTTCTGCTTCTGCTGATATGATTGAAGCTGAATTACAACCTAGATATGGTACAGGAGAAAATAGATTATTTTATAATAATGGAACATTTCAACGTACAAATATACTTCCTGGAGAAATATTAAATTTTAGAAATCCAAATTCAGTTACTAGTGAAAATTTTAATCAAATGCCTATGCAACGTATGTCTATTGGCAATCAACCACCAATTCGTTTAATGAATAGATTTAGAAGACTTGTTGGATTAAATCAAAGTAATCAAAGTAATCAAGGAAAAAAACAAAAAGGGAAAAAGGAGAAAAAATATGGTGGTAGTAAAAAAGAAAAATCTTCTGGAAAATCTTCTGGAAAATCTTCTGGAAAATCTACTTTTATGACAGAAGCCGAAGAAAATGAGCTTTTAAATAGTTTATTTGAACCTGGTTATGGTGAAGGTAAATCATCTAGTCGTAGAAGAAATCATTTTAATAGTTGGTATGGATTTGAAAATGGACCAAATTCATCACTTCCATTACCTTCACAATCTTTATTACAATCACGCTCTTTATTACCTTCAATATCTTCATTATCTTCTGGATATAGTTATGATCCTGAATTATATGGAAATAGCGACCCATTATCTTCTCTTTTAGCACACGCATCACCATCTGCTGTAGCAGCATCTGCTGTAACAGAACCCATTCATCCTTATAATAGACGTCCACACGGACTGAATCAAAGAGCATGGTTTGAAATGCCTGAAAAAGAAAAAAACAGTCGTAAAAAAAGTGTAACTATTGCTGCTAAATCGAAAAAACGTATTGTACCTAAATATCGTTCATCACGTATGCATAAAATGCCTGGAAATAATGCTTCTGGTCACGAAATTAATGGTTATGAATTTGAAAATAATCTAAATAATCAAGGTAATCCAATAAATACTTCATCACATTATAATGAAAATAGTAATGTAAATACACAAAATTAAAAATATTTAAAAATATGTTAAAAAATATATGTTAAAAATATGTTAAAAAATTATTATTTATTAAATAATAAATAATAATATAAAAGAATTCATTATATATTATAATATAATTAAAATGGGATCATTATTTCATTTTATTGATGAAGAAGATTTAATATATGATAATGTTGTTGTAAATAATGTGGTTAAAGAAGAAGATGAAATTGATTTATTAACACCAACAAAATTAGATGATTATTTATTATATTCTAAAGAAGTTGAAGAATGTAAAAAATGGTTTAATGAATATGAAAAACCAAATAAAAATCCGAAAATATTAATGTTAATTGGAAAAAAAGGATGTGGTAAATCATTATTAGCGCAATTATTATTAAAAGAATTTAAATATGATAAAAAAGAGTTTACGGATGAACAATTAACAAAAAAACAAATAAGTGAATTATTTAAAAATTCAATAAATTATAAAAATTTAAATGAATTTAAAGTAAACTGTACAAAATATGGTTTTATTTTTGATAATATAGAAACATTATTAGAAACAGGTGATAATATAATATTTAATGAATTAATAAATATAATAAAAAGTAGTAAAAAATGTGAAGTAAAGCGTGAAAAAAACTTAATAAAAAGTGAAAAAAAAAGTAAAAAAGTAAAAAGTAAAAAAGAAGAAAAGTTTGAAAATGAAATAAATGATGAAAATGATAAAAATATATTTTTAAATTATAAAAATAATGATTGTAGTATTAAAAATAATATAACACTTTATAATCCGATTATTTGTACATGCAATTATACAAATGATAAAAAAATGAATGAATTAAAAAAATTATGTAAAGTTATTCATTTAGGAGTACCGCTTCAAAGCGATTTAAATATAATTATAGATAAAATGTGTAAACTATATAATTTTGAAATAAAAGATAATATAAGAAATGAAATATATGAATATTGTGAATATGATATACGAAAAATTATACATTCTATTAAAAATATTTTAAAATTTAATAATTTTAGTGGAACGATTGGAATAAAAGAATTTAAAACATATGTATTAATATACGGAAAAGTTGATTTAAATTGTACATTAAATGAAGCATCATTTAAAGTTTTAAATGATAAAATAAGTAGTGAAGACGCAAATATTTTATATTCTTTGGATACTTTATTAATACCTTTAATGATTCATCATAATATATTAAATTATATTAAAAATTGTACAATCAAAGATTCTAATACCAATAGTACTATTAAAGATTGTAATACGAAAAAAAATTTTAAAGAAGAAATTTTTAAAACTCAATTTGAAGTATATGAAAAATCTTTAGAACATATGTGTACATATGATGAAATACAAACAGCTGTATATAGATTTCAAGAACGTGATTTAATGCCACAATTTGCTTCTTTTTTTTCATTATATGCTCCAAATGTACATTTAAATAATTTAGAATTAATTAAAAATGGTGCTTTTAAAATTGAATTTACAAATATATTAAATAAAATATCACAATTAGAAGTTAATAAAAAGATGATTCAAAATGCTTTTTTTTCAACACATCGGTTAATTGTTGATGAAAATGAATTGATGTTTATAATTGAAATATTTTTAAATTATTTAAAAATAAATCGAGATATAGATGAAGATGAAAATATATTTGATGAAAATGAAACAGAAGAAAATAATGAAATAGAAGAGGAAAAAGTAGAAAAAGAAAAAAAAAGTAGAGAAAGTAAAAATAAAAATAATAAAATTAAAAATTATGATTTAGATAACTCTATTTATAAAGAAATTATTTATATAATGAATAAATATAATATTGATATTAAAAGTTTAGAAAATATACTTAAAATAGAAAAATTAAATTTATTTGAAAATAAAAATCCAAAACGTTTAACTTTGAAAATGAAAGAAGAATTAGAATTTTATTCCATTGCTCAATGTATGAATTTAGATGATAAAGATTCTTGTAATAAAGAAAATGATTTTTAAAAAATTAGAATCATAATATTTAACTTTAATCTATGATTCTAATTTATCAGCATTATAAATAACAGATCTTCCTTTTCTATCAATTTTTACTTCAGGATAACATATTTTACAATAACCATTTTTATCTTCACATTTACAGTTTGCTAACGGTTTATATGTTTTATCATCTATTAAACATAATTTATTTACTAAAGATGGTATTAACCCTTTTGATTCACACGTTTCATTTAATGAATATACTGGATATAAATAATCTTCACCATCTGGTATTTGTGAAGAAAGTTTATTTGGCATTGGTAAATAATCTTCATTACTACCAACATTTCGTTCTTCAAAATTTTCAAAATTATTATTATATAATGAATATAATATATAAATTCCAACAAATATAAAAATAATACATAATATAATTCCATTACGAGTTAAAACATTTTTATGATCAAATATTTTTATCATTTTTCTTATAAATACTTACTATTATATTTTCTAATTATATGAAATATAATTAAAAAGAAAAAATAAATTTTATAAAAAAATAACTTTTATTATTAAATACTTATTATTTTTAAGCAATTAGTTAATATTTTAATTACATTTAACCAATCGGACAATTATTAGCAGTATTTAAACCATTAAAAGGTAACATATAAGGCGTTGAATCATTATTAATTACTTGATATGTTCCGTGATAAATATTATCAACAACTTTTAATGGGCTATGAATGGATTCAACTTGTGGCATTTTAGCCATTTTATTTTCTAAATGAATTACTTCTTTATTTTTTTCATCTTTATTTTTTTCATCTTTATTTTTATCATCTTCATTTTCAAAATGTTCAGCTTTTTCTAAATATTGAATACAAGTTTTTGTTAAATCATTTATTTCATTTTTATTTAACATTATACGTGATATAAATTCAATTACTACATTTACAATCATAATTGTTAAAATAGGAATAATAATTTGTAACATATATGAATTTGAAGTACATTTCATTGAAATACATATACCATAAACAATAATAGCAATAATTAATGAAATGGGTAAACTAAAAGCATATAATGGATTTTGATATAAAAGATAACTTTCTACTACTTTTGAACAATCATTTAACATTTTAATCTTTATAAATAATTCTTATATCTAATATATAAAAATAATTTATTTTTATATAATTTTTTTTATAATTTTTATATATTTTTTAATATATTTTTAAATATATTTTTAAATATATTTTTTTAATATTTTTGATTTTTATTATAATTCATAAATAATTAATTTTTACGCATCATATTATTTCCTGAATTATTAAAACGGATTTGACCATTATATAATAAAATAATAAATATAATTAATACAGCAAAAAGTGGTGGCCATACATTTAAATAACCTAAATCATTAAAGTTTGAATAAATCGAATATTCTACATATTGCGATATATTTTCACTTGTATTTGTAAATGTTGGAAAAACAAAATTAACACCTGTAATAACTAAATAAGCAACAAGAACACCAATTACAATAATAAGAACTGGATGAAGAGTTGGTACACTTTTCATTAAATAAACACATACTATTAAAACAACAATTAATGAAATAACATAGTTAAGAGTAAATTTTAAATCATTACTATTCATTTTTATTTTTATATATTACTAATAATAAATTATATTATTTTTTAAAAAATAAAATATAAAAGTTTTAAATATAATTTTTTACATATAAAAAGAATCACTATTTTTTTTAGAACTTGTATTGTTTGAATTTATATTATTTGAACTCATCAAAGCATTATAATCTTCAATTATATTTTTATTTAATTCTTTTAAAGAATTAATTTCTATATCTTTATTTTTTAATTCTTGTATAAAAGAATTATTTACTTTATTTATACTATTTTCTAAATAATTATTTTTAATTTCAATTTTATTTAATTTTTTGTCTAATTCTTCTAATTTATGTTGTATATTTCCTAATGTATGAAAAGTATTTTCACATAATCCACCGATTTGATAAATATATGAAATCATTTTTTCTTGATTATTTAATAAAGTTTGATTAATATTTGAATCCATTTGTATAAATGCTTCTTCACTTTTTCTTTTTTTTATATTTTCCATTTTATTATTATCATTTTAATATATTTTATATTAAAATAATACTTATTCATTTTTTATTTATTTTTTATAAATTATTTTTAATTAAATAAATTATACTCCAGTTCCTAAATTAAAGTATATTGCTCTACATTGTGAACAATTTACTATGAAAGTTGGTGCTAGTTCACCATTTGGTATACAAGCTGATTTTGCCATACTATATAAACATTCTTTACAATGTAAATGAGGGCAATATGGATTAGTACCATTTATATGAATTGCTTTTTTATTATTTGATGTATTATTAAATCTATCACCACATAATGTACATCCGTAATTATTAATTGGTTCTACAGTTCCATTAACAATAACACTTGGTACAATAGAACTATTTACTCTTTGTGAAAAATTACGTAAATTTATTTGTAATTGTGGAGGCATTGGGATTAAATGATTATTTTGTTCTATTCTTCCAGCACTTGTATTAGCAATTAATTTTTGATTATATGTTAAAGTATTTATATTATTCGGTACATTTAAATAAGCAGGTTGATTAGCTCTATTATTTCTTAAAACATTTCCAACTACTGAAGGAAGATTCATTAAAGGAGGAGCAGGTGGATGTACAACATGATTTACATGTGGAACAGGTGGAAGAGCATTAACATGATTATGATGAGCATTAACATTATGGTGAGCATTAACAGGTAATGCATCAAAAGCAGTCATTGCTTCATCTATATTCATTGTAACAAGCGCAACATTATTTATACCGAAAAAATCACGAAGTTGTTCTTGATTAATACCAAATTCACCACCCATTCCAATCATTTGTAATGCAGCTTGTTGTCCAGAAACAATTGCTTGATAAACAGCTCCCATAATATTTACATATTCTAATGCTCCATTAGCATCGTTTGAAACTACAACAATATCTGTTATTTGATTATTTCCGTGAATATGTTCCATAAAAGTTTCAAAATTATTTAATAAAAGATAATGATGAGGTAATCCAGTAGTATGATTTTCTTGAAATTCTAATAATAAATGATGATTATTCATTCTGATAAGTCTACATACAACAGCATTTGGATATCCTTGAGCTGGTAAATATCCACTTACATTAAATCCTGGATTATTAACAGTTTCGATAAGAACATCAATAATTCCTGGATTTAAATATTGATCAGCACCACCAATCATTTTTTTACTAACTTTTTTACTAATTTTTTTAGTAACTCGTTTTTGAACTTTTTTTCCTTTAATAGCCATTTTATATATTCTATATTATTTATTTATATTTTATTTAAATTATAAATAAATTTTATTATTTAAAAAATAAAAAAATAAAAAAATAAAAAAATAAAAATTATGAAGCAAATGCTGTAGCACCAATACCTCCCATAATTCTAAAGATATTATATGATACTGCCCACATATAACAATTAAATCTTTGATTTACAGGAAAAGTATCAAATATTTTTACTAATATTTGTTGATTATCAAGTACTGACATATTTTGACTTCCAGATGGTTGAAAAGCTTCTGGATTTAAAGCAAAAGGTAATACATAAATACCTTGTCCACCTTTTCCACTATGTGTTTTATAAACTGTCAAATTTTGATAAAAATCGGCTTCCATTTCTTCCATACGGTCGTGATTATTAAAAATAGGTTTAGCGGATTGCATAATTTGATAATAATTATTAAAATAGGTTTGTAATACTTGTGGTGGAAGTTTATTTACATTTTGATCTTTTACTGAATTTAAAAAGGTTGTAAAATTTGCCTTAATATATAATAATTCATCTTCATAAAAGTTTGAATATCCATAATATGGTAATTGTGATTGATAATAACGCAAACTATCCGCATCTTCTAATCCTGTAAAATTATACCAATCATTTGATAAATCTAAATCATCTCGTGTAAGTACCCAAAATATTTCTTTAGTAGGATGGAAAAAAGTTGTATCCAAAAAGTTATTTCCTAATTTAAGTCCTTGGAAAAGTAAAAATTGCGTTTGTGTAATTAAATATTCATGAGTCTTTTTCGCAAATATTTTTTGTTCATCATCTCCTAAATATATATAATTTGCTAATAAATAGGTATTCGATTGCCAATTTCCTTGTGTAAAATAATAAAAAACATTTGTATAATCATATCCTAAAGATAATAAATAATCTCGAATTAATATATTTAATTCACTATTTATATAATCACCAAACATACGTTTTGGTGAAATTAATGGATAACCAATTCGAATTAATTCATTTAATGGACTAAATGTAACATCTACCCATAATTCATTATTTTGTAATGCTACTAATGGAATCGATAATCCTGGATTTTTACAAAACCAAAATTGTAGTGGAATATATAATCTTCGCGCTGGGATTGATATATTTTGTTCAGTAATATCATCTTGAAGATTTTGACCAGTGTTTAACATATAACGTTCACCACCAACACATCGCAAAAACTTTGCTTTTTGATCATCAGGTAATGTTAAATCCGTATAGATTTTCATAAAATCACCACGTTGAGTATCCAATGTATTACCATCTAAACGAATCGAAATTTCTTTAATTATTTTTGTTCCAACTTCTTCAACCCAAGCAAATGGAATTTGATTGTTTGTAAAAATTGCTGGTAAATCATATACTAAATACATATCATGGACTAAATCCGCAACACGGTCTATTTTACAACTTGTTTTTGTTTCTTGTAATGGTGTTAATGATGGTATTACATTAAAATAAAGTGAAACATATTCACTACCAAATGGTGTATGTTGACGATATACAGATTTAAAGTGTGAAATACGTGGATCACCATATGTACGATAATCATCTGTAGGTAAATCATCAATACTATCAATTTGTGGAACACCTGTTAAAAAAATATCTTGACCACCACGTTGGACTAATTGTAATTCTCCTGTACCCATTTTATATATATTTTATAAAATATTATTATATCTATATTATCTTATGAAATAATATTCTTTATATTCATTTTTAACAATTATTTTTTATTAAATAAAATAGTTAATATTTTATTTTAAATTTTTTTTTTATTTCTAAATATTAAATAGAATAGTATTTAGTATTTATTTTATTTAAAAATGTGTGATAATAATATACCTAAAAAAAATCAATTAAATAAAAATAAAAAAAATGTTTTTATTACAACAAATATTACAGAAAATACAACATGGTGCTCTAAATATAATTATATATTAATGAATACTATTTATGTAATAAATAGTTCAATATTAACCATTCAACCTGGTACAACTATTTACGCAAATAGTATTGAATTATCAAATCCTTCATCAATTCCATCATTAATTGTTGATAATAGCTCTAAATTAATTTCTAATGGTACTAAAGAGCACCCTATTACTTTTACATCTATAAATAGATTAACAGATATTTTTTCAATAAGTTCAACCACAAATAAATATGATTTTAATAATAATTTAGGACCTTTTGGTGAATATTGGAATGGTATTACAATTAGTGGAACAAATTATACAAATAATAACGATTCAACTACACTTATTAATGGAATACCATATGGTGGAACAAATCCAAATTCATATAATTTTGAATTAAGTTATACAAATATTTATTTTGCTGGTATTCAACGATTTAATAGTAATTCGCTAACATTAGGTGCTCCTAGTTTTTATAATAAATTAGAAAATTGTGAAATATTATTTGGACAAGGACCATATTTAGCAATTTATGGTGGTTCCTTATTATTAAATAATAATGTATTTGGTTTTAAATATTTATATGATAATTTAGTATTACAAGATGGTGCTCAAATATATGCTATTAAAAATTTTTTTATTAGCGCAATAAATAATATTGATCCAAATTATTTAGATGTGAATCAAAGTAACTCTTTTATTTCCGTTTCAACATTATTACCTTCAATATCAGCTATTAATCGTCGCTCTTTATTATGTGTTAATAATAATACCTTTTTTTCACTTACATACAAATCAAATTATATTACTCTTTTAAATGAAGGTCGTTCATATTCATTAAACAACTTATTTATTGGAAATTGTAATTATGTTTATGACTTATCTTCTATAACTGATAATGAAACAACATTAACTGTATCTAACACTTTCCCTGGCTCTTTTGAAACAAATTATATTTATATTGGTCCGAATACATATGATCATATTAATGGAACTTATTATAATGGATCATATTCACTAGATATTCCAACTGAATCTTCTAATACATTAAAAGAAATACAATTTTTATTTTATGGTGTTGATCAAAATAAATTAGTTTCTGGTCATATTTTAGATATCATTCCTTCAAATCAATCTGATGTATATCGCAATAGCACAAATTATGAAAATAATCATTTGCTTCCATTAATTGATAATGTTTATTGGACTTTATTACCAAATAATAGTACTTATTTAAAATATAAAGCACCATATTATGCATGTGGTGTTATTCAAAAAATATGTGATTTACAAAATTATAATACTGGGTTTTTTGGTAATTTATTAATTTATAAAAAATATGATATTTGTTATATTGTTCCAAGTTACTGGAGTTGTTTATTACAAGATGATTCTGATTCTTCTTCCTCTTCATCATCTTCTTGTTCATCATCTTCTTCTTCATCTTCTTCTTCTTGCTCATCATCTTCTTCTTCTTCTTGTTCATCTTCTTATTTAAAAATAACACGTTGTTATAAATGTAATAAAAGAACATATAATATGCGAAAATATTGTGAAGTATGTATTGAAAAAGCTAAAAATAAACAAAATAAAGAAAATAAAGAAACTAAAAATAAAGAATTAAAAAAAAGTAAAAATATTAAAAAAGAAAATAAAGAAACAATCATTTCTAAAGTATATCAAAATATAACCCAAAATAAAATGAGTCAAACATTACTTTTATCAACACTTTTAGCAGGTTCACTTTCATTATTCAATGACGAAGATAGTGATTCATATTAAAAATTTTTTTTTTTATTTTTCCAATAAAAATCATATTCTGATTCAGGTATATCTAATAATTCTATACCAATATATTCTTTATCAATACCAATATAAAATCCAATTTTATCAAACTTTTCTTTCATTGAACTTTTTATTTTATTTTCATTTACCATAACTTTACTTAAAAATTGATTAATACTAATTATTTTTTCAAAAATATGAATATCTTTATTTTCAACTTTATTAAAAAATTTTGTTTGAAATAACTTTTGTTTAAATTTATCTTCTATTACATATGGTCTCATTTGTCCAAATATACTTTTTTTCATTTTTTTCTTAAAATGTGTTTCTATATAACTCTTAAATTCATTATACTTAAATTGTCGTAATTGTTTATGGTCAAAATTTAATCTATTATTTATTATATCTAATATTTTATAAAAATCTTCTTTACTTTTATATACTCTTATATCAATCAATATTTCTACATCATTATATAGTGATTCATTATTTTTTAAATATTCTAATCTATGTTGCCCATCAATGATATCATATAAATATAATTGAGAATCATAATCATAATATTTACCTAAAATAATAGGGTCACTTTCATTTACATTAAAATCACGAAATTGAGAAAGTCGCTCTTCATTTATTAATCGATTATCATCATTATATAAAATAATATTATGCTCTATTGCCCACAATATATATTTACACCTAATTTTTGTTAAATATCGTTCTTCAGAAATAGCAAATTTATTTATTATTTCTAATTGATTTTCAAAAGCATTTTCTATTTCTTCTACTTCTACTTCTACTTCTATTTCTTCTTCATTTATTATTTCTTCTTCATCTATTTCTTCTTCATTTATTATTTCTTCTTCATCTATTTCTTCTTTTACTTCTTCTTTTACTTCTTCTTTTATTTCTTTATTTTTTGTTTCTTCTTTTACTTCTTCTTTTATTTCTTTTTTTTTAAATAAAGAAAATGAAAACATATTTTTAATATTTTTATAAAATTATTTAATTAAATCATTTTATATACTTTCTTTTTAAGATTAAAATATTATTTAACGTAAATAAATATAAAAAAAATAAAAAATTTATTAAATAAAAAACATATTTTTTACTTTAATATATTTTAAGTATATTTAAATATAACAACTTTACTTTTATTTTGTTGACAAAGATGGAGCGATACGCTAACGTAGATAATCTTGATAAGTCAACTCTTTATGACGACGATTGTCATAGTAAACCCATTTGCGGTTCAATGACTCTTGGTGTAAATAAGGTTGAAGATATTGAAAGTATTGGTTCTGGTGTTCAACGTATTTACGTTCAACAAAATTCTGTAATTCCTCAAGATAAAATTGAGAAGTATACTGGATTTGTAACTGAACTTTCTAATGGTATTATTTATGATATTGTTGAAAAGAGTGATAATTTTAAGAATTATGTTCACAATCCGTTTGGACTGTCAAATAATTCTTTAATTATGATAAAGAGTGTTATACAATTTTGTATTGTATATATTACACGATTTCTTTTTTTGATTCATCCTTTTGTATCTTATGTTTATTTTGTTACTCATTTAATTACTGCTACCTCTTATATGATTGAATTTGATATTTATATCAATAATCAAAAGAAGGTTACGTATGTTCCAAATGAGAAGAAGTTTAATGCGTTAATGCTTGAACTACGACGAAAGTACAAAATGGTACCTAAAAAGAATGAACTTCTTTATATGTATCGTAAACTACTTTCTTCACAAAAAATTGTGAAAAATGAGATTCTTGAAGAGTTTCTTGTTACTCGTAAAATGCGTAGTAACTCTGGTGTAATTGTCGTTTCGGTAATTATGCCACCAGACACTTTTTCTTGCTCTTACAATTGCTCTTATTGTCCTAATGATCCTCGTTATTCGCGCTCTTATTACCACGGTGAACCCACAGTAATGCGCGGAAAGCGTCACGGATTCAAGGCTTTTGAACAATTCCGCGAACGCGTACATTCATACATTATGAATGGACACGATGTGGATAAGATTGAGTGTATTATTCTTGGTGGAACATTTTCGTGTTACCAACCCAAGGTCGCTGAGGAGTTCATTACTGGGCTCTTTTATGCGGCAAATACTGCTTTTGATGACCCCACAAACCTTCGTGAAATGAAGAGTATTGCTGAAGAACAACTGATTAATGAGTCTACTCATTGTCGTATTATTGGTGTTACTATTGAAACACGTCCTGATAAGATTTCGAAGTATGAACTTCGTCGTTTCCGTAAGTATGGTGTAACTCGTATTCAAATGGGTGTACAACATACGGATGATGAAATTCTTGAGAAAAATAATCGCGAGTGTTCAACTGCTCAAGTAATACAAGCTCTTAAGCTTTGTAAAGATGAGTGCTTTAAGGTAGATATTCATTTAATGCCTGATTTACCATATTCGTCTCCTGAAAAGGATGAGCTTATGTTTCATCGTGTGCTTAATGATCCTGACTTACAAGCTGACCAATGGAAGATTTATCCTACTTGTGTTCTTGAGTTCACTGAAATCAAAAAGTGGTATGATGCTGGTACTTATGTACCTTATGCTGAAACCAATTACGAAGAATTCCTTCGTATTCTCACAAATGTTATTAAATCAATTCCTCCTTGGATTCGTGTTAATCGAGTTCAACGAGATTTCCCAAGTACTTATATTGAAGGTGGTAACAAAGTTGCTAATCTAAGACAAGTACTTGATGATAAGCTTGCTGAAGCTTCAGCTTCAACACAAGAAATTCGAACAATGGAAGTACGTCACAATCTTGAAAATATCCATAATGCTCGTCTTGTACGTTGTGATTATGATGCTCAAGATGGTACTGAAGTTTTTCTTTCTTTTAAGTCTTGTACTTGTACTAAAAATGGGTCTTATTGTAAGGCTTATGAAAAGTATAAACTTAAGAAGTATGTTTATGAACTACTTGGACTTCCAACACCATACTTTTATGGTTGTGGTAAGGAAGATGTAATTTATGGATTCTTACGACTTAGACTTTCAAATAATGCTGGTACTATTACTTTTTCTGAACTACAACATAAAGGACTTATTCGTGAACTACACGTTTATGGTAATGTTCTTCCTGTTTATTCAAAAGATAGTAACCAACAACTTAAGTCTCAACATTATGGTTTTGGTAAGCAGCTTGTAGCTGCTGCTGAAGCTATTGTGAAATATAGTGGTTCATTTTTTGATGGAATGGCTGTTATTTCAGGTGTTGGTGTGCGTAATTATTATCGAAAACTGGGGTATGAGATTCCAGATTTTGATTTTAATACTCACGGAAATATTTTAATCAAACATTTTGTGTAAAATATAAAAATTAAAAAAAACAAAAAATTATTATTTCTAAAAAAAATAAAAAACATTATAAAAATTAATCAACAGTTTCTAAAGAAATATCTTCTTTTTTCTCTATGTTTTCTTCTTCTTTCTCTACACTTTCTTTATTTTCAACATTTTCTTCTTCTTTTTCCTTTTCTTTTTCAGCTTCTTTTGATAATTTACAAATTCGTTTATAAATAAATTTATTAAATTTAGCTTTTTGATTATTTAAATAATAAGGATTTTGTTGAATAGTATATTGTTTTTCTTCATTTTCTTTAATTAAACTTGTAAACTTTTCTTCTTCATCTTTATCTAAACCAAATAACATCATCATCATAAATGATACTTCTTGTACTGGTACTACATCCATAATATTTTCAACATACTCTTTATATTCAGTATTATTTTCTTCTGCTTCATTTGTACTATTTTCAGCATCACCTTCTTGATTTTCATCTTCGTCTTCATCTTCATTTTCATCTTCACCAGATTCTTCTTCTTCTTCATCTTCATCTTCGTCTTCATCTTCATTTTCATCTTCACCAGATTCTTCTTCACCAGATTCTTCTTCACCTTCTTCTTCTTCACCAGATTCTTCTTCGCCAGATTCTTCTTCACCAGATTCTTCTTCGCCAGATTCTTCTTCACCAGATTCTTCACCACCAGATTCTTCTTCACCAGATTCTTCTTTTTCTCCTTCTAGATCTTCACCTTTATAATTTAATAAATTTTCTAAAAATTTCTTTTCATCTTCTCCCATACCATTTGATAATTTTTCAAACATTTCTTTAAACTTTTCTTCAGAATCAATTTCAGAATCAGATGATTCATCATCACGTTTATTAGCAATATCACAAGCATCACTTACTTCATCACAAGCATCGCAATTATTTTCTTCTTCTTCTTCTACTTCGCTTTCATTTTCTTCTTCTGATTCACTTTCATCATTTTGATGAGCTTCACGATAAGAATCAGTAACTTTAACAAAAATAGCAGGTTCTAAAAAGAAACTTGTCATATATGATAAATAATTTGTACCATATTTTTCCTTAAATAATTCTACTAATTCATTAAATTTTGTTTCTTTTTCTTCCACACTAACAGGTTCAGATGATTTAAATAATTCTTTTGCTTCTTTAAGTTTTTCATCTATTTTTTTATGAATAGATTCTGAATAAAGTGCCATTTTATTTTTATTTTTATATAATATATAAAATATCCTTATATTTTATATTTTTATTTTTAACGATAATATATAAATTTTTTATAAACTTTTATTTATAAACATTTTTTTAATATTCGTATCATTGAACTTTTATTAAGAGCTTTACCATCTTTATAACAACTTTTATTATGTTTTTTCATTAATTTTCGTAATTGAAGAATATTATAATCTTTTAATATTTTAGCACCACCATATAAACTATTCATAATAGCTTCAATATTTGGATTTAATATTTCATTACATATTTCAATTAATAATGATTCTTTATTTTGTGTATAAACATTTATAGATTGTAACATATTGTGTAAAGTAACTAATTTATTAAATGAAAAAATAGGTGTAATATCTTTTATATTAGCAATATTTTCAATTAAATCAAGATTAAAAAGTACTCTTTTATTTGAAAGATTTGATGAAGTAATATTATCATTTTTTTCAAAAATAATGATTTGGTCATTATAATATACATTACGAATTGTTTTTCTAATTCCGCAACGATCTTTTGTTAAATAATAATGAATCATATGTTGTAAATTAGTTGAATGAAATTCATTTCTATTTATAGGATTTTTACAAGTAATTGTTTTTATATTTGGGGTAAAAATATTATTCTCAAATGGAACTATTAATCCATTTATATGATTTAAAAAATCACTTAATGTATATAATTGAGGATTAGATCCAAAAACTCCAACACTTGTATAAACATAAAAATCTTGAATATTTTCAGTAATAATATTTTTTTGTCTATCTAAATTAAATAATAATATTGAAATATTATTTTTTTTATTTATAAATTCAATTATATTATTTTGATTAATAAAATGAATTGGTAATAAACCTTTTAAAGTAGTACAATTATTTAATAAATGATGACTTAAAATTGGAGTTAAACCTTTTGCGTTACCACGTATATTAAGAAGTGAATTAGGAATTCCTAAATCGTAATATTCAATATCTTTATCAACAATTGTAAAAACTATGTGATTATCTTTTATTTTTAAATTAATTGTAAAAAAATCTTTAATATAAGCATTAGCTCTTCTGTTAATTTCTTTTATATTTTGAGTTTTCATATTTTAATAATGCTAAAATAAATATTTATTTGAATATAAAATTATTTCTAATATAAAATAATATTATAAATCGTTTAAATTAAATAATTTATTTCAAAAAATAAAATAAAGTATTATTTTATTTTATAAAAATGTGTAGTATAAATCATGATTTAAAAGCTATTTTTATACATGTTCATAAAACAGGTGGTTCATACATTGCTTCCGTATTAAAAGAATATTATGGTTTTCAAACATATTATTTAAAACGTCCTGACCACGATACTTTTTGTTTAAATCGTCGCAAAAATCCACATCAAAAAAATTATGAAAATCGCGTACACGGTGTTTATGTTTATTATAAAACATCACCGCATTTAAATGCTAAAATGAATATGACACCACAAAAATGGGAAAGTTATTATAAATTTGCTTTTATAAGAAATCCATATGACCGAATGATTTCTGGATGGAATCATATGAATAAACAAATTCCTTTTAAAGAATATGTTAAAATGAAAAATTTTGTATCAGATATGGAATATATTCACGTTTTTATGAATGAAGCTAAACATATTATGAATGAACGCGGACAAATTGTTACAAATTTTATAGGACATTTTGAAACATTGGAAGAAGATTTGGATAAAGTATTAAATCATTTAAAAATATTTTATAGAATTCATAATCCATATCAAATTGTTAATTCACATAAACATTTACATTTTTCATCATATTATGACCAAGAAACCTTAAATAATGTAAATTTATTAATTGAAGATGATTTAAAACATTTTCATTATAAAAAATGTAATAATATAAGTGAGTTACAAGAAAATCAAAAGAACGAATCAAAAACAAATATACTTAAAAATAATTTAACTTATAATGTTTCTTGTGATTTAAATAATGAAGATATTATTCAAGAAAAAGAAGATAAAAATAATTTCGAAGAAGATGAATTAACTTATATTTATCCAAAATATATGGATAAAAATATGGATATACAAGATAATAATATTCAAAATATGATTTTAGTTAATAATGCTTTAGAAAATATTATTAATCAATTAAACTGAAGCATATAAACTATCACCGGCATATAATCCCATTGCGTTTGATTCATCTTGTTTAAAGAAATTTTGATTCACACATTCTTTATTATAAATCATTTTATTTTCTTCTTCTTCTTCATATTTTTTATTTGATTTTGTTAATGATTTTATAGAAGAAACATTAGATATAATGCTATTATTTATTAAATAATTATCTTCTTCATATAAAATATTTTTTTTATTTTTTAATTCTTCTTCTTGTAAAATATTTTTATTTTTTAATTTTTCTTCTTCTAATATTGATGATTTAGATTCATTACTTGTTTTTTTAATTCCAAATAAAGAAGTAATTTCATCCCATAATGATGATGATGTATTATAATTTGATTTGGATTGAAGTGCTTCTTCTGATTTTATTGATGATGATGAATTCGATGATGATGAATTAGAGGATGATGAATTAGATGATGATGAATTAGATGATACTGAATTAGATGACACTGAATTAGATGATGAATCAATATTATTTGGCTGTGGTATATTATTTTTTTTTTCATATTCAGAATCAAGATAATTTTTAATTCTTTCATCTTTTAATAACATTTTAATATCTTCATTTTTTAAATTCTTAATATCTAATATATTAAATTGATATGTATTTTGTAATTCTTTTTTACTCTTTAAACTTTCTGGTATTTCAGGGCATTTAGGACACTTTTCTATATTTGGTATTGCTGGTACTTCACTCTTTTTAATATATTCACTTAAATCTACTTTAGGTGGACATCCTGGTATTTCACTTTTTTTTATATAATTATTTAAATCAATATTTGGACACGCTGGTACTGAACTTTTTAATACATATTTATCTATATCAGGATGTTGAAGTATATCACATTTATTACAACTTTCTTTATTTTTTTCTGGAATATAATCTTTTGTACACATTGGATCATCTTTCTTTTGAATACATTTTTTCACATGTTGTTCTTCTTTTACATTATTTTCTAAATGATTTCGTTCATAATCATCATTTATACCCCATCCATATTTAGATGAAGCTCCTCCAGTAACATCGAATGAAGATGAATTTTTATACCCATCTATATTAGTATTTTTTTGTTCAAAATGTTCAATATAAGGAGTTGCTGAACCACCAGTGCGCATATATAAAGATGGTGGAATGCGTTTCTTTTCAGAAATGTATAAACCAATAATTAAAGCAA
>JACCDW010255768.1_pt1 | contig 24450 bp, 23 predicted proteins | sample 7449781 | NCBI WGS metagenome assembly JACCDW01 (sample SAMN15323449, study PRJNA562643) | freshwater metagenome | isolation source: river surface water | place: USA:Blue River Watershed | collected 2017-08-18
ACTTAAAGTAGACACTGACCCAATTAGAAATTATGTCCAATTTGGTTTGGGTCTTAATTTCTAATATGAAAAAATTTCTAAGTATTATTTTATTGGTATTTGGTTTGTCCCTTACACAAAATGTGAGCGGACAAACCTATACACAATCCTATAAAGATAAATGTACCGGTGAAATTAAGTTAGTTACAACCCAAATGGTAAATGGAAACTACGTTGTTTCTTTTTACAATCAGATAAGAATATTTACGGCAATAGAAGTTCAAAGTGGAGTAACGCAAGCTTGGTTGACATCGGTTTATGCGGCATATTCAACTATGGGTTGCCCAACAAATCAGGTGGTTCAACAAACTGTAAACCAAACTGTAAATCAGGCAACTTCACAAGCAGCATCAGCAGCGGCATCTGCTGCAAGTTCAGCCGCAAGTAGTGCAGCAAGTTCAGCAGCTTCTTCATCGGCAAGTTCTGCAGCAAGTAGTTCGGCAAGTGCAGCTGCAAGTTCTACGGCATCAACACCACCACCAACTTCAACACCACCACCATCAAATAGTTCTTCATCAACACCGCCGGCAAGTAGTAGTTCATCCAGCAGTTCATCTTCATCCGGTTCAAGTAGTTCATCTTCCGGTTCATCATCTTCGGAAACAAAAACCGAAACCAAATCTGAGAGTGGTAGTTCATCATCAGAACAAAAAAGTGAATCCAAATCCGAAACTAAATCTGAATCAAAAGAAGAATCAAAATCGGAAAGTAAATCGGAAGAAAAGAAAGAAGACTCAAAGTCAGAAGAAAAGAAAGAGGAAAAGAAGGAAGAATCTAAAGAAGAAAAGAAAGAGGAGAAGAAGGAAGAAAAGAAAAAAGAAGATAAAAAGAAAGATAGAAAGACTGGACCTAATCCAATGTTACTTTCATCTGATTTAGCAGGTACAGAAGATGCGGAAGGTAAATACGCAGCTATGATGAGTGTTGGTATTTCTAAATCATCCTTAATGGGTGATAAATCATATTCTGCCACCGCACTTATTTGGAGTACATTAGACCAATTTGCATTAAGTGGTGGTATGACAAAAATGGACTTTGAAGATGGTAAGTTAAATGGTATTCATTCATATTCAGTAACCGCAGCATATCTGAAAGGAACTCTAATGCAGATGGTGGGATATACTAATATTAAACCACATCCTAAATGGGGAACTTATGGATACAATGTTGGTGTAATCGCACTACAAATGAAAAAACCAACCGCTGGATACGATTTATCAGTAATGACATCGTTTGTAGCGTTTTGGACTAAACCATATCAGGTTAATCGTAAAACCACACTTTCTCCACAGGTATTTTTTATGAACTCACCAATAAGCTGGAACACAGTAACCGGAAACAGTATGGTTACCAGAACGCCTGGCTTCATTGTGGGTAGTGGATACGATTTTAGATTGAGTAAAAGATTCGCATTATCGGCATCATATAAAGCAGTTATGACATTAGAACCTAAGTTTAACCTAATGAATAATTTTCAAATTGGTTCTAAAATGGTTTTTTAAATATTTATACACAAAAATAATACCTTATGAAAAAATATGTTAATTTTAAGAATATTGCCATCGTAGCGTTGGTAATTTGGATTTTATTACAATGGTTTAACCCAGGTGGAGTTATGCCAGGTGGAAGAACTATCAGAATTGATGGTAAAAAATACGAAGTGATTAAACACACAATTGATACTGTAGAAGTTGAAAAAATCAAAACAGTAACTAAAAAAGGAAAAGATATTGTACATGAAGTGATTGATGTAGATACTTTGGTACTTAAAGAAATGGTAAATGTAGATAGTGCAGCAATCCTTAAAGATTACTTAGCAAAGATTATTTACAAAGATACATTAGTTTTAGATGGTGGATTAGGAACAATTGCATTGACTGATACTATTACTAAGAATAGAATCTTAGGTAGAACTTGGGATGCTAAAGTAAAAGAAAGAACAATTAAAGAAGAACTTATTGTTAAAGAACCTGCAAAAGCACAATTATATTATGGTTTGAATGCTGGATTTAATAAAGAAGATTATGTTTCTGCAATTGGAGCTGGTGTAATTCTTAAAACTAAAAAAGATAAAATCTACCAACTTGGATTAGGTGTAAACAATAGAACTACTGATGGAACAAATGGTTCATTCTCACCTTATGTTGGATTCGGTACATATTGGAAAATTAAAGTTAAAAAATAATGATAAGATTAACTCAACTCAACGAAGCATCAGAAGTTTTTATTGAAGAAATTCCTGTAGCTAAAGCAAAGCAAGTAATGGCTTTTGAAAAAATCATTGGTGGAAAGCATGAAAGTATTTTACAAGGAATACATGGATATATTGCTTATATCAAAACACCAGGTGGACATGGTAATTATAGATTTGAAGCAGATGATTTGAAAAAACTATTATCGCTTAAAATCCGTTGGGTAGAAGGTGATAATGAATATGTATCAATAGGATTTTAATGATACTACTAAGAGATATATTAGGAGAGGACCTTCGTAAGTGGTTTGGTAAAGGTAAGACTGGTTCTACAACTGGTGGTGGTTGGGATAGATATAATGCACAGGGTAAGAAGGTTGGAAAGTGTGGTGATAGTAAAGAAGGTGATGCATACGCAGCTTGTCTTTCAAAAGAAAAAGCAGCTAAGTTAGGACCTGATGGTAGAGCAGCATTTGTAAAAAGAAAAAGAGCAGCACAATCTAAAGCAGGAGATGCTAAGAAAGGTGGTGAAAAATCAAAAGGTCAAAAACCAACATTTGTTAAGACAGGTGCATAATGATTTCACTAAAGGATATATTATCAGAAGTTGGGGAAGGCTCAGCAAAACCATTTCAATTAAATCGTAAAGGTAATTTTGGTCCATTCTTTACCGCTCTTAAAGCAGCAGCTAAACAAGATAAGTGGACACAAACTAAAAAAAACTTTGTTTACGAAATAGTAAGTGATAAAACAAAATATCTTATTAAAATACAATGTATAGCCAGAAAAAAGAATCCAATGATTTTGGTATTACCTGGTCAAAAACCAAAACAACCACCAAAAGAAAAATACGAAATGGAAGTTGGTGTGGGATTTAATGTAAAAAGAGCAAGAGACGAATACGAAACTAATTTGAGTGAAATGTATCGTTTAATGGCAACTGTAATTGAAGCTATTAAAGATTTTGTTAAAGGTGTTGATGATGAAGTTAAATTGAATACAATTCAAATTCATCCAAAAGCAGATGAGGGTTCTGCTGGTTCGATTGATTCAAAAAGAGGTAGGATATATTTATCTTATATAAAGAAAAACATTTCAAAAATACCAGGTAAATGGACAGCATTTCAATACAATGATAGAATTGAAGTAAGAAATGGTGATTGGACTGGTGATGATGTAATAGCAAAAAGTTAAATTATGATAAAATTAATTGATATACTAAAAGAAGAAACACAATCAAATCAAAAAGAAATGATTGATGGTATAGTTGAAATGCTTAACCAAGTTGAAGATATCCAAAATCGTAAGGAAATGGCTATGGATAGATTGAGAGATTTCAAGCAAGAAGGTATTGAAGTTAATCCAAAAGAATTTCTACAAAGATGTGGTATAGATACTGTAAACGAAAAGTGGAGTAACAAATACAAAAAATCAATTAATTGTAATAACCCAAAAGGATTCTCACAAAGAGCTCATTGTCAAGGTAGAAAAAAGCATGAGTTAGTAGAAGAAGCCCTTCAATTGTTTTTAGAAAAGAATTGCCCAACTGACCCGGCAAAATGGTCTGCATCAAAAGCAGCAGCAAAAAGAAAGTTTGATGTTTACCCATCGGCTTATGCAAATGGCTGGGCTGCAAAAAATTACAAATCTAAAGGTGGCGGTTGGAAGACATGCAAAGGATAATTAACGAATGTATTATTGTTTCCAAAGAAGTTGGAGATAAGTTTGTTCTAGCTAAAAATAGAGATAGAGCTTATAATCCATCTTTGGAAATTGTTCACACTATTATTGATGGTGTGGAAGTTGCATATCTACATGATTTAGTTACCGATTGGAGTGAAGGATTAAACGAAAAAGGTATTGGTGTTGTAAACTCAGCACTACTTGTTGGACACGATGAAGCTGAGCATAAGATTGTAAAGAAAGGTGGTAAGCCAGGACCTGATGGTGATAAGATGAGAAATATCATCAAACAACCAACACTTAAACAGGCAATCAAAGCTGCAATCACTTATAAAGGTAAGAGTGGATTATCTTTGAAAGGTCATACATTCGTATCATCTCCAAAACATATGGTTAGTATTGAAACTACATCAAAGCATAAACCAGATATTAAATTACAAAATACTGAATCACCTGTTGTTCGTACAAATCATGGACATATGTTTACCGATGCCGGTTATACACATGGTGAAAAATATCTAAGTTCTAAAATGAGAAAAATATCAGCTGAAAAATCAGTTGATAAAGTAGGTGATTGGACAGAAATAGCACAGGCTATGAGAAAAGAATTCTTTCCAAATAGACCTACACTCAATATGAAAAGAGATACTGAAGAAATGTCTACATCATCTCAAACGGTAATGAATTTAACTGACCGTATCCTACAAATTACTTATTTCAAAAATAAAGTAAAAGAATTTAAAGGTATTAACAATCAATTACCAAAAGGATACCAACCTAAGATTAAAATTGAGATAATTTCAGTTTAATCCCAACTTTTTATACAATACATATTTATAGACATACAAAAATGATAGAGTATGTCAACAGATTTCGAGTTATTTAAAGGAAAAAACCTTAGTTCTCTTTTTGAGGACATTTATACAAACCAAGTTTCTAAAAAACAAAAGATATCAGCTTTAATAGAAGAATTAAAGAAGATGATTAAACATGCTGGTGATGTAGCCGCTGTTGGTCCTATATTATCTTCATTAATTGATAGTTCGGTTAAGAATGATGACCAATTAGTTAAACTGGCAACAATTGCACAAAAAATTATAGCATCTGAAAAGAAAGCAGAAGGACAAGATGGTTTCTTAACTGAATTTGAAAAGAATCAACTTCTTAGAGAATTGGAAGAAACTAAAATTGAAGTTGAAAGAGTTGATGATTTGGAATTTGAATTAGAGGAACTTAAAAAATCAGTAAAGTAATGGCAAATTTTAATAGATATTCTGTCCAAAATCAATCAAATGAAAAAACTGGACAATATAACTATGGTGTTGTATATGATATAATTTTAGATAGTACAAATAAAAGATATACCGAACCTGGTGATATTGGTGCTATTACATATAGAAAATATGGAGATAATACTGTATCGGATGAAAATCTTCCTTTGGCATACCCTTTGACAAAAAACTATATTGATTTACCTGTAAGAAATGAATTGGTTGAAATAGTAATTGTAGAAAATATTGCATGTTATAGAAGATATGCAATTGATATTTCTGGTAACAAAAATATAAGTAGTCCAATTAATACTATTAATAGTAGATTTTTAACACCAACCGATGAAAGAAAAGATATTCAAGATAAAAATAAAGGACAGCATTATGAAAGTGTAATGCAAACAGGTATTCCACGTTCTAATTCGGATGGACCAACTTCAAAAAATTATGCGGGATATGGAAATTATTTTACACCGTCAAATATACATCGTTTAAGTTTGTATGAAGGAGATACTCTAATAGAATCTAGATTTGGACAAAGTATTAGATTATCTGCTTACAATAACCCAAACAAAATATTTTCACCAACTATAATAATAAGAAATAAAGAATCTGCATTAACAGGTGTACAATCGGCATCTTCTGGAAGTATAACCGAAGATATTAATAGAGATGGTTCAACTATAATGATGTCATCGGATGAATTTTTACTTCCATTCATACCTGGTACAATAGATAATAAAGGTTCTACTGATTTTCAACAAAAACCAGAATCATTTAAACCATATCCTGAAAAATTAAAAGGTGACCAAATACTATTAAATTCGGGAAGAATAATTCTTTCATCCAGAAGTGGTGAAATGATGTTTTTCTCAAAAGGAAATTATGGATTTGTTTCAGATGGTGGGTTATCAATTGATAATAGACTAGGAATTAACGTAAGTGTTGGTGATGATATTCATATAGTAACAAAAGATAGAAATATAAATTTAGTAACCGGTAATGGTTCAATATTTTTAGGTAATAAAGATTTAGAACCATTGGTTAAAGGACAAAAATTAGTTGATATACTCGGTGAACTGATTGATGAGATTGGTTCTATGATTTTCCTAACCCCATCGGGTCCAACTGCTGAAGGTCCAAAAAATAGACCTGAATTTGGCAGAATAAAATCAAAACTAAATGATATATTAAGTAAAATTAATCAAACGGCATAAAATGGCAGAAAAAGTAGATTTATCAAAACAAACTGGCGCGGGTAATATAAAAGCAGCAGGTGCGGGTGCAGCGGATAAAGCAACTGGAATGGTTGGCGGTGCACTTACAAATGCTTTTGCTGGAGCTAAAGGTAATATAAAAGAATTATTAAATGGATTGAAAGCATCATTAGGAATACCAGATATTCCGAAGATACCTAAAAAACCAAAATTTCCAGCTGTAAAAAAGTTTGAACCAAAAAAACCACCACAAGCAAAAATATACGAAAAGGAAGAAAAGAAATTTGATTATGCAAAAGCACCTGCAGTGCAGAGCCCAACTCCGCCACCACCGCCACCAAAAGGAAAATTGGCATACAAATACGAATTTAATGGAAAACGAATTAGTGTTGGATTTTATGAGGGAGATAGATATGTTGATGCGGTAGGTGCATTTTCATTTACAAGCAAAGTTACGGAAGAAAGAGCTGTTCAACTTTTTATACAAAATTATAAAGCAGAAATTCCAAATTTAGAAAGCTGGGGAATGCAAAAATTATAATAATGTCTTGGCAAACATTTAAAGATAATATATTAAGAGTATCAAATAATCCTGAAGGAATACCTGATATAGAAACTATTGCAAATCTCTATGCGTCCGAATACGATGCTGCTGTAAAAAGAGGATATGAAACAATTAACAAAACAAAAATAACTCAAGGTAATGTAGAGTTAATGAAACAATTTTTTTTGATTGCATTGCAAAAGGGATTATCATCAACCGAACCATATGATTTAATTGGTGAAATGGGAGAAGGAGTAAAAGCATATTGGGCAGGTGCTCAATTATCAAATACTCCTATTCCAATTATAATTCCACCTGGAGCTACATCAAATATTTCTATTGTTTCAAATGTTGTTACTAATCCTGGTGTTTGGCAAAAACCATCCCCAAAACAAATTTCACTTGAACTTACTCCAGAAAGAAGAATAGAGGTACAAGAAGAATTAGAAGCTGCGGAAAGAAATTATAATAATGCAGTTGCGAATAACGAAGAATTAAAAGCATCAACTTACAGTGATGAAGTAAATAAATTTCAAGGAATATTAGAAAATAATCAAGAACTTAGAATTAGTTTGCCAATTGATGAAGAAGTTAATATTAATTTACCAGCTGATGATGGATTGAAAGCAAGTGTTGAAACAAATCAGACACCAACACAACAGGGAAACACATCACCAACAACTAATATAGATAACACTCAAACAGGTGGAACTAGAACAGGCTTTGCAGAAGAACCTGAGGATGAAGTTGAAGAAGTTAAGTTTAGTGAAGGTAAACCATTTGTAAGTGGATTTAGAGGTGGTGGACCTGGTCCTGGTAGTGGTGGATTTAATATCCCATATGTACCATTTCCAGCAACATTTCCGGCTAATGCTAGTGCGGGGCAAAAAGCGGTAGCAATTGCTTTACACGATGCAAATCAAGGAGTAAAAGAAAATCCAAGAGGAAGTGATACGGGGCATGAAAGAATTATTCAAATGCAAAAAAATGGAGCAGGTGGTGGTACCGGATTTGCTTGGTGTGCATGTGCGGTTACAACTTGGTGGACAGAAGCTGGGGTAACAATAGCAAATCATTCAAATAAAGCATATGTTCCTACATGGGTAAAATGGGCAGTTGCAAATAATAGATTTGTTGATAAAAGAAATGGTGCAAATCCTGGTTATACTCCAAAACCTGGAGATGCAATTGTTTATGGATGGGGTAGTTTAAATAATGACCACGATGGATTTGACCATATAGGAATGGTTGAATATGTTAAAGATGGTATTGTTTATGGAATAGATGGTAATTACTCTGAAAAAGTAGAACGCCATGTGGCAACGCAAAATACTATAAGGGGTTTTATACTTATTTAATATGTCAGCAGTAAATCCAACACAAGTAACAGGGCTTATCGTAGATGAATTCATACGTTATGCACAAGCTCATTTATCTACTGTTAGTGGAGTAATAAATACTATTTCATTATATCAGGTTGGACCAGTACCAACACCATTACCTGGTATAATTACCTGGTCTGGATATACAGTAACACCTTCTCAACCTAGTTCTCAACCAACTGAAGATGATTTTCCTGCAAAAGAAAATCAATCGGAAGATGATAAACAGGAATCGGCTTTAATAACAAATGAAACCGAAAATGGTGTAACCGAAGAACAAATGGATAAGGAAATACGAAGAAAGGGATTTGCGGAAGAAGAAGAAGATGAAGTTGAAGAAGTTAAGTTTAGTGAAGGTAAACCATTTGTAAGTGGATTTAGAGGTGGAGGCGGTTTTACTGCTGGATTTAGTGGGGCTGTTACTGTTGATTTAGGAGCATTGGATTTATCGGCGGATTGGGTTACTTTATCTTCTAAATTTGTAGGTAAAAATGAGGGATTTGCTCAAAAAGCAACTTGGGATGTAAATGCGTATAGACTTGGTTTTGGGTCTGATAAAATAATCGGTGCAGATGGTAAAATAAGAGATGTTGTTGTAGGAGATGTAACTTCGGTTGATGCTGCATTGAAAATGTTACAATATGAACTATCTGTATCATATAAGAGCAGATTAGTTGGAACTGGTGCAACAAAAATATCAGAAGCAACCTTTAATTCTTTGAATAATAAACAAAAAGCTGCATTGATAAGCTATGTTTACAATGTTGGTAGTTTAAGACCTGGTATTGCAGAAGCTATTAGAAATGGAAATCTAGCATCGGCGGCACAGCAAATACAAGCCGGTCCAGTCACCGCAGGTGGACAGACTTTAGCGGGGTTGGTTAGAAGGAGAGCGGAGGAAGCAACACTATTTTCATCGGCATAACCCAAAAATAATCAATCTAAATATTTATAAACATAACAATAAACAAATATGAATACTGATAAACTTTTAAAAGCTATTCAAATCTTAGTTCAAGAAGAAGTTAAACAACAATTACCAGCTCTAATTAAAGAGGGAGTTAAAGCCGAAATGAAAAAACTTATGGCTGAGGGAAAGGTTGTAAAACCTAAATCTGAAGGTTTGAGCATGGCTAAAGCTATCTTAGGTGATGATGAGCCTAAAGTAGAAAGCAAAAAAGAATACAGCAAAAATCCTATGATTAATCAAATCCTTAATGAAACTAAAGCTGCTGTTGGAACTGATGGTGGATTTAGAACTATGAGTTTTGGACAAGCGGATATGGGTTCAATTGTTGGTAGAACTGCTATGGCAGAAAAAATGGGTTATGGTGACTTCACTAAAGGACCTCAATCAACTGGATTGGGTGTTCAAACTGGTGTAGCGGAATTAGATAAAGCTTTTAATAGAGATTATTCTGAGCTTGTAAAAAGATTTAAGAAGTAATGGCAATTTTATTAGGTAGAAAGCCTCTAATTGAAACTAAACCTTTTGAAGATTATGCGGTTGGTTTACAAATACCAATTCGTATAACTAATACAGCTTTTGCCCAGAATTTTACTGAATTAGAACAACTTAAATCAAATATAATAAATTTACTTCTTACAAAAAGAGGAGAAAGATTAATGAATCCGGATTTTGGTGCAGGTATTGAAACCGTACTGTTTGAACCTATTACGGATGAATTTGAAGAAAAAGTTCAAACTATAATAAATGAATCGGTTGAAAGATATTTACCGAATGTATCTATTGATGAAATAAATGTAGATATGAGTAATGAAAACAAAGATACAAATACGGTTAATATCTCTTTAAAATTTAGAAGTGTAAGTACCGGTCTTTCGGATGTAGTTTCTTTTAATGTTCAACAAATAGCACCATAATGAGTTTAACACCTATAAATAAAACGTTTAAAAACAAAGGAAAGGATATAAAATATCTTGGTAAAGATTTTAATGCTTTCAAAGCAAATTTAGTAGAATTTGCTAAAACTTATTTTCCAAAAACAAATACTGATTTTAGTGAAGCATCTCCTGGAACGATGTTTATTGAAATGGCATCATATGTTGGTGATGTACTTTCATATTATATAGATGATACATTTAAAGAATCTTTATTAACAACGGCAGAAGATTTAGAGAATGTTACGGCATTAGCTCAATTTATGGGATATAAGCCTAAAGTAACTTCTCCTGCAACAACAACCGTATCTGTTTATCAAGTAGTACCTGCAATTGGTAATGGTGCTTTAAATGTGGCAGACACTCGTTTTATGTTAAAGATAAAACAAGGAATGAGAATAGAATCTGGTATTGAAGATTTAGTTTTTATTACAACCGATATTGTTGATTTTGCAGATGAAAGTAATAGAGAAATTACCGTTTATCAAAGAGATACAATAAGTGGTGAACCAACATTATATTTGTTAAAAAAATATGTTCAAGCAATTTCCGCAGATTTACAAGAAGAAACTTTTACATTTGGTTCATATCAATCATTCAGAACAATTGATTTGGAAGAAACAAATGTTATAGAGATTTATGATATAAGAGATTCTGACGGAAACAAATGGTATGAAGTTCCATATTTGGCACAAGAAATGGTTTTCTTGGATTATCCAAATACAGAATTAAATGATCCAGATTTGGTTCAGTTTAAAGAAACCGTACCTTATGTTATTAGAACTATAAAAACTCCAAGAAGATTTACAACTAGAATAAATCCAAATGGAACAACAACTATAAGATTTGGCGCTGGAGACCCAACTGCTTCTGATGAACAATTAATTCCAAATTTAAAAAATGTTGGATTAGGATTACCAAACTCAATTAGTAGATTAGAAGAAGCGTTTGACCCAACTAATTTCTTAAAAACTAAAACATATGGTACTTCACCTTCAAATACAACATTAACTGTAAAGTATTATACCGGTGGTGGTGTATCATCAAACGTAGAAGCTGGTACATTAACCAGAATTAGTGGTATTGAATTTGATGATGATTTATCCAACTTAAACGCTTCTCAGATTGGTACATACAATAGTTTAAAAAATTCAGTAGCTGTAACAAATGAGATACCTGCAACAGGAGGTAGAGGTGGTGAAACTATCGAAGAAATAAGAGAAAACGCATTAGCGAATTTTAATTCTCAAAATAGAGCCGTAACTGCAAAAGATTATCAAGTTAGAGTTTTATCAATGCCAACCAAATATGGTGCAGTTGCTAAAGCATTTGCAACCGCAGATGGTAGTTTAGATAATAATTCTCCTGCATCAATTTTAGCATCACCTAATAGATTGCAAGAATTTGTAGATATTGTTATGGGATTCATTAATAAGGCAGATAATGATGAACCATCGAGAGGACAGGTTGAAGGAGAAATTGAACAATTTTTATTAGGAAAGGCTTCAAACGAAAATGAAAAAAATAATCCTTTTGCAATAAATCTTTATATGCTTGGATATGATGGATTAGGAAATTTAACACCAATCAATAGAGCTGTAAAAGAAAATCTTAAAACTTATTTAGGTGAGTATAGATTATTAACCGATGGTATTAATATGTTAGATGGTTTTATAATTAACATCGGAGTTGAGTTTGAAGTAATTTGCTATGAGAACTATAATAAATCGGAAGTGGTTGCAAAGTGTATAGTTGATTTAAAAGATTACTTTAACATTGATAGATGGACATTCAATCAAACAATTAATTTAAGCGAAATTGAATTACTTATTGCAAATGTTGAAGGAGTAAGAAGTGTTCCAAGTCTTAAAATAACAAACAAATGTGGAGGTCAGTATTCTAATAATTCTTATAATATAGAAGCTGCAACTAAAAATAAAATAGTATATCCTTCATTAGACCCATCTGTTTTTGAAATTAAGTTTCCAGATTCAGATATAAAAGGTAGAGCAAGATAATGGCATATTATTTTTTAACAGCATCAAAAGATGCAACGGTATATCTTCAACAACCAAACCAAAATACTGGTTTAGATGAGATATTAGAAATAAGTAAAGTATATTATGGTAATGTAAAAGATATTTCACATGCCCTATTAAAATTTGATACTGGATTTCTATCATCTTCTTTAGTAAATGGAAGTATTAATTTAAAAGAAGCAAGATTATTATTAAAAGAAGCGCAGACAGAAGAAATACCATTGGAATATACAATTTATGCACACGCTATCTCTGGTAGTTGGGAAATGGGTATAGGAACTCGCTTTGATGCAATAACAACTAAAGGTGTGACATGGAATTATAGAGAAGGTGATACAAAAATTGATTGGTTAGAAAACGATTTTCAAACATACACAACCGCATCGGTGAATGATGGAACGGGTGGTACGTTTTACTTATATCATACGGCATCTCAAACTTTTTCCTATGAAAAAGGTGATATTAATATGGATGTAAAACCACTTCTTAAATCTTGGATGAGTGGTTCTATACCAAACGATGGATTAATGTTAAAATATGATTCTGCAAAAGAATTAGATACCGAAGATTATGGAATTGTAAGATTATTTAGTAAAGAAACATTCACAATATATCAACCTAAAATTAGAATAGGTTGGGATGACCAAAGTTTTTTAACAGGTTCGTTATCTCCATTATCAGCTAGTGATATTAAAGTTGGATTGAGAAATTTTAAAAAAGAATATAAAAAAGAAACAAATGCAAAAATAAGAGTTTTTGGTAGAGAATTATATCCATTGAAAACTTTCTCAAATTCATTTTCATATAATACAACAAAATATTTACCACAAACATCTTATTATCAAGTAAGAGATTTTGCTTCCGATGATATTATAGTACCTTTTAGCGATTATTCAAAAATTCATTGTGATACCGAAGGAAATTATATATCTTTAAATCTTTCAAATTGGGAAGCAAATAGAACTTATAAAATTGAACTAAAAGTTGTTTTAGATGGACAAGAATATTATTTTGATGAAGATTTAACTTTTTTCTTAGTAGCTAATTAATAATGGCAGAAAATTTTAAAATATCGGGTCTTAGAGATGAAAATTTAGTTTCGGATTTATCTGTTAGTGGTTCTAGTGTCATCTATAAACCAACTGATAATATTTTTGTTTTTAATGAAAATAGTACAAGAGATGGTGTTGTTTTTGGAAAATTATCAAATCCAAAATATAATGAAAACGAATTAAAAAGGTCAGTTGATACGAGAATATTTGAACTCATACCAATTGAACCACCACCACCTAATGATGATGTACCTAGACCTGTTTATAATGAAGTAACTCAATCAGTAATTGATTTAACTGCAGAAGTTGTTAGATTAAATGTGATTGTTGAAGATTTAAGAGCAAAAGTTAATGAATTACAAATTGTATCGGAAAGTTTAAGAGTTGATGTAGATGCACAAAAAATTTTAGTTGCTTCTTACGAAAACCAATTGAATCAATCGAATATTAAAATTGCTTCAACTACCGTTGATTTACAAAACGCAATACAAAAAGGAACTGCCGAAGCAATTCAAAGAGTTTCTTTAACTGCGAGAAATCAATCTTTGAAAGAACAAAATGACCAATTAAGAGAAATATTAGAAGGAAAGCAGGCTAAAATTGCAGAAGGTGCGAAAGTTAGTATGGAATTCTCAGTAAAAGTTTTACAAAAAGGTGAAGCGGCACAAAATGACCTTACATTTAGAGGTAGAGCAAAAGATGACGGAAATGGTAATTGGGTTAATGGACCAGATTTAGAATTATATAACTTTACTAGAGAAGCGATTGATATTAGTTTTGAAGAAACTGGACAAACCGTTGGTTCTTTTGAAAAAATTTCATCGTTTACACTACAACCAAAACAAACCAAATTTATTACTATAAAAACTATTGCAAGTAAAATTGATTCATTTGCTCCAAGTGCGGGAGTTAATTTTTCTGGTGATAAATCGTATAAAGGTGGTTTAATATGTAAAACGGCTAAATCAAACATTTCATTATCAGTTTCAATACAAAAACAATCTGGTGATAAATGGACAGGAGGTAATTAATTATGGCAGCAGAAGGTTTAAAAAATTTTAAAGAGGTTGTACAAAACAAAGCCTACCGAATAAATCCAAATGATAGGAAAATATTTGAAGATGGCGATGTTCAATCTTTTTTTGGTCTTAGTGAAGATGATTGTATTGAATTTATATTATATGATTCATCTGAAAATCAATTACCACAACAAGGATTTGGGTTGGTTAGATATATACCGCTTACAACAACAAATATAAATGATTATTTTTTATTGACAGAAGGTACAATGATGACAAAAAATAATTTACCATCTGAATTTTTTATAGATGTTGAAAGATTAATTAAAGAAGCAGGATACGCAAATGGTATTTTTAAAACACAAATTTCTTTATTAAATAAAAGATTAGGTTCGTATAAAGAAAAAGATAAAGTATGGATTGGAGAAATTTCCCCATCCAGAACTGAGGTTAGATTGTTTCCTTTGGAAAATAGTCCAAACATATATGATATCAAACAAAGATTTGGTATTTTTTATAACAATGGAGATTTTAAATCAGATACAGTTTATAATGTTTTTAAAATGATTGAAGCAACATCTCCTTCCATAATTGTTGATACAATAAAAAGAACTTATGGTGAATCATTTTATAATAAATTAAAAGCCGAATATAAGATTCAAAATATGGATACTTTTGCGGCAAACGTACATAAAAAATTCTTAGAATCTGCACATTATGAATATACTAATAGAGTATCTGATGTTAGAGATTTAAGTTATGGTAAACCAAGAAAAACAATACCACCTTTACAATTATCGGAAGATGGTATAATGAAAACTTTAAGTTTTTTAGTAACAAACGCTGTTAATTTTTATTTACTTCAAAAAGATGAACAATTAAATTCTGTTGCAACAACTGCAAAAGAACAAAGTTTAGATGAAGTTAGAGATATTTTACAAACCAAATCAATTGATACTAAAATTGATACTACTTTACCAGCAACAAAAATTGTTTATACAGAAAAAGCACCGGTTGAAGAAACTAAATTAGGATTTAAAAAGAAATTGAAAAAAGAATTACCAATTGATCCTGGTCCAATAAAAGGAATTATTGATCCTGGTACTGGTCCCGTAACAAAAATTATTTCTCCCGAACCTGATATAATACTACCGGTAGAAAAAGAAAATCCAGTTACCGGTGAAATCATTAAAATAGATAATCCACCAAAATTTGTAGCGGACGAACCGATTACAATTGAAACACCAATTGGTGGTGGCGGAGGCGGTGGTGGAACTCGTGGAACGCGTGATTTTATTACGGATTATAATAATGTAAATCCTTTGGATAATAATTATGGTAAAGTTATAGCAGGCGAACCTAGTATGGATTATCAAAAATAAAAACATTTGCTATCAAATGGTAAGAAAAGAAAGAATATATAGACTAATGAATGACCCAAATGAAGGGTTTGCTTTTGATACTCAATCGCTTGTGGATAACTTAGGTGGTTTTGTAGGCGGTGGCGTTTCTTATGGTGGTGGCGGTGGTATATCTACTGGTGGAAATACAAATGTTCCTATTTCTTCAAATCCTAACGCAGTTGGTACGATTAATGAAAATAAAAATTTAATAATAAATGTAACTGCAAATTCTGAAGCACAAATTTATTTAAATGGAGAAAACACATTCAAAGTAACTCCTGATAAATTTAATGTTTCTTTGGAAGATTTATTAAATAACGGCTCAAAAACATTTACCGTAACATCAACAAATGGTTCTGATATTACAAAACAAAAATATGTTATTTCAGTTCAAAATAATATTAATTTTAATTTTAACGCACTAAATAATATTAATTTTGGAGATAGTTTATTTGGATATCAAACTAGATTGATTCCAAATTTTAATGAACCATTTACAAATAATAATCAACCGGTTTATTCTAATGTATCACCATATCAGTTTAAAATTGATTATTTTGATAATGACCAGCCTGAATTATTTGTAGTAGATTTAAATAATCAAATTATAGATTTACCTTTTACTGTAAATCAACTAAATCCAAGATTACCGGATGTACCTATTAAAAGTGATGAAGTTTCAATTGAAGTTACCGTTTCAGGTATTGCTGATTCGGTGATATATTCTGGATTCTCATCTGACACATTAACTACTAATAGAACCTATACATTTAATGAACCGGTAGGTAAAGAAATTACAATCGTTTCTTCTGATTTAACAAAGTACATTGTTTCAAAAATTATAATCACCGATTCTTTAGGAAACGTTGAAGAAATTAATTCAACAAATGAACTTATAAGAGTTGCAAATGCATCGGCAAGATTGGCATTTTTGGCAGATGAAAATTTAAAAATTCAAGTAATAACAGAAGATGCTCCTGTTAAAACAACTGGAATAAAACCTGCTATTACATTTGTAAATCCAGAGACAAGTAGAAAATATAATATAAATTCAAAAGAGGATATACCTATTGGGATTAATAAAAATGGAAACGTAAGTGATATTGCAATTTATATAGGACAAGATGTTTTCAAATACAGTGATTTAATTGGTAAATCCAATCCTTCAATTATTAGTATTCCTGCGAGTGCTATAACTAAGATAGGAAATTATAGAGTTGTATTAGTACCATCAAAATCAAAAGTTGGTCTTTTAGGTGGATTTGGAGAAGGAGACCCAATTGAATTTTCATTAAATGTAGTTAGTGAAGCTTTCGTTGGTGAACCAGATATTAGAAATATTAGTTATCCATCCGAGTTAAAAGGGCCTGATTTTAAAGGTACTGATGTTGATTTTGAAATTCAATATGAAAGTATAAATTGTGATTACGTTAGAATATATAACGGAGAAAAATATATACAATCGGGGCCTTCTGGCAAAGTTAAATTAAATGTAAAACAACTTTTAGAATTAGGTGGGCAGAATATTGCTGAAGACGCAAACAATATTGTTTTAAGTTTAAAATTAGTTCCATTTAATATAAGTGGATATGAGACTGTTGTTGGTAAAGATGAATTTATTACAATTAAATTTGTTAAGAGTAACTTTACTATTCCTAGAAATGTAGCAGTTAATAGAATAGCAGAAACATTAACTTCTCAATTTGATAAGACAATATTAAAAGAAAGAAGTAGTAAGTATTTAAATCATCTTTTACATTTTGGAAATGGTGATAATAAACTTATAACAATTTGGACTGGTAGTAATAATTCTTTAATCTTAAAATTATACGAACCATTACCAACTTCGGTACAAGAGAATCAACAGGTTTGGATTTCTAAAGCATTAGCTAATCCAATAATAGACACCGTTAGATTGATTGGTGAAACGTTACCAGCTTGTAAACCGTTAAAAGGACCAAACTTTGGACTAGAACCTGATAATGGTATAGGATTTCAAATATTTGATGAACTTTTAGCAACTGGCTCTTATTCTACTAATTTATTGTTTAATAAATATGTTGAAGATGCTGGTATTGATACTTCAAAACTTTCTATTACATATGCAAGTGGTTCAACATATCTTTGGGAAAACTTTGTAAATTTTGGCTCATCGGAAGAAAGAGTAAATAACTTTTTATATAAGCTTGAAATTCTTCAAGGATATATTTCAAAATATAATATAATCAGTTCAAACGCTTATCCTGTTGGATATTTAAGGACTGAAGATGCCGGTGGTGATGGAACTCCTGAGATAATTGGTGATGAAATAATTTTACAAGAGCCAGATGAATTTTTAATTCAATATGAAACTCCAATATTGTACGGTTCTGATTCTATTGATGAGAGAGGTTCTTTGTTAAAAAAGATAAATAAAATTATACAGAATTTCGATGGATTTGAAAAATGGTTATATACATCTACCGATTCTTTGGCATATCCAAAATATATTTCATTTGATGATGGTATAGCAAGATACTTTGCATATGCGGTAAATACTCCAGAAGCAACAACATGGTACAATACAATTTTGGCAGCGGCTGAATTGTATGATAAGTATAATACTAATTACTTAACAAATAATATTCCTGCATTCATACAAGAAAATTATGATAATAACGATTTCTTAGTTTTCTTAGATATGATTGGACAACACTTTGATATAATTTGGGTTTATATTAATGCTTTAAAAAATACAAAAATTCTTGAAGATAAAAAAGTAGATGGTATTATAAATTCTATTGTAGAGCCAGTATTATCATCATTTGGTTGGAATCCAAAAAGAGCTTTTAATACAAACTTTTTATGGGAATATGTTTATGGTACAAATAGGGAAGGTAATTCTCTATATACAATGCCGTTAAGTGAAGCTAATAATGAAGTTTGGAGAAGAATATTGAACAATCTTCCATATATTTTAAAACATAAAGGAACTGGCAGAGCTTTAAAAGCTATTATGGCTTGTTATGGTGTACCACAATCAATGTTGACGATAATGGAATTTGGGGGTCCGCAAGACCCAACAAAAGGTGGTTCAACTAAATTCACATTTGATGACAGAACTGCAGCTATATATCTTACGGGTAGTTTAAATAGTAATGGAAGTTCAAATATTAAAATACCTTGGCACACAACAGCACAAACTGGTGATTATCCAAATTGTATTGAGTTTAGAATACTTCCTTCAAAGATACCAACAAATTATGTTACTCTTATTTCTGGTAGTCAATGGGAATTAAATCTTTATAAAACAACTGGTTCTTTTGGAAAATTAGAACTAAACTTTGGTGGAAACTTAGGAGATAGTCCGTATTTTCTAAGTGGTAGCGGAGTAGGTTATCCTTATTTTGATTTATCAACTGAATATGTTTATGGACCAGATTTGGTAACCGGAAGTTTAGATTTTCCTATATCTACTGAAAATTATTCTAATGTTTGTATTAATAGATACAACTATGCTGGAGCCGCTTCTTTATATGAAATATGGTTAGCTACTTCCGATGGTAGAAGAATTATAACATCGGTGAGCATGTCACTTCTTACCGAAGATGCAGAATGGACAAGTGGTTCTTCTTTACAAATAGGTGGAAACGGATTTGAAGGTAACGTAGATGAATTCCGTTTATGGGAAGTTCCTTTACAAAGAAGTAAATTTGAAAATCATACATTGTTCCCAGATGCTATTAATGGTAACTCATACACAGCATCTACTGCAGATTTAATATTCAGACTTGATTTTGAATATCCAAAAGATAGAACTGCAGACCCGTTCATTAAAAACGTTGCTATAAATGAAAGTTATGGTGAAACTTATGCTAGTGCAAGTAATATGTACTCTGCATCCGCATACCCATATCAATATACTCCATACGATAGAACTGTAACAGCTACTGTTCCATCTTTAGGATTTAACTATTCAAATAAAATAAGATTTGAAACTCAAACTCTTAAAACAAATCTTTCTCATAAAGTAAGAGCAACCGAAAAAGCATTTGATAGAGCTCCAATAGATTCAAATCGTTTAGGATTATTCTTCTCTCCAATTAAAGAGTTGAATATGGATATCCTAAAAGCATTTGGCGATTTCAATATTGATAACTATATAGGAGATCCTGGTGATGAGTACAAAGAAAACTATAGTCAGCTAGAAACTTTAAGAGAATATTATTTTGAAAGACTTGATAGAAACATTTATGAATATATTCAATTAATAAAATATATTGATAAATCTTTATTTGAAGTTCTTAGTGATTTAGTACCTGCTAGAGCGAAAGTATCAAAAGGTTTATTGATAGAACCACACTATTTAGAAAGAAGTAAGGTAAAATGGACAAAGCCTGAATCTTTAAAAAATGATTTTGATGTAACCATTCCAACTAGAGATGATGTACAAATTGAATCTTCATTTGAAGTAAAAGATGGTGAATTAGATGCACAACAAATTAGTGTATTTGATGCATCGTTAAATAATTACGATGGAATTGTTGATGCAGACAATACTACAATTGTAGAAGGAACAAATCCAAATTACGATGGATTAGTTGATTACGATGTTACTAATATTTTAGAAACTGAATTTCCAACATATCCAAATACAGGCTCAGTAAATATTGAGTGTCCAACTGGTGCATCTCTTTATGGTGAAGTTGATGCATACTCTATTGAAGCAATTGGTATGGAGAAAAATTCATTAGCAAATTTAGGATTTGGCTTGTACGCAAAAAGAGGAAATTCTATTTACAGACAATATGATGGTATCTTTGGTAATTTGGAAACAACCGGTAGTAGAGTTAGTGCATTTTTAGTTAAAGAAACAAAAACGAAAAAACAAAAAGTTCAAACTGGAGGATATCCTGCAACAACTTCTGGACCTATTGTATATAGTACACTTACAACATATTATGACAAATATAGTGTATCTTTACTACCTTTTAGTGGTAGTATTGCAATAGGTAATGAGGTTACTGAGGTTACTGCTATTAATGGTTATCTTCCTACACACTATAAATTTGTTAATGGATTGGGAGAGGGTATGAGACGTTCATTTTGGAAAGGTTCGCAACAAACATCGGCAACAACACCGGATAGTTTACCTGCGGTAGAAACCTTTACAACTAATCCTAACATTCTTAGAGTTGCTAAGACCGGTAGAGGTAGTGGTGAACCAATTTTGGAAGTGGATTAAAATTGAAAATAATAAATGGTTATATTTATTTTAGAAATAAAAGCATAAAAACAATATCAAATGGCATATTTAGATAATACAGAAATCACCGTAGATGCTATCCTAACCAAAAAAGGTAGACAAAAATTAGCATCCGGTCAATCTTTGAACATCACCAAATTCGCTTTGGGAGATGATGAAATTGATTACACACTTTATGAGCCAGCACACCCAAAGGGTTCGGCTTATTATGATTCAGCGATTAGAGCAATTCCTATTACTGAAGCATCACCTGATGAAACTCAAGTATTGAGATACAAATTGGTGACTCTTCCAAAAGGAACAACTCAAATTCCAACTGTAAGATTAGGTGTACCTTCAATTGCTGTAAACCAAACAGAAGGTGGTGTAGCATTATTACCTACAACTTCTCCTGCTGGAAACGCAAATGCAGGATACACTGTAGTATTAGCAGACCAAAGAGCTGGTACATTGACAGTATCAAGAGGTGCGGCGGCAACAGGAACTGTTCCTGTATTCTTAGGTGAAGAAATCACAACAACTGCACAAGTAGTTAGTGGTTTAGAATTCAGATTCACACCAAATCCAAACTTGACAATTGATATTGCAACAACTCTTACTGTGTATGGTAATGAAACTGGTGGTTCTCAAACTATACCTGTAACTGTGACATATAAACCATAATAAAAAATATATAAGAAATGGCACTAATTACAGATCCTAATATAACGGCCCAGATTGCAGCACTAGCAAATACTGGTACCGTTGATTCAAACCAACTTGTATCACTTCTTAATAGTGTATTACCTGCTGGACAACAAATTGCAACTGCAACTTCTGGAGTTACAACAGGTATTTATAAAAGATTTGGTGATTTTGATAAAGTGAACGCTAAGACCGAAGTTGTTACAACTGGTCTTTGGACAGGAGATTCTGGTTCACTAACTCAATTCTTTACATCTTCAGTACAAGCAATAGCTCAAAGCGGTTATTACTATACAAACGTATATGATTATAATCCAATAGTATATTCAGATAGTGCGGAAGTACAATTTGCAATTGCATACGGACATGTTAATGGAAGTGGTTCTATGAACTTAGCAGATAATGATTCTGCTTTATTAGCAACAAAAGCAACTTACGCACAATATAGAGCGATGTTGTTAGACCCAACTGATACTAAATTCTCTTTTGAAAACTCGGCAGGAATTGAAACCGATGCTAATGGATGTTATTTTATTAATATCGCAAGAAGCCGTTTTAGAGAAAAAATGGATGCGGGTAACTGGTCATTAAAACTTTCTGGCTCTAATGGAGTATTTACATTTATTGATAATAGTGGAAAGAAATTTGGAGATGATTTAGGATTGAGTGGTAGAGTATTCAAAGTTGTTTCAGGTTCTCTTAACTTAGGAACTGAAAATGAAGCAACTGTGAAAACAACTACTGGTTCTAATGGTGAAGGTTTTGGATTATTCTATCCTGATAGAGGTATTATTGTTCTTAACGCGGAAGCTGTTGGTTCGGTTGTAGGTACTGTTCCTACACATACAATTTATACTAAAGATGGTAACTATTTAGTAAGTGGAAGTCTTTCTGGAAATTTAGCACAAGATAGAGAACAATTTAATCAATATAGATTATTACAATCTATTAAAGGTGGTATTGATTTTGAAGCAAGAAGAACTGAAAACATTTCAACGCAACATTTCTTTGTAAGAGCAACAAATAGAGAGTTTAACTATTCTAATAATCCAACTTATGTTGATACAGATGGAGCATTTATTGAAACTACATTTGAAACTGACCCACAAACATACATAACAACCGTTGGTTTATACAACGATGCAAATGAATGTGTTGCGGTTGCTAAAACTTCTCAACCAATTGTTAAATCATTTGATAAAGAAGTATTAATCAAAGTTAAATTATCATTCTAATAATTTATAAACTATAATGAGAAAAGCCCCCGTAAGGGGGTTTTTCATTTAAGAAATATTTATATAAAATCAAATAATAAATGCTAAAAGAGATTCCAAAATCAGATATTGCAATTCGTCAATTTAAAGTATATAAAGAATGGACTTTAGATGAGAACGATATACATCCTATTTTTGGTGAAAGCGGAAGTTTTGGGGATTACGATACTGAAATTGATGAAAAATCATATGGTATTTCAAAAGTTGCGTTATTTCGTTCAGTAAAAGCTCAATTCTACAGAAACGCATCAACCGCATCGGTATTAACTGAAGTTGGTAGAAGAAAATCATATGCTTCAACTGATGAAAGAAATTTAGAAGATGAATTGGCAGTATTACCAATACCACAATCTTATTATGGAGAGGGTATTAAACCTGGTACTGTTGTATTGGAAGATGAAACAACTTCCAAAACCTATACTGATGATGGATATTCAAATCTTTTGGATTCTGGCAGTAATATAGCTGGTAATATATTTTATGATAGAGGATTAGTTGTATTAACTAGAGATATTGTAAGTGGTTCTATATTAAATCAATTTACTTTAAATTATCGTTCTACCAAAACAATATTTGAAAATGAAATATTCATATCAGTTTTAGAAAATGAATTTAATGTTTCTCAAAACCCAACTGCAATAGATTATGATTCTAGTGGATATGGAAAAATAAAATTACATAGTTTTACTTCTTCATTAGATGGTAATGTAAAAGGTGGTTTTGCGGATTATGAATATAGTTCATCATTAGATAGGACTGGTTCATATATTGCACCTTTTATAACAACAATAGGATTATATGATGACCAGTTAAATATGGTAGCTGTTGCAAAACTACCACAACCAATTAAATCGTTACCAGATTATCCTGTTAATTTTATTATTCGTTTCGATACATAAGGTTATATTTATACATAGAAAAACATTAAACAATGTCAAAATTAGTAGACCTTCTTAATACAAAAAAGCCAGCAGATTCTAAAGCGAAAACAGCTGGTATTGATAAAACTCCAATTGGTACTGAATTTCCTTTTCAAAATTCAAAAGATTTAGTTAAATCTGATTTAAGTAAAGCAAGATATGGAGAATTAGGAAATAAATCTGGTGGATACACTCCATCTAAGAAATATACCGATACGGTAATAAGAAAATAAAATGTCTTGGAAATTTAAGGGAAATATTGTTACAGAAGAAAACACTCCAGAGGGTGCGATTGGGTTTGTCTATAAAATCGTACATACCCCTACTGGTAAATTCTATATTGGTAAAAAATCATTGACTTCAACTAGAAGGTTGAAGCCATTAAAGGGAAAGGTTCGTAAGAGAGTTGTAAGAAAAGCATCCGATTGGGAAAAGTATTACTCATCTAACGAATGGATAAAAGAGCAAGTAAAGGCTGGAAATGCCGGAGATTTTGAGAGAGAGATTATTCAGTTCTGCTTTTCCAAAAAATCATTAACTTATTGGGAAGCTTGGTGGCAATTCAAATTAGATGTTTTGATGGAC